>Ga0065721_10049671_pt1 | contig 29217 bp, 28 predicted proteins | sample Mesricmetagenome_FD_59108 | JGI IMG/M metagenome (GOLD analysis project Ga0065721, IMG submission 59108) | Mesophilic microbial community from rice straw/compost enrichment Sample: eDNA_1 v2 (version 2) | ecosystem: Engineered > Solid waste > Grass > Composting > Bioreactor | place: USA: Davis...
AAGCGGTCGTCACGTCCGATCCGGCAACGATCTTGGCTGCCGAAGGAGCCATTCTCCCGGGAGTCGGCGCGTTCGGAGACGCAATGGCGAACCTGCGGGAGACGGGCTTGGACGCCGTGGTCAAGCAATACGCGACGACGGGCAAGCCTCTGCTCGGCATCTGCCTCGGCATGCAGTTGCTCTTCACCGAGAGCGAAGAGCATGGGACGCACCAGGGCTTGGATCTGTTGCCGGGCCGCGTCGTGCGGTTCCAAGGCTCGTACAAAATCCCGCACATGGGCTGGAACGAGCTGACGTTCAAGCAAGAGAGCCCGCTGTTCGAGGGCTTAGAGCCGAGTCACGTCTATTTCGTGCACTCGTACCACGCGCTGCCGGAGAACCCGTCGGATTTGTTAGCGGTGACGGATTACCATCAGCCGGTAACGGCCATCGTCGGACGCGGCAATCTGTTCGGCATGCAATTCCATCCGGAGAAGAGCGGAGCGCTGGGCATGCGGCTGCTCGAGAAGTTCGTCGGGGTGACCCAGCTGGCGAGAAAGGGTTGAGCGAAGTTGCGGTTCAGACCGTGTATCGATATTCATCAAGGCAAAGTGAAGCAGATCGTCGGGGAGACGCTTCAAGCCGACGCGTCCAAGGTCGTGGAGAACTTCGTCTCCGAGCGAGGAGCGGACTACTATGCTTCGTTATATAAGGAAGACGGGTTAACCGGCGGACATATTATTATGCTGGGCGGGGGCAATCGCGATGCGGCGTTGTCCGCGCTTCGCGCGTATCCGGGAGGCTTGCAGATCGGCGGGGGCATTACGGCCGATAATGCGGCCGACTATCTCCGCGAAGGCGCATCGCACGTTATCGTGACCTCGTACGTATTCCGCGACGGTCAGCTTCAGATGGACAATCTGCAGAGGATCGTATCCGAGGTGGGCAAGGAACGCCTCGTGCTCGACCTAAGCTGCAAGGAACGGGACGGCAAGTGGTACGTCGTCACGAACCAATGGACGACGTTCAGCGACCTCGAAGTGAACGAGGCGACGGTTCGCGAGCTGGAGAGCTATTGCGACGAGTTCCTTATTCACGCCGTAGACGTGGAAGGGAAGCGGGAGGGCGTTCAGGAGCAGCTGGCTGCGAGGCTGGCGGAATGGACCCGCATACCGGCTACTTACGCGGGGGGCGCGCGCTCGATCGCGGACTTGGAGCGTTTCCGCGGTATTACCGGTGGCAAGCTGGACATTACGATCGGCAGCGCGCTCGATATTTTCGGCGGGGCGCTTCCTTATAGAGAAGTCGTGAACTATTGCGATCCGAATCGGGCGCGATAGAAGGAGGAACGGACATTGTTAGCCAAACGAATTATCCCATGCCTGGACGTGAAAGACGGACGCGTCGTTAAGGGCGTTAACTTCGTCAATTTGCGCGATGCGGGCGATCCCGTCGAGCTTGCGGCCATCTATGACCGCGAAGGCGCGGATGAGCTGGTGTTCTTGGATATTACCGCTTCGGTGGAAGGCAGAGCGGCGATCGTCGAGGTCGTGAAGCGGACGGCCGGCGAGATCACGATACCGTTCACCGTCGCCGGAGGCATATCCACGGTCGAAGACATGAAGCGGCTGCTGCGGGCGGGCGCGGATAAGATCGGTATCAATACGTCGGCGGTTCGCACGCCGGATTTGATCAACGAAGGCTCGCGCGTGTTCGGCGCCCAGTGCATCGTCGTGGCGATCGACGCCAAGTGGAACGCCGATTGGAACGATTGGGAAGTGTACACGCATGGCGGACGTAACCCGACTGGACTGCGAGCGATCGCCTGGGCGCAGGAAGCCGAGCGCCGCGGGGCCGGCGAGCTGCTGCTGACGAGCATGGACGCGGACGGCACGAAGAACGGGTTCGACATCGCGCTGACTCGCGCGGTATCGAATAGCGTGGGCATTCCGGTTATCGCCTCGGGCGGCGCGGGCAACGCAGAGCACTTCGTGGACGTGTTCGCCGAAGCGGATGCGGACGCGGGGCTGGCGGCGAGCATATTCCACTTTAAAGAAATTACGGTGCAAGAGGTTAAGGATACTCTTCGCGCTAAGGGAGTGAACGTACGATGACGGCGAAGTTTAAAGATAACGGCTTGCTGGAGCAGATCGCTTGGAACGCGGACGGCCTTGTGCCGGCGGTCGTGCAGGACGCGCTCAGCAAAGAAGTGCTGATGCTGGCTTATATGAACCAAGAATCGCTGCGTCTCTCGCTGGAAAGCGGACAGACGTGGTTCTGGAGCCGCTCGCGTAACGAGCTGTGGAACAAAGGCGCGACGAGCGGCCATACGCAGCGAATCGAGTCTCTGTCTTACGATTGCGACGGCGATACGCTGCTCGTGAAGGTCGTGCAGCAAGGCCCGGCGTGCCATACCGGCGCATATAGCTGCTTCTATCGCTCGGCTGAACCGGCTGAAGGCGAAGCCCAAGCAGCGCAGCAAGCCGAGGCAGACCGCTTCGGTCCGCTCAGCCGCCTGGAGGCGACGATCGCCCAACGCGACGCGGAGCGTCCGGAAGGCGCGTATACGACGTACTTGTTCAACAAGGGCGTCGAGAAGATTCTGAAGAAGGTCGGAGAGGAATCCGCCGAAGTGATCATCGCGGCGATGAAGCGCGACGCGAAGGAGCTTCGCGGCGAGGCGGCTGACCTCATTTTCCACCTAATGGTGCTGCTGCGCGAGCAAGGCATTCCGTTCGACGACGTGCTGGAGGAGCTGGAATTCCGGCACCGCAAGCCGGTTAAGAAAGACTAGGTGACGGCCATGACGACGAACGTGAACGAGAATCGGGCGCAAGGGATGCCGATCGACTACCATACGCACAACGTTCGCTGCGGCCATGCGGTCGGCGAGCTGGAGGAATACGTGCAAAGCGCGATCGCGCAAGGGATGAAGCAGATCGGCCTGTCCGATCATATGCCTCTGGTCAACCTGTCGCAGGAGGAGCACCCCGACATCGCGATGCCGATGGACGAGCTGCCTCGTTACGTGGAAGAGTGCTTCCGCTTGAAGGAGAAGTACAAGGACCAAATCTCGGTGCGAGTCGGTCTCGAGGGCGATTACGTGGAAGGCTTCGAAGAGAAAATCGAGGCGATCGTCCAAGGTTACCCTTGGGACTACGTGATCGGATCGGTGCATTTTCTCGGAACGTGGGACGTGACGGATTTCCGCCAAGCCCATCAGTGGGAAGGGCGCCGCGTCGTCGATGCGTACGCGCAATATTTCGACGCGATCCAGAAAGCCGCGGCAACCGGCTTCTACGACTATATCGGCCATATCGACGCTATTAAACGGTTCGCTAGACCGCCGGAGGAGGACGTGACGGCGCTGGAGGAAGCGGCTTTGCAGGCGGTGAAGAAGCACGGGCTCGCCTTCGAGCTGAACGTGGCCGGCATTCATGCTCCTTGCAAGGAGCAGTACCCTTCTGAGAGAATGCTGGCGCGCGCGAAGGCGCTGGGCATCCCCGTTACGTACGGCTCCGATGCGCATCACCCCGATAAAGTTGGGCAAAAAGGGGCAGAAGCGAGAGAGTTGCTGCATAGAATCGGATATACGCACTTGGCTACGTTTGAAGGGCGTAAACGGTCTCTTTTACCTTTTTGAAATCCGCATCTATTGGATGTATAATAGATTAGTCGAATCGACGGATTTCGGCACGAAGCGTGTCGATTACAATTTTGGAGGGTGTCATGTACAGCAGCAGCAAACTTCGTATTTTTTCCGGATCATCGAATCCGCAATTGGCAGCCAACATTGCCGAGCATCTCGGTTTGCCGCTAGGCAAGATCAAGCTCTCCCGATTCAAGAGCGGCGAAGTGTACGTTCACTATGAAGAGACGATTCGGAACTGCGATGTCTTCATCGTTCAATCGTTATCTCATCCGATCAATGACTATTTCGTTGAACTGCTTGTCATGATTGACGCTGCTAAACGTGCTTCGGCCCGGACGATTAACGTAGTGCTGCCGTATTACGGCTATGCCCGCCAAGAACGGAAGGCCGCCCCTCGCGAGCCGATCTCCGCGAAGATGGTCGCGGACGTGCTGACGACGGTAGGCGCCAACCGGATCGTGACGATCGATCTTCACGCTCCGGCGATCCAAGGCTTCTTCAACATTCCGGTCGATCACTTGACCGCTCTTGATCTCATCAGCGATTATCTGAAATCCAAGAATATCCGCAATCCTGTCGTCGTATCGCCGGACGCGGGCCGCGCCTCGACAGCCGAGAAGCTCGCGAACCAGCTCGATTGCTCCTTCGCTATCATGATCAAGAAGCGTCCAGCCCACAATGAGTCGGTCATCACTCACGTTATCGGCGACGTCGAAGGCTGCACGCCGATCATTATCGAGGATATGATCGATACGGGAACAACGATCGTGAACGTCGTCGAAGGCTTGAAGGAACGCGGCGCAGAGGACGGCTTCGTCTGTGCGACGCACCCGTTGTTCTCGGGTCCAGCGCTTGCGCGTCTCGATCATCCGAATATTAGGGAAGTCGTCGTTACCGACTCGATCCTGCTGCCGGAAGACCGTTCTCCGCGGTTCAAAGTCATCTCGGTCGCTCCGATGCTGGCCGACGCGACACGCATCATCATGGAGGGCGGCTCGATCAGCACGTTGTTCAAGAACGCCGGCATTTAATCACGGTATCATTCGTATACGCCGCCGACAACCTATGGGGTCGGCGGTTTTTATTTTATGGAACGGGCGCGCTGTGTTATAATCTTGGTGGTTAAGTTGCAAGCAAACGAACGACAGGAGGTGCCTTGCCGATGAGTCAGCGGAAGCGCGCGGCTAACAACCGGCGTCCCAAAGTGATTCCGATCCGACTGGACGCGACATTCTTCTTCGAACGAGCCGTGCAGTCGCTGGATCGTTACCATTACGACAAGGCATTGAAATATTTCCGCAAAGCGGTCGAATTCGAGCCGGAGAATCCGGTCAACCATTGCAACATGGCGGGGATTCTGTCGGAGATGGGCCGTTACGAGGAATCGAACGATGTTCTGCGCTCCGTGCTCGATCGCATCGATCCCGGGATGACGGAATGCTATTACTACTTGGCGAACAATTACGCCAACATGGAGCTGTACGAGGCGGCCGAGGAGGCGCTCGTGCGGTATCTGGAGAACGATCTGGACGGGCAATTCCTGGATGAGGCGGATGAGCTGCTGGACCTGCTTAAGTTCGAGCTGAACCGTCCGACGAAGCTGTCCACGATCAAGTCCAAAGAGAACGTATTCGCGCACGACAAAGCCCGCGAGCTACTAGAAGCCGGGCGCTTCGCCGACGCGGTGAAAATATTGGAAGACATTATCGCGAAAGAACCTAGCTTTCTGGCGGCGCGCAACAACCTCGGACTGGCATACTATTATATGGGGCTGTTCGAGAAGTCCGTCGTCACGATTAACGAGGTGCTGGAGTCCGAGCCGGGCAATCTGCACGCGCTGTGCAATCTGGCGATTTTCTACCAGCATTCGAATCAGGAGGGGCCGCTTCGCAAGCTCGTCGATCGGCTGAACAAGACGGTTCCGTTCCATCCCGAGCACGTGTTCAAGATGGCCACGACGCTCGGCATCGTTGGGGAGCATAAGGAAGCTTACCGGCATTTTCTTCGTCTGCTGCGCACCGGAGAGCTGGCTGGCGAACCGAGCCTGCACCACTTCGCGGCGGTAGCGGCGACGAATCTGGCCAGGTACGATGAAGCGGAGAGACACTGGAAGCAAGCCGAGAAGCTGGACGAGGGATCGCCCGTTCCGGTTTACTACTTGAAGAAGCTGGAGAAGGTGCGCGCCGGGGAAGAGAGCGCCCCGTCCCATTATCACTATCACCTTCCGTTCGAGGAGCAGTTCCGGCAATGGGAGAACAATCCGGGTCTCGTTACGGAAGCTCTTAAGCGCGAGCCGCTCATCCGGTCCTCGTTCTTCTGGGCGCTTCGCCACGGCGATCGCAAGACGAAGGTGCAAGTCATACAGGCGCTCGGCCTCATTGCGGACGACGAGGTGATCGAAGCGCTCAAAGCGTTCCTGATCGATGCCGACGAGGAAGACGAACTGAAGCGCGTGGCCGTGCTTGTACTGCGGTCGATCGGCGTGCAAGAGACGCTAACCGTTACGTTCGGCGGTCGGACGCTGACGCTTGAAGCAAGGCGCAAATCCGCAAGACTGCCGGTATGGGACAGCGCTTGGCAAGCGGTTCTGGAGCAAGCGCTCGCGGGAATGTCCGGCCGCTACGACGTCGTGCAGCAGCACGATATGATGACGTTGTGGGTCGACTTCCTGTCTCGGGTCTACCCGGAGGTGCCTAAGCTCCACAAGTCGACGGGATGGGCAGCCGCTCTTGAATATTGGACGGCGAAGATGCATCGCAGAACGGTAACCTACGCGGACCTCGTGAGCCGGTACGGCGTGTCCCAGGCGAGCATTAGCCGCTATGCGAACCGAATTGATGAAGCGTGCGGCATTCGGGAGAAACTGGACTTAACGACACCGTCGTTCCATTGAAACTTAAGACAGCATGGACTAGGAGGCAGCATAGATGCATAAATGTATCGTAATCGGTACCGGCCCGGCCGGATTGACGGCAGCGATCTATCTGGCTAGAGCGAACTTGTCGCCGCTCGTCATCGAAGGACCTGAGCCTGGCGGACAATTGACGACGACGACAGAGGTCGAGAACTTCCCCGGGTTCCCGGAAGGGATCATGGGTCCGGAGCTGATGGCTAACATGCGCAAGCAAGCCGAGCGCTTCGGCGCGGAATTCCGTACGGGCTGGATCAACGAAGCGGATCTGTCGAAGCGTCCGTTCACGCTGTCTCTCGAAGGCGGAGAGCAGCTTCAGGCCGAGACGATCATCATTTCGACCGGCGCATCGGCGAAGTACTTAGGCATTCCAGGCGAACGCGATAACGTAGGCCGCGGCGTCAGCACGTGCGCGACCTGCGACGGCTTCTTCTTCAGAGGCAAGAAGATCATCGTGGTTGGCGGCGGGGATTCGGCGATGGAAGAGGCGAGCTTCTTGACTCGGTTCGCATCCGAGGTAACGCTCGTGCATCGCCGCGACGAGATGCGGGCATCGAAAATCATGCAGGATCGCGCTCGGGAGAATAGCAAGATCACGTGGAACTTGAACAGAACTCCTCTCGAAGTGGTTGCGGGCAATACCGGCGTGACCGGTCTGAAGGTACGCAACAACGCGACCGGCGAGGAAGAGGTTATCGATACGCAAGGGCTGTTCGTGGCGATCGGCCATACGCCGAACACGAAATTCCTTGGCGGTCAGATCGATACGGACGAGCAAGGCTACATCCGCGTGAAGCCGGGAACGTCCGAGACGAACGTGCCGGGAGTATTCGCTTGCGGCGACGTTCAGGACAATAAATATCGCCAAGCGATTACGGCGGCGGGCAGCGGATGCATGGCGGCGCTCGATTGCGAGCGATTCTTGGAGCATTCGGCAACGCAGGACTGGAGCAAGACGTTATAAATAGGTGATTCATACCTAACGCATTAACCATTATTCTTTATGAGGTGTCGACTATCATGTCACAATTGTTGTACGTAGGCGTAGATCTTGGCGGAACAGCCATTAAGGTAGGTTTGTGCAACGCTTCCGGAGATTTGCTTCGCACGCATGAAGGCCCGACGGACGCTGCGGGCGGCACGGATACCGTGCTGAATAACATTGCAGCTTACGTGCAGGAGCTCGTGCCGCCGGGCACGGAGGAGTGGAAAGCCATAGCCGGTGTCGGTATCGGTATCGCGGGCTTTCTGAACATTCCGGAGGGGATCGTCGATTTCAGCGCGAACCTGCCGTTCCGGAACGTGCCCGTGAAGCAAATCATGGAAGAGAAGCTGGGCAAGCCCGTTAAGATTAACAACGACGCTAATGTAGCAGCGCTTGGTGAGGCATGGGGCGGCGCCGGTAGAGGCGTGGCGAACTGCGTATGCTATACGCTCGGAACGGGAGTCGGAGGCGGCATCATTCTGAACGATCGGCTTATCGAAGGCTTCTCCGGCATGGCTGGGGAGCTCGGTCATATGTCGGTCGTGCCGGATCTGGAGGCGATTCAGTGCGGCTGCGGCAAGCTGGGCTGCCTGGAGACGGTATCCTCGGCGACGGGTATTATCCGGATGGCGCGCGACGCCGTCTCGCGAGGAGATAAGACGACGCTCGCGTTGATCGAGAACGGAGTGACGGCCGCGAAGGAAGTGTTCGACGCTGCTAAGAACGGCGACGAAGTCGCGCAGCGGATCATTAGCCGCGCGGCATTCTACTTAGGCAAGTCGCTCGCCGCGGTTGCGGTTGTCGTTAACCCGCAACGGTTCATTCTAGGCGGAGGGGTCAGCAAAGCCGGGGAATATCTCTTCGCGCAAATTCGCGAGGTGTTCCAGAAGCTTACGCCGTCGGCTGCGAACGAAGGCGTGGAGATCGTTGCCGCCGAGCTTGGCAACAATGCCGGCGTCGTAGGCGCCGCGGGATTGTTCCAACGCGCGTGATGCAGGAAGTTGACGCTTGGCTCCGCTGCGCTAGCGGCGGGTCAAGCGTTCTGTCGTTCATAGCCACCTAAGGGAGGGGATGCTTATGGATAACATAGTCGCACAACCAACGCTGGTCATTATTACGGGCATGTCGGGAGCGGGCAAGACGATCGCGGTGCAAAGCCTCGAGGATCTCGGGTTTTTCTGCGTCGACAATCTGCCGCCGGTGCTGATTCCGAAATTCGCGGAGTTAATCGAGCAATCGCAGGGACGCATCGCGAAGGTGGCGCTCGTCATCGACCTGCGCGGGCGCGAGTTCTTCACGGCGCTATCGGAATCGCTTAACTATATTCGCGAGCATTACACGATTCATTACGAGATTCTGTTCCTTGATGCTACGGACAGCGTTCTCGTTCAGCGATATAAGGAGAGCCGCCGCAGACATCCGTTGGCTCCTGAGGGAATGCCTCTAGACGGCATTCGGTCGGAGAGAAAGCTGCTCGAGGATCTGAAGGGATGGGCTACGCAGGTCATCGACACGAGCAGCTTGAAGCCTGCGGCGTTGAAGGAGAAGATCATCGGACGGTTCACCGATCTCGATCGCAACAACATCTCGATCAACCTGACTTCGTTCGGCTTCAAATACGGCGTTCCGATCGACGCCGATCTGATCTTCGACGTGCGGTTCCTTCCGAATCCGCATTACGTGGAGCAGCTTCGTCCTAAGACGGGGCAGGAGCCCGAGGTGTACGATTACGTCATGAAATGGCCGGAGACGCAGACGTTCCTCGCGAAGCTGCTCGACATGCTGCAATACTTGATCCCCTTGTATCACAAAGAAGGTAAAAGCCAGGTTGTCATTGGAATCGGGTGCACCGGCGGCAAACATCGATCCGTAGCGATCGCGGAATATTTAGGGCGTAGACTCGGCTCTAGCGAGACGGAGCATATCCGGGTCAGCCATCGCGATTCGGATCGCGACAGGCAGAATTGAGGTGGCGCGATTGAAAGGGCAACATGATCTTCCGCGGATGCCGCGGATCGTCGTCATTGGGGGCGGCACGGGGTTATCAGTGATGCTGCGCGGGTTAAAGCAAAAGCCGCTCGACATTACGGCCATCGTGACGGTCGCCGACGACGGTGGAAGCTCGGGCAGACTGCGCGAAGAGATGCAGATGCCTCCGCCAGGAGACATCCGCAACGTACTAACGGCTCTTGCGGACACGGAGCCGTTGATGGCAGAGGTATTGAAGTATCGATTCAGCAACGGCACCGGGCTTGCGGGACACAGCCTGGGCAATTTAATCCTAGCTGCCATGACGGATATTACGGGCGACTTCGTAACGGGGATTACGGAGCTTAGCCGGATATTCGCGGTTCGCGGCCGGGTTCTGCCGGCGGCCAATCAAGCGATCGTGCTGAAGGCCGAGATGGCGGACGGTTCGATCGTCGTCGGCGAATCGACGATTCCGAAGTCGGGCCAACCGATTCGCAGGGTGTTCATCGAGCCGCCTAACGTGGAGCCGCTCCGGGAAGCCGTTGATGCGCTGCAGCAGGCCGATGCGATTCTGATCGGACCGGGAAGCTTATATACGAGCATTATCCCTAATTTAATCGTACCGAAGCTGGCGGAGGCGATCGTAAGCTCGGATGCGGTGAAGCTGTTCGTCTGCAACGTGATGACACAGCCGGGAGAGACGGACAACTACTCCGTAAGCGATCATTTGGTAGCCATTCATAAGCATATCGGGCATCATCTATTCGATTATGTGATCGTGAACGATGGAGAAATTCCGCCTCAAGTGCAAAGCTTATACGCCGAGAAGGGCTCTAAGGCCGTCCATTTGGACTTGGAAGAGGTAACGAGCCGGGGGTATAAGGTGATCGCCGACAAGCTCGTGCTGTTCCGTACGTATTTGCGCCACGATGCCGCTAGATTGAGCGATCATATCTATCAGCTCGTGGAAGATTGGATGATTCGAAAGGGTGACTAAAGCATGTCGTTCGCGGCACAAACGAAAAAAGAGCTGACAATGGTCGTCGCGGACGGCTGTTGCGAGCGTGCCGAGCTATCCGCGCTCATCCGGATGAACGGAACGGTAGCATTGACCGGCAAACGGGTCGCGCTGGACATCGCGACGGAGAACGCGGCGATTTCTCGCAGAATCTACACGTTGCTCAAGCGCCATTACTCGGTTCCTACCGAATTGCTCGTACGTAAAAAGATGCGGCTGAAGAAAAACAACGTCTATGTCGTCCGAATTCCCGCAGGCGTCGAAGAGATCTTAAAGGAGTTGTCGATCACAACGGAAGGCTTCAACTTTCATCCTAGCATCGATAAGAACCTGATCAAAAAGCCGTGCTGCAAGAGAGCGTATTTGCGCGGCGCATTCCTGGCCGGAGGCTCGGTCAACAATCCGGAAGGCTCCTCCTACCATCTGGAAATCGCTTCCCTCTACGAGGAGCATTGCCAAGCGCTTGTCGAGCTCGCGAACAAGTTCCAGCTTAACGCGAGATTCATCGAGCGGAAGAAAGGCTTCGTTCTTTATATTAAAGAGGGCGAGAAAATTATTGAGTTTCTGAGCATTATCGGGGCGCATCAGGCGCTGTTCAAATTCGAGGACGTCCGGATCATGCGGGACATGCGCAACTCGGTCAACCGGATCGTCAATTGCGAGACCGCGAACTTGAATAAGACGATCGGCGCCGCGGTTCGGCAGATCGACAACATAAAGCTGCTGCAGAAGGAAGTCGGATTGCACAATTTGCCGGAGAAATTACGCGAAGTCGCGGAGATCAGGCTTCAGCATCCCGACATGAACCTGAAGGAAGTGGGCGACCTGCTCAAGGGTCAAGTCAGCAAGTCCGGGGTCAACCATCGTCTTCGAAAATTGGATGAATGGGCTGAAAAAATCCGAAACGGCGGCGCATAAGCGTATAGCAAATTAGGTTTATTCAATGTTATAATAGCTAAGAAACGATGCTCGGGGTTCCGAAGACGCGGGACGATTAAAGATAGGGGGTAGCCGTTCCATGACGAGACAGCCGGTGGTTGTTCGGCTAAAAACGGGGCTTCACGCCAGACCGGCGGCACTGTTCGTGCAAGAAGCCAATAAATTCTCCTCTGATGTATTCGTGGAGAAGGACGACAAGAAAGTCAACGCCAAAAGCATCATGGGTATTATGAGTCTTGCGATTAGCTCGGGTACGGAAGTCGCGATCAGCGCAGAAGGATCTGACGCAGAGCAAGCTGTAACCGCTTTAGTGCAACTAGTCAGCAAAGAAGAGCTCGAAAACCAATAAATCAATACACTTAAAGCTCCCTCGGAGGGAGCTTTTTGTATACAAGATACAAGCAAAGCCAGGGTACCGCAGGCGGGAGGATTCCCATTGCAGGCCCTGGCTTTGCTGTTGCGGTCAGGTTCAAACAAAAAACCGCACTCCGGTGGGAATGCGGTACAAATCATACAATCGAATGTGATTAAGCTTCTTGATAGGAGTCCAGCTCGCGCATCGAGATGGCTTCTTCCAGCAGCTCGATAAATTCGGCCGAAAGATTCATCTTCTTAGCTTCCCGGTATACTTCCAGCAAATGTTCATCTCTTAGCGGACGAAGCAATGAAGCTTTATCGCTTAGCCGACGAGCGGCAATCGTATCCATAGGTCTGCGGTTGGGTGGCTGGAAAGGCATATTCGGTTCGGACTGGTCGCTCACAACGAACGGATAGGACCGTTGGTTCATGCAAGATCCCCCTCTTCCATAGTTCCTAGGTGCTGACTAGAACTGGAGGTTTATGGTATTCCCTCATTGGATAGCATACCATGGATTGTCCGGACGGGAGAGGGGGCATTCAAAGATTTGAATTGTTCTTGACAAAACCTGAATACTGTGTTATTAGCCGTCGATTTTCTCGATGACTTTGTCGATCAGCCCGTATTCGCGCGCGGTTTCTGCTTCCATGAAGTTGTCCCGATCCGTATCCTTCTCGATCCGTTCGATCGGTTGTCCGGTACGTTCGGCGAGAATGGCGTTCAGCTTATCGCGCATCTTCAGAATGCGTCTAGCGCGAATTTCGATATCGCTGGCTTGACCTTCCGCTCCTCCGAGCGGTTGGTGAATCATGACTTCGCTGTTAGGCAGCGCGAAACGCTTGCCTTTGGCTCCCGCCGCGAGCAGGAACGCGCCCATCGAAGCAGCCATGCCTACGCAGATGGTAGACACGTCGGGTTTAATGAATTGCATCGTATCGTAGATCGCCATTCCGGAAGTGATGGAGCCGCCCGGACTGTTGATGTAGAGGTGGATGTCCTTCTCCGGATCCTCGGCGGCCAGGAACAGCAGCTGAGCGATAATGGAGTTAGCGACTACGTCGTTCACCGGAGTACCTAAGAATACGATGCGATCCTTCAATAGACGGGAATAGATATCATAGGCTCTTTCCCCGCGGTTGCTTTGTTCGACGACCATTGGAATGAAGCTCATTAGACGTCCCTCCTCATGATTTGGTTTTTTTATCATAGCGAAATCGCGAACAAAAGTCAAAGAACGTCAAAGAATCGATTTACAACGAAAATTATCATGTCCAACCCGGCAAGACTTCAGCATAAAAAGCAAGTTTGTTGCGGTACTTTCTTCTCGCGACGCACCACTCAAAACCTAGAAAAAAGTTGTCATTTTAGCAAATCGAGAATCTTTTATACAAAATTATACAGATTCATGAGATAATGAATGTGCTTCAACCATTCGGCGGATCCGCAGTCCAGAAGGGAGGGAATTAATGCCGATTCATGCCCGTGATATGCCGAAACTGGAGTTTGCATCGAGAGGACCGCCAGCCAACCTCTGCCTGCAGGATCGTATCGGATCAGTGACGGAGTACAACAAGTAATCATCGTTTTTATTTTATCGGGTCATAGAACCCTGGAGGGAGAATGTTCATGTCTACTGTAAGCGTTAAAGGTAATCTAATAGGTAAAATCGTGCTGTTCGCGTTTCTCGCCGCAGGTCTCATGATTAGCCTGACGCCAAGCTCCGCCTTCGCGTCCCCGGGAGCACCTGTACCCGTGATTTTTGCTCCTAGCAAACCTACGGGGTTGTACGCTACGCCGCTTTACGGCGCAGTTAAGCTGACTTGGAACGCTCCGCCTGAAACGAACATTACGAAATACATCGTGGAATACAGAGAGGAAAGCCCGGGCGGAACGAATCCTTGGACTTCCGTGACCATCAACAGCTCTACCGCTTATCTTGGCACTACAATCGGAGGATTGTACATCGATAACACGTCCTATGAGTTCAGGGTCAAAGCGGTTAATTCAAACAACCTGCAATCGCTGCCTTCAGGTTCCGTATACGCGTTCCCGAAAAATGCGCCTTGATTAATTCGTTCATAATATAGCAGCAACGCGCCATGACCGGCGGTGCAAGGACGACGTCCCTGCGCAGCCGGTTTTATTGCGGTCAGCGCGATGGCCCGATTCCCACAAAAAAACCGACCGTATGGAACGGTCGGTTATGCTGTATGCTAATGGTTGGTATGTACGTCGTACATAGGAGTATTGGCGCGCCCGCGAGGAATCGAACCTCGATCTCAGGCTCCGGAGGCCTACGTCATATCCGTTGGACCACGGGCGCACATATTAAAGGACAGCAAAAAGAATTATAGTTCATCCGCGAAGTAAAATCAAGCAAGTATGCGCGTGTAAATTTGTGAAAATCGTGTACGTTTGCTGTTGCATCGTTCCATGATTTTCGTTAGAATAGTGGTGGGACTCAAAGAGTAATGGTGGGACGATTCGCGTCCAGCGAGTCGCGTCGCATGATTGCCGAGGATTGACTGTCGGTCTCCGGGAGGAAACACGGATCCATGCGAAAAATCGTAGACATTCAAAAGAAGCTGATTCCGGACATCCTCCAAACGATGGAGAAGCGGTACGACATTCTGCGCCACATCTTCGTGACGGGAACGATCGGCCGCCGTACGCTGGCGAATAGCGTAGACTTGACGGAGCGCGTGCTGCGGACGGAGCTTGAAGTGCTTCGCGCGCAAGGATTGCTCGAGATCGGAACTTCCGGTATGACCTTAAGCGACTCCGGAAGGCAGCTCGTCGAAGAGATGGAGCCGATCGTCAAGGAAGTGTTCGGACTGTCGGACTTGGAGGAAGCGGTTCGTCAAGCCTTCGGGCTGAAGCGGGTCGTCATCGTGCCGGGAGACTCCGACTCCTCCGATCATACCAAACGCGAGTTAGGGCGTGCGGGCAGCCGAGTGCTGCGCGACAGCTTATCCGCGGGAGATGTCGTCGCGGTGATGGGCGGATCGACGATGGCCAGAATGGCGTCGCAGTTCGCAGCGCCGACCCAGCTTCGCGATAACTGGTTCGTACCGGCGCGCGGAGGTCTTGGCGAAAGCGTGGATTACCAGGCGAACACGATCGCGGCGGAGTTGGCTAAGCGGACCGGGGCCCGGTATCGGATGCTCCATGTGCCGGATCATCTGAGCGAGGAAGCGTACGTAACGCTCATGCAAGAGCCTAACGTGCGCGAAGTCGTCGATATGATCCGCAGCGCCAGGATTGTCGTCCACGGGATCGGGGACGCGATGACGATGGCGCGAAGGCGCAAGCTTAGCGACGCGACGAAGAGCGAGCTGCTTAAAGACGGCGCGCTTGCCGAAGCGTTCGGCTACTACTTCGATCGCAGCGGCAAAGTCGTGCATCGGATGGCCACGGCCGGATTACGGCTGGAGGACATCGAAGCGGCGGGTATCGTAATCGGTATCGCCGGCGGACGAAGCAAAGGCGAAGCTATAGCATCGGTTATGCGATTCGGGCATGACGACGTGCTGGTCACGGATGAGGCCGGCGCCGAAGAAGCGCTTAAGCACTTTTAAGCCAGCTTGGGCGAAATAACAGCAAATCGGCAGATATTGTCACCCGATCGGTCAACAATCTACGAAATAACAACGAATCGGTCTTTATTTTCCATGATATCACGTAAATCCGGCGAAGGATCGGGAAATAACTGCGAATGGTTGTTATTTTACGGACACGGTTGTCGGCTCGAATGAATACCTGCGAATGGTTGCTAATTGTAATAGGAAGCTTGTTGTCTCGGCGCGATTCCGCGCTTGACATAGATCAAATTAGAGTGGTCATCACAAGGAGGAAACCCTAATGGTAAAAATCGGTATTAACGGATTTGGTCGTATCGGTCGTAACGTATTCCGCGCATCCCTGAACAACCCTAACGTTGAAGTCGTCGCTATCAACGACTTGACGGACGTTAACACGCTGGCTCACCTGCTTAAGTATGACACTACGCATGGTCGTCTGAACGGAACCGTTGAAGTGGGCGAAGGCGCACTGATCGTCAACGGCAAGTCGATCAAAGTGTTCGCAGAGCGTGACCCAGGCAACCTGCCTTGGTCTTCCGTAGGCGCAGAGATCGTCGTTGAATCGACGGGTATCTTCACGGCTAAAGAAAAAGCTGAGCTTCACCTTAAAGGCGGCGCTAAGAAAGTTATCATCTCCGCTCCTGCTACGAACGAAGACATCACGATCGTTATGGGCGTTAACGAAGACAAATACGATGCCAAAGCGCATACGGTTATCTCCAACGCTTCTTGCACGACGAACTGTCTTGCTCCGTTCGCGAAAGTTCTGAACGATCAATTCGGCATCGTCAAAGGCATGATGACGACGATCCACTCCTATACGAACGACCAGCAAGTGCTTGACCTTCCGCACAAAGACCTGCGCCGCGCACGCGCTGCTGCCGAGAACATCATCCCTTCCTCCACGGGCGCAGCTAAAGCAATCGGCCTCGTTCTTCCTGAGCTGAAAGGCAAGCTGAACGGCATGTCTTTCCGCGTACCTACGCCTAACGTATCCGTAACGGACCTCGTTGCCGAGCTGAAAGTATCCGTAACGGTAGACGAAGTGAACGCGGCTCTGAAAGCTGCTGCAGAAGGCCCTCTGAAAGGCGTTATGAACTACTCCGACGAGCCTCTCGTGTCGAGCGACTACAACAGCGATCCAGCTTCTTCCACGATCGACGCTCTGTCGACGATGGTCATCGAAGGCAACATGGTTAAAGTCGTCTCCTGGTACGACAACGAGTGGGGCTACTCCAACCGCGTCGTTGACTTGGCTGCATTCATCGCTGCTAAAGGTCTGTAATATAGCATTGCGTAGCTTCCGGATCCCCCTCTTGCAGGGGGATTGCCAGGGAGTTGCCCCTCGGACACCCGTCATGGGTGTCCTGCTTCATGGATAGGCGATATGGAAGTTATCGAGGAGGAGTCGTACTTTGAATAAGAAAAGCGTTAGAGATGTAGAGGTTGCCGGTAAAAAGGTGTTCGTACGCGTGGACTTTAACGTTCCGCTCGAGAACGGCGCGATTACGGACGATACGCGCATTCGCGAAACGCTCCCGACGATTCGTTACCTGATTGAGAATGGCGCGAAAGTGATTCTGGCAAGCCACCTTGGCCGTCCGAACGGCGAAGTGGTCGAAAGCCTTCGCTTAACGCCTGTTGCTGCTCGTTTGTCCGAATTGCTCGGCAAACCGGTCGTGAAATCGGACGAAGTCGTTGGCGCCGCAGTTAAAGCGAAAGCGGACGCTCTGAACAGCGGAGACGTATTGCTGCTCGAGAACGTTCGTTTCGAAGCGGGCGAAGAGAAGAACGATGCGGGATTGGCGAAAGCTTTCGCCGAGCTTGCCGACCTGTACGTGAACGACGCGTTCGGCGCGGCTCACCGTGCCCATGCTTCTACGGAAGGCGTTGCGCATCATCTTCCTGCCGTATCCGGTCTGCTGATGGAGAAAGAGCTCGACGTGCTCGGCAAAGCGCTGAACAACCCTGAGCGTCCTTTCACGGCGATCGTCGGCGGCTCCAAGGTTAAAGATAAGATCGACGTTATCAATAAAATGATCGAAATCGCCGACAACATCATCATCGGCGGCGGCTTGTCTTACACGTTCTTCAAAGCGCAAGGCCATGAAATCGGCCTGTCGCTGTGCGACAATTCCAAGCTCGACCTCGTGCTCGAGTTCATGGAGAAGGCGAAGAAGCTCGGCAAGAACTTCTTGCTGCCGGTCGACATCGTCGTATCCGAAAGCTTCAAAGAAGCGGTCAACATGGACATCGTCGGAATCGACGGCATCCCTTCGAACAAGGAAGGCGTCGATATCGGTCCGAAGACTCGCGAGATTTACGCGGAAGTCATCAAGAACTCCAAGCTGGTCGTCTGGAACGGACCGATGGGCGTATTCGAAGTCGACGACTTCGCAAACGGCACGCGCGCGGTCGCTCAAGCTTGCGCGACGACGGATGGTTACACTGTAATTGGCGGCGGCGACTCCGCGGCTGCGGCCGAGAAGTTCAAGCTGGCCGATAAGATGGATCATATCTCGACGGGCGGCGGCGCTTCGCTGGAGTTCATGGAAGGCAAGGCTCTTCCTGGCGTAGTCGCGCTGAACGACAAATAGGAGCGAATTCCAATGAGCAGAACACCGATTATCGCAGGCAACTGGAAAATGTTCAAAACCGTCTCCGAAGCGACGTCCTTCGTCGCCGAAGTGAAAGGCAAAGCGGAAGTAGCCGGCGTAGAGAGCGTTATCTGCGCACCTTTCACGGCGCTTCCTGCGCTTGTAGAAGCGGTTAAAGGAACGAGCATCAAGATCGGCGCGCAGAACCTTCACTGGGAAGACAACGGTGCGTTCACGGGCGAGATCAGCGGTGTTATGCTGAAGGATCTCGGCGTGCACTACGTGATCATCGGACACTCGGAGCGCCGCCAATATTTCGCGGAGACGGACGAGACCGTCAACAAGAAAGCCCATGCGGCGTTCAAGCACGGCATCACTCCGATCATCTGCGTAGGCGAGAAGCTCGAAGAGCGCGAAGCCGGCCAGACGAAAGAAGTGTGCCGCGTGCAGACGGAAGGCGCGCTCGTAGGCTTGTCCGCCGAGCAAGTCGCTGCATCGGTTATCGCATACGAGCCGATCTGGGCGATCGGAACGGGCAAATCCTCGACGTCCGACGACGCTAACGAAGTGACTGCTTATATTCGCCAAGTCATCGCTGGCTTGTACAGCGCGGAAGTCGCTGCGAAGGTCCGCATTCAATACGGCGGCAGCGTGAAGCCTAACACGGTAGCGGAATACATGAGCAAGTCCGATATCGACGGCGCCCTCGTGGGCGGCGCGAGCCTGGAGCCTGCGTCCTACGTGGCGCTAGTCGAAGGAGCGAAGTAAGATGTCAGCACCTAAACCTGTTGCGCTTATTATTCTCGACGGCTTCGGCCTTCGCGACGAGACGCACGGCAACGCCGTCGCCCAAGCGAAGAAGCCGAACTACGACCGTTATTGGAACACCTTCCCGCACACGACGCTTACCGCTTGCGGCGAAGCTGTCGGCTTGCCGGAAGGGCAAATGGGCAACTCCGAAGTCGGCCACTTGAACATCGGCGCGGGACGTATCGTCTATCAAGACTTGACGCGGATTACGAAGTCGATTCGCGATCAGGATTTCTACGAGAACGAGACGTTGGTCGGCGCGGTGCGTCATGCCAAGTCGAACGGCAAGAAGCTTCACCTGTACGGCTTGCTCTCGAACGGCGGCGTACATAGCCATATCGACCACCTGTTCGCGCTGCTTGAGCTGGCGAAGAAGGAAGAGCTGAGCGAAGTATACATTCACGCGTTCCTCGACGGACGCGACGTTGCTCCGGACAGCGGCGTCGGCTTCGTGCAGCAGCTGCAGGACAAGATCAAAGAGGTCGGCGTTGGTACGCTGGCTACGGTGCAAGGTCGTTACTACGCGATGGATCGCGACAAACGCTGGGATCGCGTAGAGAAATCCTACCGCGCCATGGTGTACGGCGAAGGTCCTACGGCGACCGACGCGGTAGCTGCGGTTAAGGAATCTTACGCGAACAACGTATACGACGAGTTCTTCGTGCCGACAGTAATCGTGGGCGCGGACGGCAAGCCGAATGCGCTGGTAGAGTCCGAGGACGCGGTGATCTTCTTCAACTTCCGTCCCGATCGCGCCATTCAGCTGTCGCAAGTGTTCACGAATGACGACTTCCGCGGTTTCGATCGCGGCGTGGGCGCGCCGAGCAAGCTGTACTTCGTCTGCATGACGCTGTTCGCGGAGACGATCGGCGGGCTCGTCGCTTACAAGCCGAAGGAGCTTGACAATACGCTTGGCGAGGTGCTTGTCCAACAGGGCAAGAAGCAATTGCGCATAGCCGAGACGGAGAAGTATCCGCACGTTACGTTCTTCTTCAGCGGCGGACGCGATCACGTGCTGGACGGCGAGACGCGCATTCTGATCAACTCGCCTAAAGTCGCGACGTATGACCTCCAACCGGAGATGAGCGCTTACGAGGTTGCCGAAGCGGCGGTCAAGGAGATCGAAGCGGATAATCACGACGCTATCATCCTTAACTTCGCTAACGTCGACATGGTCGGCCACTCCGGCATGCTGGAGCCGACGATCAAAGCGGTCGAAGCGACGGACGAATGCCTCGGCAAAGTCGTCGACGCGGTCATCGCCAAAGGCGGCGTAGCCGTCATTATCGCGGACCACGGCAACGGCGACATGGTTATCGACGACGATGGTCGTCCGTTCACGGCGCACACGACGAACCCGGTTCCATGCATCGTGACGAAAGCCGGCCACAACCTTCGCGAAGGCGGCATCCTGGCCGACGTCGCTCCAACGCTGCTGAAGCTGATGCAGCTGCCTCAACCGAAGGAAATGACAGGTAAATCGCTGGTTTAACGAGTTAATATTTTCTGTTGCATTTGACCAGAAGACAAAAGTGCTCGGAAGAGTGAAACGACCGCCTTCGGAGTCCCTTAGCCACCTTAAAAGCTAATCAAGCTAAGGGAAAATCCGGGGTCCCCGCAAAGTAATCGGAATATGCTTCGAAGCATACGGTTCACTTTGTGGGGTGTCGCAGCGGCTGTAGAGTACTTTTCGTCGGATGGTCACTACGCAACCAGAACAATACATTTTAAGGAGTGTCCTCAATGACGATCATTACTGACGTTTACGCACGCGAAGTCCTCGACTCCCGCGGCAACCCGACTGTCGAAGTAGAAGTACGCCTCGAATCCGGAGCGCTTGGCCGCTCTATCGTTCCATCCGGCGCATCCACCGGCGCTTACGAAGCTGTTGAGCTTCGCGATAACGACAAAGGCCGTTACCTCGGCAAAGGCGTTCTGAAAGCGGTAGAGAACGTGAACTCCATCATCGCTCCAGAAATCATCGGTTACGACGCGCTTGACCAAGTCGAAATCGACAACAAAATGATCGCGCTCGACGGCACGCCTAACAAAGCGAAGCTGGGCGCTAACGCGATTCTCGCGGTATCCATCGCTGTAGCTCGCGCTGCTGCCGAAGCTCTCGACGTACCTTTGTACCAATACCTCGGCGGCTTCAACTCCAAGAAACTGCCTGTTCCGATGATGAACATCATCAACGGCGGCGCTCACGCGGACAACAACGTAGACGTTCAAGAATTCATGGTTCTCCCTGTCGGCGCTCCTACGTTCGCGGAAGCTCTTCGCACGGGCGCGGAAATTTTCCACGCTCTGAAATCCGTACTTAAAGCTAAAGGCTTGAACACGGCTGTAGGCGACGAAGGCGGCTTCGCTCCTAACTTCGGCTCCAACGAAGAAGCTCTGTCCACGATCCTGGAAGCGATCGAAAAAGCAGGCTACAAGCCAGGCGTCGACGTATTCCTCGGTATGGACGTTGCTTCCACGGAATTCTTCAAAGACGGCAAATATCACCTCGAAGGCGAAGGCAAATCCTACACGCCTGCTGAGTTCGTCGACCTGCTCGCTAGCTGGGTAGACAAATATCCGATCATCACGATCGAAGACGGCTGCTCCGAAGACGACTGGGAAGGTTGGAAGCTGCTTACCGACAAGCTCGGAAGCAAAATCCAGCTCGTCGGCGACGATCTGTTCGTAACGAACACCGAGCGTCTGTCTGACGGCATCGAAAAAGGCGTAGGTAACTCCATCCTCGTTAAAGTCAACCAAATCGGTTCCTTGACGGAAACGTTCGACGCGATCGAGATGGCTCAACGCGCTGGCTACACGGCTGTTATCTCCCACCGTTCCGGCGAATCCGAAGACAGCACGATCGCTGACATCGCGGTAGCTACGAACGCTGGTCAAATCAAAACGGGCGCACCTTCCCGTTCCGACCGCGTCGCGAAGTACAACCAATTGCTCCGCATCGAGGACAAACTGGGCTCCACGGCGTCCTATGCAGGCAAGAAAGCTTTCTACAACCTCAAAAACTTCAAGTAATCGAGCAGTTCCCGCTCTGAAAAAGCCAAAGACCAAGCCGTATGCGATTATCGCGCGGCTTGGTCTTTTTATTGGCTTAATAGGGGCAGTGTTAGGGCAACGCTTCGCGTAGAACCTGCTCGACTTTGCTGAGATGGTCGGCGATCAACGCAGCCGCGCGCTCCTTGTCCCGGCTTTCGATCGCATCGGCGATCAGCCGATGCTCGGCGAGCAGACGGACGGCCGTCGCTTGCTCCCCGTAAAACCATAGCTCCCTCGTCTGGCGGATTGAGCCGGCGAACCGGTAGGAGAGCGATTCCATCAACTGCGCGAGCAGCGAATTTCCCGACGAGGCCGCAATAGCCATATGGAAGTCGGTATCGGCTTGTTCTCCCGCGGGAGTATCGCCCTGCTCCAGGCTTGACTCCATTACTGCGAGTAATGATCGAAGCCTGGCGATGTCCTCCGATGTTCGGCGCTCGGCAGCGAGCAAGACGGCACCGATCTCTAACGTCCGGCGTACCTCGAGAAGCTCGATCAACGATTCGGCATCTTGGAACAGCGAGTTCCCGCTCTCGCTTGTGCCGGCTTCGTCCGGCAATACGGTTCGTACGAACGTTCCGCCGCCGTGCCGAACGTCTAGCCAGCCCATCGCTTTCAGCGCGCTTGCCGCCTCGCGGATCGTCGAACGGCCGACGCCGTAAGCTTGGGCCAGCTCCACGACCGAAGGAAGCCGCTGACCCGGCTGCCATTCCCCTTCCCGTATACGGCGAAGAACATCCTCCGCGACCAGCTCGTGCCCCTTGGGCGTTGCGATCTTCATGTGACGCATTATCCAGCCTCCGAATTGTCCCGCAATCTACTATCTATACAATACTATAAAAGTAAAATATAATGAACCCAAAGTCATCAGATGACCTGACTACATGCATAGTCTTGTTTTTTCAAACTTGTAGGCTTAAGATGAAAATAAATTCCAAAACCGTGATTATATTAGAGGATAAGTAGGGACGCATATGGCGATACACGATAATATTCTGATCAAAATGCGAGACATGAAGCAAAGCTTGACGCCCGTCGAGAAACTGGTGGCCGAATATATCCTAGCCAACTTGGATGAAATTCCCCATCTGTCGATTAAGCAGCTCGCCCAATTGAGCAAGACGAGCGATGCTTCCGTGCTGCGCTTCTGCAAGACGATGGGCTTCAGCGGGTATCGCAGCTTCATCGTCAGCATCTCCGCGTCGATCGGCTCGATGGAAGACGAGCAGAAGGATCAATATACGGACATTCAGCCGGGAGACGACTTGACGACGATTATCGCCAACATCTCCCGCAACAATATGAAATCGATTGAAGAAACGCTAAGCGTGTTGGACCGCAGCGAGGTCGCCCGTGCGGTGCAAGCGCTGCGGGGGAGCAACCGGATCGTATTTTTCGGCATCGGCGCTTCCGGCTTGGTGTGCAGGGACGGAGAACAGAAGTTTTCCCGCATCAACAAAATGTGCCATGCCTATGTCGATGGACACAGTCAGCTAACGGCAGCTACGCTGCTCGGCAGGGGTGACGTCGCCATCTTTATCTCGAACTCCGGTAATACGTCGGAAATTCTCGAAGCCTTGGACATCGTCAAGAAGAACGGCGCCCAGATTATCGCGATCACCAAGTACAATAAGAGCGAGCTGGCGGACAAGTCGAATATCGTGCTGTACATCTCGACGCCTGAGCTGACGATTCGCAGCGGCGCAATGGGCTCGCGGATCGCGATGCTGAACGTCATCGATATTCTTTTCGCCGGCGTTGCCAGCGCGGAGTACCAGAACGTGAAGAAATATCTATCGAAGACGCATAACATCCTGTCCAGCAAGCATCGCAAATAATCGTCTCTGAAAGATGAGGTTGCGCGCATAATGGATATGACCTTGAGAGAGAAGATCGGCCAGCTGATTTGCGCCGGATTCCCCTCGCCCTTCATTAGCGATGAGATGAAGCGGCTCATCTCCGATTATAAGATCGGCAACGTTATCCTGTTCGAGCATAATGTAGAGAACGCCGCGCAGCTCCGGGCGCTTTGCTCCGAGCTTCAGAAGGATATTAGGGGTTGGACCGGCAACTCCGCTTTGATCGCCATCGATCAGGAGGGCGGACGGGTCGTTCGCCTGCCCGCGGACGCGACGAACGTGCCGGGGGCGATGGCGATCGCATCGACCGGGAAGCCGGAGCACGCTTACGCCGCGGGGCGATTGACGGCAATTGAACTGCGTGCGCTCGGCATTAACTTTAACCTGGCGCCGGTGTTGGACATTAATAACAACCCTCGCAATCCGGTCATCAACGTGCGGTCGTACGGGGATACGGCCAAAGTCGTCGAGAAGTTCGGCGTTCAGATGATGAAAGGTTTGAAGGACGGCGGCGTGCTGGCATGCGTGAAGCATTTTCCCGGCCACGGGGACACGGAAGTCGATTCCCGTATCGGATTGCCGTCCATCGGCAAATCGCTGGAGGAGTTGGAACAGCTAGAGCTTAAGTCGTTCCGGAAGGCGATAGCCCAAGGGGCCGAAAGCGTGATGACGTCGCACATTCTGTTCCCGATGCTCGAGCCGGAACCTGTTCCGGCGACGATGTCGCGCGCGGTGGTCACCGGGCTGCTCAAGGAACGGCTAGGGTTTAAAGGACTGGTCGTGACCGATTGCTTGGAGATGGACGCCATCCGTAATTACTATGGCACCGCAAACGGAGCGGTAGACGCGCTGAAAGCCGGGGTGCATATGCTGCTCATCAGCCGTACGCCGGAGCTCGTGATCGAGACCGTGAAAGCGATCGAGGCGGCGGTTCGAACGGGGGAGCTGCCGATCGAGGCGATCGATGAAGCGGTGGCCAACGTGCTTGCGTATAAAGGCAGATACGGGGGGGCAGCCGTCGGTAAAGAGGAGATGTTGTACGAAGTCGGGTGCGACACCCACCGGCGCGCCGCAGCCGTGATGAGCAAGGACAGCATTTGCCTCGTTCGCGGAGAATTGGAGCCTATTGAAGAAGGTGATTCGGGCACGCTGTTCGTCGGTGTTATACCGTACCGGAAGGATTTGGCCTCGAACGCGACGAACTTGGAAAGCGGATTCGCGGAGAGGATGGGCGCCGTGTTCGCAGCCGCGCACGCAACGGTCTCTAACAATCCCGGTGAAGCCGAACGCGTGTCGGTCGTGGAACGAGCGAGAGCTTACGGGAACGTCGTCATCGGTTTATACAATGCGGTCGACAATCCGGGACAACTCACGCTTGCGAACCAGCTTATCAAGAACGGGCATCGGGTTACCGTGATCGCGCTTGGCAAGCCTTATGACTTAGAGTGTCTTGAAGGAGAAGCGACCTGTCTGGCCGCATTCGAATACACAGGACTATCTCTATCCTCTCTAATCGCGGTATTAAGCGGAGCCGCCCAAGCTAACGGCAAGATAAGCATAGCGGCGTTCGGATAAGGTGCGTTAACGAGAACCCGTCAGGAACAACGTTCCTGACGGGTTCTTTTATTGCTGCGCCAACTGCTCCTGCACATAGCTCTTGATCTTGTCTTCGTCCACGACGAGCACGTCCATGTCGTTGACGATCTCGTTCTTGAACGCTCCGTTCTGAGGAAGCTGGATGCCCGCGATGTTGCTCGTATCGAGCTTCATACCTAGGCGAGCGAGCTTGATCAAATCGTCGGGCGGAATGTCGGTCTCGATGTACGGAGCGATGCTGTTCAACAGCTGCGGCAACCGGATGAGCGACGTCGTCTTCTTCATCTCGTCGGCGATCGCGGAGAGGAAGCGACGCTGCCGGTCGGATCGGCCGTAGTCGGATTGAATATCGCTGCGGAATCGAACGTATTGCAGCGCGGTCAATCCGTCCATGTGCTGCATGCCGGCTTCCAGATTAATATTGTACCTCGGGTCGTCGCGTTTGTCCGTGCGGCGCATCGGCTTGTCGACTTCGAAATCGATGCCCCCGAGCGCGTCGATAAGCGAGATGAAGCCTTCGAAATCGGTATATACGTAATGGTGGATCGGCAAGCCGACAAGATCGCTTACGGTGCTCATCGCCAGGCGCGGACCGCCGAACGTGACCGCCGCGTTGATCCGGTTCGAGTCATGATGGGCGATGCTTGTATACGTGTCTCGCAAGATGGAGAACAGATGGATGTCTTTGGCTACCGGATCGATGGACGCGATCATCATCGTGTCGGAGCGGGGATGCGCATCGGCTTTCATGCCTCTGGAATCTCCGCCTAGCAGCAGGATGTTCACGCGTTCGGTGCCGTCCCATTCGGGCGGCTCCGGTATCGGCACGGGCGGACCGCCTTCGATCGGCGCCGTATCCATGGTCGGGATATCCTTGGAGTTATCGTATATCTCGTCGGCGAACGACTTGACCGAGTAATAATAGTAGGCAATGACAATACATACAGCGAGCACGACGCTCAGGCTGGAATAGAGAATAATTCTACGCGTCTGCCGGGACATACGTCGCTTAGGCCTTAACCTCGGCGATAAAGGCGTCTGTTCAGGGGAAGGCGGTTGCTGTTCGGAGTTCACGGGACCCATCCTTTCCAAGAGCGTTCAGCTAAATATACGACTCGAAACGGCAGAAAGTTTTCCCAATAGAGAAAAAATCGTGCCAAAGCTCGTTCAACCGCTCCAAAATGCCATATAAAGAGAGCAAAAAGCTTGCTCGGAACGTTGCATGCATTCCCCTATAATGAAGAAGAGTAAGGACGCGATCACATTCGAGTAGGATGGTGTATAGACAATGAGCAAACCGCAAGTGGGCATTCAGTTATACTCCGTACGCGACCGCAGCGAGAAGGATTTCCTCGGGACGATCCGGGAGATCGCAGACATTGGATATAAGAACGTAGAGCTCGCGGGCCTGTACGGACATTCCGCGACGGAAGTGCGCAAGGCGCTGGCGGATGCAGGCCTTAACGCGACATCGGCGCATATCGGCTTGACGGCTGGCGACCCGGCGATCTGGGACAACCTCAAGAAATCCGTAGAGATGGCGCAAGAGCTCGGCCTGCGGAGATTCATCGTGCCTTATTACCCGCTCGGCCAATCCCCGACGGCGGACGACGTAGCCAAATTCATCGACGCGATCGAGCAAGCGGCGAATATCGTGACGGAAGCGGGCCTTGAGTTCGGCTACCATAACCATGACTTCGAATTCAAGCCTGTCGGCGGCCAGTTGGTCATCGATCAGCTGCTCGAGCGCGTTCCGGCGTCGAAGCTGTTCGCGGAGTTCGACCTCGGTTGGGTGAAGGTTGCGGGTCAAGATCCTGCGGCGTATATCAACAAGTACGCCGGCCGTTTGCCGCTCGTCCATGCGAAGGACTTCAAAGCGGACGGCGTGGATACGGAGATCGGACGTGGTACCGTCGATTGGGATTCGGCGCTGGCAGCTTGCGAAGCGACCGGAGTGGAGTACGTCATCATCGAGCAGGAGCGGTACGACGAGTCTTCGCTCGTCAGCGCGAAGAAGAACTTCGAATATTTCAAAGCGCGCGGCTGGATCTAACGAAATCGGATAAGCATATGATTATAGAAGGAACCCGGCGCAGGCCGGGTTTCTTTGCGTAATTGGCGACAAGTTCGATTGGCGCGAAATCGCGGGAAAATGGTACGATAAGGCTATCGTTGCGATAGAGGGGAGAATGGGCAGTGGCGATTAGACGGCTGAGTCATGAACATTACGATGATCGGATGGCGTTATCCCAATTCGCGTTCCAGTTCCGTTTCAGCGAGGCGGATTTCGAGTCGAGGAGGCAGAAGTGGAAGCCCGAGCACGATTGGGGCTACTTCGACGAGAGCGGGCGGCTGTTGTCCGCGGTGACGGTCATCCCGTTCGAGACATGGATACACGGACGCAAGCTTGCGATGGGAGGCGTCGCGGGCGTCGCTACCTGGCCGGACGCCAGAAGGCAAGGCTGCGTGAGGAAGCTGCTCGTACGCTCGCTGGAAGAGATGAAGAATGCAGGCCGGACGGTCAGCATGCTGCATCCGTTCTCGTTCGCCTTTTACCGCACCTATGGTTGGGAATTGACGATCGAACGCAAGCAATACAAGCTGGCGACAGGACAGCTGCCTAAGCGAGTGGAAGTACCGGGAAGGGTGACAAGGGTTGCGAAGCCGGATGTTGCCACGTTGAACGCCGTCTATGAGGCATATGCTTCGCGTTACAGCGGCATGTTGGTTCGTTCGGACGAGTGGTGGTCGGAGAAGCTGCTGTCTAAGGCGGGAACGTGTGCCGTGTACGAGAACGAGAGCGGCAGACCGGAGGGGTACGTGCTTTACGACGTCAAGGATCGGAAGCTCACGGTGCACGATTGGGCTAGCGTCACCGAGCCGGCGAGAGCCGCGTTATGGACATACATCGCGAATCACGACTCCATGGTTGAAGAGACGACGCTGAGCGTGCCGATCGATGATCCGCTCCCGTTCTTGCTGGCCGATCCCCGCATTAAGCAAGAGGTCGTGCCGTACTTCATGAGCCGGATCGTAGACGCGGATGCGTTCGTGTCTAAATATGCCTGGGAGGCAGGGGCTAGCGGAGAAGCCGTTGCGCTGCGGCTGACGGATGCGCATGCGGAGTGGAACGACGGAACGTTCAAGCTCCAATGGAGCGGGGACGGAGAAGCAACGCTGGAGCGTATCTCGGCCGACGAGGCAGCCGCAACGGAAGCGTGCGTCGCGTGCGATATACAGACGCTGACGGCCATGCTGCTCGGCAACCGGCGGCCTTCGTTCCTGAGGGAAGTCGGGCGACTCACAGGCGACGACCTGGCGATCGCGAGGCTCGAGCGCCGCATTCCTGCTCGTACGACGTGCCTGATGGACTTCTTCTAAGCGTCGACAACCTTCGCAGCCAACATTGACCATTCGTTAATGGTTGTCATTCGGACGGGCATTATGATAAAATGAGAATACTGTTTTTGTATAGGTACCGTTAAGAGGTGCCAAGGGGGTGTAAGCGGTGGACGTATTTTTCAAGATTCTGCTGATCGTATTCTCGCTAGGTCTGATTGCTGTCGTTCTTCTGCAACGCGGTAAGAGCGCAGGTCTGTCTGGCGCCATCTCCGGCGGTGCGGAGCACTTGTTCGGCAAACAGAAAGCACGCGGTCTCGACCTGTTCTTGCAGCGCGTAACGATCGGTCTTGCGATCGGGTTCTTTATTTTATCTTTGGTTGTAGCTTACGTCGTACAAAACTAAGATAGATTGCGCGGATAAGAAGCCGTCCTTTATGGACGGCTCAGATTGTTGACAAAGCCCCGGTTTCTCGGGGTTTTTGCTTTTGGATCTTGATAAAGTCTGTAGATAAATTGTATTTCTATCTGAAAATAAGAAGATCGCCCGTTATCCGGCTCTCTT
>Ga0065721_10004395_pt1 | contig 29205 bp, 28 predicted proteins | sample Mesricmetagenome_FD_59108 | JGI IMG/M metagenome (GOLD analysis project Ga0065721, IMG submission 59108) | Mesophilic microbial community from rice straw/compost enrichment Sample: eDNA_1 v2 (version 2) | ecosystem: Engineered > Solid waste > Grass > Composting > Bioreactor | place: USA: Davis...
GCCTGATGACCATAGCGAGGTGGTCCCACCCCTTCCCATCCCGAACAGGACCGTGAAACACCTCAGCGCCGATGATAGTGCGGATTCCCGTGTGAAAGTAGGACATCGTCAGGCTAATATCCCAGCAAACACCCCGGCCAGAATATGGCCGGGGTGTTTTGCTTTGGGGTTTCGCCGCCAGCGAGGAGTCAGCACAACTTCCCGGCGCAAAATAGGTCGTGGCACCTTGGAAATATCCCCTGCTGCATAGACCATGATTGCCCGCCTGCTGCGGTTCATCACCTGTGCCTGGATGGGTGTGGCGCTGGGCTGGTGGCTCTTCAATTTGTACGCCGGTCGCCCATGGTCTGCATGGCTGGGCGCGCTGTTCCTGCTCAGTCTGCATGCCATGGTGTTAGGGCTGGAATTGCTGTTCCATCGCTACGTCAGCCGGCACGACCCCGTGGCGCCAGCGCCGGCTCGAGCGCTGTGGCGAGCCTGGCTGGTGGAATGCGTCACTGGCCTGCGCGTGTTCTGCGTGCAGCAGGCCTTCAGACACCGTATCGAACCTGGTTTCCTGCCCCTAGCGAGCGCTCAGCGCGGCGTGCTCCTGGTTCATGGCTTGGTGTGCAACCGGGGCTTATGGAATTCCTGGCTGCATGCGCTGCGCCAGCGCGGCATCCCGGTGCTGGCTCCCAGCGTGGAGCCACCCTTCGGCCTCATCGACACCTGGGCACCCGCCATCGATGCGGCCGTGCGGCGCCTACATGCCGTGACGGGCCAACCGGTGTTGATCGTCGCTCACAGCATGGGTGGACTCGCCGTGCGCGCTTGGTTACGGCAGGGCGGCGACCCAGAGCTGGTGCAGCGCGTGATCACCATCGGCTCGCCGCACCGTGGCACCTGGCTCGCACGCTTCGGCTTGAGCCCCAACGCGCGCCAGTTGCAACTTGATGGCCCCTGGATCCAGGCACTGGTCCGGGACGAGGCCGCGGCCCCGCACGGCGTGCCCTTCACCTGTTATTTCAGCGACTGCGACAACCTGGTGTTTCCGCCGTCGGTCGCCACGTTGCCGGGGGCAGACAACCGGCTGTTGCGCGGCTGGGCGCATGTGGACCTCCTGGACGCCCCGGAGCTTTTCGAGGCGGTGCTGGGCTACCTGGGCATAGCTCCGCCGGCCGATGCCGATGCGCTGCGCACCGGCACGGCCTCACCGCGCTGACTACTCCTCCTCGCGCTCCTTGAACTGGCTCACCAACTGCTGCTGGGTGTTGGGCGGTACCGGGTCGTAGTGCGACAGGGCCAGCGTGTAGCGGCCCTGGCCGCTGGTCATGGCGTTCAGGCGCGACTGGTAGTTGCTCAGCTCGGACAGCGGCACCTGCCCGCGCACGAGCATCGTCCCGGCGGCACCGTTTTGCGTGCCGCTGACCTGGCCGCGGCGTGCGGAGAGGTCGCCGGTGATGTCGCCCATCGCGCTGTCCGGCGCCAGGATCTCCACGTTCACGATCGGCTCCAGCACGATCGGCCGTGCCTCCCGGATCGCCGCCATGAACGCCTTGCGCCCCGCGGTGACGAAGGCGATTTCCTTGCTATCCACGCTGTGGCTCTTGCCGTCGAGCACCACCACGCGCACGTCCACCACTGGGTAGCCGGCAATGGCGCCCGAGGCCAGCACCTCGCGCACGCCCTTTTCGACGGCGGGGATGAACTGCCCGGGAATCGCGCCGCCCTTGACCTGGTCCACGAACTCGAAGCCCGCCCCTCGCGGCAGCGGCTCCACGCGCAGCATCACCTCGCCGAACTGGCCCGCGCCGCCGGTCTGCTTCTTGTGGCGGTGGTGGCCTTCGGCTGCGGCGGTGACGGTTTCGCGGTAGGCGATACGCGGCGGCCGCGTCTGCACCTCGAACTTGTAGACCTCGCGCAGCCGCTCCAGCAGCACGCGCAGGTGCAGCTCGCCCAGGCCGTAGACGATGGTTTCGTTGGTGGTGGGCACGTGTTCCACCTTCAGGCACGGATCCTCATCCAGCACCTTGGTGAGGATTTCCCACAGCCTCTGCTCGTCGCCGTGACGCTTGGGCTCGATCGCCAGCCCGTGCACCGGCACCGGGAAGTCCAGCGGCTGCAGGTGGATGTGGTCGTCCTCTGCCGCGTCGTGCAGCACGGCGTCGAAATGCAGTTCGTCCACCTTCGCCACCGCGCACAGGTCGCCCGGCAGCGCCTTGTTCACCTCCACGTGCTCCTTGCCCTGCAGCATGAAGAGGTGGTTGACCTTGAAGGGTTTGCGCCCGTCACCGATGTAGAGCAGGCTGTCCCGTGTCAGCGTGCCCTGGTGCACGCGGAAGATGCCCATCTTCCCGACGTAGGGGTCCACCGTGACCTTGAACACGTGCGCCAGCACGTGCAGCGACGGATCGGGCTGCGCCTGCAGCGGTTGCGCCGCATCGCCCTCGCCCTTGAGGAAGGCCGGTGGGTTGCCCTCACCCGGGTGCGGCAGCAGCTTCACGATCACGTCCAGCAACTGCGCCAAGCCGGCGCCGGTGCGCGAGGAGACAAAGCACACCGGAATCAGATGTCCCTCTCGCAACGCCTGCTCCAGCGGCGCGTGCAGTTCGCTCGCGTCCACATCGCCGTCGTTGAGGTAGCGCTCGACGAAGTCGCCATCCACCTCCACCACCTGCTCCACCAGTGCTCGGTGCGCATCCTCCACGGCGCCGAAGTCGGTCTGCCCCTCACGGTTGAAGAAGCAGTCCACCACCTGTGTGCCGCCCTCGGCTGGCAAGTTCAGCGGCAGGCATTCGCGACCGAAGGTTTCCTGGATCTGCGCCAGCAGCGCGGGCAGGTCCACGCCCTGGGCGTCGATCTTGTTGACGATGAGCATGCGGTCCAGCCGGCGCTGCGCCGCGTACTCCATCATGCGCACCGTCATGGGCTCGATGCCGGTGGCGGCGTTGATCACCACCGCCGCGGTTTCCACTGCTTCCAGCGCCGGCAGCGACTGGCCGACGAAGTCCGGCGCGCCCGGTGTGTCGATGAAGTGGATTCGCGTGCCCTGGTGATCCAGGTGCATGAGCGCCGAGTTCAGCGAGTGCTGCATGCGGCGCTCCAGCGGGTCGAAGTCGCTGACCATGCTGCCGCGCTCCAGGCTACCCGGGGCGCCGATCGCGCCGGCGTGGTGCAGCAGCGTCTCGGCCAGGGTGGTCTTGCCCGACGCTGCCGCGCCCACAAGGGCCAGGGTGCGGATGGCAGCGACGGAAGAGGATGGGCTCCGACATGGCGGTCTCCTTGTGCGCCGGCCCCGTGGCTCAGCGCTGCTGAGGTGGTGGAAATCCAGGGTACGGGATCGCTCCGGGGCGCACAAGGCACGTACCTTGCGCCATGTCGAGGTGTGTGCGAGGGCGCGTTTGCGCCCATGGCTGAAAGCTCAGCGAGGGAAACAGGTCAGGCCTGCGGCCTGGCCATGCGCGACGCAGTGGCCGGTCTCGTGCGGCGCAGCCGCGTCTCCAGTCCCAGATAAACCAGCAGCGCAGCCGCCAGCGGTAGCAGGTAGAACAGCGCCCGGTACGCCAGCAGCGCCGCCAGCAGTTGCGCCTCGGGCTGCAGGCCCGCCAGCAGCGCCATGAACACCGCCTCCAGCACGCCCAGACCCGCGGGCACGCGCAGCGCGATCACGGCCATGCTGGTCATCATCAGCGCACCCAGCACCGTGGGATAGCCCACGCGGCCGTGCAGCAGCACGTACAGCACGCTGGCGACGAGGGCCCAGTGCAGCGCCGACAGCACCACCTGCGCCAGCGCCAGCCCGGCGTGCGGCAGCTCCAGCCGGTGGCCGCGCAGTGTCCACAGCCGCCGGCGCGACCAGCGGCAGGCCGCCAGGTACGTTCCCACCGCGCCCAGCAAGGCCAGCCCGATGAGCCGCAGCGTGTGGTTGGTCAGCGGCGCTTCCGGCGGCAGCTGCACCAGACCGCTGAGGAACACCGCACCGGCCAGCGCCGCATAGCCGATCCAGTTGGTCAGCAGGCTCAGCCCCCATACGCGCACGATGGTCGCCATCGGCAGGCCCTGGCGCGCGTACAGGCGCAGCCGCAAGGCCACGCCGCCCACCATCGAGCCCAAGTTCAGGTTGGCGGCGAAGCTGACGAAGGCGGTGGCCGCCACCCGGGCCGGCGGCAGGTGGTGGCCGCTGTAGTAGCGGCCGAGCAGGTCGTAGCCGGTGTAGAGCGCATGCGCCGCCGCCGCCGCCAGCGCCGCCAGCAGCAGCGTGCCGGGGCGGTAGTCCAGCAGCGCGGCCCAGGCGGCGGCCCAGTCCAGGCTGCGCGCGCGCCAGGCGATGAAGCCCAACAGTGCCAGCAGCGCCAGTGCCAACAGCGGCCGGCGCACGCGGGCCCAGGCATGGGCCAGCGGGTGGGCCGGCGGCGCGTGGCGGGCCACCGTTGTTTCCTTCAACGCTCGGCCTGCCGCACCGCCTCGGGCCGCACGTCCACATGGCGCCGCCCGATGAAGGAGCGGATGAACTTGCCGTCACGCGGCAGCACGTCGGCCCAGTTCGGGAAGTGGCGCAGCAGGTGGAAGGCCAGCGCGCTGGTGACGTAGCGCCACATCGTGCGCTTGGGCAGCGCCTCGCGGCTCATCTCGCGGCACTCGTTGTCCATGAGTCGTTGCAGCCGCTGGCGCAGCTCGGCGGCAAAGCCCGGGTCGCGGATCAGCAGGTTGGCTTCCAGGTTGAGCGACAGGCTCAGCGGGTCCAGGTTGCTGGAGCCCACGGTAGCCCATTGACCGTCCACCACCGCCACCTTGCCGTGCAGCGGGCGCCGGCAGTACTCGTGCACGTGCACACCGTCCTTGACCAGCGAGTGGTAGAGCATGCGCGCGCCGATGCGCGCGATGGCCATGTCGGGCTCGCCCTGCAGGATCAGGTGCACCGCCACCCCGCGGCGCGCGGCGCGGCGCAGCTCGCGCAGCAGCCGGTAGCCGGGGAAGAAGTAGGCGTTGGCGATCACGATCTCGCGCTTGGCCGTGCGGATCGCCATGCGGTAGCAGCGCTCGATGTCGTTGGGGTGGCGCTCGTTGTCGCGCGTCACCAGCGCCGCGTGCGCCGTGCCCGCCGCGGGCAGCGGCGGCGGCTGCACCTTGGCCTGGCGCCGGAAGCCGTGCCGCACCCAGCCCAGCAGCGCGCTGCGCACCGGCGCCAGCACCTCGTGCACGAAGCCGTGGAGCTGCTGCACCACCGGCCCCTGGATCTGCACCGCGTAGTCCTGCTTGGACTCGGGGCCGCTGGCGAGCAGGTGGTCCTCGGAGAAGTTGATGCCGCCGATGAAGGCCAGCTCGCCGTCGATCACCACGATCTTGCGGTGCATGCGGCGCACAAGGTTGTAGCGCAGCCCCAGTAGGCGTGGCCGCGGGTCGTACACGTGCAGCCGCACGCCGGCGTCGGTGAGCGCGCCGATAAATTCCTCGGAGAGGTCCGGCGAGCCGTAGCCGTCCACCGTCAGGTCCACCTGCACGCCGCGGCGTGCCACCTCCAGCAGCACCGCGTGCAGCTGGCGTCCGACCGGGTCGTCGAACAGGATGAAGGTTTCGATCACCACCTCGCGCCGGGCCTTGGAGATGGCTTCGAACACGCGCGGGTAGTACTCCTCGCCGTTTTCCAGCAGTTCGATGCGGTTGCCCGCGCTCCAGGTCAGTTTCACAGCATCACCTCCGCCGCCAGCGGCGCGTGGTCCGACAGGTGCGACCACGGCCGCTTGGGCAGTCCGATCGGCACATGGCGCAGGTTGCGCACGTAGATGCGGTCCAGCCGCAGCACCGGGTGCCGCGCCGGGAAGGTGCGCGGCGCGCGTCCGTGTGCGTGCGCGTGGACTTCCTGCAGCTTGAGCTCGCGCTGCAGCCGCTCGTGCGCGCACAGCCGCCAGTCGTTGAAGTCGCCGGCGATCACCAACGGCGCCTGGGCCGGCACCTCGTCGCGCAGCAGCTCGCCCAGCAGGTCGATCTGGCGCTGGCGCTGCGACTCGCGCAGCCCCAGGTGCACGCAGATGGCGTGCAGCGGGTATTCCGAGTTGGGCAACTCCAGCTCGCAGTGCAGCAGGCCGCGCTTCTCGACGCCGTCGATGTCCAGGCTCACGTCCACGTTGCGGTGGCGCAGGATCGGCAGCTTCGACAGCAGCGCGTTGCCGTGGTGCCCGGCCGGCGACACCGCGTTGCGCCCATAGGCATGCTGGTGCCAGATGGTGTCGGCCAGGAACTCGTATTGCGGCATGCGCACCAGCGACTGGCCGGTGTTGCCGGCCGTGGCTGCCGCAGCCGTGGCGGTGCGGCGCCCGACCTTGCCGGCCAGGGTTCGCACGGGCCGCAGGTCGTGGCGGTGCGAGGCCGCGCCGGCCACTTCCTGCAGAAATACGACATCGGCGCCGGTGGCCCGCACCGCCTCGCGGATCTCGGCGAGCACGTAGCGGCGATTCATGACCGTGAAGCCTTTGTGCAGGTTCAGCGTCAGCACGCGGATGTGGTGCTCGGCGCCGTCGGCGCAGATTTCGTCGTGGCGCAGCGGAACCGGCAGTCGCATGGGCATTCAGCGCTGCGGCAGCACTTGCGTGCCGGCGCTGCACGGGTGGCCATGGGACAGCCGCTCTTCGGCTGACGGCGCCGCCGCGGCCAGCTCGTCCTCCAGCGGCAGGTCGTCCATGCCCGGCTCGCCGCCGTAGAACCAGCGCTGGATGCCGTCCAGCCGGTCTAGCACCTCGTTCATCTCGGGCTCCTCAGTGACTGAAAACACTGGGAGCAATGCTTGCGCCCAAGGGCGCGGCCGTCAGGCGGCGGCGGCCGCATCCGCGCGTAGGAAGCGGCCTACTCGCGCACGGCCGACCGGCGGCCATGCGCGGGCGGTGGTGGATTACTGGAAGGCCACCTCGTTGAAGCTGCGCAGCTTGCGACTGTGGAGCCGTTCCAGCCGCTGGTCGCGCAGGATGTCGATGGCGCGCATGCCGATGCGCAGGTGCTGGTCCACGCGCTCGCGGTAGAACTGGTTGGCCATGCCCGGGAGCTTGATCTCACCGTGCAGCGGCTTGTCGCTCACGCACAGCAAGGTGCCGTAGGGCACGCGGAAGCGGAAGCCGTTGGCGGCGATGGTGGCGGACTCCATGTCCAGCGCCACGGCGCGGCTTTGGCTGAAGCGCTGCTCCGGACCCGGGTGCGGCAGCAGCTCCCAGTTGCGGTTGTCGGTGGAGGCCACGGTGCCGGTGCGCAGGATGCGCTTGAGCTCGAAGCCGCGCAGTTGCGTCACGTCCTCGACGGCCTGCTCCAGCGCCACCTGGATCTCCGCCAGCGCGGGGATGGGCACCCACAGCGGGAGCTCCTCGTCGAGCACGTGGTCCTCGCGCACGTAGCCGTGCGCCAGCACGTAGTCCCCGAGCTGCTGCGTGTTGCGCAGCCCCGCGCAGTGGCCGAGCATGATCCAGGCATGCGGGCGCAGCACGGCGACGTGGTCGGTGATGGTCTTGGCGTTGGCCGGCCCGACGCCGATGTTGACCATCGTGATGCCGCTGCGGTCCGGTCGCACCAGGTGGTAAGCCGGCATCTGCGGCAGCCGCGGCGGCGGCGCGCCCAGCGCGTCTGCAGGCTGTGCCGGGTGGCCCGCGCGGCGCGTGACCACGTTGCCCGGCTCGATGAAGGCGCAGTAGCCGTCGGCCGCCTCATCCCCGTCGGGCGCGGCCATCAGGCTGCGGCCCAGGCGCACGAACTCGTCGATGTAGAACTGGTAGTTCGTGAACAGCAGGAAGTTCTGGAAGTGCTCCGGCGCCGTGCCCGTGTAGTGGCGCAACCGGTGCAGCGAGTAGTCCACCCGCGGCGCCGTGAAGAGCGCCAGCGGCATGGGCTGGCCGGGTGGCACGCTGTGGGTGCCGTTGGCGATGCCGTCGTCCATGGCCGCCAGGTCGGGCAGGTCGAACAGGTCGCGCATGCGCTGACGGCGCTCCACGCTCATCGTGCCCTCGATGTGGTCGTGCTCGGCGAAGGAGAAGTGGATCGGGATGGGCTGCGTGCTCAAGCCGACTTCCAGCGTCACGCCGGCATGGTGGCGCAACAGCAGTTCGAGCTGCTCCAGGTAGTAGTGCTCGAACAGGTCCGGGCGCGTGAGCGTGGTTTCGTAGGTGCCGGGGCCTGCCACGAAGCCGTAGGCCAGGCGCGAATCGGCGCGTGCCACGGTGTCGATGTGGATGCGCACGAAGGGATAGCAGGCGCGCACCCTTCGCGCCGGGTCGGTGCCGGCCACGAACTCCTGCAGCGACTGGCGCAGGTGCGTGATGCCGATGTCGTAGATGTGACGGGCATGCGCCAGCGCGTCCGCCGCGCTGGTGAAGGATTGGGTCGCGATGAGCGTGGGCATGGCTCATTGTGGCCCTCGGTCGTGGCTGCTGCATTGCAGCAAACACTTTCCTTCTCCCGAGCCGTGGGCCGCGTGGCGGGCCGCTAAACTGCCCACCTTTTAGGCTCGTTCCGCCCCATGGCCGCTGTTTCCGCCGGAGTGACGTCCCCCTTCGACCTCAGGAGCGCCTCGCTGACGCTGCTGGCGTTGCTGCTCAAGACCACCGACCTGGAGCTGCTGGCGACGGAGCTGGCGCAGCGCGAGGCGGAGACGCCCGAGCTCTTCAACCAGGAGCCGCTGCTGCTGGACCTGGCGGCGGTGCGCGAGCAGGGCTCGCCGCTGGACATGGCCGCGCTGGTGGCGCTGCTGCGCCGCCACCGTCTGTTGCCCGTGGCCGCGCGCGGCGGCAGCCCGGCGCAGATGGAGGCCGCCATCGCCGCGGGACTGGCCGACTCGCCCGATGCCGTGCCGCAGAGCCCGCGAACCGAGACCGTGCGCGAAGTCGTGCGCGAGGTGGTGCGCGAAGTCCAGGTGCCCATGAGCAGCACGGCGCTGCTGGTGGACAAGCCGCTGCGCTCGGGCCAGCAGGTCTACTCCCGGGGCGGGGACTTGGTCGTGCTGGCGCAAGTGAACTGCGGCGCCGAAGTGATTGCCGATGGCAGCGTGCACGTGTACGCGCCGCTGCGCGGCAAGGTGGTGGCTGGGGCGCGTGGCAATACGGCCGCGCGCATCTTCACCACCTGCCTGGAACCGGAGTTGATCTCCATTGCCGGTACCTACCGCACCGCCGAGAACCCGCTGCCCACCGATGTGCTGGGCAAACCGGCCATGGTGCGGCTGGAGGGCGAAAAACTGGTGATCGAGCCGATCAAGATCTAGTGCGCCCCATGCGTACTCCTTAAACGGACTCCGAACCGACAAGCTGAAAGGATGTAACTGAGATGGCCAGAATCGTCGTCGTGACTTCCGGCAAGGGCGGGGTCGGCAAGACCACGACCAGTGCAAGCTTCTCCTCCGGTCTCGCACTGCGCGGCCACAAGACAGCGGTGGTCGATTTCGACGTCGGCCTGCGCAACCTGGACCTGATCATGGGTTGCGAGCGTCGCGTGGTGTACGACCTCATCAACGTCATCAACGGGGAAGCCAACCTCAACCAGGCGCTCATCAAGGACAAGCACTGCGAGAACCTCTACGTGCTGCCGGCCTCGCAGACGCGCGACAAGGACGCGCTGACCAAGGAGGGCGTGGAGCGCGTGCTGGCCGACCTGGCCGAGCAGGGCTTCGAATACATCATCTGCGACTCGCCCGCGGGTATCGAGAGCGGTGCGATGCTGGCCATGCACTTCGCCGACGAGGCGCTGGTGGTGACCAACCCCGAGGTGTCCTCGGTGCGCGACTCGGACCGCATCCTGGGCATGCTGGGCTCCAAGACGCGCCGTGCCATCCAGGGCGATACGCCGGTCAAGGAGCACCTGCTGATCACGCGCTACAACCCCTTGCGCGTGGAGGACGGCCAGATGCTGTCGTTGCAGGACATCCAGGACATCCTGCGCATCGAACTCATCGGCGTGATTCCCGAATCGGAAGTGGTGCTGCAAGCTTCCAACCAGGGCGTGCCGGTGGTTCACATGAGCGGCACGGACGTTGCCGAGGCCTACAAGGACGTGGTGGATCGCTTCCTGGGTGAGGACAAGCCCATGCGCTTCACCGACGCGGTCAAGCCCGGCTTCTTCAAGCGACTCTTTGGCGGGAGGTAACGCGTCATGAGCTTTCTGTCCTTCCTGATGGGCGAAAAGAAGCGCTCGGCCAATGTCGCCAAGGAACGGCTGCAGATCATCCTGGCGCACGAGCGCAATGGTCGCAGCCGCAGTCCCGACTACTTGCCGGCGCTGCAGCGTGAACTGCTGGCCGTGATCACCAAGTACGTCTCCATCAGCTCCGAGGACATCAAGGTGCACCTGGAGCGCCAGGACAACCTGGAAGTGCTGGAAGTCAAGATCGAGCTCCCCGAGGCGGCCCGCTGAGGGCCCGCTGAAGCGGCACTCGACTTGGAGAACGGCCATGGGTTGGTTCGGCGCGCTCAAGCTGGTGCCCTGGTCCGAGGTCATCGAGGCCGCGCCCGGGCTCGTGCGCGGCGCGCGCCGCATCTTCGCCCAGACCCAGGACGAGCCTGCTGCTACCGCAGCCGAGCCACCTCCCGCCGCCGAGGACCCGACCGAAGCCCTGCGCGCCCAGCTGCAGCAACTCGAAGCACAGGTGCAGGCGCTGACCACCCAGCAGCAGGCTACCGCCGGCTTGCTGGAGTCGCTCACCGAGCACAACGCGCGGCTGGTGGAAGCCGTGCAGATGCTGCGCCTGCGCCAACGCTGGCTGGGTGGCGCCGTGGCGGTGCTGGCGTTGGCCTTGGCGCTGGTAGCGGCGCTGGCGTTGCGCGCTTGACCCACTCCACCGGGCCCGCCGTTTCCCCCTGCTACCCTTCGCCGCCATGAGCTTTCTGGCCATCGACATCGGCAATACGCGGCTGAAATGGGCGCTGTACGCAGCACCGCAACCTGGAGCCGCCGTGCTGGCGCAGGGTGCGGCTTTCCTTGAAACCATCGACGAACTGGCCGAGACGCAATGGGTAGGCCTGAAGCCGCCGACCAGCATGCTGGGCTGCAACGTCGCGGGCGACGCCGTGCGCCGCCGCGTCGAAGAGCAGCTGGAGCTGTGGGACCACCTCGCACCGCGCTGGGCCGTCTCCAACGCCCGCGACGGCGGCGTGCGCAACGGCTACGACCACCCCGGCCGCTTGGGCGCCGACCGCTGGGTGGCGCTCATCGGCGCGCACGCGCACGCCGCCGCGCGCGGCGTGGACGGCCCGGTGCTGGTGGTCATGATCGGCACCGCCGTGACGGTGGACGCGCTCGACGGCGAAGGCCGCTTCCTCGGCGGGCTCATCCTGCCGGGGCACGGGATCATGCTGCGCGCGCTGGAGAGCGGCACCGCCGGGCTGCATGTGCCCACCGGCGAGGTGCGCGATTTCCCTACCAACACCTCCGACGCGCTCACCAGCGGCGGCACTTTCGCCATCACCGGCGCCATCGAGCACATGCACCGGCGGCTGCAGCGGCACTGCGGGCGCGCGCCCGTCACGCTGATGACCGGCGGCGCGGGCTGGAAGGTGGCGCCGTACCTGGAGATCCCGCACGAGCTGGTCGAGTCGTTGATCTTCGACGGCCTGTTGGCGCTGCAGGCGCACCGGCTGGCGCTGTAGGCGGCGCCGCGCGAGGCCGCTACTCGATAACCTTCACGCCCTTCCAGAACGCGATGCGGTCCTTGATCTGCGCCGCGGCCTCGCTGGGCTCCGGGTAGTACCAGGCGGCCTCGGGATTGAGCTCGCCGTTGACCAGCAGCGACCAGTAACGCGCCTGTCCCTTCCACGGGCAACTGGTGCGGTGGTTGCTGGACACCAGGAACTCCTTCTTCACGGCGCTTTCGGGGAAGTAGTGGTTGCCTTCGACCAGCACGGTGTCGTCGCTCTCTGCAATTACCTGCCCGTTCCAGATCGCTTTCATCAGTACCTCTGCAAGAAGTGGGGCGAGGGCGCGCGGCTCAGCCGGCATCGCGCGCCAGCCGCAGCCCGGTGAACTGCCAGCGCGCCGGCGCCGGGAAGAAATTGCGGTAGCTTGGCCGCACATGGCCGGCCGGGCTGGCGCAGCTGCCGCCGCGCAGCACGCTCTGATTGACCATGAACTTGCCGTTGTACTCACCCACCGCGCCCGCCAGTGGCCTGAATCCCGGATAGGGCTCGTAGGCCGAGCGTGTCCACTGCCACACGGCCGCATCGGCCTGGAGCAGCCCAGGGCCATCCACGATGGGCGCCGGGTGCAGGTGTTCGCGCAGGCTTTTCGCCGATGCCGCGGCGGCCGGCTGCATCTGCAGGGCCGCTTCCCATTCCGCTTCGGTCGGCAACCGTGCGCCGGCCCACTGGGCGTAGGCGGCGGCCTCGTAGAGGTTGAGGTGGCACACCGGCTCTGCCGGATTGATGGGGCGCGGGCCGAACAGCGTGAACTGCGTGCCGCTTTCCGGCTGCCAGTACAGCGGCGCCGTGGCGCCCTGGGCCTGCACCCAGGCCCAGCCGTCGCTGAGCCAGAGCTCGGGGCGGCGATAGCCGCCGTCGTCTATGAAGGCCCAATACTCGCCACAGCTTACCGGCCGGTTCGCCAGTTGCCAGGGCTGAAGCCATACGCGGTGGCGCGGTGTCTCGTTGTCGAAGGCGAAACCCCCGCCGCCGTGGCCGATCTCGGCCAGCCCGCCTTCGAATTCCAGCCAGCGCACCGGCGGTGCCGCGCCGACCGCCGGCGCGGCCGGGTCCGGCGCCAGGTAGGCCGGCTGCAGCGGATTGAGCGAGAGCAGGTGTTTCAGGTCGGTGAGGATCAGCTCCTGGTGCTGCTGCTCGTGCTGCAGCCCCAGCTCGATCAGCGTCGCCGCGCCCGCCAGCGCGCCCTCGTCGCCGGCCTCGATGAACTCGTGCAGCGCCGCGTCCACATGGCGCCGGTAGGCCATCACCTCAGCCAGCGCCGGGCGCGCCAGCATCCCGCGCTGCGGGCGCGGATGGCGCGGCCCCAGCGCCTCGTAGTAGGAATTGAAGAGGTAGGCGAAGCGCGCATCGAACACGCGGTAGCCCGGGCTGTGCGGCCCCAGCACCAGCGTCTCGAAGAACCAGCTCGTATGCGCCAAGTGCCACTTGACGGGGCTGGCATCGGGCATGGACTGCAGTGCGCAGTCCTCGGCCGAAAGCGGTTGCGCCAGCGTAAGGCTGTGCGCGCGCACGGCCTGGAGCCGGCGCAGCAGGCGAGGGCGATCCATCGGGGCGGGCTCCTTTCGCGGCCACCAAAAACCGCGGCGGCGTGCGCCGCGGGCCGGCTGGCAGCGGGGCAAGCGGCCGGCCCGGCCGCCTCCCCGCCCCGGGGGCCTGTCAGAGGATGAAGCGCGAGAGGTCCTCGTTGCGCGAGAGCTCGCCCAGCTTGGCATCCACCGCCGCGGCGTCGAGCGCCACGGTCTGGCCGGAGAGCTTGGGCGCGTCGAAGCTGACCTCGTCCAGCAGCCGCTCCATTACCGTGGCCAGGCGCCGCGCGCCGATGTTCTCGGTGCGCTCGTTCACGTCGAAGGCGATCTGTGCCAGGCGCCGGATACCGTCGTCCGTGATCTGCAGCGTCACGCCCTCGGTGGCCAGCAGCGCCTGGTACTGCTTCACCAGGCTGGCGTGGGTGGACTTCAGGATGGCCTCGAAGTCATCCACCGACAGCGAGCCCAGCTCGACGCGGATCGGAAAGCGCCCCTGCAGTTCCGGAATCAGGTCGCTGGGCTTGGCCAGGTGGAAGGCGCCCGAGGCGATGAAGAGGATGTGGTCGGTGCGCACCATGCCGTACTTGGTGTTGACGGTGGTGCCTTCGACCAGCGGCAACAGATCGCGCTGCACGCCCTGGCGCGAGACATCGGCGCCGCGCGACTCGCCGCTGCCGGCGACCTTGTCGATCTCGTCGATGAAGACGATGCCGTTGCCCTCGGCGTTGGCGACCGCCGCGGTCTTGATCTCGTCCTCGTTGACCAGCTTGGCCGCCTCTTCTTCCACCAGCAGCTTCAGCGCCTCGGCGATCTTGAGCTTGCGGGTGTGGCGCTTGGCCTGGCCGAACTGCGAGAACAGGCCCTTGAGCTGCTCGGCCATCTCCTCCATGCCCTGCGGGCCCAGGATCTCCAGCGAGGGGCGGTGGTCCGCCACCTCGATCTCGATCTCCTTGTCGTCGAGCAGGCCCTCGCGCAGGCGCTTGCGCATGCCCTGGCGCGCGGCGTTGTCCGACGGCGATTCGCTGGGCGTGATCCCGAAGCCGGCGTGCCGCGGCAGCGGCACCAGGATGTCGAGCACGCGCTCCTCGGCGGCGTCCTCGGCCTGGGCGCGCTTGGTGCGCATCTGGCGCTCGCGCTCCTGCTTCACGGCCACGTCCACCAGGTCGCGCACGATGGTGTCCACGTCCTTGCCGACGTAGCCCACTTCGGTGAACTTGGTCGCTTCGACCTTGATGAAGGGCGCGTCCGCCAGCCGCGCCAGGCGCCGGGCGATCTCGGTCTTGCCCACACCCGTGGGGCCGATCATGAGGATGTTCTTGGGCGTGATCTCCGCGCGCAGCTTCTCGTCCACCTGCTGGCGGCGCCAGCGGTTGCGCAGCGCGATGGCCACCATGCGCTTGGCCTGCGCCTGGCCGACGATGTGGCGGTCGAGCTCGGAGACGATTTCCTGTGGGGTCATGGCGCTCATGGCGTGGCTTGGCAAAAGGAAATTGGGAACGGGGACTTGCACGCGGCGGACCTCAGGCGGCGGCCGCGGGCGCGGTGCCCAGGGTCTCGATGGTGTGGTGCTGGTTGGTGTAGATGCACAGGTCGCCGGCGATGGTCAGCGACTGCTTGACGATCTCCGCCGGCGACATCTCGGTGTGCTGCATCAGTGCGCGCGCCGCCGCCTGCGCGTAGGCGCCGCCGGAGCCGATGGCGATGATGCCGTGCTCGGGTTCCAGCACGTCGCCGTTACCGGTGATGATCAGCGAAGCGTCCTTGTCCGCCACGGCCAGCATGGCTTCGAGGCGGCGCAGCACGCGGTCGGTGCGCCAGTCCTTGGTCAGTTCGACGGCGGCGCGCACCAGGTGGCCCTGGTGCTTTTCCAGCTTGCCCTCGAAGCGCTCGAAGAGCGTGAAGGCGTCGGCCGTGGCGCCGGCGAAGCCAGCCAGGACTTGGTCGCGGTAGAGGCGGCGCACCTTGCGCGCGCTGGACTTGACGACGATGTTGCCCAGCGTCACCTGGCCGTCGCCGCCCAGGGCGACGAGGGGGCCGCGGCGCACGCTGACGATGGTGGTGCCGTGAAAGGGTTCCATGGAGTGCCTGTCTTGAGCGGCGCCAGGGCCGCGGGAAAGCCATCCGCGCGCGGCGGATGGCGGGTGGGGTTCAGTTGGGATGCACGCGCACGCGGGCGTGCTCGTTGATGCCCATCGCGCCCAGTAGCAGCGCGACGAGGCGATGGGTGTCCGAAAAGCTCAGGCTGCGGTGTTCCTGGTGACGTGCCTGCACCCACTTCAGCAGCTCGCCGGCGGCGTTGAAGTCCACGCGCACCAGCCGCGGGCAGTGCAGCTCTACGCGTGCGGCGTTGCCCAGTTGCTGCTGCAGCCGCCGCAGCAGAGGACTGATGTCGCCCACGAGCTGGCCCGCGAGCTCCAGCTCGGCCACGGCGTCGGCTTCATGCAGCGACGTGTCGAAGCGGCTGATGTCGCTCAGCAGCGAGGTCAATGGCGGCAGCGAGGAGGGCGGCGCGACCGGGCTGCTCTCGCGGCTCAGGCGCACGCGGCAGCACGGCGGCTCCCAGGGGGGCGGCGAGATCTCGTAGGTGATGCAGTAATCGATGGCGGCCTCGTCGAAGGCCTGCGCGCGGTGCAGCAGCCGCAACGCCTGCAGCCGCAGCAGCCACAGCGCGGGGTCGGCGTCGCGTGAGCCCGCGGGCGTGGCCTCGCGCAGGCGCTGCAGCAGGTTTTCGCTGCCCAGCCAATGCAGATCCAGCGACTGAGCGGCCCACTGCTGCAGCATCGGGGCCAGGCTGGCCGGTGCGTCGGCATGCACGTGCTGCAGGCCCGACCAGTCCATGGTCCACGGCGGCGGCGTCTGCTGCGTGTACTGCTGCAGCCGCTGTACCGCGGGGGCGTCGAGCACGGCCGGGCAGGCCCAGCCCTGTCCCGGTTCCGCCAGGGAGCTGCTGGGCGCCGGCTGCTGTGCCAGGCGCTGCGGCAGCGAGAACCACTGCGGCGGCGAGCGGTGGAAGCGCTGCGCGAACTCGGCGGCCAGCAGCTCGAAGGCGGCTTGCGCGCCGGTGGCGCGGTAGAGGTCCAGCCGTACCAGCCAGGTGTCGGGATGGCGCGCGCGCACGCCGTCGGGGCCGGTGAGCTCGGCCAGCAGCTGCTCGCAGCGCACGAACTCGCCGTTGGCGAAGGCGATCACGGCCTCGTCGAGCAGTGGGTCCTGCAGCACCTCGCAGGCGGCGGCGCCCGGCAGCGTGACGGGCTGGATGGCTTCGAGCAGTACGGGCGGGCGCTGGTGCTGGGCCATGCGCGCCGCCAGCAGCCGGCTGGCGGGCAGGCCATCGCCCACCATCTGCTGCTCGATCGCGTCAATCTTGGCCTTGACGCCGCAGTCCGCGGCCAGCGTGCCGGGGACGTCGTGGCGCGGCTCGGTATCCAGGTGCAGCGCTTCCAGCGCCGCGGGGCTGGTCACGCCCTCGCGGCGCAGCTTGCGCAGCATGTCGAACTCGCGCTTGCGCACGAAGTCGTTGCGGCGCTTGCGCTCGATCATGGCCTTGAGCTCGGAGCGCTCCAGGCCCATGAGGGTGCTGTCGTCCGCAGGGCTGTCGCCCTCGGCGCCGGTGGCTGCCACCAGGCGCACCACCTTGCGCAGGAAGCTCGTGCCGTCCTTCGGCTCGGCCATGGGGACGAGGCGGTGGCAGCGGGTGGCGTCAGTCGCCGAACATCTTCTGCTTGAGCTCGCGGCGCTGCTGCGCTTCCAGCGACAGCGTGGCCGTCGGGCGCGCCAGCAGCCTGCCCAGGCCGATGGGCTCGCCGGTCTCGTCGCAGTAGCCGTAGTCGCCCGCGTCGATGCGCGCCAGCGACTGCGAGATCTTCTTAAGCAGCTTGCGCTCGCGGTCGCGCGTGCGCAGCTCCAGCGCATGCTCCTCCTCGATCGTGGCGCGGTCGGCCGGATCGGGAACGATGGAGGTGTCCTCGCGCAGGTGCTCGGTGGTCTCGCCGGCGTTGGACAGCAGGTCCTCCTTCAGCGCGCTCAGCCGCGCACGGAAGAAGTCCAGCTGCTTGTCGTTCATGTACTCGCTGTCGGGCATGGCGAGCAGTTCTTCTTCGGTCAGCTCGCTGCCGGACTTGGTCTTCCAGGCGTTGGCGAGCTTCGGGTCCGCCTTGACGGGGGGCTTGAGAGTTTCCATGGCGGGATCGGGATAGGTTCTGGCGGCGGGTTGAGGAGAAGGCGCGAAACGCTCAGCGAAGCGGCTGGCGGCGGCGGACGGGGGCGCCACGGCCGTGGCGGCGGTCTCGATTGGGGAAGAGGGGCCGGCGGCTGCCGCGCTCTGGACCGGGGTCTTGCTCACATCGCTCTCCTCGAATCGACGGGGCGCCGCACGGGGGGGGGTGCGCGCAGCGCGCGGCATTGTAGCCAGCGCGCTGCTTGCAACCGCTTACACCAGGCATTGCTCCAAACCCTGCAGCAGGATGTCCCGCGGCAGGTCCACGCCGATGAACACCATCTTGCTTTGCTTCTTCTCGCCTGGCGCCCATTTCGGGCCCAGGTCGCTGCCCATCATCTGGTGCACGCCCTGGAACACGACCTTGCGATCACTGCCCTTCATATAGAGCACTCCCTTGTAGCGCAGCATCTTGGGTCCGTAGACCTGCACGATCGCACCGAGGAAGTCCTCCAGCTTGGCCGGGTTGAAAGCTTTATCGGCGCGGAACACGAAGGACTTGACGTCGTCGTCGTGATGGTGGTGGTGCGGGTGGTCGCAGTGCTCGCCGTGCTCGTGGTCGTGATGATGGTGGTGGTCGTGCGCCGACTCGTTGAGGAAGTCGGGGTCGATCTCGAGCTTGGTGTTGAGGTTGAAGCCCCGCAGGTCGAACACCTCGCTGATGGGCACCTCGCCGAAGTGCACCCGGCGCTGCGGCGCGCGCGGGTTCATGTGCTTGAGGCGGTGTGACAGATCGTCCACTTCCTCGGGCGAAACCAGGTCAGATTTACTGATGAAGATCTGGTCGGCGAAACCCACTTGGCGGCGCGCCTCCTGGCGGGTGTCGAGCTGCTGGTGGGCATGCTTGGCGTCCACCAGCGTCAGGATCGAGTCGAGCAGGAAGCTCTCGGCGATCTCGTCGTCCATGAAGAAGGTCTGGGCGACGGGGCCCGGGTCGGCCAGGCCGGTGGTCTCGATGACCACGCGCTCGAAATTGAGTTCGCCGCGGCGGCGCTTGGCCGCCAGCACGGACAGCGTGGAACGCAGGTCTTCGCGGATCGTGCAGCAAACGCAGCCGTTGGAGAGCTGGACGATCTGTTCCTCGGTGTCGGCCACCAGGATCTCGTTGTCGATGTTCTCTTCGCCGAACTCGTTCTCGATCACGGCGATCTTCTGGCCGTGGGATTCGCTCAGGACGCGCTTGAGCAGCGTCGTCTTGCCGCTGCCTAGAAAGCCGGTAAGGATGGTCGCGGGAATCAGTCCGTTGGACATGGGCTGCTGCCTGGCCCTTGAGCGCCAGGGGGGTCGGATGAGGGCGACGGACTGTCATGCAAGCTCCGTGCCCTGTCAAGCCGATCGGGTATTCTTGTCCCCTTCCCACTGCCGACACCTGCCGTGTCAGAACCGCCTCAATCAGTCAAGTCCCCGTCCGGCCGCCCGTCGCGGCTGCCGGTCGAGAAACGCAGTCTCTTCGAACGATTGGTGGAGTTCATCTCGCCCGGGCCGGATTCCAAGGCCGAGCTGATGGAGACGCTGGCCGAAGCCGAGCAGCGCGAGCTCATCGAGCCCGAATCGCGCTTGATGCTGGAAGGCGTGCTGCGCATGGCCGACATGAGCGCCGGCGACGTGATGGTGGCCGCGCCGCGCATGGACCTGCTCGATATCGAGGCGCCCTACGACGACCTCCTGGAACAGGTCATCTCCGCCGGCCACTCTCGCTTTCCGGTCTACGACGGGCGGCGCGACAACATCATCGGCATCCTCATGGCCAAGGACCTGCTCAAGTTGCAGCGAGCGCCCGAGCTGAGCCTGCGCACGCTGCTGCGCCCGGCGGTGTTCGTGCCCGAGAGCAAGCGGCTCAACGAGCTGCTGCGCGACTTCCGCAGCAACCGCAACCACCTGGCCATCGTCATCGACGAGTTCGGCAACACCGCCGGGCTCCTCACCATCGAGGACGTGCTGGAGCAGATCGTGGGCGAGATCGAGGACGAGTTCGACGACAAGGACGCCGAGAGCGCCGTCTACACGCTGGCCGACGGCAGCTACCGCGTCGCCGGCGACGCCGAGATCGAGGACGTCAACGACGCCTTCGCCACCACGCTGCCCAGCGAGGACTTCGACACCATCGGCGGGCTGGTGGCACACGAGATCGGCCACGTGCCGCGCCGCGGCGAGGCGGTGGATGTCGGCCCGCTGCGCTTCACGGTCATGCTCACGCGCGGCGGCGCGGTGCGCTGGTTCAAGGTCACCCGCATTCCTGCCGACGCGCCCCCATCTTGAAGTCCGCAGCACCCTGGATCGCGCGGCTGGAGCTGCCGCTGGTGGCGGCGCTGGGCGCGCTGCAGTCGCTCGTCTTCGTGCACACCGCGGTGTGGCCGCTGCAACTGCTGTGCGTGGCGCTGCTGGCGTGGCGCGTGCAGCCGGCGCGCCCGCGCCGCGCAGCGCTGCTGGGCTGGCTTTACGGCAGCGCCTGGGTGGGCGCGGGTACCTGGTGGCTGTTCGTGAGCATGCACCGCTACGGTGGCCTGCCCGCGCCGCTGGCTGCGGCGGCGGTGGTGGCGCTGGCGCTGGCCATGGGTGCCTACCTGGCGCTGGCCATGGGCCTGTACGCGCGGCTGCGGCGCGGCCGCGCGCTGCCCGATGCGCTGCTGTGGGCGGCGCTGTGGCTGCTGGCGGAGCTCGCGCGCGGGGCGCTGTTCACGGGCTTCCCGTGGCTGGCCAGCGGCTACGCGCAGGTGGACGCGCCGCTGGCGGTGCTGGCGCCCTGGGTGGGCGTGTACGGCATCGGCGCGGCGCTGGCGCTGCTGTCGGCGCTACCTGTGATGGCCGCGCGCGCCGGGCCGCGCGGGCTGGCGCTGGCTCTGGCCGGAGTGGCGGTGGTGCTGGGGCTGGCTTCGGCGCTGGGGCCGGCGGCCTTCACGCTGGGCCACGGCACGCTGCGGGTGAGCCTGGTGCAGACCAACGTGGCGCAGGATGAAAAATTTGCCGCCGAGCATTTGCCCGGCGCGCTGGCCTGGCTGCGCCAGGCACTGGACCAGGCGCGCGGCGACCTGGTTGTGGCGCCCGAGACCGCCATCCCGCTGCTGCCCTCGCAGCTGCAGGACGTTGCCCCTAGCTACTGGGGCGCGTTGCGCGACCGCTTCGAGCACTCGCCGCAAGCCGCGCTCATCGGCGTGCCGCTGGGTAGCTTCGAGGAGGGCTACACCAACTCCGTGCTGGGCCTGTCCTCGCACACCGCCGACCGCGAGCCCTACCGCTACGACAAGGTGCACCTGGTGCCGTTCGGCGAGTTCATCCCACCGCTGTTTCGCTGGTTCACCAATCTGATGGCCATCCCGCTGGGCGACTTCGCCCGCGGGCCGCTGAACGCGCCGTCCTTCGTCGCGCAGGGCCAGCGTCTGGCGCCCAACATCTGCTACGAAGACCTTTTCGGCGAGGAGCTGGCGCGGCGTTTCAAGCACCCGACGCACGCGCCCACGGTGTTCGTGAACCTGAGCAACATCGGCTGGTTCGGCCCCACGGTGGCGCTGCCGCAGCACCTCAACATCAGCCGCATGCGGGCGCTGGAGTTCCAGATCCCGATGCTGCGCTCCACCAACACCGGCGTCACCGCCGTCATCGACGAGCTGGGCCGCGTCACGGCGCAGTTGCCGCCCTTCACCCAGGGCACGCTGGAAGGTGTGGTGCAGGCGCGCGAGGGCGTCACGCCCTTTGCCTGGTGGGCCGCGCGCGGCGGACTGTGGCCGCCGCTGGCGGCGGCGCTGCTGACCATCGTGCTGGTCCTGGCACGGGTGCGGCGCAGCGACTGAGCGGCGTCCGGGCGCTGCGGCCCGGAGCCCGAGGCACGTTGCCGGCTGCGCGGGGTCGCCTTGGGCGCCACCCTAGAATCAAAGGTTTACGTCCAGATCCTCCACCCATGGCCACGCTGAGCTTCCAGCAAATCATTCTTCGCCTGCAGGAATACTGGGGTGCGCAGGGCTGCGCACTGCTGCAGCCCTACGACATGGAGGTCGGCGCGGGCACCAGCCACACCGCCACCTTCCTGCGCGCGCTGGGCCCCGAGCCCTGGAAGGCGGCCTACGTGCAGCCCAGCCGCCGCCCCAAGGACGGCCGCTACGGCGACAACCCCAACCGGCTGCAGCACTACTACCAGTACCAGGTCGTCCTGAAGCCCGCGCCGGCCAACATCCTGGAGCTTTACCTAGGCTCGCTGCAGGCCCTGGGCTTCGACCTCAAGAAGAACGACATCCGCTTCGTCGAGGACGACTGGGAGAACCCCACGCTGGGCGCCTGGGGCCTGGGCTGGGAGGTGTGGCTCAACGGCATGGAGGTGACGCAGTTCACCTACTTCCAACAAGTCGGCGGCATCGACTGCAAGCCCATCACCGGCGAGATCACCTACGGCCTGGAGCGGCTGGCGATGTACCTGCAGGGCGTGGAAAACGTCTACGACCTGGAGTTCACGCCCGGCTTGAAGTACGGCGACGTGTTCCACCAGAACGAGGTCGAGCAGAGCACCTACAACTTCGAGCACTCCGACGTGGAGTTCCTGCTCACCGCCTTCGGCGCGCACGAGAAGCAGGCCCAGCACCTGATCGCGCAGCAGCTGGCGCTGCCGGCGTATGAACAAGTCCTGAAGGCGGCGCACACCTTCAACCTGCTGGACGCCCGCGGCGCCATCAGCGTGACCGAGCGCGCGGCCTACATCGGCCGCATCCGCAACCTCGCGCGCTCGGTGGCGGCGAGCTACGTGGACAGCCGCGCGCGCCTGGGTTTTCCTATGGCACCCAAAGCTTGGGCCGACGAAGTGACTGCCAAGCTGGCTGCTGAAGCGGCCAAAAAGGACTCGAAAAAGGCCGCTTGATATGACTACGAAGAATCTGCTCGTCGAACTCTTCGTCGAGGAATTGCCGCCGAAAGCGCTCCGAAAACTCGGAGAGGTCTTTGCAAGCGCCGTACTGACTGAACTGAATGCGCAGGACCTCACCGAGATCACCTGCAAGCAAACAGCTTTTGCATCCCCAAGGCGATTAGCTGTCCATATCACTGACGTGCGCGCTTGTGCGCCGACGCGTTCAGTTCAGCAAAAGCTCATGCCAGTCAGCGTGGCGCTCGATGCAGAGGGCAAACCTACTCCAGCACTACTTAAGAAATTGGCGTCGCTTGGCGCCGACGCATCGGTAGTGCCCAGCTTGGTTCGTAAGGTTGATGGCAAGGCTGAAGCGTTGTTCCTCGACAGCGTCGTTCCTGGGGCAACGTTGGCGCAGGGCTTGCAAAAAGCGCTGGATTACGCGCTGGCCAACCTTCCCATCCCCAAGGTCATGAGCTACCAGCTCGCCGACGGCTGGAGCAGCGTGAACTTCGTGCGCCCGGCGCACGCGCTGGTGGCGTTGCACGGCGCCGACGTGGTGCCGGTGCAGGCGCTGGGCCTGCAGGCCGGTCGCGCCACGCACGGCCACCGCTTCGAGGCCGCGGTGGACCCGGTGGTGATTCTGGACGCCGACAGCTACGCGCAGCAGCTGCAGCAGGACGGCGCCGTGATCGCCGGCTTCGAGGCCCGCCGCGCCGAGATCGCGCGCCAGCTCCAGGAGGCCGCCGCCCGCGAGGGCCTCCAGCCCATCGAGGACGCCGCGCTGCTCGACGAGGTCACGGCGCTGGTGGAGCGCCCCAACGTGCTGACCTGCCAGTTCGAGAAGGAGTTTCTGGAAGTCCCGCAGGAGTGCCTCATCCTCACGATGAAGGCCAACCAGAAGTACTTCCCGCTGCTGGACGCGGCCGGCAAGCTCACCAACCGCTTCCTGGTGGTGAGCAACATCCGCCCCGACGATGCCAGCGCCGTGGTCGGTGGCAACGAGCGCGTGGTGCGCCCGCGCCTGGCCGACGCCAAGTTCTTCTTCGACCAGGACCGCAAGAAAACGCTGGCCTCGCGCGTGCCGGGCCTGGCCAAGGTGGTCTACCACGGCAAGCTGGGCACGCAGGGCCAGCGCGCCGAGCGCGTACAGGCCATCGCGCACGCCATCGTCAACCAGCTGCGCCTGGCCACCGTGCCGTACACGGTGGAAGCCAAGGACGAGTTCGAGGTGCTCGACAGCAAGGTCAAGGAGGCCGCGCTGCTGGCCAAGACCGACCTGCTGACCGACATGGTGGGCGAGTTCCCGGAGCTGCAGGGAATCATGGGCGGCTACTACGCGCGCCACGAGGGCCTGCGCGACGGCGTGGCCATCGCCATCGAGGACCACTACAAGCCGCGCTTCGCCGGCGACGTGCTGCCGCGCAACCACACCGGCACCGTGCTGGCGCTGGCCGACAAGCTGGAGACGCTGGTGGGCCTGTTCGGCATCGGCCAGCTGCCCACCGGCGACAAGGACCCCTTCGCGCTGCGCCGCCACGCGCTGGGCGTGATCCGGCTGCTGACCGAGAAGAACCTGCCGCTGTCGCTGCCCGAGCTGCTGGCGCAGGCCGTGCCGGCCTTCGGCGAGCTCGTCACCGACCCCAGCGCCGCGCTGCTGGACTTCATGTTCGACCGCCTGGCGGTGTCGCTGCGCGAGCAGGGCTACAGCGCGCAGGAGGTGGACGCGGTGCTGGCGCTGCGCCCCGAGCGCCTGGGCCAGGTGCCCAAGCGGCTGGCCGCCGTGCGCGCGTTCTCGGCGCTGCCCGAGGCCGCGTCGCTGGCCGCGGCCAACAAGCGCGTGGGCAACATCCTCAAGAAGAGCGAGAGCGGCGTGGGGGCGGCGGTGGACACCGCGCTGCTGCGCGAGAGCGCCGAAGGCGCGCTGTACGAGGCGCTGCAGGCCGTGGCACCCCAGGCCGACAGCGCCTTCGAGGCCGGCGACTACCAGGGCTCGCTGCAGGCGCTGGCGGCGCTCAAGGCGCCGGTGGATGCCTTCTTCGACCACGTCATGGTCAATGCCGAGGACGCGGCGCTGCGCGCCAACCGCCTGGCGCTGCTGTCCACGCTGCACGCGGCGATGAACCGCGTGGCCGACCTGTCGCGGCTGGCGCAATGAACCCCATCCCCAAGCTCGTCATCCTGGGGCGCGACGGCATCCTCAACCAGTACCGCGAGGACCACGTCAAGGAGCCCTCGGAGTGGACGCCGGTGCCTGGCGCGCTGGAGGCCGTGGCGCGGCTCAACCATGCCGGCTGGCATGTGGTGGTCGCCACCAACCAGGCCGGCATCGGGCGCGGGATGATCGACATGGCCTCACTCAACGCGGTGCACGCGCACATGATGAAAGTGCTGCAGCAGCAGGGCGGGCGCATCGACGCGGTGTTCCTGTGCCCGCACACGCCCGAGGACCATTGCGACTGCCGCAAGCCGCTGCCCGGGCTGATGCTGGACATTGGCCGGCGCTACGGCGCGGACCTGACCCAGGTGCCGCTGGTGGGCGACACCGCGCGCGACATGCTTGCCGCGCGTGCCGCGGGCTGCCAGCCGCACCTGCTGCGCAGCGGCCGCGGCGCGGCGCTGGACGAGGCGCAGTTGCAGCAGCTCGCGGCGCAGGTGCCGGGGCTGCAGGTGCACCAGGACCTCAGCGCCTTTGCCGACTACCTGCTGCAGCGCGAGCAGCGCGAGGCGCGCGTGGACGTCGAGGAGAGCCGCTGATGGGCCGCTTGCTGTCCGTGCTGCGCTCGGCGCTGTACTTGCTGTTCCTCACCGCCACCGTCATTCCCTGGGCGCTGACGGCGGTGTTCCTGTCGCTCTTCATGCGCGGCGACCCGCTGTACTGGGTGTGCGCGGGCTGGCTGCGCACGGCCATCCTGGGCGCGCGCTGGATCTGCGGCGTGCGCTGGCGCATCCAGGGCATGGAGCACCTGCCCAAGGGCAAGAACGAGGCGGTGGTGCTGGCGGCCAAGCACCAGTCCACCTGGGAGACCTTTGCCTTCCCGGCGCTGATGCCGCACCCGCTGGCCTACGTGTTCAAGCGCGAGCTGCTCTACATCCCGTTCTTCGGCTGGGCCATGTGGCGGCTGGACATGATCCACATCGACCGCAGCAAGCGCACCGAGGCCTGGAACAAGGTCGCCTCACAGGGCCGCAAGTTCATGTCGCGCGGCACCTGGGTGATCATGTTCCCCGAGGGCACGCGCACGCCGCGCGGGCAGCAGGCGCGCTACCAGAGCGGCGCCGCGCGGCTGGCGCTGGCCGCGGGCGTGCCACTGGTGCCCATCGCCGTGACCTCCGCGCGCTGCTGGCCGCGCAAGAGCTGGCTGCTGCAGCCGGGCGTGATCGACATCTCCATCGGCGCGCCCATCCCGGTGCAGGGCCGCAGCCCGGACGCGCTCACGCGCGAGGTGGAGGGCTGGATCGAGTCCGAGATGCGCCGCCTGGACCCCGAGGCCTACACGCCCGCCGCTACGCAGCCCGCCGCTGCCCGCTCCTGACTTTCCCCCGACCTTGAGCCGCGGCGCGCCCTTACCGCTGGACGCGGCAGTGCCCGAAGGGGCCGCCGCGCCGGTTTCCTCGCCCTGGCGCCATCCCGAGGCGCGCTACGCGCTGCGGCTGCCCGGCGGCGAGGTGGCGCACTACGCCTTGCGCCGCAGCAGCCGGCGCAGCATCGGACTGGTGGTGGACGCGCAGGGGCTGCGCGTGGCCGTGCCGCGCAGCGCCACGCTGGCGCAGGTGGAGCAGGCGCTGCAGGCCAAGGCGGCGTGGATCCTGCGCCACCTCGCCGCGCAGCAGGTGCAGCAGGAACGCCGCCGCGAGGCGCAGCCGCCGGTCTGGGGCGCGCAGGCGCTGCTGCCCTTCCTGGGCGCGCCGCTGCGGCTGCAGGCCAGCTCCGCCGCCTGGCGCCTCGATGCCGCGGACGCGCTGCTGCACGTGCCGCTGGCCGAGGCGGCGACATCGGCGCAATGGGCTGCCGCGCTGCGCGGCTGGCTGCAAGCGCGGGCGCTGGAGGTGTTCAGGGAGCGCTGCGCGCTGCATGCGCCGCTGATGGGCGTGCGGCCGGCGCGGCTGGCGCTGTCGGCGGCCCGCACGCGTTGGGGCAGTGCCAGCGCCGCCGGCGTGATCCGCCTGAACTGGCGCCTGGTGCACCTGGCGCCCGCGCTCATCGACTACGTGGTGGTGCACGAGCTGGCGCACCTGCGTGAGATGAACCACAGCGCCGCCTTCTGGGCCCATGTGCGCGCCGTGCTGCCGGACTTCGCTTGCCGCCGTGCCGCGCTGCGCGCGGCGGTGCTGCCGACGCTGGACTGAGCAAGTTTTCAGGCGGTGACGGAAAGCTGGCTTGTGCCTGTTACCGTGCGCTAGCGCATTGCCGTGCATCCGTCACGACCATCCCCCGTCTTTGGTGGAGTCGGAATACAGGGTCTGTCGCAAACTGTCACCACGCTGTCCATGACGGCGTGCACCGCGGGAGGAGGCCGCGTCCGACGGCGAGGGCGGTGCACCACTGGGCCTGTCCACGCAAGTGGCAGGCCCTTCTTTTTTTGTGGTGCGCTCAGGGCGGCGCGAAGCGCCAGACGCCGTCCGGGCCCGCCAGGCGCTGCAGCCGACCCTCCTGCCACAGCGCATGCAGGTGCGCGATGGCTTCGCCCATGGCGAACGTGGTCTGGTGCAGGTCCAGCGGACGGCGGAACAGTACCGGCAGCAGCCCCGCGGCATGCAGCGGCTGCGCGGCGCAGGCCTGCAGCACCTCCTGCAGCCGCTTTTCATGGTGCTCGCGCAACTGCGCCACGCGCGGCCCGATGCCGACGAAGGGTTTCCCATGCGAGGGCAGCACGAGCGTCTCGGCCGGCAGGACCGCCAGGCGCTCCAGCGAGTCCAGGTACAGCGGCAGCGGGTTGGCCTCGGGCTCCTGGTCCAGCACGCTGACGTTGGTGGAGATGCGCGGCAGCAGCATGTCTCCCGAGATCAGCACCCCCAGCGCCGGGCAGTGCAGGCTGATGTGCTCGGGCGCGTGGCCGTGGCCGGCGATGCAGTGCCAGTCGTGCTCACCGATGCGCAGCCGCTGGCCGTCGAGCAGCCGCGCGAACTGCGTGGGTACCTCCGGCACCATGCTGGCGTAGTAGCCGCCGCGCTGGCGCACCTTCTCCAACGCCTCGGGGTCGGACAAGCCGTGGCGGCCGAAGAACTCCGCCGCCGCAGCGCCGCCGTGGCCGGTGACGCTGCGGCTGCCGGTGCAGGCCGCGTGGTAGTCGGTGGCGCTGATCCACAGCCGGCAGTTCCAGCGCGCGGTGAGCCACTGCGCCAGCCCGATGTGGTCGGGGTGCATGTGCGTCACGACCAGGCGCAGCAGCGGCAGGCCGTCCAGGCCCTCGCGGAAGAGCTGTTCCCAGGCCGCACGCGTGGCGTCGTTGGCGATGCCGGTGTCCACCGCGGTCCAGCCGTCCACGCCGTCGATGCGGTCGCGCAGCAGCCAGAGGTTGACGTGGTCCAGCGCGAAGGGCAGCCCCATGCGCACCCAGCGCACGCCGGGCGCCAGGTCCAGCGTCTGGCCGGGGGAGGGCAACTGGTCGCCCAGCGGATAGTGGAGGGCTTGGTCCTGCGGCGTGCTCATCCGGGGCAGTGTAGTCAGCCCCCCTAAAATCCGGGGATCCGCGCCGAGTACCTGGAGGATTGATGAGCTTCGTTCCCGCAGACGCCGGCTATGCCCAGCGCGTACGCGACAACTTCGCGCGCCAGGGTGCCATGCACACCCTGGGCGCCACGCTGGAGGCGGTATCGCCGGGCCACGTGGTGATCGTGCTGCGCCACAGGCCCGAGCTGGCACAGCAGCACGGCTTCATGCACGCCGGCATGCTGACCACGGCGCTGGACTCGGCCTGCGGCTACGCCGCCTTCTCCCTCATGCCCGCCGACGCCTCGGTGCTGTCGATCGAATTCAAGGTCAACCTGCTCGCGCCCGCGCAGGGCCCGTGGCTGCGCTGCGAGGGCCGCGTGCTCAAGGCCGGGCGCACCATCAGCGTGGTCGAGGGCCGCGCGCTGCAGCACGAGCCCGGCGGCCCCGAGAAGCTCGTCGCCACCATGACCGCCACCATGATGACGGTGCAGGGCCGCCCCGACGTGCGCGGCTGACGCCCGCCGCGACACCTCCGCCGGCGCGCCGATCGGGCGCGCATCCCGCCCCCCGTTTCCTCAGCAACGTCCCCCTCTGCCATGATCAACGAACTCAAGGATCTCTTCGAGCGCAACCGCCAGTGGGCCGACCAGACCGAGGCGCGCGAGCCCGGATTCTTCTCGCGCCTGCTCAAGCAGCAGTCGCCGCAGTACCTGTGGATCGGCTGTGCCGATTCGCGCGTGCCGGCCAACGAACTGGTCGGGCTGTTGCCGGGCGAGCTGTTCGTGCACCGCAACGTAGCCAATGTGGTGGCGCATTCGGACCTCAACTGCCTGTCGGTGCTGCAGTTCGCGGTGGACGCGCTGCGGGTGGAGCACGTCATCGTGGTGGGCCACTCCAACTGCGGCGGCGTCAAGGCCGCGCTCAACGACCTGCGCGTGGGCCTGGTGGACAACTGGCTGCGCCACGTGCAGGACGTGCGCGACAAGCACCGCGATTGGCTCTTCAGCATCCCGGTGGAACTGCGCATCGACGCCCTGTGCGAGCTCAACGTGCTGGAGCAGGCGCTCAACGTGTGCCAGACCACGGTGGTCAAGGACGCCTGGCTGCGCGGCCAGAGCGTGGTGGTGCATGGCTGGGTGTACGGCCTGCACAACGGGCTGCTGCAGGACCTGTGCATGAACGTCAGTGGCCCCGACGACGTGGTCCCGGCCTACGAGCAGGCGCTGCAGGCGCTGTACCGGCGCGTGGAGGCGCTGCAGGCGGCGCAGGCTTCCGCGCCCACCCCGGCACCCGCGCCGCCGGCTCCCACGCCCGCGCCGGCGCCGCAGGCCGAGGCGGAG
>Ga0065721_10049672_pt1 | contig 29203 bp, 23 predicted proteins | sample Mesricmetagenome_FD_59108 | JGI IMG/M metagenome (GOLD analysis project Ga0065721, IMG submission 59108) | Mesophilic microbial community from rice straw/compost enrichment Sample: eDNA_1 v2 (version 2) | ecosystem: Engineered > Solid waste > Grass > Composting > Bioreactor | place: USA: Davis...
CGCCTTCACCGCGGCGCGGACGCGATCCCCGACCGCAGAGCGGGTCGCTTCCGAAAACTCGTCTCTCGTCATCTCGGTCAGTCCTCCCGCGAGTCGAGGAACTAACCCACAAAATACCAGACGCTATAGAGAACAGGACGAGACTGTAGCGTCTTAAGGTGGATTTTGATAATGCGAAGGTATGGGATTAATATCCGACTAAAGTATTATGTGTGATCTGATTGACGGAAAACAACATTTATTTGTCCTCGTCGCTGAATGTCGAGTTTTTTGTATACTTTTCCGAGATGTGCTTTTACTGTACTAAGACCGAGGCACAGACGCTCCGAAACTTCTTTGTTGGATAGGCCTGACGCCGCTAACTGAGCAACTTCACATTCACGGGCGGAAAGCTTCTCACGCATTTCCTCTTCCTCACGCTTACGAACCTCCCATACTGCTCGTTGATGCAAGGTGCGCATCAAGTTTGGGGCGAGGGCGGGGGAGCAGAAGGCATTTCCTTGCCTGGTAGCGCTAATTCCATGGTGGAGCGTGCGTGGGTCGTCATCTATGCTGAGAAGGACTTGCACTCCAGTGGTGCAGGCGGCGTTCAGTTCCGCCTCCGTACCTGCGGTTAGGAGGGCGATCCGGTAGGGGACGTCCGGAAGTAGGACGTAGGGATCAGATGCTGCGGCGGTAATGATAAGCCGAACGGGGGAATCAACCGAAGGGGGCGGATCAGTCGCTATCGTTGTCCCCTCCGATGGCAAAAGATCGGGGAAGGTGCTGAGTAGGCAGCAGAAGGCGCGGCGAAGCAAGGCCGGGCCGGTGACGCGAACGGGAATCGCCTCACGCATGGTTTTGTGTCTCCGGATTCGGTGTCGGGGAGCGTCCGCCGACGTGCTGTAACCAGGGCAATCGAGTACGTTCTGCCGCTGCTTGCCACTGTCTTGAACCATCAACCCCGTTTGTTGTAATGAGGGCAAGCAGACCCGCGATATTACTGGTGGAAATGCGGGAAGTATACGTCCGGTTGCCGCCGGTGTCAATGGCTTTTAGCAAGGAGGCGTGACGGGGCAGAGCCTCATCGCCGGGGAGTAGGGAGGCGCTTGCGGAGGGTGGCGAGGCCGGCGTCGAGGATGGGGTCGGCCTTATTGGCGGCGAACCCGGCGGGCAGGTCGACGTAGACGCTGGGGACGAACTTCTCCCGGGGAGTCCCGTTTGGGTGGAAGAGCTTTTCGGTGGGGAAGCGCACGCCGAAGCCGCTTTTGGGAAGGGTGACGCTGCCGATTCCGCCGAGGAGGCGCGCCATCTCCACGCCGACGACCTGCGCCCGCTTCGTTGCGTCCATCCCCAGGGCGATACCCTCTCCCATGCTCCCGGTCCAGTGATTCACCAGCACGGCGACGGGGCGCTCGTAGCGGAATGGGCCGCGTGGGGAGACGATCTCTACCCAGCTGCGCCGGACGCCGTGAGCGCGCTCTTCCGACGGGATACTGTGCTTCTGGTAGAAGGCGTCCTTTTCCACAAAGCGCCCCATGAGGGCGCGGGCGACCAGGGTGTTCCCGCCGCTGGGCGTTTCCCGCAGGTCGAGCAGCAGGCCCTTGGTGTCCTTCAGGCGGGCGAGCGCCCGGTCGAACTCCGGGATCAGGGCGGAGTCGCCGAGGGAGTTGTTCGGCCGGACGTACCCGATGTCGTTGGACGGGCCGAGGGTCCGGTCGTCCAGCAGGCTGGCGTACTCCCGGTGCGCCGATTCCAGCGCGACGGCGGTCGTTTTGCCGCCGAGACGCAGGTCGATGCGCCGCTGGGGCTGGTTGTGGCGGCCGGCGAGGAGGGTCTGCAGCGCCCAGTTCTCCGCAGCCGGGTCCGGGCTGCGGAGGCAGCGCCCGAGGCGGTCCTGGACGGCCTTGCGGACGGAAACGCCCTGGATAGCCAGCACCTCCGTGCCGGGCAGGACCCGGGCCCGGTGCGCCGGGCTGTCGAGCCGGACGTCCACGATGACGGCGCGGCCGTTCCGCCACTCCGCCCACAGGTCGGCGTCGGTGGGGACCAGAACGGCGGACGCCTCGGTGTTGGTGTTCAGGCTGGTGTGGAAGTCGTAGAGCTCTTCCAGGACCTGCTCCAGCAGCAGGACGAACTCGTAGGGGCTCTTGACCTCGGCCGCCCGGGGGCGGTAGACGTCCCGGACGCGGTCCCAATCGGTCGATTTCTGGTCGAAGTAGGCGTAGGAGTCGGCGATTCCCTTCCAGAGTACGTCGAAGTCCTCGGCGAACTCTTTCCCGGTCAGTGGCGTCTGTGCCCGGGACGGCTTCCACGGCAGGACGAGGGAAAGAGCCGCGCCCGTCCCTGCGGTGAGGGCACGTCTTCGGTTGAAGAGGGTTTTCACGGGGGCTATGTTCCTCCCGCCGCCGTTTTGGTCCTCCGCAGAAGTACCGGAGGCCGTTGCAGGCGGCATCAGTCCCCGCTCTGGGAGATGAGCTTGGCGACCAGGGCGGTCCAGCCGGTCTGGTGGCTGGCGCCCAGACCCGCGCCGTTGTCGCCGTGGAAGTATTCGTGGAAGAGCAGATGGTCGCGCCAGTGCGGGTCGGTCTGAAACCGGCTTGGGCCGCCATTGCAGGGGCGGTTTTCGCTCTCGTCCGGCAGGAACAGGCGGATCAGGCGGTGCGAGAGCTCCGTTGCCACCTCCCAGAGGGTGCAGTAGTTGCCGGAGCCGGTGGGCATCTCCACGGTGAACGAGTCCCCGAACATGTAATCGTACTTCTGGAGGCTCTCGATCAGCAGGTAGTTAAGCGGGAACCAGACCGGGCCGCGCCAGTTGGAGTTGCCCCCGTAGAGCGCGGTGGTCGATTCGGCCGGTTCGTAATCCCCCCGAAACTCGGTGCCGTTGTGCTGTAGCGTGAACGGACGCTTCGCGTGGAACCGCGACAGGCTGCGCACGCCGTACGGTGACAGGAACTCCGTCTCGTCCAGAACGCGCGCGAGGATGCGGCGCAGGCGCTCCCGGTTTACCAGCGAGAAGAGAATGCGCCCTTTCTTGCCCCGGGTCTGCGTGACGTGCGCCACGTCTCCCGCCAGGTGCGGCTTGTGCGCCAGGAACCAGTCCAGGCGCCGCAGGAAGTCGGGGCAGGCGCTCATGACATCGGCGTCGAACGCCTCCGCCGCGAACAGCGGGATCAGCCCGGCGACCGAGCGTATCTTCAGCGGCAGGTAGCGCTCCCCGGCCCCCGGGGCGGCCGGCGGCAGGTGCAGCAGGTCGTAGTAGAAGCCGTCCTCCTCGTCCCACAGGGAGTAACCGTCGTCGCCGTGCTCGTTCATCGCGTGCGCGATGTAGACGAAGTGCTCCGCGAACTTGGTGGCGACGTCCTGATACGTCGGGTCCACGCGCGCCAGCTCCAGCGCGATGGCCAGCAGGTTCAGGCAGTACATCGCCATCCAGGCGGTGCCGTCGCTCTGCTCCAGCATCCCCCCGCCCGGCAGCGGGGCGCTCCGGTCGAACAGGCTGATGTTGTCCAGCCCCAGGAAGCCGCCCTCGAAGATGTTGTTGTTCTGCTGGTCCTTCTGGTTCACCCACCAGGTGAAGTTCAGGAGGAGCTTGTGGAAGATGCGCTCCAGGAAGTCGGTGTCGCCGGGCTCGTTTCGCCCCTTGCCCTGCATCTTCCGCTCGATTTTGTAGAGGCGCAGCGCCGCCCACGCGTGCACCGGCGGGTTGACATCCGAAAACTGCCACTCATACGCGGGAAGCTGACCGTTCGGGTGCATGAACCACTCGCGGCACAGCAGCAGCATCTGGTGCTTGGCGAAGTCGGCGTCGATCTGGGCGAACGGGATCATATGGAAGGCGAGGTCCCACGCCGCGAACCATGGGTACTCCCACTTGTCCGGCATGGAGAGCACGTCGGTGATAATGACGTGCTTCCACTCGTGGTTGCGCCCGTTGCGGCGCCGGGCGTCGGGCGGTGTGGGCTGGCCGGGGTCGCCCGCCTGCCAGCGCTCCACGTCGTAGTGGTAATACTGCCGGCTCCAGATCAGCCCGGCATACGCCTGTCGCTGGACCGCACGGGCGTCCGCGGTGGCATTCGGCGGCGCGAGGCGGTCGTAGAACGCGTCCGCCTCGGCGCGCCGAGCATCGAACAGGGCGTCGAACTCGGGGCCGAAGGGGGCGTCGGGGGTGCCCGCCCCCGGGTCTGCGCGGCGCAGTCGGAGGCGCATGGTGACGCTCTCGCCTGCCCCGATGCGGTACTGGCGCGCGAACGCCGCCCTGGTCCCGACTTGCTCGGGGTTGACGGCGTCGGCGTTGCCGCCCACCACCGCCTCGTGGATGCCGTCTTTGACGTACGGAGTGGGGTTCGGCGCTCCGAAGAGCCGCCGTTCGTTTGTCTCGTTCTCCGTGAAGAGCAAGCGGGTCGGCTCCGGGCCGTCGCAGTACAGGCGGTAGGTGCCCAGGCGCGCGTGTTCGGCCGCGATGACGTCCTGCCCCGCGGCGTAGAGCGTGGGCCGCGGAGCGTCCCGGTCCCAGGACCAGGTGTTGCGGAACCAGAGGGTGGGCAGCAGGTGCAGGGCGGTCGCCTCCGGCCCGCGGTTCCAGGCGGTGACGCGAATCGCGATGTCGAACGGCCCCTCCTTGGCGTACTCCACGAACACGTCGAAGTAGCGGTCCTCCGCGAAGACGCCGGTGTCGCTCAACTCGAACTCCCAGTCGGTCCGGCCGCGCCGCGCGTTCTCGGCCACCAACTGCTCGTAGGGAAAGGGCGCCTGCGGGTACTTGTAGAGGAACTTGAGGTAGGAGTGTGTGGGCGTCGCGTCCAGGTAGTAGTAGTACTCCTTGACGTCCTCGCCGTGGTTGCCCTGCGGGCCGGTCAGTCCGAACAGTCGCTCTTTGAGGAAGGGATCACGCCCGTTCCAGAGCGCCAGGCCAAAGCACAGGAACTGGCGGATGTCGCAGAGCCCGCCCAGGCCGTCCTCGTTCCAGCGGTAGGCGCGAGAGCGGGCGTGGTCGTGCGGGAAGTAGTTCCAGGCATCGCCGTCCGCGCTGTAGTCTTCGCGCACCGTCCCCCAGGCCCGGTCTGCCAGGTACGGCCCCCACAGGCGCCACCCATCCGGGTCCCCCTCGGCCTCCCGCAGACGCTTGTCCTCTTCCGTCAATACTTCGTCACCTGCCCGGAGAGGCCGCCGTCGATGTAGAAGGTGCCGCCGCTGGCGTAGTTTGACTCCTCGGAGGCGAGGTAAACGGCGAGACCGGCGATCTCCTCGGGCTTACCGAGGCGCCCGTAGGGGATCTCTTCCACCACCTTCGCCACCGTCTCCGGGTCGTTCAGCCAGGTCTGGATGGGCGTGGCGATGGCGCCCGGCGCGATGTTGTTGATGTTGATTCGCATCGGCGCGAAGGTGACGGCGAGGTCCCGGCAGAGCATCCGCAGGCCGCCCTTGGCGGCGCAGTAGGAGGTGTGCCCGGGGAAGGGGACGTCCTCATGCGTGGAGGAGATGTTGACGATCTTTCCGCGCGACTCGTGGCCGGGAAGCGGGTCCTGCTTCAGGAACTGGCGGGCGGCGATCTGGGTGACCAGAAACGGGCCGCGCAGGTTGACACTCAGCACGAAATCCCACTCCTCGTCGGTCACCTCCAGGAACGGCTTCTTGATCTCGACGCCCGCGTTGTTCACCGCGATATCCAGGCGGCCGAAGCGCTCCACGGCGGCGTCCGACATCGCCTGCACCTGCTCGCGCACGGTCACGTCCGCGCCGAATGCCAGGGCGCGATCCGGACCGATGGCCTCCACGACCTCACGCGCCGCGGCCTCGTTCTTCCCCTGGTTGGGCAGGTAGTTGACGACGACGTTCGCGCCCTCCTGCCCGAAGCGGAGGGCGATGGCCCTGCCGATGCCGCTGGACGCCCCCGTGATGAGCGCCGTCTTCTGTGCGAGCCGCATGATTTTGTCTCCCCGAAAGTGGTAACGGAAGCAGGATACCCGAAGCAGGGTCAAACGGCGCGGCGGGGGCGCAGGTCCCGGAGCACGGCCGCGGCGGGCCGGATGGAGGAGATGCGGGTGACGCCCGTGCCGGCAAAGAGGGAGGGGGCATCTTCCCCCCACGGCGTTGCCATGCGGCGGCGTGGGTCGCAGGGCCAGGCGCCCCGCAGGCACGGGTCGAGTATGAGGTCTTCCGAGCGGGCGCGCAGCAGGCGCCCCTTGTCGCGGGCGGGGGCGTCGCTCTCGTCGGTCAGCAGGAAGCGGGTGCCCAGCAGCGCGGCGTGGGCGCCCGCGCGCAGGACATCCGCGACATCGCGCCCGTCCGCCAGACCGCCCCCGGCGACCAGGGGAATGTCGTCCCCAACGGCAGCGCGCAGGTCGCGAATCAACTCCCGCACGGGCAGGGAGGTGCGGACCGGTCCTCCCGCCTCCGTGCCCTGCGCGACCAGCACATCCGCCCCGGCGGCGACGGCCTCCTCTGCCTGGGAGGGATAGCCCACCTGCCAGAACAGGGCGCCGTCCGGCGCGCGGCGCGTAAAACTGCCGACCCGGGTTCCGTTCCACCAGAAGCCCTGAAAGTGGCGGAAGCCCTCGTCCAGGCAGGTCTCAAACACGGCGTCACTCTCGAACTGTGCGGTGAAAGCGAGAAGAACGGGACGGCGGGTGAGAGCGCGCAGGCGGCGCAGTCGGCGGCGTAGCGCGGCCGGGGCCGGGTTGTGTACGGTGAGGCAGCCGAGCCCACCCGCCCGCGAGACCGCCGCCGCGAGGCGTACGCCATCGCACCGCCCAAGCGGGGCCTGCACCACCGGCACGCGCAGCGCGAGGCCCGGCGCCAGTTTCCTACTGTCTATTCCGCGAAGATCCCGCCCGCTTCTTGATCGCATCGCTACGAATTCGCCCCGTTGATGCAGTACCTACCGGCCCCCACGCGCCGCTCCCGTTTGCCAGGAGGGGCGCAGCGATTTGCGGAGTCGGTTGCGAATGGCGTCGAGGCGCTCTGCCAGGAGGCGAGACGCCGAGCCGGTCAGACCCCCACCCTCCGGAGAAACTGCCCGCTCCAGGCGAACTGCGGCGCGCTCCAGCAGGCGCGCTACGTCCGCGCGCTGTTCCGGTTCGACGAGCCGGACGGATTCGACTGCTGCCAACCGCTCCAGTGTCCCGGACAGGCGGGCGAGATCCCGGCCGAGACGCCGGACGACGTTGCGGTCCGCCAGTGCTGCGTCCACCGCCGCCCGGCTGCGGGCGAGCGCTGTGTACAGCGGGTCCGTGCCCGGTGGTTCGGCACGGGTAGCAGGGGCGGTGACGGCCGTCTCTGGTGTGTCCAGGGGCACGGTCGCCGCTGTGATGGGCGGCTCAGATGTCAGAAGGGACGCTGCCTCCCGGACGCGCTCCGCCTGGCCGCGCGGCATCTGCGCGATGCGGGCGATCTCCTCCACGCTGGCCCGGCTCAGCGAGGCGGCATCGAGGAGGCCCGCGGCGAGCAGGCGGGCGCGGCGGGTCGGCCCCAGCATCGGGATTCCGCGGAAGGCGTCCGGCTGCTCGTTTGTGTCCATGTTGCCGGTATTGTACCGGATGCGGAGGCGACATCGGGCCGTATCGCGCTGGGCGCGCTTTGGCAGCGAGGAGGCGCCGCCCGGTCCGGAGCACGAAAAAGCCCCCGCCGGCTCTGGACGGGGGCTTTTGGGGCGAAAGGTCAGACCTCGTCGGCGTAGCCGTACTGGCGGGTGTGGGCCTCTTCCAGGTAGGCGGCCAGCAGGTTGATGCTCGCCTCGATGTCGCGGATGGCTGCCATCTCGTTGACGGTATGGACGTAGCGGCAGGGGGTGGAGAGGGTGAACGACGGGACGCCGCCACGCGAGCGCTGGATGCCGCCGGCGTCGGTGCCGCCGCGCGGCAGAATCTCCATCTGGTAGGGGATGTCGTGCGCCTCGGCCACATCGCGGAAGTGGGCCACGAGCTTCGGGTGGCAGATCAGCGAGCCGTCCATGATCTTGATGGCCGTGCCCTGCCCCAGCTGCGTCACCCGGTCCTGCTCCTGGCCGCCGGGGTAGTCGCCCGCCAGGGTGACGTCCAGCGCAAGCCCGATGTCCGGCTTCAGGTCGTAGGCCGCGGTGATGGCCCCGCGCAGGCCGATCTCCTCCTGGACTGTGGCGACGGCGTAGATATCGCACTGGTGTGAGTGCAGCACCTTCAGCGCCTCCAGCATAATGAAGACCGACAGCCGGTTATCCAGCGTCTTCGAAACCACGTTCTCACCGATCACCTCGGCTGAGCGTGCCATGGTCACGGGGTCGCCCAGGCGCACCCGCCGCTTCACCTCTTCGCCGCTCAGGCCCAGGTCGATGAACAGGTCGTCCACCGTCAGCGCCTTTTTGCGCTCCTCGTCGGTGAGCAGGTGGGTGGGCTTGGCGGCGGGCTGGAAGGCCCCGAGCAGGCGCTCGCCGGTGTAGCCGTGGACGTACACCCGCTGGGCGATGAGCACCCGGGCATCGAACCCGCCGACGGGCTGGACGCGCAGGAACCCCTTGTCGTCGATGTGCTTGACCAGGAAGCCGATCTCGTCCATGTGGGCGGCGATCATCACGCGCGGGCCGCCAACGCCGCGCTTGAAGCCGATGACGTTACCCATGACGTCCACACGAACCTCGTCCACCAGAGGCTTCATCTCCTCGATGACGAGCTTCCGGATCGGCTCCTCGCGGCTGGGGACGCCCGGCGTCTCGCACAGGCGCTTCAATAACTCAAAGTTCACGTTTCTGACTTCTCCTCGGTTGTCGATGAGGCGGAGGGGGATGCAATGCGCGTAGTTTCTCCCGACCGTGGTTGGTTACCTGCTTCGGGGCGGAGGCGTCCCGCACGATATAATAACCGAGCTATGCCAACAGCCCTGACAGCCGGTTCCGGGACGCCCGCGCCCGTCGTCGCCGCCGCCGCGGATGCCGCCGCAGGGCGCTCGCGCGGCTTCCGTATCGGTGATATCAACATCTGGCCGCCGGTGGTTCTGGCGCCGATGGCGGGTATCACCGCCCACCCGTTTCGCGTCCTCTGCCGGCGGCACGGCGCGGGCCTGGTGGTAACCGAACTCATCTCCTCACACGCCATACACTATCGCAATCAGAAGACCTTTGGCATGTTCGACTGGAGCGCGGATGAGCAGCCGGCCTTCTGCCAGCTCTTCGGCGGCGACCCGGCGACCATGGCCGAGGCCGCGGAGATCGTGGTGGACCGCGGGGCGACCGGTGTGGACATCAACATGGGCTGCTGGGTGCCCAAGGTCGCCAAGACCGGTGCGGGCGCGGCGCTGATGAAGGACCTGTGCCAGGCGGAGGCGGTGGTGCGCGCCGTGGTCGAGTCGGTGGGGGACCGCGTGCCCGTGACCGTGAAGGTGCGCTCCGGCTGGGACCGCAGCGACGTCACCGCGATCCGCTTTGCGAAGGCGGCGGTGGCGGCGGGCGTGAAGTCTATCGCCGTGCACGCCCGCTTCGCCTCCCAGGGCTTCACGGGAACCGCCGACTGGTCCATCATCGGGCAGGTCAAGGAGGCGGTGGGCGACAGCATCCCCGTGGTCGGCAACGGCGACATCGAGACGCCGCAGGACGCGAAGCGGATGATGGACGAGACCGGCTGCGATGCCGTCATGGTGGGCCGCGCCGCGATGGGCAACCCGTGGCTCCTCGGGCGCATCGCGCTCTACCTGGAGACCGGGACGCTGGCGCCGGAGCCGACCGTGGCCGAGCGCATCGCCACCGCGCGCGAGCACGCACAACTCCAGGTGGCGCAGATGGGCGAGAACGTCGGCTGCAAGGAGCTGCGCGGGCTGCTCGGGCACTACTTCAAGGGCATCCCGGGCGCCCCGCGCATCCGCCAGGCGCTCACCACCGTCAAGACCCTGGCCGAGATCGAGGCCATCCTCGACGGCGCGGCGGAGTGGCACCACGAGGCATCCCTCGCCGCCGGCATCGCCCCGGAGGGGGCGCAGGGGGCGCAGGGGGCGTAACCGCGGGAACCAAGTGCGAGGCGGGACCGTTCTCTTAGGATAGGGCGCACCGCGGCGGCGACAGCCGCCACCCGGGCGCCCTTTTTGCAGACAGGCCGAAACACACGTGCGAAACCCGCTCTCCGCAATAACGTACTTCCAGAGGAACCCTGGCAAGACCGTCCCCATGGTCTTCGTGATCGTGCTGTCGGTGTTCCTGATCGCCTCCATCGCTACGATGGTCAACTCCATTGACCTGACCATCCGCACCATCTACGCCTACACGCGCCACTTCACCTACGCCATCCCCCAGCGGGTCAGCCTGCGCGTGCCGGACGACCAGGTAGCCGTCATCCGCGAGGACCCGCGCGTGGACCGCGTGATGGAGGGCTCGATCTTCTTCACGAATATCAAGACCGTCATGGGGCGGTTCCCGTTCGTGGTGCTGGGCGTTTCCGACGAGAATCGCGCGTACCTGATGGAGCGCATCGGGACGTCCCTGGTGGAGGGGCGAATGCCCGCCGAAGGGATGCCGGAGGCGGTCCTCTCGCAGCCCATCGTCGAGAACAAGAAGATAAAGATCGGGGACGTCATCGCGGGGCCGACCGATGAGGGCGGCATCTCCGGCTCGCCGATTCCCGTGCGGTGTGTGGGCATCCTGAAGGGGCCGGTCTGGATCGCCTTCACCAGTAAGTCGTTCGCGGACGCAACGTTCATCACCACGCCCAAGACCACCATCTTCACCACGAAGAACCCGGCCGATCTGTTCGCGGTGAACGATGACCTGATGCCGACCGGGCGCAAGGGGGAGGGGAAGCTGACACCGAGCAAGGTGAATCTGCTCTCCTACCAGAACCTCGTCGAGGAGCTACGCGACAGCCTGTCGTCGATGTACCTCATCATGACGGTGGTGAACCTGACGGTCATCTTCGTTATCAGCCTGATGAGCGGGATGCTCTCGAACATCTACTTCACGCAGCGTATCGCCGAGTTCGCGGTGCTGGCGGCTATCGGGTACCAGCGGTCGAAGCTGTTCGGGCGCATCTTCGCCGAGACGATGCTGCTGACGGCGCTGGGCTGGGTGTTGGGAGCGGTGGTGACGCTGGTCTTTCTGTCGTACTTCAAGACGGCGGTTTTCCAGCCGCGCGGCCTGTTCATCGACCCCGCGGACCCGTTCGGCTACAAGTTCACCCTGCCGATACCGTTTGCCATCACGGCCTTCGCGGTAGGGACCATCGCCTTCCGCCTCGCTCGTCTCGACCCGGTGACTATCATCGAGCGACGCTAACCCCCAGGAGTCTATGAGCAGCACCAGCAACCAGCAGCCGCATCTGCAGACAGCGCCACCGACATCCAGCGAGGAGCTGGGGTGTCGCGGGGCGTCCCTCCAGTACACGGACGGCGCGCGGGTAACCTACGCCCTGCGCGACATAACGGTGCGCCTGCCCCCCGGGCGGTTCTACGGCATCATGGGGCCGTCGGGCTCGGGCAAGTCCTCGCTGCTCTACGTCCTCTCCGGGCTGAAGCGACCCACCGCCGGCACCGCGTACTTCGGCGATGTGTCCTACACCGAAAAGAGCGATGCGCAAGTGACCGACCTGCGCCGGCGCCGCTTTGGGTTTGTGTTCCAGCAACCGTTCCTGCTGCCGTACCTGACTGCGCTGGAGAACATCGTGGTTGCCGCGCCGAAGCAGGACCGCGAGGCCCGGGAGCGCGCCCTGGCCCGCCTGGAGGCGCTGGGGATGGCGGGCCTGGAGAACAAGCTGCCGTCGCAACTCTCCGGCGGGGAGAAGCAGCGCGTATCGGTGGTCCGGGCGATGATGAACGACCCGGATGTTATCTTCGCAGACGAGCCCACGGCGGCGCTGGACCACGCGAACGGACACCGGGTGGTGGACGCCCTGGCGGAGTGGCGCGGGCGGGGCACGGTCGTGGTGGTGACGCACGACCCGGAGATGCTGGAGGACGCCGACGAGATCCTGCTCCTGCGCGACGGCTCGCTGGCAGAGGTCCGGTCGCAGCGACCGCTGCGCCGCGATGCCGCGGCGACACCCGGGGAAGATTCCGTTTTCGGCGGGAAAGGCGCCGTTACGGCTTCGCCACGCAGGTGAGTCTCTCCCCGATTTCGGGGTTTTTACTTGTATTCCATCGCGTGAGAATGTGGCATGGAATTTGCGCCCGGAAAGAGTGACGACGGTCACCGTCACAACCGAAAGTGAGGCCTTTCCAGGTCTGCCATGTTCGACGCGACAAATCTGCTTTCTCAGGGTATCCGCACCGCCGGCCAGAGCCTTCTCACCGACGTCCTACTGACCATGTCTACCGGTAAAGAAGGCGCCAACGCCGCGGGGGGCAGCCTGGAGAGCACGGACCCGTACGACTTTACCCTGTTGCGTCGCAACCTGTACGCTCTCACCTCCTCCTGCGCGGAGTCTCTGGACAAGGTCGTTCAGCACTTCCACGGCGAGGATGCGTGGATGATCGGGCCGCTGCCGAACTCCCTCCCGCTGGCCGACGGCGTCGAGGCGCAGGCGCGGGCGTTCCTGGCGAACACGCACCTGAACGCCGAACAGCTCCGTGAGGTCGCGAACGTTCTGAAGGCGGCCGGTGACCTGCGCGCCGCCGGGCGCGGCGCCCGCCAGGCCCTGCAGCTTGCGCAGCTAATCCGCCACGACTCCCAGGGGGCGCAGGCGGTGCGCCTGGTGGTGCCGGTAGCCGAGTGCGCCGCCACCCTCGGCAAGGAGACCGCCGCGGCGCTGGCCAAGATGGACCTGTCGGCGGCGCGGAACGCCGCTCTGCTCTACCGCGGTGTGGACCAGGCGCGCGCCCAGGCAGAGGCGCACCTGCGCGGCTCCCGCGCGCGGGCGCAGTTTGACCCGACTCTGCTGCGGATGACGCGCGCCGCGGTCTGGAACATGACCGTGGCGGGCGAGGGGATGGCGCGCGTTGCCGCCCGCGTCGCCTCCCGCGACGATTAGCCGCGCGCCGATCCCCCGTTGAAAAATCCGCCCCGATGGTCGCGCCGCGCGGGCGGGAGAGGTAGAATACAGGGTCGGCGCGGGAATGCGGAAAGGGCTGCGCGCCGGCTCCGCGCTAATGCTCCCCGGAAGCGACGAGCAAGAGGCGACCGCCCTGTTCGGCCGCCCCGCCCACCTCGGCCCCTTCACGGTCGACCGGACCCCGGACCGCCTGACCCTGCGCCAGGACGATCAGGGCGGCTTCGATCTGAAAGGCTGCCTGCTCCTCGCGTTCACCATGCTGTTCGTCACCATCCTCGGCGTGATGAGTGTGGTACACACCGCGGATGTGGACGAGCGCATCGCCACCGACGACCCCGCGCGCCTCTTCGCGCCGTCTCTGAACCACGTCGGCTTCCTGTGGCTCGTCGCTCTGGGACTCCTGTGTATCGTCGTGCCGTGGTACGTCCGCAACGCCTATCGCTCCGCCCATACCTACACCTTCGACCCGTTGAAGGACGCGTTCCTGCACAACGACCGCAAGCAGTTCGCCCTGCACCGCCTGGAGTATGTCCGTATCCGCGAAACCCGCGACCCGGATGCCGCGTACCTCTACCTGCTCGAACTGGTCCACACCGACGGCTACGACTTTCCGCTCTTTAACGGCTACGATGAGCGGGCCGTCCTGAACCTCGCCAACGAGATTACCAGCTTCACCGGCGTCCCCCTCCAGTTCAAGTAGGGAGCCGCTTGCGCTTGCCGTGGCGGTATACTCTGGGGAATGCTTTGGGGGCAATGCCCGGAGCGGCAAGGAGGGTTCTCGTGTCTCCGACGACTGCCGAACACCCCGCACTCCCCACCTTCCCGTTCGCGTCCGGGCCGGTGGTACTGCGCCTGCCGCCCTCCCTGCGCTTCACCCGTGACCAACTGTTCGCGGTATGTCAGGAGAACCGCGAGTTACGGATTGAGCAGAACGCACAGGGAGACTTGATCATTATGCTGCCACCGGGAGGAGAGACCGGCGGGCGTAACTTCGACCTCACGGCACAGATCGCGGCCTGGGTTCGGCGCGACGGCACCGGGGGCGGCTTCGACTCGTCCACGGGCTTTGTGCTGCTGAACGGAGCGACCCGCTCGCCGGATGTCGCCTGGGTCCTCCGCACCCGCCTCGCGAGCCTCACAGCCGCGCAGAAGCAGGCGTTTCTACCGCTCTGCCCGGACTTCGTGCTGGAACTGCGCTCCCCGACCGACCGGCTGTCTACCCTCCAGGCGAAGATGGCAGAGTACGCCGCGAACGGCGCACGCCTCGGCTGGCTTATCGACCCGTCCGAGCGCAAGGTCCACGTATACCGCCCGAACGCCGACCCGCAGGTGCTGGACGATCCCTCTGCCGTATCCGGCGACCCGGAACTGCCGGGCCTCACGCTCGACCTCGCGGACATCTGGAACCCACCCTTCTAACACGGGGCAGGCAAACTTAGGTTGGCAGGGCGCGGCGGTTGCGCGTATCATGCTGTCATGCCGGTTCGCCCCGTCGAGAAAGCCCCTGTGCCGAAGGTCGACCCGCCGCGAGACCTCGCCGAGGGGCTCAATGCGCAGCAGCGGGAGGCGTTCGAACACACCAAGGGGGCGGCACTCGTGCTTGCCGGGGCCGGGTCGGGTAAGACCACGGTCCTCACCCGGCGCATCGCCCGCCTCATCCGTGAGGGCGTCCCCGCGAAGCGCATCCTCGTGACCACGTTCACCAAGCGCGCCGCGCAGGAGATGGAGCACCGCCTTCTCGCCATGCTGGGGGAGGAGGCGCTGGAGGGCATCTGGATCGGAACCTTCCACTCTCACTGTTTGCGCATCCTCAAGAAGGAGTGGGCCGAACTCTACGGCAAGGAGGGCAAGTTTGAGCTGGCGGATGAGTACTGGCAGAAGCGCGTCTGCCGTGCCATCCTGGGCAAGCCCGACGACTACGCCAAACTGCCCAACCCGCCCTTCGGTCAGAACATGCGGATGGACCCAAAGACCGCGCTCCTCGGTGTCTCCGCCTCCAAGAACCTGGGCTACACCTGCGAGTACGCCGAGACCGCTCTGCAGCGCCTCTATCCCGATTGGGAGCCCTCTTTCATTGAAAGCGTCGCGCGGTTCTGGCGCTGCTATGAGATGGCGAAGGAGAAGCAGTACGACCTGCTCTCCAAGGCGCCGATGCGCCGCCTCGACTTTGACGACCTGCTGACCGAGGGCTACACCCTCCTGCGCGACAACCAGACCGTGCGCCTGCGCTACCAGGACATGTTCGACTATGTGCTGGTGGACGAGACCCAGGACACCAGCCAGGTGCAGTGGGAGTTTGCGCGCCTGCTGGCGGAGTGGCACGGCAACCTGTTTGTGGTCGGTGATGTCGGCCAGAGCGTCTACGGCTTCCGCGGCTGCGACCCGCGCCTGACTGTGATGGCATTCCAGAAGGCGTTCCCGACCGGCGACATCATCCGTCTGCCCGCCAACTACCGCTCCCAGGGGCACGTCGTCACCATCGCGAACGAGCTAATCGCGCACGCGGAGTTGGACGACCGCTACCGCCTGCTTATGGAGCCAGCGCGGCCCGAGGGTGTCGAACCGCTCCTGTCGCAGCACGTAGACGCCGAGTCCGAGGCGGCTTGGGTTGTGGAGCGGCTGCGCGAGCGGTTGCAGGAGGGGCGTCTCCAGTTCCGCGACTTCGCCGTGCTGTACCGCACCAACGCCTACTCCCGTGCGTTTGAAGACGCCCTGATCGCCGGAGGCGTGCCGTACCAGATCACGGGCGGCACCGGCTTCTACAACCGCCGTGAGGTCAAGGACCTGCTGGCCTATCTGCAATTGACCGTGGACCCGCACTCCCCGGCGGGCGACGAGGCTGCCAAGCGGGTGCTGAACATCGGCTCGAAGCGGTTCGGCAAGCCCACCCGGTTCCTCGGCAAGTCGTTCATCACCCAGGTCGAGGCGGCGGCGGCGAAGGCGGGCTGCTCGTTCTATGAAGCGCTGCGCCGCGGCTCATTTAAGACGGCGCAGGACCTCGCGGTGCGTGACTTCCGCAACCAGATCAAGGAGATCTACGAGGCGGGGGAGACGGCGACCGCGCGCCTGATCGCCGCGCGCCAGACCGGCTACGACGACTACGTGATGAGCGAGGAGGGCGACGAGGAGGACGAGGGCGAGGGCTCCAGCCGCATGGAGAACCTGGACGAGCTGATCGTCGCCTCGCAGAAGTTCTTCGCTCCGGAGGCCATGCTGACGTTCGTGGCCGGGCAGGTCCGCAAGGCGAACGAGTCGTCCCGCTCTCTGGACGCCGTGAACCTGATGACGATTCACCGCTCCAAGGGGCTGGAGTGGCACACGGTCTTCGTGGTGGGCTTTGCCATGAACCTGCTGCCGCACCACCGCTGCCTGCGCTACGTGGATGGCAACCTGCTCCCGGAGTCTCTGGAGGAGGAGCGGCGGCTGGCGTACGTCGCCATCACCCGCGCCAAGGAAGAACTGTTCCTGTCGTGGCCGCAGTACCACAACGGCAAGGCGCTCGGCGCGACCCCGTTCCTGAGCGAGATGCCCACCCTCGCCCCCCTGGTCGAAAACGCCCTCCACACCGCTGCCGCGCAGGCCGCCGCCCAGGATGACGAAGCGGACGGCGATTACGACGGCGCGGCCGAAGAAGCGGCCTGGGACCTGGAAGAGGACGACGCGTAGGAGGATGTAACCGTGCCGCAGACTGACTTTGCCCACTACCCCGCGCCGCCCGGCGTGGAGCCGTCGCCGGACTTCGCTGTGACGGTGAACGGCGAGTCAGTGTTCGTGTACCCGACAGCGGCGCGGGTCGGATCGGTGGCGTCGGTGTGGGCGGGCGGGGCGGTGGAGGTGGCGGTGCGCCCGGCGTTCGCCTTCGAGCGGGTAGTGGTGCGGCCGCGGGACCGGGACATTCGGCCCGAGGTCGATGCGGACGGGGCGGTGCGCTTTGCGGTGCCGCCGGCCACGCCCGACGGCCCGATGCTGCTGAGCGTGGAGTTCGACGGGCGGCTGCGCCAGCCGCTCTTTCTGTTTGTGAACCCGAGCGAGGAAGAGGAGGATTCGCCGGACCCGGACGACCCGAACGTTCGTTTCTTCGGGCCGGGCGCGGTCCACGAGGCGGGGCGGGTGGAACTGACGAGCGGGCAGACGCTCTACATCGCCGGGGGCGCGGTGCTGCGGGCGAACGTGGTCGCGAGGGACGCGGAGAACGTTGCCATCCGGGGCCGCGGCATCCTCGACGGCAACGGGCACACCTGGGAAATGGGGCGGCAGGAGCGCCTGGTGCACCTGGCGGGATGCCGAAACGTGCGGGTCGAGGGCGTGACGATCCTGAACGGGCGGACGTGGCAGGTGGTGCCCGCCGGGTGCGACGGCGTCACGATACGGGGCGTTAAGATCGTCTCTTCGTCCGCCAGCGACGACGGCATCGACGTGGTGAGCAGCCGGAACGTCACCGTGGACGGGTGCTTCGTGCGTACGAAGGACGACTGCGTGGCGATCAAGGGCGTCCCCGACTTCCACCCGCGCGCCGAACTGCCGGTGGAGGACGTGCGGGTGGAGAACTGCGTCTTCTGGAACGGCGAGTGGGGCAATGCCCTGGAGATCGGGTACGAGACGCGGGTGGACGCCATCCGCCGCGTGACCTTCCACAACTGCGATATCCTCCGCTGCGAGGCCGAGCGCTTCGGCTCCGGCGGCGCGCTGACCATCCATAACGGCGACCGCGCCGTGGTTTCGGATGTGCTCTACGAGGACATCCGCATCGAGGACTGCCGCGAAAAGCTGATCGACTTCAAGATCTGCTTCGACCGCTACAGCCGGGACGCCGAGCGGGGGCAGATACGCGGCGTTACCCTGCGGGACGTGCGCGTGGTGGACGGCCCGCCGCCGGTCTCGATCCTCCAGGGCTTCGACGGGGACCATCTACCCCAGGACATCCTGCTGGAGGACGTAGCGATACTCGGGCAGGCGGTCCGCAGCGCCGCCGCCGCCCGCCTGGTGACCGAGAAGGTCGGCCCCGACGTCCGCTTCCGCTCCGAAGGCGTCACCTTCCCCCTCAAGCCTCCCGACGCCTGACCGCAGGCCGCCAATAATCGTTCTTGTCTGGGTGGCCCAGACGCGAGGGCATAGGGGGGCCGGAAGAGCAAACGGGCCGGGGCGGGGGTACTCCCCCGCCCCGGCCCGTTTGCTGTTACGCCGCGAGGACCGTGTCGCTCTGCGCCTCGCGCGGGGTACCGGGCACCACGAGGCGCGGCACCAGCTTGCCGTCCTTCCCGGCGTCCACCGAGATGGTGTCGCCCTCGCGGAACTCACCCCGCAGAATCGCGGACGAGATCGGGTTATCCACCAGGCGCTGGATGGTGCGCCGTAGCGGGCGTGCCCCGAACAGCGGATCGAAGCCCTGCTCGGCCAGCACCTCCCTGGCCGCGGGGGTGACCTGGAGCGTCATGCCGCGCTCGGCCAGCGCTCGCTCCGTGCGCTTAAGCAGCAGGTCCACGATGCGGCCGATCTGCTGCCGGTTCAGCGCGTGGAACACGATCACCTCGTCGATGCGGTTCAGCAGCTCCGGGCGGATGTGCCCGCGCAGCTCGCCCATCACCCGGCTGGATGTCCGGTCGTACCAGGCTTCCGCTTCGGCCTCGGAGGCGCCCGCTGGCATCGCCTCGATCAGGTGCGACCCGATGTTGCTGGTCATCAGGATCACCGTGTTGCGGAAGTTGACCACCCGGCCCTGGCCGTCGGTCAGGCGGCCGTCGTCCAGCACCTGCAGCAGCACGTTCCAGACGTCTGGGTGCGCCTTCTCGATCTCATCCAGCAGGATGACCCGGTAGGGCCGCCGCCGGACCGCCTCGGTAAGCTGCCCGCCCTCCTCGTAGCCGACATAGCCCGGGGGGGCGCCGATGAGCCGCGCGACCGTGTGCTTCTCCATGTACTCGCTCATGTCGATGCGCACCATCGCCGCCTCATCGTCGAACAGGAACTCGGCCAGCGCCTTGGCCAGTTCCGTCTTGCCGACGCCGGTCGGCCCCAGGAACAGGAACGAACCGATGGGGCGCTTCGGGTCGGAGAGCCCGGCGCGCGAGCGGCGCACGGCCTCGGCCACGGCCGTAATGGCCGGGTCCTGCCCGACGACCCGCTCGTGCAGGTGCTCCTCCAGCTTCAGCAGCTTCTCCGCCTCGCCCTCGAACATGCGCGACACGGGGATGCCGGTCATCTTCGCGACGATGCCCGCGATGTCGGACTCGTCCACCACCGAGTCCATGCCCGTCTCCTGCTGCCAGCGATCGCGCGCCGCGTTGTACTCCTTACGGAGCGCCTGCTCCTCATCGCGCAGCTGCGCCGCGCGCTCGTACTCGCGGGCGTCCGCTGCTGCCTTGCCGTCGGTCACGAGCTGGTTCAGCCGTGCCTCCATCTCGTGCAGCTCCTTCGGCATGGACGACATCTGAATGCGGACCTTGGACGCCGCCTCGTCGATCAGGTCGATGGCCTTGTCCGGCAGGAACCGCTCGGTGACGTAGCGGGCGGAGAGCTGCGCCGCCGCCTCCAGCGCGGCGTCCGTGATCTTCACCCGGTGGTGCGCCTCGTAGCGGTCGCGCAGGCCCTTGAGGATCGAGATGGTGTCCTCGATGGTCGGCTCGCCCACATAGATCGGCTGGAAGCGGCGCTCCAGCGCGGCGTCCTTCTCGATGTTCTTGCGGTACTCGTCCAGCGTGGTCGCGCCGACGCACTGCAACTCACCGCGCGACAGGGCCGGCTTCATCATATTGGAGGCGTCCATCGCCCCCTCGGCCGCGCCCGCGCCCACGACGGTGTGCAACTCGTCGATGAAGAGGACAATCTGGCCGGATGCCTTCTTGACCTCGTCCATGACGCCCTTCAGCCGCTCCTCGAACTCGCCGCGGAACTTCGCGCCCGCCACGAGCGCGCCCAGGTCGAGCGAGAGCAGGGTCTTGCCCCGCAGGCTCTCCGGGACGTCCCCCGACACGATCTTGAGCGCCAGCCCCTCCACGATGGCGGTCTTGCCGACGCCCGGGTCGCCGATCAGCACCGGGTTGTTCTTGGTGCGCCGAGACAGTACCTGGACGACGCGGGTGATCTCCTCGTCGCGGCCGATTACCGGGTCGAGCTTGCCCTCCTTCGCGAGTGCTGTCAGGTCGCGGGCGTACTTGTCGAGCATCTGGAACTTGCTCTCCGGGTTCGCATCCGTGACCCGCTGGCTGCCGCGAATCTGCTGCAGCGCTCGGTAGATGCGCTCCTCGTCCACGCGCCGCGCCGCGAGCACCCGGGCCGCGGGCGACTCGCCCTCCTTGATGATGCCGAGCAGCAGATGCTCGACGCCGACATACTGGTCCTTCAGGCGGTTTGCCTCGGCCTCGGCCAGGTCCGTGACGCGCTTGAAGCGCGGGGTCATGTAGACCTGCGCCTCGCGCGCGCCGTCGGAGTAGGTCACCTTGGGCGTCCGCGCCAGCGCCTCCTCGACCCCGCGCACGATCTCGCCCCGGTCTGCCCCGATCCGCTCCAGGATCTGGCTCGCCAGACCGTCCTCCTGCTCCAGCAGGGCGAGCAACAGGTGCTCGGTGTCCATCTGGGTGTGCTTATACCGCCGGAGGATCTCCTGACTTTCGAATAGCGCGCTTCGGGCGCGCTCCGTGAAGTTTTCAAACATTTCCTTTGCTCTCCTTGCCGGGGACGGCGCAATGACCAGGGCCCCGTCCGGTGGCTTTACTCTCCGTTTTGAAACCGGCGCATTCGCTCCCGCATCTCGTCCATCTCCTGCTGCATCCGGTCGATCCGCTCCAGCAGGTCCAGAATGACCTCCACGCCCGCCAGGTTCACCGCCATCTGCTGCGTCAGGTTCTGAATGCGGCGGACGCGCTCAATGTCGCTGTCCGAGTACAGACGGTTCTTCCCGACGCGCTTCGGCTTGACCAGGCCTTTTCGCTCATACATGCGCAGGGTCTGCGGATGCAGCGGTTCCTCGTTCGGCTGGTCGCGGCGCACCAGGCGCGCCGCGATGCTGATGGTGTAAAGAGGCTCGTCGCTTATCCGCTCCGCCATTGCTGCTTCCTTTCTTTCGCTCCCGTTACGCCGCCGCTCCCGCCGCTGGCTCCTCAGAGGCCGCACGGCGGCGCAGCCGCGCCAGCTCTTCGAGCAGTTCTCGCTCCCGGTCGGACAGGGCTTTGGGCACGGTGATCTTCGCCCGGGCGTACAGGTCGCCAAAGCCACCGCCGCGCAGGCGAGGCATCCCCTGGCCGCTCAGGCGGAACGCCTGCCCGCTCTGGGTGCCGGCCGGAATCCGCATGCTCAGGCGCGAGCCCTTGAGCGTCGGCACCTTCGCCTCACCACCGAGCGCGGCATCGGTGTAGGGTACCGGCACATCCACGTACAGGTCGTCTCCCTTGCGCTCGAAGGCGGGGTGGGGCGCGATCTTCACGACCAGGTACAGGTCGCCGCGGCCGCCCGGCCCTTCGCCGCCCTGGCCCGACAGGCGTATCTTCTGGCCATCCGCCACGCCGGCCGGGACCTTCACCTCCACGCGGCGGGTGGTGGCGTTCGTGCCGCCCCGGTCCAGGTCGTAGCGCCCGGACGGCACCTGCAGCGACAGGGAGCGGGTCGCGCCGTGGTACGCCTCCTCCAGCGTCACCTGAAGGCTCGCCTCCACGTCCTGCCCCCGCGCGGGGGTGGGCGCGCCGCCGCGCATCCCCGCGAAGGGATCACCGCCCATGCGTCCGCCGCGCCCGCCGCCGCCCCGCCCGAACACATCGTCCGCGAACAGCGTCGCGAACAGGTCGTTCAGGTCGGCGAACTGGCCGGGGTTTCCGCCGAAGTCTACACGGAAACCGCCGGGACCGGCGCCGCCGGGGAAGCCGCCGCCCTGCTGGGAGAACGCCTTCCACTGGTCGCCGAACTGGTCGTACTTCTTGCGCTTCTCCGGGTCCGAGAGCACCTCGTAGGCCTCGGAGACCTCCTTAAACCGCTCCTCCGCGCCAGCGTCGCCGGGGTTGACGTCCGGGTGGTACTTGCGCGCGAGCTTCTGGAAGGCGGTCTTGATCTCCTTGTCCGATGCCTTCTTGTTCACGCCCAATACCGAATAGTAATCCTTATAATCTCGCGCCATCCGAACATCCCCCGTTTATGTAAAATCCCTTTAGTCTATTGATGTCATATCCTGCGTCCAAAAGAGGGGCTTCCGACGTCGCGTCGCGAAGCCCCTGCTGCTGCTGCTACGCTGCCGCAGCGGCGACGGACGCCGCCTGTGGCGTCCGTCGCCGCGCCCACGCGCTACGAGCCTGTGCCGTTAGCGGAGGTCACCTGGACCTTGCGCGGCTTGGTCTCCTCGCTCTTGGGGAGGTGGATCTCCAGCAAGCCGTCCCGGTAGGTGGCGCTCACCTTCTCGTGCTGCACGGGGACGCCCAGGGTGAACGAGCGCTGGAAGCGTCCATAGGAGCGCTCCACGCGCACAAAGTTCTCCTTGCGCTCCTCGTTCTCGAACTTGCGCTCGCCGCGCAGGGTGAGCGTATCGCCCGTCAGTTCGATATCAATGTCATCCTGCTTCATGCCGGGAATCTCCGCGCGCAGGATAATCTCGTTCTCGTTCTCCGCCACGTCCACCGCTGGGCTCCACAGGCGGTTCGACAGCCCGCTGCTGGAGCGGTCGCCGGGCATGCTGGTATAGCCCTCGAAGAGCCGATTCACTTCGTTCTGCAGCCGATCCATCTCGCGGAACGGGTCAAAGCGTACGATTCCCATAGTGATGTACTCTCCTTTGGTTTACTTTTCCTATTTCTGAATCTTGAGAGGCGTCTCCCCCTGCCCCGTCGGGTGACGACGGGGCAGGGGATGTCTGCGACGGTTACGCCTTCTCTTCGCTCTTGAACTCGGCGTCGATCACGTCGTCGTTCGCGGACGCCGCGTTGCTGCCGGGCTGGTGGCCGTTCTGGCCCGCCTCCGGGCCGCTCGCCGCCTGCGCCTCCTGGTAGAGGCGCTGCGACAGGGCGAAGGTCGCCTCCTGGAGCGCGTTCATCTCGGACTCGATGCGTCCGGCGTCGTCGGCCTCCAGCGCGGCGCGGAGCGCGGCGATCTTGCTTTCGACGTTGGACTTCTCCTCCGCCGTCGCCTTGTCGCCCAGGTCCTTCAGCGTCCGCTCCGTGGTGTAGATCGCCTGGTCGGCCTTGTTCCGACGCTCGATCTTCTCCTTCGCGAGGCGGTCCGCCTCGGCATTGGCTGCGGCCTCCTTGACCATCCGCTCCACCTCGTCCTTGTTCAGGTTCGAGGAGCCGGTCACCGTGATGCGCTGCTCCTTGCCGGTGCCCTTGTCCTTCGCCGAGACCGACAGGATGCCGTTGGCGTCGATGTCGAAGGTCACCTCAATCTGGGGCACGCCGCGCGGTGCGGGCGGGATACCCGAGAGCTGGAAGTCGCCCAGCAGCTTGTTGGCCGAGGCCATCTCGCGCTCACCCTGGTAGACCTTGACGTGGACGTCGGTCTGACCGTCCGCCGCCGTCGAGAACGTCTCGGACTTGCGGGTCGGGATCGTGGTGTTGCGCTCTATCAGCTTGGTCATCACGCCGCCGAGCGTCTCGATACCCAGCGAGAGCGGGGTGACGTCCAGCAGGACCACATCCTTGACCTCGCCGCCGAGGACGCCCGCCTGAACCGCCGCGCCGACCGCGACCACCTCATCCGGGTTCACCGACTTGTTCGGGTCCTTACCGGTCAGGCTCCTGACCAGCTCCTGAACCGCCGGGATGCGGGTGGAACCGCCCACGAGGATGACCTCGTCCAGGTCGCTGATCTTGAGCTTCGCGTCCGCCAGCGCCTGCTCGACGCTCTTGCGGGTGCGCTCCACCAGGTCGCGGGTCAGGTCCTCGAACTTCGCCCGGGTGATGGTCAGGTCCAGGTGCTTCGGCCCGTCCTGGTCCGCCGTGATGAAGGGCAGGTTGACGTTGGTGGTGACGGTGCTGGAAAGCTCGATCTTGGCCTTCTCCGCCGCCTCCTTCAGCCGCTGCAGCGCCTGCTTGTCCTTGCGCAGGTCGATGCCCTGCTCCTTCTTGAACTCTTCGGCGATGTAGTCCACGAGCCGCTGGTCGAAGTCGTCGCCGCCGAGCTGCGTGTCGCCGGAGGTGGACTTGACCTCAAAGAGCCCCTCGTTGATCTCCAGTACGGTCACGTCGAAGGTACCGCCTCCGAGGTCATAAACGAGGACGGTCTCGTTCTTCTTCTTGTCCACGCCGTAGGCCAGCGCCGCGGCGGTGGGCTCGTTGATGATGCGCAGGACCTTCAGTCCGGCGATCTCGCCCGCGTTCTTGGTCGCGGTGCGCTGGGCGTCGTTGAAGTACGCCGGGACCGTGATGACCGCGGCGGTCACGGGCTCGCCCAGGTACGCCTCGGCGTCCGCCTTCAGCTTCTGGAGGACCGCCGCCGAGATCTGCTCGGGGGAGTAGGGGGTGCCGTCCACGGTGACGCGGTGGTCGGTACCCATATGCCGCTTAATCGAGACGATGGTGCGGTCCGGGTTGACAACCGCCTGCCGCTTGGCGGGGGCACCCACCAGCCGCTCGCCGGTCTTGGTGAAGCCGACCACGGACGGGGTGGTGCGCGCGCCTTCGGCGTTCGCGATAACCGTCGGGTCGCCGCCTTCCATGACGGCCACAACGGAGTTGGTCGTGCCCAGGTCAATACCTACAGTCTTTGCCATTGTTGCGTGTCCTTATGTCTGTAATATCTCTATGCCGTCTTTGCGCGTACGAGCGACCCGCCCCCGCGGAGGGGCCCGCTCCGTTGTTTCTACGGGATAGTTACCCAAAAGTTCCGGCAGTCACTTTATACCACTTGAGTGTCATGTTGTCAAGTATCCTCACCAGGGGCGTTACAAAGATACGGGAAAAAGGTCGTAGGGAAAACCCTGTCGGGGGCGGGTCGGTCGTCGGGTACAATCGGAGATTAACGCACTGCCCCTTTCTGCCACTGAAAACTGTGACTATGCCCCCTGCTGCGGAGCCCCCGCGCGATTCTGCCGAACCCCGCCCCCCCGCCTCCTCCCGTCGCGCCGTCGAGGAGGCTCTGCGTGAATCGGAGCGCCAGTACCGGGCGCTCTTTGAGTCCATTGACGAAGGCTTCTGCGTTGTGGAACTCCTCTTCGACCCGGACGATCGCCCCGTGGACTACCGGTTCCTGGAGGCGAACCCTGCCTTCGAGCGCCACACCGGGCTGGTGAACGCCGTCGGACGGAAGGCGCGGGAGCTGGTCCCTGACCTCGACCCGTCCTGGTTCCGCATCTATGGGAACGTCGCCCTGACGGGGGAGGGGGTGCGCTTTGAGAACGAGGCGCCCGCCATGGGGCGCTCATTTGACGTCTACGCCTTCCGCATCGGGCCGCCCGAGCGCCGCCGCGTCGCCATCCTGTTTACGGATATCACCGAGCGCAGGCGGATGGAGGCCGCGAGCGCGGCGCTGCTTGCGCAGCAGTCGCGCATCGCCGAAGTGCTTCAGCAGTCGCTTCTGATGACGCCGCCCCCGGAGGCGTACCCGGGCATGATCGTTAGCACCGTCTACCAGGCGGCGAGCGACAACGCCCTGATCGGAGGCGACTTCTTCGATGTGTTCCCGGTCCGCGAAGGGCTCGTCGCGCTCGTGGCGGGTGACAACACCGGGAAGGGAGTGGAGGCGGCGAACAAGACCGCGGAGGTGAAGTTCGCCCTGCGCATGGCGCTCCGGGGAGACGTGGGGGCGGCGGCCCGGGCGCTGGCCCGCCTGAACGACTTCATCGTCCAGAACCGCCGCCTCTGCGCAGACCATGACGCTACCTACATCGCCCTCACCCTGGCCCTGGTAGACACCCGGACCGGCGAAGTAGCCTGTGCCTGTGCGGGCGCCGAACCGCCGCTCGTACTGCGGAAGGCCGGTGGCGGGGGGTATGAGGAGATCCCCGCGTTTGGCCCGCTGCTCGGTGTGGAGGAGGGGAGTGAGTACACCGAACTCCGCGTCACGCTGGCCGAAGGGGACCTTCTGGTGCTCACTACGGACGGCATCACTGAGGCACGCCGCCCACCGGCTGAGCGTGTGGGCCGTGCCCCCGGCTTTCTGGGCGCCGACGGGCTGGTGCGGTTGTTGCTCCAGGCGCGGGCAGAAGGGGCGACATCCCTGCCTGACCTGGCGCGGGAGGCGGTATCGCGGACGCGGGAGTGGGCCGGCGGCGCGCAGCACGATGACATCTGCCTGGTCCTGGCCCAGCGCGCACTCCCCTACGCCGCCCATTGAACTTCTCGCGGGCCTGGGTGCTGCGGACTCGTCTGGGTCTACTCATCGACCTTGCCGAGCGGCAGGTCTACGTCTACCGGCAGGGCCGGGAGCGGGAAACCCCGGACGCCCCCGAAACCGTGTCCGGCGACCCGGAACTGCCGGGCCTCGTGCTTCAGATACCCCGTATCTTCGATCCGTCGCGTTGACGGATGAGTCTACCTGTCAGCGGCCGTCGCACCCGCGGCAAGATAGACGATGGCAACCTTGAGAGCCATGCTCTCTATCAGCCACAGATAGGTGCGCGGAGCGACCGGGTGGGGTGGCGACGAGCCGGTCCATAGAACCGCTATTTGCCAGATGGTGACGGCAACGCTCAGAATCGCGCATCCGATCAATCCTTTCGCCACTACCGCGAGCCAATTCCGGGCTTGCTCGGCGGGCACAGGGGATGCTCGGAGGAGCAGCCATGCCAGAATGGCACAAAGGCCGGCGAAAACAGGTGGCACACAGGGTAAAGTGGCTCCCGCCACCGCGTTGAGAGTCGCAACCATGACTTCCTTCGCGGTTATCTCGCTGACTTCATGCACCGATTGTGGTGCTTGTGACGGAAACCAGTAGGGAGAGAACCCTTGGCCGATGGTTATAGGTAGAGCCCTGAGTGTCTGGGTTCCAGTCACGAGTGCATTTGCCGCGAGCGCGACACAGGCAACGAGGGCAAGGGATTTTTCGGTGTGAGATAGGGCTTGTGACGGCGAAGAGCGCCGCTTTGCCAGTAATATGACCAGGGATGGCATGCCGAGAAGCCATAAAAGGCTCCATATATGCCGAGAGGTAGTTCCAGGAACACTGTGGAGGAGCGCAACGAAAACTCTCCACAGGTCATACGCAGTCCAGATTAAGAAGCCAGAAAAGAGGGCGACGTATACGGGATCGGCCTTTGTTCGGATCGAGGGTTCGGTCTCATGTTGGTGCATCCTGCACTCCTTTGGAAGACCTTGACCCTCGAATCCTGAAAAGGTTGCTTATGTAGTGATTTGTCGCGTAGATTCAGGCTTCCGCGCGCATAGTGTCCGGGTCGAGGCCGCGCTCGCGGCAGAAGGCGCGGTAGGCCTGCGGGGCGATCTCGGAGGGCTTGATCTCGCTGCGCCCGCCCCAGAACACGTTGGTGTAACCAACCGGGATGCCCACCGACTCCAGATGCGCGTCGATGGCGCCCTTGTGCGCCAGCAGTACGTTCTTGTCCAGGCCGTGCGCCACGCCCATGATGTTCACGTTGCGGAACTCATCCCCGCCCTCACGCCAGTAGGCGTGTGTCATGATGTGGAACCGGCCCACCTCGCACCCCGCCTCGATCTCGCGCCCTTCCGGCACCCGCCAGTGGAACAGGGCGTTGTAGCGGGTCACGCGCGAGCCGTCCGCCGCGGGCTTGACGTGCTCCAGGAAGGTGGAGAAGCGCCCGATCACGCCGCGTGCGTGCAGTGAGCGGGCCACCTCCAGGAACGTCTCCAGCGATACACCCGCCTCGTCCGCTCGTGCCCGCCACAGGTTCGGGGTCAGCTCCTCCGGCGCGAACTCGCGCTTCAGGGCGACCAGCACCTGCCAGTCCAGGTCGCTCAGCTTCACCGTCTCCGTGCTGATGGCCTCGGCGCGGACATCGCTCTTGCTGCCGATGGGGAGGTCGCGCCGCCGCACATGGCCCACGCCGAGGACGAACAGCCGCTTCGCGGGCATGAGCCGGAAGTGCTCCGCGCCGATCTGTTCCCGCAGGTACTCCGCGTGCTTCTCCAGGGAGAAGCCCTGCGGCACCTTGAGGGTGGTCCACAGGCGGTAGGTCGAGCCGGGGGTCGCGCCGTCCGTGGAGCGGACGACCACGTGCCCGGAGAAGGGGTCCTGCTGAAAGAGGTAGTCAAACGCTGCGCTCAGCCGGTCTTCGGGCACCCGCCACGCCACCAGACACCCTTCCGCGAGGCTGGTTGCCAGGAGCGTCTGCCGGACGCGCCGGATGACGCCCGCGCGCAGCATGGCCTGAATCCGCTCGATGACCGTGGCGAGGGGGACGCCCGAACCCGCCGCGATTGCGCCGAGCGGGTCTTCGTGGAAGCCCTGGATGCGGTCTTCGGAGACCGACAGGATGGCGGCGTTGACGGGGTCTTCGACGTGGACGGGAACAGAGCTTGTAGTCGTTGTCATCGGGGAAGTCAGGGCCTCTCTTCTTACATCTTCATGGTATCACGGGCCTCTGTGGAGGGAGCGGAAGGCGGTACACTGGAACGAAGCGTGCGCTTTCCGCCGCGCCGATGCTTCGACGGAAAGGAAGCCTCCGCATTCCCCGATGCGTTTTCTGAGCCATGTCCTGGTCTTTGTCGCCGGCTTCGCCGCCTGTGCCGGGCTGTTCGCGGTTGCCAACCGCTCCGCGCTGACCGCCGCCGCACCGCCTTCGGACGCGGCACGCGCGAGGGCCGTCCGCACCCTCCGGGAGTCGTCCTCAAGCGTTACCATCGCCGGGACCACCCTGGTAGCGGACGCCGCCGCGAAGGTCGAGCCCGCCGTGGTCAATATCGACGTCGCCGCGGGGCCGGACCGGGGGCCGTTCTCGTTCCTACGGCCCGGCGCGCTGGAGAGTGTGGAGGGGGCGGGGAGCGGCATCATCCTGACCCCGGACGGCTTCGTGGCAACCAACAACCACGTGATCGACGCTGCGCTGAGCGAGAACAGCCGTCTCGCGGTGCGCCTCTTCGACGGCCGCGAGTTCGACAACGTCTCCGTGGTGGGGCGTGACCCGGCCTCCGACCTGGCGGTGCTGAAGATTGCGGGCGCCCGCGATCTGCCCACCGCCCGGCTCGGCGACTCGGATCACCTGCGGGTGGGGGACTGGGCGATTGCGGTCGGCAACCCGCTGGGCTACAACTCCACGGTCACCCTGGGCATCATCTCCGCGCTCAACCGGCGCGGCTTCCGGGTGGAGAACGACGCCTTCGATACGGTGATTCAGACGGACGCTGCGATCAACCCGGGGAGCAGCGGCGGGCCGCTGGCGAACGTGCGGGGCGAGGGGG
>Ga0065721_10004653_pt1 | contig 29185 bp, 22 predicted proteins | sample Mesricmetagenome_FD_59108 | JGI IMG/M metagenome (GOLD analysis project Ga0065721, IMG submission 59108) | Mesophilic microbial community from rice straw/compost enrichment Sample: eDNA_1 v2 (version 2) | ecosystem: Engineered > Solid waste > Grass > Composting > Bioreactor | place: USA: Davis...
CGGGAATCAAAGTATCCGCCGTGAATCCGGGGCCGATCGACACCCCGTTCTTCGATCGCGCGGATCCGGAAGGAACGTACGTGCGGAACCTCGGCAGCTTCATGCTGAAGCCGGAACAGGTGGCGAACGCCATCGCGAAAGTGATCGAACGAGTCACGCCGGAGAAGGACATGCCCTTCATCTCCGGCTTCGGGGCCAAGCTGTTTCAGCTGTTCCCGAAGTTGACGGACAAGCTGTTATCGGGCATCCTGAATAAGAAGTGAGTGGAAGCGAAGAGCTCCGAAATCGAGGGGAGTCGACATAATGAGCGAACATCAGAATTTCCCGGGGAATGAGCCGGAGAATGCGGCCACGGAGGCGGAGAAGACCGCTCCGGAGCCGGCGGCAGCGGCACAGACGGCTGCAGAGGAAGCGAAGGCTGCTGCCGGAGAAGCGGCAGCGAAGGCGTTCTCCGGGCTCGGATTGGAAGAGAGAATCTCGGCTAAGCTGGCCGAGGAAGGAATCGGCGAACCGACGCCGGTGCAAGCGGGGGCGATTCCCGCGCTGCTGGACGGACGCGACGGCATTCTCCGTTCGCCGACCGGATCGGGCAAGACGCTGGCTTATCTGCTGCCCGTCCTGCAGAGGATCGATGCCTCCAAGAAGGAAACGCAAGCGATCGTGATGGCGCCTACGCAAGAGCTCGCCATGCAGATCGTCCGCGTGGCGGAGACTTACGGCGGAGAGCTCGGCGTTCGCACGGTCGCCTTGATCGGCGGCGCCGCGCTGTCGCGTCAGCTGGAGCGGATGAAGACCCGTCCGCAGCTCGTCGTCGGCACGCCGGGACGGGTTCGCGAAGTCGCCTCGCTGCGCAAGCTGCCGCTTCATCAAGTGCGGATGGCCGTCGTCGACGAGACGGACCGCGTGTTCTCGCTCGGGGGCAAAGGCGACGTGGAGTCGCTGCTTAAGGGAATCGCCCGCGAGCGGCAGATCGTCTTCGTCTCGGCCACCCGAACGGAGGCGATGAAGGAGGCGGAGAGCCGCTGGCTGCGGAATCCGTGGGAAGCGGAGCCGGCGGGCGTGGGAGCGGAGCCCGGCTTGCCGATCACCATCAAGCATGGCTTTATGGTGTGCGACAAACGCGACAAAATCGATCTGATCCGCCGGATCGCCCGAAACCTGAAGCCTTCGGCGGCGCTGATCTTCGTCAACGAAATCGAACGGATCGGCGAGCTTCTCGGCAAGCTTCGCTACGAGGGCTTCTCCGTCGACGCTCTGTACGGCGATACGCCGGGCAAAGAGCGCGGCGAGGTCATGCGGAGGTTCCGCGACGGGAAGACGAAGCTCCTCATCGCATCGGATGTCGCCGCCCGCGGACTGGACGTGCCGGGCCTTCCGCTCGTCATCCAATACGAGCCCGCGCTCGATGCGGATCACTACGTTCACCGCGCCGGCCGAACCGGACGCATGGGCCGCGCGGGACAGTCGATCATGCTGGTCGCCCCGCAGGAGACATTCATCGTGAACAAGCTCGGCAAGCAGCTCGGCGTTGCCTTCGAGGAGCTGAGGCTGCGGGAGGGCAAGCTTCTGAACGCGAACGCGGCCAGAGGGGAGCGCAGGGCTCCGGCGACCGAGCCTGGCGCCAAGCGCCGAGAGCCGGGGGCGGCTTCGCCGACGCAAGCTCGTCCGGTTCGGCTCTCTTCCGAGGGGAAGGCGCCTAAGGGGCAAGAGCCCGCCGCGAAGACGGCGACTCCGACGCCTGCTCCTTTGGCCCGTCCGATGAAACCGACGAAACCGGCCAAGCCGGCCAAACCGGTACAATCGTCCAAAGCGAAGGCGAAAGCGGACCGCAAGAAGGACAGCAAAAACAAGGGAGCACCTCGTTGGCTCAAGGAGAAACGGAACGCCTCGAACTCGACCGACCCTACCTGACGCTACCTTATCGTGAGGCTTAAGACCTTATTTTCCAGCGCAATTCTGGGGATAAGGTCTTTTTTTGTGCGACTTTCGCTTTATTTTGCCGAGGTTACCCTACTTCTCTCCGCGAACGGACCGAAGGTTATCAGGGCGAGGGCGGGAACGAGTCTTAGGTGGCTAGGCAAGTTCTGCGCCCCCACTATATATCAGACGAGGGAGTGTTGCACGTATGACACCTGTAAACGAGAACAAGAAAAGCTTGCTGACTAGCCCGGTCCTAAGAAAAGGCGTTGTCGGTACGCTTGCCGTCGGGATGCTGGTCGGCAGCGCAACCGGTGCCTTCGCGGATGGTAAAGGAAACGGTAACAAGAACGACAATTCGAATCATAAATACAAGTCGAAGGTGCAGTTCAACCTGAACTTCGACGACCTGTCGGAGAAGGACATGAAGTGGGCTTACTCCCACATCATCCGCCTCGCTTCCAAGCAAGTGTTCAACGGTTATGAAGACGGCAGCTTCAAGCCGAACAATTCCATCTCCCGCATCGAAGCGATCGTGGCGGCGGTTCGCCTTCTCGGGTTGAAGGAAGAGGCCGAGAAGCCGGAGAACATGAACGCGGAGCTGAACTTCACGGACGCCGACAAGATCGAGAAAAAGTACTCGTGGGCAGTCGGCTACCTCGCGGTCGCGCTGAAGAACGACCTGTTCGACGAATCGACTTCCGCGCTTCAGCCGGAGAAGTCGGCGGACCGACTGTGGTCGGCGATTCTGCTCGTCAAGGCGCTCGGCCTGGATGAAGAAGCGAAGGCGAAGATGGGCACGACGCTCTCCTTCAAGGACGCGAAGCAGATTCCGGCCGGCTCCGTCGGCTATGTAGCGGTCGCGGTCGAGAAGGGTCTCATCACGGGATACTCCGACAACACGTTCAAGCCGAACAAGCCGGTCACCCGCGCCGAGCTCGCCGCGCTGCTGGATCGCGCGGACGAGCAGCTCCCGGACGAAGAGAGCGCTCAAGCGATTAGCGGCACGGTCGTCAGCCTGTCCGGAAGCGCGCTCACGGTGAAGAAGGCCGACGGCACGACGGTAGGCCTGGCGTTGGCGAATGACGTGTTCATCTTCCGCAACAACACGAAAGTAGCGGCTTCCGCGCTGAAGCCGGGCGATCAGCTGTTCCTCCGGACTTACGAGAACAAAGTCGTCTTCATCGACGTTCTCGATCCCGCGGACGAAGACGTCGTGACCGCGGATGCGGGCACGATCAGCTTCTTCACGCTGAACGCGAACGGCAAGATCGCCACGCTGTCCATCGTGAAGACCGCGAACGGAACGACGTCTACCGTTGTCTACAACGTGTCCGGCGACGTCAAGATCACGGGAGGAGACGGCACGCTCGCCCCGAACAAAGCCGTCAGCCTGAAGATCGTGAACAACGTCGTCACCGAGATTGCCATTCAAGCTTAAGCTTCAATAGAGTCAACCTAATCGCACCTTGGCCTGGTGCCCGCGCGGCCCGGCCGGAGCTCGCTTGTTCCATTGTCGGAACGGCGGGACTCCGGCCGGGTTTGTTTATGGTTGGAGGTCAATCCCTTGTTTTGAACGGCGATCTCCGCTCGTATATAATGAATCCATATGGAAGAACGAGGCGAGGAGTTGAAGTCGTCATGACGCCGGCATTGGAGATTAACCAGCTAACGGGCGGATATAGCCAGAGAAGGCCCGTGCTGCACGGAATCAGCTTTACCGTCGAGCCCGGTCGGATGACCGGGCTGATCGGCTTGAACGGAGCGGGCAAGAGCACGACGATCAAGCACATTCTCGGGCTCATGCTGCCCCACTCCGGAGAGGTAAGGGTGGCGGGAGTGAAGCTGGAGGAGGACCGCGATCGCTTCCGCTCCTCCTGCGCATACGTGCCCGAGCAGCCATCGCTGTTCCCGAACCTGACCGTCGCCGAGCATCTGCGTTGGACCGCGATGGCGTACGGGATCGAGCCGGGGGAGGCGGAGAACCGTACGGCCAAGCTGGCGGAGACGTTCCGGATGGACAAGGCGATGGGCAACCTGCCGGACACGCTGTCCAAAGGAATGAAGCAGAAGGTCATGCTCATGAACGCTCTGCTCGTGTCGCCGCCGCTGCTCATTATCGACGAGCCGTTCCTGGGGCTTGATCCGCTAGCGACGAGGGCGTTAACGGGCGCTCTGGACGATGCTCGCGCGCAAGGCTCCGCCATTCTGCTCAGCTCCCACATTCTGCCCGCGCTGGAGAGAAGAGCCGACAATCTGGTCGTGCTGCACCAGGGCCGTATTATCGCTTCCGGAACGCCCGAGGAAGTGAAGAAGCAGGCCGGCGGAGCCCCGACGCTGGACGACGCGTTCGAGACGCTTGTTCTGGACGCCGAACAAGGAGGGGGTTCGAAGCTTGGGCGCTAACGAAGAAGAGAAGCTCGGCGAGCTTCGCAAGCTAAGAGCGTCCAGGGCGAAGGCGTTCCGCCAGGAGATTTATCCTCATTTCCGGTATGTTTTCCAGAGCGGGTTCGGCTTGGTTCTGTCGGCGCTCGGGATCACTTTGGTCATGGGATATATTCGGACCTTAATGAACATGCCCGAAGACTGGCCGGCCGACATTGTCGGATGGATCGTTATTGCGCTAATCTGTTTATATACTCCGCTTCGGACGTACTTCCAGCCTTCGGACACGGTGTTCGTGCTCCCGCTGGAGCGCGGCGTGCTCGACGGCATTCTGAGACCGCTCGTTCGCAAGTCGATGATCTCGAGCGCGATCCGGGTGCTCGTTGCGTTCGGGATCTTCGTGCCTCTCTATGTTCGAGCCCCGGTGACGGAAGCGGCGGCCGATTCCCGTTCGATGTGGGCGCTCGGGAGCTTGTTGGCCTTGTTTGCCGTATGGAGCGTGCATGCGGCATGGCTGGAGCGGCGCATGGCCGACTCCGTCTGGCGCATCGGACTGATGCTCGGGAGATGGGCGGCCGTCGTTGCGATCGTCGCGGCGTTGCTGCTGAAGTCGTTCGGCTTGGCGCTCGGGTTTGCCGTTCTGACGGTTGCCGTCTGGTATCTCCTGTCGCGGCTTTCGCCGAAGCACACTCTTCCGTGGGATCGCCTGATCGCGGAGGAGGGGGCGGCTCGTCGCCGATGGAATCGATTCCTCGGTTGGTTCGTCGACCTGCCGACCGAGTTCGCCCGCCCGGCTCGCCGGAACTGGATCGCGTGGACGGCGGAGCGTCTGCCGTGGAGGCGCGAGAACGCATGGCGTTACTTGTACGCCAAGACGATGCTGCGCAGCGAGACGTTCGGCGCTCTCTGGCGCTGGAGCGTCCTGCTCATGCTTATCACCGCGTTCGCCGGCAAGCCGGTCATCGACCTGATCACGTTCGTCATCGCGTTCTTCGTCGGCGGCTTGCAGATTACCGAGCTCGGCCGCGTGCGCTTCGCCGAGAACGCTTCGGTCGTCCCCTTGGCTCAGGAGGAGAGAGGCCGAAGCATCGCTTCCATCGCCCGCGTATGCGGACTCGCGATGGTCGTGCTGCTCTGGCTCGTCGCCTGCTTACCGAATTGGCCGTTCAATCCGGCGCTCTGGATTCCCGCGCTTGCCGTCGCTCTCTTCTGGACGGGCTGGCTTCTACCCCGGAGGGTGATGAAGAGCTTTGAAGAGGATGAGGATTAGTCCGGATGGAAGCCGTTTATTCGCTAATTATCAAGGGGCCGTCTCCTAAGTCTATGACTTAGGGGACGGCCCCTTCGAATGTTCTTAGGATAACAGCGTCCGGATCAAAGCAGCCTTCTCGATCTCAAACTCATAAGCCTCCATAATTTTGTTCGCTTCCGCCTTTTTGCCCTTTTTAAACGGATTTTTGGAAGCGCCGTGGAATTCGTGCGGGAAGAGCAAATCGATGTACAAGATTCGGCGTTGGGCTTCCGATAGAGCGAATACGGATTCATAACAAGCGATAATTCGTTGGAGTTCGTCTTCGTCCCACCGCTGCAGCTCGTCCATCCGCTTGACGATCAGCTTGCGAACATCCCGCAAAGGGATATCGTAGGTCAGGTTGTCGAGGTCCAGAATATAGACGTTATGGCCGGACAACAGGGCATTGCCGGATCCGTAGTCTTGATGGCAGAGATAACCATGTTCCCCGATCTGCTGGACCCACTCCGCATAACTAGACGTTTGAAGCAATTGCAACGCCTGATCGGCCATGGCAAGCATGTCATCCACCGTTTGCAGATACGCCTGGTGAAATGGGGATTGTTCCTGCTGCGCCGCCTTTTTCCATTTCGTCAGCTCTTCTATTAGCTTCTCATAATGATCCGGCCATGCTCCCATCCGCGAAGAGATCTCGCTGTCAGCAGGGGGAACGTACCCAACGGAATCCAGATGAAACCGGGCAAGTCCCTTTAATCCGAACGCTAAATGGTCTGGATCCTCATCCATCTGAAGATCGCTTCCTTCTATCCACTCGTAGAGAGCCAGCGCATACCCTTCATGGACAAAAAACAGCTGCCCGTTGCGAGTCGGGGCGATTCTGGCAACCCATGCCCCTTTTCTATACAAATAATCTTGCGCGGACGTCGTGAAGCGGACGCTGGGAATCGATTTGCGGATTCGTTTAAGGCAAAAGGTACCCTGCGAGGTGTCCATCTTCCAGATGGTCTTGATCCCTCCGCTCTGAATCACGTTCATCTCGTACACTTCCCAATCGGGATAGTTCTCTATCATGAATTGCTTCCCTAATTCCAGCAGCCGTTGTTGATCATCCAAGGCCGATCACCTCGTTTATGCGGGATTCGAAGGACTGGAGCACCGCTTCTTTGCTGGTCTCGGCGGCAATCATGTCGTTTAGCCTGCTTACGTGCTTATGTTGGGTCCAGCCTTGCTCCCTGTTCTGATAGTATTTCGATACTTGCCCGTAAAAGAGATGCGGGAAAAGAAGGTCCGCCATTAACACGGAGTACTGGTCCTTGGTCAGCGGATGGACTTCCTGGTAGGCCTTCAGCATCTTTACCATGAGCTCAAGATCCCACCGATCTCTTTTCTTCATGACTTTGTTTAGGATCTTTCTTATATCGCGTACGGGAAGGTCGATCGTTAACGAATCCATATCGTAAACATAAAGCTCGCCGGTTGCCGTAATGGCCAAATTGCCCGCGGCATAGTCCTGGTGGTTTAACCATTTCTCCGTCTTCGCCGCTTCTACCCATTGGCGATAGGGAGGTTGAGCCAGCAAGTCGAGGGAGGACTGGGCCTGCTTCAGAAACGCGTCCGCATGGGTTAAGAAAAGGCGGTCAAACTCCGTCATGTTCGCCGCTTGCGAACGTTCCCTTTTCCACTCTTCCAATTGATCCCGTCTCTTAGCAAAGTCCTCCTGCCATTCTCCCAAATGCGAAGTGGCCTTCGTGCCGGGCGGAACTTCGATTCCTTGAGAGGCTTTATGGAAGAGCGCCATGCCTTTTAAGACCAGGAGAAGTTCATCCTCGATTTCATATTCGGGAGATCTTCCGCGAATCGCTTCCAGCAGAATGAAGTTCTCGCCATCCGAGCGAACGTAAGATTCGCCCGTCTTCGTTCGCAGCACGCCGGGAGTGCGGACCCCATTGCCCTTAAGATATTCGATGGCGTGAGTCATGAATTTCAGACGTTCCTCGCTGATGGGAATCTTCTTTAGGATCACCTCGCCCGCGTCGGTTTGAATCGCCCATACGGACTTCGGTCCTTTGAAGGACAGCAGCATGATCTTGTCCGCCTTAATCGGATAATGGGAAACGGCCTTATTGGCAACTTCCGAGAAGCTAGCATCCATAGATAATCTTCCTTTCTCTCTTATTTCCATCAATCTATGAACGGCAAGGATATTTTGCTTGTATTTTTACACTTGTATTCAAGACTATTTTTGTAGCATTCTCATGGATTTTACGTATCATATTTCAATCTATTAAAAGGAAGTGAGCATCGTGAAGTTAGAGGAGGAATTTGTAGGAAACGGCAAGCAGTTCGCTAAGTTTCTTCAACAGATGGTAAACCAAATAGAAGGGGACGGGCTTGTCATTCGGGGCGAGAAAGTGGCCATGCCGGTTCAAGACGTGGAGTTTAAGATCAGTTTCAAAAACGAGCTGGGAGAAAATAAGCTGTCTATCAAGATGGAGTGGATGGACGGTTAGGAGGCAAATCCGATGAAGGTCGCTCTTATCTCCACTGAGATGAATCCTGTTCCGCCTGTGGTGGGGGGAGCTATCCAAACTTACATTGAGGGGGTACTCCCTTATTTATCGACCGATTATGAAGTGACGGTTCTAAGCGTGAAACATGAAAGTCTGCCGGATTTCGAGTTTAGCGACCGGGTAACGTATTTCCGGTTCGATCGGACTTTGTACGAGCATCATGTTTTCGACCATCTACAGCGCCATTCCTATGACATTCTCCACGTGTTTAATCGCCCTCATTTTATTCTGAATTACCACCATGCCTCCCCCCGAAGCAAACTCATTCTATCCTTGCACAATGAGATGATGGCGGAGAACAAAATATCGACGTTTAGAGGGAACCGCGTCGTGACCCTTTGTCATGCAATCGTTACCATCAGCCAATACATCAAAAGCACGGTCATCGATCGGTTTCCCCATGCGGAAGCGAAGACCTATCCGATTTATTCGGCCGTCGACATGCAAAGGTATCGCCCTTATTGGATGGACGAGGCGGTCAGGGAGAAAAGGATTCGACTGCGCGAAGAGTTCGGTCTTAAGGGTCGCAAGGTGATCCTGTTCGTCGGAAGATTAAGCAAAGTAAAAGGCGTCCATCTGCTCATTCAAGCCATGGAGATCGTGGCCGCCGAGCATCCGAACGCGATGCTTCTGATCGTGGGCAGCAAGTGGTTCGGCACGAACGAAACGAATAAATACGTGGACTCCCTGCACGTTTTAGCCCGGTCTATCCCGAATAACGTTAAGTTTGCCCGTTTCGTCCCTCCTTCCCGGGTTCCGGATTTCTATGCCATGGCGGACCTGTTCGTTTGCGTTTCGCAGTGGAACGAGCCTTTGGCGCGAGTGCATTATGAAGCGATGGCTTCGGGTCTCCCGATCCTGACGACGGACCGCGGGGGCAATACGGAAGTCGTTCAGCACGGACGGAACGGCTTGGTTCTCTCTAACTCGGAATATAACCAGCCCGAAGCGATCGCCCAGTCCATCTTCAGGCTGCTTCAAAATGAAGACGAAGCCAGTGCGCTTGCCTATGCAGGATATCTATCCGCCAAGAGAAATTTTACTTTCGATCGGTTGGGGAACGACATTAAAGCGGTATATGAACGGATTACAAAATAAAAACAAGCGAGGGGGGGACAAGTCGTCTCCCCTCGCTTGTTCAAGGAGCCTTACTCCGGAACCCCTTGAGTCACTCCATGAACGTAGGTTTGCCATGGAGTATCCAGAGCTCCTTGCCCCGGGTTATAGGTGAAGAAGTACTGGACCGTATCCCCGTCCTGCAGGTTGTTGACCGGATAGGCGAAGTTGCCGTTGCCCGTAGGGGTCATCGCTACGTTCAGCTGCACGCCTCCGTTGACGATATAGTGCAAATCCGCGAAGGTGGCGCCGTTCACGTAGAACTGCAGGTTATCTCCGATTATTTTGAGTCCCTTCACCGAGTCGCCGACGACGTATACGGTGGGAGGCGGAGATACGACCGTGACGGTCGAGCTGGCCGTAAAACTGCCATCCGCCGTAGTCGCCGTAACGGTTGCCGTGCCCGGAGCGACTCCGGTCACGAGGCCGTTCGAGCTTACGGACGCGACGGAGGAGTTCGAGACAGACCAGGAGACTTGCTTGTTCGTCGCGTTGGAAGGAGCCACCGCGGCGCTTAATTGCACGCTCTGCCCAACTTCCACCTGAGCGGATGACGGACTCATCGTGACTCCGGTAACCGCTACGTTCCCTGGATTCTGGCCGCCGCTGCCTTCTTCGTAGACTCGCACATAATCGACCTGCATCGTCGCGGGGATATCGGACGGGTCGGGAGTCCGGAGGCCGTCAAAGTATCCTCCTACGGCGAGGTTCATGATGAGGTAGAACGGTTGATCGAACGGAGCGTCCGGATCGTTCGGCGCGGCGACGGAATACCATTGGGCGCTCGTGACCTTGAAGAAGAACTTGCCGTCCACGTACCATTTGATGTTGTCGTCTTCCCAGACCATCGAGTACACGTGGTAATCGTTAGCGAAGGTTTGCCCCGAAGGGAAGTAATATTCGCCGGCGATGTACTGGTTCACGGGCCATTGGCCCCCGAAGTGGACGGCGCCGCTCGTCGTGCCGGGCAGGCGTCCCTTGGCTTCCATGATGTCGATCTCGCCGGACGCGGCCCATGCGCCGTAGACGGAATCCTCCGGAAGCATCCAGAGCGCCGGCCAGATGCCGTCGCCGGTCGGCAGCTTCGCCCGAATGTCCACTCTTCCGTACTGGAACGAGAATTTGTCCTTGGTATTGATCTTGCCGGACGAATACTGAGCAATCCGGTTAGGATCCTGAGGGAAGGATTGCGGATCGTTCAGCGCCCGAATGTTCAGCGATCCGTTCTGCACGAATACGTTCTGGGAGCTGTTCGTATAATGCTGCTGCTCCGCATTGCCCCAGCCCCAGCTGTTCGGATCGTTGCTGATGTAATAGCCGAGCTCGTAGTTCCACTTGCTCGTGTCGAGCGCGGTGCCGCCGAACTCATCCTGCCAGACGAGATCCATTCCCGCGATAGACGGGTCGCTCGGCGTTCCGATCTCGATATCGCCTTGATCCGAGACGTCGGGACGGGGAGCGTTCGGATTGCCGATGAAGCTGTAGGTCACCCAGTTGTTGCCGACGCTGCCTCCTTGTTGCCCGTTCAAGGGGTAGCCGATCCGAAGCTGCATATCCTCCTGGATAGGCTGGAACCAGAGCCCGTAAATATAGTCGGCCCAGTATCCCCATTGGTTGGCGGCGGACATGTTGTTATAGCCGTTGCCGGAGTAGACGAAGCTGCTCAGTGCCGAATTGCTCAGCTCGACCCATTGTCCGTTGCGGTAGATTTGATAGACGTATTTGCCGAGCTCGGTCCCGATCGGAGCGCCCCCGTCGATCTTAGGCAGCGGGATGCCGATGGCGCCGTTCGCATCGGCCGAGTAGGTGGTTCCGTCATAAGGAGTCAGGTTGTAGGAGTTTCTAACGGGAACATTGAAGGTAATCGTATAAATCAAGCTGGCGCCCGAGCTGACGGATTCCAATTTCACGTTGATGGATTCCGTCACGGTAAACCAGTAGCCGCCGCCCCCATCGGTGAATTGGCCGAAGTTGACGTCGTAGATCCAGCCGCTGGCCGCGTTGTTGTCGATGTCGATCCAGGTGCTGCCGGTTACCGGCTTGACGTACACCTTCAGGTCGTCGGCGACGGCCGCATAGGGAATGGAGGCGTTATTGTTGAAAATAGGGTACGTAAACCCGGCGCCGCCCGTGAAGCCCGCCGTGATCTGAGGCCCTTGCGTCGGCGTCATCGATGTGATCGTGGTCGTGTTGATGTTCGTGAACGCGAGCGTGTAATCGAGAGTAACCCCGTTCGCCTTGGAATAGAGCCGGATCTCCGTCGTCGCGGAGAGAGTGAACCAATAGCCGTAAACGCCGCCATCGTTCCAGTGGCCCCAGTTCTGGTTGTAGACAAAGCCGCCGACGTTGTCGATATCGACCCAGCTGCCTCCCGATTTGACCTTGACGCCCACATCGTCGGCTACGTCGGTCCAAGTAGCGGCGCCTCCGTTGAAGATCGGCATGACGAAGCCGTAGCTTGCCTGGCCGACTCCCGACTTGGAGATGACGGGGCCGTCCGATGCCGAGAAGTAGGCCATGGACGTAACGGTCGTTCCGGCAGCTTCGGCTCCCTGGAGCCAAGAAGTCGGAAGCAGCCCGCTGCCCGCCAGCAGGACGAACGCAAGCAGCAGACGCAGCGCCGTGCTCGTGCCTGTTTTGCCCGGATGGATAAAGCTCTTCATAATTACCCTCCTTTAGATAGAAAATAGCGTCCCCGCTTGAATGAATTCGGAAACCGCTTTCAATAGGGGGACACCTTTATTCTAGCGAGAGGGACAATCGGATGAATAGGTGCGAGAGTTTTGATGGTGGCGCATTATTTTGGGTTTTGCGGTTTCCCCGATTGACTCTGACATTAGCGTCAGGCTATATAATGAGAGAAAGTTCAACGGCTAAGAAAGGGGCATTCGATATGGAGATTACGCCGCAAGAGGAAACCATGATCAAGGCTTTGCGCGAGGCAGGTTTTCCCCCTTTATATGTTCTCATTCGAGTTAGGAACGATATCGCGAACGACGCAGGCAATATCTCGCTGGACCAGCGAGACGGCATTGTGAATACATTGGAGAAATACATCGGTCCGCTGTGGGAAGATTATCATTCTAATAAAAAGTAGCGAAGGCGCCCCATCGCAGGGCGCCTTCGCTAGAGTCATAGAGCCGTGTCCCGTACCTCTTCCTCGCTGTCCGCCTGCTGCCGCATTCGTTCCCGGTATTCCGTGGGCTGCATGTGCATCGTCTCCCGGAAGGCGCGCGTGAAGCTCTTGTAGCTCTCGTACCCGACCATGGAGGCGATCTCGACGATCTTGCGATCGGTCTCGGCCAGCAGCCGCCGGGCTTTGTCCAGGCGCACGTCCCGCAGGTACTCGGCGAAGCCCTTGCCCACGTTCTTCTTGAACAGGTTGGAAAAGTAGGCGTAGTTGAGCGACACGTGATTGGAAACCATCGCGAGGTCCAGCGGCTTATGGTAGCTTTCGTGGATAAACCGGATCGCTTCGTTCAGGTCCTGCGAATGGCGATAGCTGCACTTGTATTCGTAATAAAACTGGTTCAGCCGGAGAAGCTGCTGCTGTAGAGCCTGAATATATTCGCGGATGCCCGGATAGTCGAACAGGCTTCGCAAGCAGTCGAGATCGAGGGCGTTCTCTCCCATGTAGGGACGGATGACGCGCTCGTACTCTTCCATCATCCCGACCGCGGCGCGGCTTAGCTGCAGCGTGTACCGGATGGGATAACGCTGAAGCACTTCCTTGCGGAAGAGCATAGAGAGGCCTTGCGCGATTCGGGCGCCGTTGTCGGTTCCGATTAATTGGAAAAGGGCATAGAGCTCTTCATAGGGAAGCTGCCATTGCGGCTCCAGCCGTTCGAGATGCGAGGGAAGGAGGCAGCGGACATCCGGGAAAAGGTAGCTGTGCCGATATAGCTCAAGCGCTTGCGCGTAGCCGCCGGGCAGCTCCCTTAAGCCTTGCCGCGGACCGGTCATGGCGAGGACGGCGTCTACCTGTACGGACTGGAGCGCGGCCGGCAAGGCCCCCGTATCCACGCTTGCATCGACCGCGAGAATCAGGTAGGGCTGGCGCTGCAGGCATAAGCAGCCCTGCTTGCCATAGACCTGATAGGCAATGGACTCCATGCTATGGGCGCTGACGGCTCCCGGTTGGTTAATCCGCCGTTCCTCCCGCAGCAGGCAGAGACGATAGCGGCTCCACAGCTCCGGTTGCTGCTGCTCGGTATGCCGAATCCACGCCTCATCGTTAACCGCGCCTTGCATAAACAATCGCAGCTCCTTGCGGTCGGTTTCGCGGGCGCGGCGGGAGACGTGCTTCATGTTGCGGGAGAGCTCCAGCCGAGTCTGGATCTCCTGCGCCGCTTTCTCTACCGAGGCTTGAAGATCCTCCCGCTTCACGGGCTTGAGCAGATAACCCTTGGCTCCAAGGGCGATGGCCCGCTGCGCATAGGCAAAATCGCCGTAGCCGCTGATGATCAGGTAATCGACCTTGATGCGTTCTTCCCGGGTTCGCTCCATCAGCGTAAGACCGTCCATATCGGGCATCCGGATATCGGTGATCACGAGCTGGATGCTGTGCTCGCGCAGCAATTGCAGCGCCTCGATCCCGTTAGCGGCCCCATAAAGGCCGTCAAGCGGAAGAGGGAATTGGCGAAGCATCGCCTGCAGGCCGTCGCGGATATGCTTCTGATCGTCCACGATCAGGATGCTGATCATCTCCTACCAACCTCCCAAATTTACATTTTCCCAAGGCAATCGCAGAGTTACTCTCGTGTATTCTCCTAGCACGCTGTCCATCCATAAGCCGCAGTCCTTGCCGTAATGGAGCTGAAGACGCTTGTGCACGTTCTCCAAGCCGAGCCCGTTGTTGCCGGCAACGATCGGCTTATCCGAATCGTCCAGAAGAGCGGCCTGCAGGCGGGCTAGAACCTCCGGATCGACGCCCGCGCCGTCGTCCCGGATCTCGATGAGAAGATGACGATCCTCCTCCACGCGGACGCTAATTTGAATGCGCACGCTTCCGCCGGGAGGAGCCGCATGATGGACCGCGTTCTCGACGATGGGCTGCAAGCACATCTTCGGAATCGCGTAACGAAGAACCTCTTGGGGGAGATCCGCCGTCAAGCCGATGCTGCCGCCGTCCATGAAGTTGATGAAATGGATATAGCTGCGAATGTTGGCCAGCTCCTCGCCGAGGGTCACGGTGTCGCTGCGCCACTGCATGCTGTAGCGGAGCTGCGAGCCCAAGGAGACGAGCGCATCGGCGATAGCAGGCTGCCGCTGCACCTCCGCTTTCATTCGAATGGATTCGAGCGCGTTATAGAGAAAGTGCGAATTGATCTGCGAGTGAAGGGAATGAAGCTGCGCGTTCTTGGCGATCAGCTGCTTATCCACCACCTGCGTCATCAGGCGCTTGATCTCATCCAGCGTGTTGTTGTAGCTGACGGCTACCTCGTCGATCTCGTCGCCGGTTTCGTTCGCTCCCAGGCCGGTGTCGATCTTCGCGTCCAACTGGCCCCGGCGCACCTTGCGCATGGAGATTAGTACGCTGTCCAACCTCCGGAAGATACGGCGGGTCGTAAACGTAACGAGCAGCATAATGAGCAGCAGGACGACTAAGGTTATCGCCAGGACGATCGAGTACCAGCTGCGCGGGCCCTTCATGAGAGCCTGATGGGAGGCGATGTCCATCACGTAGGCGTTCAGCGGAGCAATGTAGCGGTACAGCGCGTAGTAGGTGTGATCGCCAACGCGCACCTTAACGGGATCGTCCTGCTGCAGGGCATCAAGCCGCCCGTGGACGCGGCTCAGAATGACATTCAGATCCTCCCCGGCGTTCCGGGTGAAGGCATGATTCGGATGATAGATGATTCGGGAGGGATCCTCGGCATCCATTACGACGGAGAAGAAGTCCCCTTCGGTCTCTTCCAGCAGATTGGCGAAGAACGTGCCGTGCTCCGAGCGAATCTCCATAATGGTAGGGAGCTTGCGCTGCTGATTCGGCAGGCGCACCAACCGATAGTAGGAAAGGGTATGCTCGCCGTCCCGCAAGGAGAAGAGACGGAACGCCGCGCCGCCCTCGTCCCGTAAGGTCAGCCAATAATCCGGCGGCTCGAACCGGTCGTAACGGTAGATTTCCGGCCAAATCTCGTACAGGTTCGGGTTGTCGACGTAGAAGCTGAGCTCGCTGACCATCTCATGGCTCTGGACGATGTTATGCAGCTGCTCGAATTGATTTTGCTTGAATTTGACGAGGCGGAGGCCGTCCCCGAGCATATCGGAGTGAATATAATCGATGAAGGCTTTCTGCGTCAGAACGGTTGAGGAAGCGTTTGCAAGAACGTCCAGCCGGCTGCGCAATTGCTCATTCAGCCGAGCGACATGGCTGGAGCCTGCGGCCATCGCTTCCTTATAGAGCTGAGTCTCCTGCGTGCGGATAAAGAGGAAGGAGACCAGGATGGCCGGGACCGCGATCGCCAGGCTGAAGGCCAGAATCAGCTTATGGGAGATGCGGGAATTGCGGTACAGCTTTCTTAATCCAGCGAGCATGTCTCTCATTCGGATGCCCTCCCACCTCCGTAATATACCATATTTGACAAATCGGCCGGAAGGAGGGGGGCCCAATGGAGATGCTGGTGAAGAAGCCAATGGAACGTCGACGATACCGGCCGACCCAAGCGGGGCGGTTCCGGTATCGTTATGCGGATTACTCCGCCATCTTCGCTTTGCGGGCATCCAGCTCGGCCTGGCGATAGGCGACGACTTGGTCGAAGCCGTAGCTGTCGCGACGCTCGAGGAAGCTGTTCCAAATCTTATCGAAAGCCGCTTCGTCCTTGGCGGTAATAAGCTCCGGCAGCACTTCCTCCCAATTCTGCGAGATGCGCGACCAGGCGACCGCCACGTCGGAATCTCCAAGAGGATCGAGGCCTTTATAGATGCCGCTGTCGATATCGGCCTGCGCGTTGGCGAAGTCCTCCATCTGCTTGATGACGGGAGCCTTCTCCGGTCTCCACTGGTTGACGATAACGGGGTTGCGCATCATCCAGTAGGTATCGAGCACGCCGTAGTCCTTTTCCAGCTTCGCGATGTCGGTCTCCAGCAATTGAACCAGATCGGCCTTCAGCTGAGGCTTGCCGTCTACCGTATCCCACGTCTCGCCTTCCTTGCCGAGGAACAGATCCTTCTGTCCTTCTTCGCTGGCCAGGTAGGAGAGGAAGCGGATGGCGCGCTCCGGATGCTTGGTCGACTTGCTGATCATCGTTACCATCCAGCCGTCCATGTTGCCGGGGAACAGCTTCGCGCTGTCGCCACTTGCGTTCTGCGGTCCGTCCACCGCGATGTAGTAGGAATCCGGGTTCGCGCTCGCGGCCAGCATCGGGTTGACGGCGGTCATGCCGGTCCATTCGCGAATCATCATAAAATAGCGGGCGTTGTTCGTTTTCTCCTCGACTTGAGTATCGGAATCCACCAGGAAATCGACGTTGATCAGCTTGCGCTCGTAAGCGGTGCGGAACGTCTTCAGCCACTTGATATAATCCGGATCGGTCATGCGGTCGTACACCTTGCCGTCCTTCTCGAACGGAATGGCCAGCAGGTTCTGCAGATACTCGGTCATTCCATAAGGAACGTTCCCTTGGGCGAAGAAAGGACTCATCGTCTGGCCTTTGTACTTGGAATAGTTGTCCTTCAGCAGCTGCAGCGCTCCCAGGAAGCCTTCCGGCGTGCTCAGGTCCGGGCTGCCCATCTCTTCATACAGATCCTTGCGGACCAGGAACGTTTGGTTGGCGGCGGTCATGCCGGTCTCGTGCATCAGATTCGGGCTGTAGGAATCGTTCGGAACTCCGTACGTGTTGCCATTAGGCTGCTTATACCACTTCAACGTGCCGTCGCCCGCCACCTTGTAGAAGTAGGGATCGTACTGGTCGGCCAATTGGTTCAACGCATACACGTGGTCGCCTTCCCACAGCTTCTTGACGGCGGTTTCCCACGAGCCCATGGAGATCAGGTCCGGCAGCTGCCCGGAGGTCATCATCAGGGTCATTTGCTCGTTCGCTTCGCCGGAGGGAACCTCGATCTTGACGCTCACGCCGGTCTTCTCCGTGACGTACTTGGAGGTCAGGCTCTCCCCCCAGGAGTGGGCGTACCAGTTGGCGCCGACGAACCAGGTCAATTCGACAGGGCTCGTATCGAGCTTCCAGGCAGGTTCGTCCGGGTTCGGCGCGGTTTCGCCCGAGGACGATGGGGGACTGCTCTCCGTAGGCTGCGACGATGAGGACGGAGACGAAGACGGAGCGGTTTCGTTGTTGCCGGAGTTCGTGCAGGCGGCCAGGCTCAGCATTAAGCAGGCGGCGAGAATGAAGGCGGATCTGGGTTTGACGAGCTTGCGCTTCATGACAGGTTCATCCTTTCGTATCTTTTCATTATAAGGTCACCCTTTGATCGCGCCGATCATGACGCCTTTGACGAGATAGCGCTGGATAAAGGGGTAGAACAAGAGAATGGGAGCCGTGGCGACCATCATGGAAGCGAATTTGATGGAGTTGCCGGGCAGCCGGGCGCCGAACTGGGCCATCGCCTGCTGCTGCATGAAGGACATGGAGTTCTCCGCGACGATTTTGTACAGCATGGTCTGAAGAGGAAGCAGGTCCTGCGAGCGGATGTAGATAATGCCCTGGTAATAATCGTTCCAATGATAGACGGCGGAAAATAAAGCGATGGTCGCGAGAACGGCCATGCTGTTGGGAAGGACGATTCGGAACAGGACGCCGTAGTCCGACGCGCCGTCTACCTTCGCGGATTCCTCGAGCCCTTCGGGAATCGTGCGGAAGAAGCTCATGAAGATAACCATGTTGAAGAAAGTGTACATGGCGGGCAAGATAAACACCCAGAAATTATCGTACAGGCCCAGCTTCGTCATCAAGAGAAAAGTAGGAATCAGCCCGCCGGAGAACAGCATCGTGATTAAAGCGATCTTCATATACAGCTTGCGGCCGATCAGGTGGGACTTGCTCATGCCGTAAGCGACGATAGCGGTGAACAACACGTGAGCCGCGGTCCCGATAACGGTACGAAGCGCGGTGATGAGGAAGCCGTTCATCAGGTTAGGATCGTTGAACGCGACGCTGTAGCTGTCGAGCGATACTTCCTTGGGGAACCAGTTGACCGTGCCGAGCAGTGCCTGCTCCGGCGAATTGATCGAGTTGATGAACACGAACCACATCGGGTACAGGGTAATAAAACAAACCGCCAGCATGAGAAGCGGGTTAACGATCTCGAACGCGCCCAACCTCCTGCGGCTTCCTTGCCTTCCGCGATTGCCGTTCCTTGCCAAGTCGATGACCTCCTTTCTTTCAGAAGACGCTCTCGTTCGTTAGCTTCTTCGACGTGTAATTCGCGAGCAGCAGAAGCCCTAACGCCACGATGGAACGGGCGAACAGGACGGCCGTCGAGAAGGAGTGGCGCCCGGATACCAAGCCCATGTTGTAAATGTAAAGATCGAGGCTCTCCGCCATCTTCATGTTCATGTTGTTCTTGAGCATGAAGATCTGCTCGAAGTTGCTGCCGAGAATGCCAGCGACGGCGAGAATAAACAGGATGGCGATGGTAGGCCGGATGCTCTGGACGGTGATATGCCACATGCGCTGCCAACGGTTGGCCCCGTCCAGCTCCGCCGCTTCGTACAGCCCCGGGTCGATGCCCGCGATCGCGGCGATGTAGATGATGGCGCTCCAGCCCGTTTCCTTCAGCGTATCGGTGAAGTAGGTGATCCACCAGAAGTACTTGGGATCGCTGTTGTACAGAATTTCGCGGTCCTGGATGCCCAGCCCCATCATCAGTTGGTTCACGACGCCGCCCTCGCCCAGCCAGTTGAGCGCGATGCCGCCGAAGATTGTCCAGGCGATAAAGTGGGGCAGGTACGAGATCGTCTGCACCGTGCGCTTAAATCGAAGATTCCGTATCTCGTTCAGCAGCAAGGCGAACAGGATGGGAATGGGAAACCCGAGCAGGAGCTTGATGCTGCTCATCCCCAAGGTGTTGCGGATCGAACGCCAGAACCGGTCGTCCGACAGAAACTCCTCGAAGTGCTTGAATCCCACGAAGGGCGATTCCAGCATGGGCCTGGCGATGCTGTAGTCCATGAAGCCGATCATCAGCCAGAACATCGGAATATAACAGAAGATAAACATCCAGATGATGCCCGGAATCACCATGCTTTGCAGCTGCCACTGCCTCGTTAGCGCTTTCATGGGTCCGGGCTTGCGTTCGAACATGGTCGGCGCCCCCTTCCCTTTCATCCTAAAAAAACAGACATCGAAAAAAAAGGCCACGATTATCGACCCTATCCCATTTTTTTGGATTCGTTTGACCGGGCGCGAAAAAAACGTATTCTGGGGTTAAACGAGAGGAGAGTGCAGGGGAATGAACAAGCTGGTTTGGGAGCAGGATTTTACTAAGGGGACTAGGGATTTGAGCTCATGGAACATCCGCCTTGGCAACGATTTGCTGGACAACGAAGGCAACCCGATCGACCCGGGTTGGGGGAACGGGGAGAGGCAGTTCTATACGGGCAATCCCGGCAACCTTTATATCGACGGGGCGGGATTGAATATATGCGCCCGCCTCGAGCGGGTGCAGTCGAAGGACGGCCGGGAGTTCGCGTATACGTCCGCCCGGATCGACACGAGGGACCGGTTCTCCTTCCGCTACGGCAAGCTGGTCGTGCGCGCCAAGCTGCCGATCGGGCAGGGCTTGTGGCCCGCGATCTGGCTGATGCCGCAGGATCAGGCCTACGGCCCATGGCCGGCTTCCGGCGAGATCGACATCATGGAAGCGAGAGGCCGACTGCCGCGGGAAGTGTCCGGCGCCCTGCATTACGGGAAGGATTGGGACCATAAGGTCACCGACGATTATTCTTACTCGCTGCCGGACGAAGGCACCATAGGCGAGTTCCATGATTACGCGCTGGAATGGGAGGAGGGCTCCATTCGGTGGCTGGTCGACGGGCATTGCTATGCCGAACGTTCTCTGCTGCCGGGCTTGACGCCGTTCGACCAATCCTTTTATTTGGTGCTCAACCTTGCCGTTGGCGGCTGGTTTGACCGCGTCGAGGTGGACGAAGCCGCGTTGCCGGCCGTCATGACGGTTTCGGGCATTTGGCTGTACGAATAAAAATGTGGTCGATGCAATCGCCGATAGGCGCGGAGTTCATATTGAGTTCAAAAAACTCGTATATGCTAGTCCCAACCATTCGGAAGGGAGTGATCCGATGAACGCTTGCATCGACGTTCGAAGAGCCATTCTTTATGTCGGAACCGCCTTGGCACTGTATGCCGTTCTCACGCTCGGATTCGGGCATTAATAGGAGTTGAGGGTTACAGCCACGAAGTGACCCACGGCGCCGCCAGCAGAGTGACGAATGCCGTCACCATCATGGCGATGGCGGCGATCGAGCCGGTCGCGTCGTCGTATTCGAGAGCCTTGCTGACGCCGGAGGAGTGGGAGCTCGTGCCGAACAGCACTCCTCTCGCGAGCGGGGTCCGAATCCGGAACGCCTTCACGACAAGCGGACCCATGATCATGCTCATGATGCCGGTGACGAGCGTGGCGACCGCCGTGATCGTCGGCATTCCGCCGATGTGAGAGGAGATGGACATCGCGATCGGCGTCGTCGCGGAGCGGGGCGCCAGGCTTTCGGCGATCGAAGCGGAGAGACCGAACAGCCGGGACAAGCCGACGGTCGTCACGACCGCCGCGACCGCCCCGAAGCAGACGCTGACGAGGATGGCGCCCGCGTTGCGTTTCATTTCTTTGACATGCTTGTATAAAGTGACCGCAAGCGCGATCGTAGCGGGTCCCACGAGATCGGAGAGCAAGCCGGCTCCTCGTTCGTATGTCGGGTACGGCACTTTGAGAAGCGCGATGGCGACAAGAAGAACCGCGGGAGTTACGATAAGCGGCGTCAGATAGATTCTAGTGTATTTGCGGTATAATCTTTTGGATAGCAAATAGACGGCAATGGTACAGACGAGCCAGAAGACGGATGCGATCATTGCCGTTCGCTCCTTTGCTTGGCGGAGAACCATTGCCCCATCAAACCGGAACAGAGCATGACGGCGAACGTGCTGCACAGAATAACGATTGCGATGGCGATGCCTTGGTGCACGACCAGGCTCTTATAATTGACGATGCCGACCGTGGCCGGAATAAAAAACAGCAGCATCTCCGCGAGCAGCCATTTCGAGCCGAGCTCGATCCAATCGAGTTTGATCACCTTCAGTTCCAGCAGCGCGAACAGAACCAGAATGCCGAGGATCGTCCCGGGAATCGGCAGGTTCAGCCCCTTCGCGACCGCGTCCGCTCCCTTGGACAGCAGGATAAAGAACGCGATCTGAAGGATGGTAGCGAACAAAGCTTTGACTTTCATGTTGCGATCCCCTTTCTTGTGTATTTTCAGTATACAGAGCTCATTTTCATAGGTAAAATGAATATATCGAATGATTTACATTCCATTCGTCTATGATATGAGCAAGGAGCGGAGCTGTGGAAATACGTCATTTGCAGTATGTAACGGAGATCGTTCGGCAAGGCAGCTTTACGAAGGCTGCCGAGGCGCTGCATATTACCCAGCCGACCATCAGCAAGATGGTTCGCAATCTGGAGGATGAGCTCGGCGCGGAAGTGTTCGCGAGGGACGGCAAGCAGGCGAAGCTGACGGCCGCCGGGGAAGCGATCGTTCGCTACGCCGAGCCGATTCTGCAATTGTTCGGGCAGCTCAAGACGGAGATCGACGATCTCACTTACCTCCACAGCGGAAGTATCCGGATCGGGCTGCCTCCGATGGCGGGCTCGCATTTTTTTCCCAAGGTCATCAAGAACTTTCAGGAGAGCTACCCGGGCATTGCGCTAAAGCTCGTGGAAGATGGGGCTGCTCGGATCGAAGAGAGTATCGCGGATGGCACTCTGGACGTCGGCGTCGTGCTGTGGCCGCTTGACTCGGATGCGTTGGATTCGTTCCCTCTCGCGAAGGAGCGGCTCAAGGTCATCGTGCATCCGGGCCATCGGCTTGCCGGACGGACGAACGTCGAATTGGCCGAGCTGGCGGAGGAAAGCTTCATCTTGTTCGTGAGCGGATTTGCGCTGCATGACCGAATTATCGCGGAGTGCCGCTCCGTCGGCTTCGAGCCGCGCATCGTCCATGAGAGCTCGCAGTGGGACTTCATCGGCGAGATGGTCGCCGAAGGTCTCGGCATCGCGATGCTTCCGGACACGATCTGCCGGACGCTTGGACCGGAGAAGGTCAGTGCCGTTCCCTTGATCAATCCCGTCATTCCTTGGGAGCTGGTCATGGCTTGGAAGCGGGAAGGATACCAGAGCATGGCGGCGAGGGAGTGGATCCGATTCACTCGGGAGATGTTTGCCGCTGCGTTGAAAGCATGAAAAAAGGAGTCGTAATTGGAGATGGGACCGATTTCTTGGCAGCTTACTTGGCACAGAGCCCGCCATTCCGATGGGGAAGTTCTTGCCGAATTGCGGGCACTTGTCCTGAAGGACGACTTAAGCAGACTTGGAAGGTTCGATGAAGGAAAGGTCAGGCAACGTTTTCGCGATTCCTTTGACCCCGAATACACATGGATCATTAAAGCCGATTCTATCTTCATTGGTTGCGTAGCTTTGAAACCTAAGTCGGATGGGTATCTATTGGAGCATTTTTATATCCGCCCCGATTACCAAGGCAAAGGCATCGGGAGCCGGGTGTTAGATCGTCTTCTTCAACAAGAGGATGTAAGGGGCAAACGGGTGACATTGAATGTCCTGCAAGGGAGCCCTGCCCGGCGTCTCTATGAACGGTTTGGATTTCAAGTGGATAGCGATGATCCCGTAGACGTTTACATGGCCAGAACGATATCTTAATTCACCGTCCTATCAGGGGACGGTTTTCTTTTTTAGGTTGAAGGGTTGCGCGTTTTCCCGGGATTTCGGTATGATGGCACCATAATCAGGAAAATCCCCTTCATCGGAGAGTGAGCTTCCGTGCCGGATTGGTCGTATCGCACGCTGTTTCGTCCCCTCCTGTTCCGATTGCCTCCCGAGAAGGCTCGGGACTTTACGCTAAGAGTGTTCGGAGGGCTGGGCCGTTCCCCGTTCGGCTCGTTCGTCATCCGCACGTTCGGGCATATGGAAATGTCGTCTCTGCTCGAAGGTCGGCTAGGCGGCGTTCCGATTAAATATCCGGTCGGCTTGTCCGGCAACCTGGATAGGCATGGCTATGCGGAGCGGGCTCTCGCTCAGATCGGGTTCGGGTATGCGGAGTTGGGCCCGGTCTCGCTGGAGAATCGATCGGCCGGTCTTCGGATCGAACGGGACGCGGAGCGGGAGACGCTTATTTATTCGGATGCCGAAGCGAATGATGGCGTTCAGGCGATCGAGAAGAGATTAGTTAGAAGCCGTTCGAAGCTGCCGCGATTTATCCGGTTATTGGCATCTAGTGCCGCCCTGCCTTCGGAAGCGGGGGCGGAGTTTGGAACGCTTGCCCAGAGGCTTTCTCCTTATTCGTCGGGGTGGTTCGTTGAGCTGCCTGCTTCCTGTTGGTCGAATACGAATGAGGACTTGGCCGGTCTATTAGAAGAGATTTATCGTCTAGTGAAGAACGTTCGGCCGGATCTTCCCGTTCTTCTCTGCGTGCCTTTGGACATCGGGGAAAAGGAGCTTGACTCGCTGCTTTGCACCTTGATGAACGGGGGCTGGAGCGGGATTGTCATCGACGATGTAGTCCGCACGGAGCGCGGCTTCGAGATGGGCCCGAAGGGGAAGGAAGTTGCGCTGCGGCTTCTGGAGAAGATCAAGCCTTGCTTCACGGGAGGAGAGACGATCGTCTGCAAAGCCGGCGTGCACGAGCCGCAGGATGCACTCGACCTTATGCGCGCGGGAGCCGACTTCGTTCAGCTTCATAGCGGGCTTGTTTATTCCGGGCCGGGCTTGCCAAAGCGCGTGAACGAGGCTGTTCTGTATGAGCGAATGCAAGACTCTCCGTCGGAACGGTCGGAAGCCATGCCTTCGTTCTGGCAAAGCTGGGGATGGATGTGCCTGCTCGGCATCGGCATGATCGCGGGCGGCATCATCGCTTGGCTGATCGCGGTAAATTCGGTGCTTCTTCCGTACGATGAGGACTACCTGGGCATTCGCGGAAGCGATATTTCGGATCGCTATCCCCGCTTGCTGAACTTCATGTCCCACGACCGCATCACACTGGCCGGAACGATGATCTCTATCGGTATTATCTATTATTTGCTAGGCAGATACGGACTCTCGAAGGGGCTCCACTGGGCCAAAACGGCCGCGACCGCCTCGTGCGCCGTCGGCTTCGCGAGCTTTTTCCTCTACCTCGGCTATGGGTACTTCGATCCTCTCCACGCGACGGCGGCGGTGCTGCTGTTCCCGATGTTCCTGCTGTCGCTCCGATCGAGAGGTGATAAGACGCTCGTCCATCCTCCCAATCTGAGGAACGATAGAGCTTGGCTGCTCGGCCAGTGGGGGCAGCTCATGATGGTCGTGCTCGGCTTCGCCTTCGCGATCGGAGGACTCGTCATCTCGGGCGTCGGAATCACCGGCGTCTTCGTCCGGACCGATCTGGCCTATCTGTGCATGGGAACGGACGAGATCCGCAGCTTTAACGATCGCCTGATCTCCGCCATCGCGCATGATCGGGCAGGCTTCGGAGGCGCACTCTTCTGCGACGCCATCGCCATCCTCGGCACCGCCCTCTGGGGCATCCGCCAGAACGAGCGGTGGATCTGGTGGCTTTTCCTGCTGGGCGGAATACCCGGCTTCTGGGGCGCCTTCAGCGTGCACGCCATGATCGGCTACACGGACTTCGTGCACCTTCTTCCGGCTTATTTCGCGCTTGTCGTTTATATCTCGGGGCTGGTTCTGCTGTATCCATATTTGATGAGCAGAAGCAGGAATAATGTGGTTGAGAAGAGAGTAAGCATTGAGGATTCGCGAATGTTGTAGATGTTGTGGGGATTTACGAAGTTCGTGGAAAAGACGTTATCAGAAATAAGTGCTTTTTGGTTCTAAGTAACTCATAATGATAAAATCTTGTATTCATCATTAATAATGTTAGCGGATACTGGGAGGAAAACTAGTGAAAATACATAATAGAATTCTCAATCTTTCTGCGTGGTTGACTCTATTCACACTATTTATTTTTCCAGGTAATGCAACTGACGAGAAAAGCCCGATGACATGGTATGGATATCCATTTAGGTTTTTGGGATTAATTTAAAAATCAACTTATGAGGGAAAATGGTTAATCAAAAATATTAATATCCAATTACTTTATTACTTTTTTGATGTTTTAATAATATATTTGATAATTCTTGGTGCAGTTTTTATTAAAAGTAAAATAGGAGCTAAAGGAAATAAAAGTAATTTTAATTAGAATTTTGACTAACCAAAAAAGAAATATACAAATGACGAATAATAATAAATGACGATTTGAGGGTGACTCATAGGGGGCACTTACATCTGCTAACATCATATCCACGCTTCGGAGCCTGACGGCTCCTCGGTCCGCCAGAAGGGGATTGGCAGGGAAGCAGAATCAGGCGGACACATCTGCACCGACTAACCGCGTCGCGGCCGGCTCCTAACGGATCCTTAAGTCGGTGAGACGTCGTGGATACAGGAACGTTAGGTGAAATCATATTCATTTTTTTGGAGGATGACTCGAAGATGGGTTACATAAAAGCTATTATCTTTGATGCATATGGAACGCTATACGATGTTCAAGGTTCCATGAGACAAAAATTTAATGATGTGATGCCCGGAAAAGGTGAACAGCTTAGAGAAATATGGAGAATGAAATATCACGAATATAATTTATTCCGCTCTGTAACAAATCAATATAAGAATTTCTGGGAAGTAACGAATGATGCACTTGTCTACGCACTAAAACAGTTTAAAATCGAAGTTACCGAATCAATTAAACAAGAAATACTAGAACAATATTTCTTTGTTAAACCTTATGATGATGTTTCAGATGGACTAATTCCATTATACACTTATGACAAGATGATTCTTTCTAATGGTACAGATGAAATGCTAAACAAGATGATAATAAATTCGGGCTTGAACGAACATTTTAAATATATTGTAAGTTCTGATGAAGTTAGGAATTATAAACCATCAATGAGTGTTTATAAGTTAGCTCAACACAAGCTAGAAATTGATAATATTGAAGAAATTATGTTCATTTCATCTAATGCTTGGGATGTGGCTGCAGCAAAGATATATGGATTTAAAGTTTGTTGGTTGAATCGTAAAAAATCGTTATTTGACGAATTAGATTGTAAACCAGATCATGAAATAGATAAATTAAGAGACATATCGAACATCTTAAAGCTTTATGAGTAGGTAAACTCAAAGAAGGCATATGACATCATCTAACATTATATTCACGCTTCGGGCCTGGAGGTCCTCGGTCCGCCGGGAGTGTTGGGCAGAGAAGCAGAATCAGCGGACACATCCGCACCGACTAACCGCATCGCGGCCGCTCCCGTTGGTCGCTTAAGTCGGTGGGACGTCGTGGATACAGGAACGTTATATGAAATCGGGGCAACGACTTAATTAAAGAGGTGATTACATGAGAAACATTGAGAATGAAGATAAATACTTAGAATGGAAAGCTAAAGAAGCACAGACCTTCAATGATTTATATAAGACAGATGAAGTAGATATTTATTACTCTCCATCTATAAAGTATAAATTGACAGTAGAATATTTCCATCATCAAGAAGGGGACTACATTCATCATTCCTATAGCCGAGGAACTATATCAAGTATGAACAACAAAACAATAATAGAAATTCGAAGAAACATATCACATTTCATTCATAAATGAGTAGTGAAAGATAATAAGGAATATTTACTTTGTGGGCAAGACTATCAAGGATATACAATTGTTGATTTATCTAATGGAGTTAAGCAGAATTATGTGCCGGAAGCTGCTTACCAAGGTTTAGGATTCTGCTGGGGAGCCATCTATCATCAAGATAACAGTAATAAATTAATAATTGACGGATGCTATTGGGCTCACCCCTATGACTTGGTGATTTATGATTTTTCTGATCCAATGTGTCTTCCATATAGAGAACTTCATAGAATAAGCTCAATAGAAGATGCTAAAGGTTGGAAAGGCGCAGAAGAATTTGTATATGTTGATGAAGATATGAAAGAAAGATCAATAAAGATTAATGATTTGTGAGTTTTTCTAAGAAGGCCCCGACATCATATAACACCGTATTCACGCTTCTGGCCATTCGGCCCTCGGTCCGCCCGAGGAATTTTCGAGGAAGCAGATTCAGGCGGACAACCCTGCGAACCTAACCGCGCTGCGGCCGGCACCTCCGGTGCCTTAAGGTTCTCGGGTTCGTGAATACAAGAACGTTATCTGAAACCAGCCAAGAGCATTAATAACATTGAAGGGACTATAAAAGAAATGATACTTATTAGAGAAATAACTGAAGTCGATAGTAAACGGTATCTTGAGTTGAATAAGCGCCTAGATCAAGAGACTTCATTTATGTTATTTGAATCTGGGGAAAGAACCACCACCATAGAACAACAAAGAACGATGATTTCCTTAATTATCAAATCGGAAAATTCTAATTTAATTGTTGCCGAATCAAGTGATCGCTTAGTTGGACATTTAATGGTCATTGGTGGGAATACTAAAAGAATTAGACACAGAGCCCATATAGTAATAGGAATATTGAATGATTTTATAGGGCAAGGAATAGGACATAATTTATTTACTAAATTAGAGACATGGAGAGAAACTACAAGTTTAACTAGACTAGAACTAACTGTATTAACAAATAATGAACGAGCAATAAATTTATACAAGAAACACGGTTTCGAAATTGAGGGGATTAAAAAGAACTCTATGAAAATAAATGATGTATATATTGATGAATACATGATGGGAAAGACTTTTTGAAGGTGCACTCGAGGAAGTGGCTGGCATCAGATAACATCATATCCACGCTCGGAGCCTGACGGCTCCTCGGTCCGCCCGAGGAGATTGGCAGGGCAGTGGTTTCAGGCGGACACATCCGCACCGACTAACCGCATCGCGGCCGGACCCTGGCGGGTCCTTAAGTCGGTGGGACGTCGTGGATACAGAAACGTTATCTGAAATTGATGCAATATTGAAAGGGAGATGAAGAAATGAATGCAAGAGTAAAACAGATTGAATGTGTGTATATCCCCGTTACAAACCCTTATGAGTCTGCTGAATGGTATCAGAGCAACTTGGGCCTTGAATTAAGAAATCCAGTAACAGAAGATCAGGTTCAATTAAAAGTAGGAGAGAGCCAAGCTTTATTTTTGATTAAGACCAAAGAGAGAACTACCCTAAATTATATAGAAGTGGGTGGGACAGAAATGTCGGCAATTACACTTGAAGTTTCAGGCATAGAAGAGATTTATAATAATATGAAAACAAATGGTGTGAGAATTGAAGGCATTAATGAAACAGAGGGTTGTGGGGATTTCTTTAATGTATTTGATCCTGACGGGAATAAGATAACTATTTGGGGCGGATGGAAATAACACGTGTAAAGCTTTTCAAAGAGGGCATCAACATCAGATAACACTATATCCACGCATCGGGTCGACTCCGTCGCCCCTCGGTCCGGCAGAAGTTAGAAGTAGATTCGGAGAGGGATTTCTGTAGCATGGAAGTGGATCCTGCCGGACACATCCGCACAGACTAACCACATCGCGGCCGCTCCCGTTGGTCGCTTAAGTCGGTGGGACGTCATGGATACGGGAACGTTATCTGAAACCGGTGAAATAGTAATATAACACAAAGGGAAGTGATGTCATTGAAGTATTCAGACTTGTTCAACCTTAAAGACATATATTTAGATCAGATATTTGAAACTATAGATAA
>Ga0065721_10005239_pt1 | contig 29168 bp, 19 predicted proteins | sample Mesricmetagenome_FD_59108 | JGI IMG/M metagenome (GOLD analysis project Ga0065721, IMG submission 59108) | Mesophilic microbial community from rice straw/compost enrichment Sample: eDNA_1 v2 (version 2) | ecosystem: Engineered > Solid waste > Grass > Composting > Bioreactor | place: USA: Davis...
CGCGAGGCCGAGCCAAAATTTAACGGAAACCGAAGATACAAGGGACGTGCGGTGAGGAGCGCAGTGCGCTCCGGCCGTGCCCGGTGCCGGGCGGAGGTAGGTCGCTCCCGACGACGCAGACCACCAACGCCTCCGACGACGACATAGCAATGAAACAGCGAAGGTGCCGCAGCCCATCACCGCCTCCACCAACGACGATGCGCAATCGAGCCTGAATGGCGGCGCCTCGGTTGCATTCGCGAACGGCGCGAGATGGCAGCGCATCTGTCTGATTGAAACGGAGCGCGACGCGAACCACTACTGCGCGGTCCAGCCCCCATCCAACACCAGACACTGCCCCGTAATATTCCTCGCCGCCGGGCTCAGCAGAAACTCGACGCAACCAACGAGTTCATCCGTCGTGATGAACGCTCGCTTTGGCATCGGCTTGAGCATGATCTCCTCGACCACCTGCTGCTGCGTCATGTGGTGCGTCTTCGCCAGCGACGCGATCTGTGCGTCCACGAGCGGCGTTTTCACATACCCCGGACACACCGTGTTGATCGTGATATCCGCGTCATGCGTTTCCAACGCGATCGTCTTGCTGAAGCCAACGAGACCATGCTTCGCCGCCACGTACGCACTCTTGAACGGCGAAGCGATCAGTGCATGAATCGACCCGATGTTCACGATGCGCCCATAGTTCCTCTTCCGCATCGACGGCAACACCGCTCGCGTCAGCAAAGCCGTGCCGGTCAGCATCACCGCAATCAGCAGCTGCCATTTCTCCGGCGGAAACTCCTCCAGCGGCGCTACAAACTGCAGGCCGGCGTTGTTGATCAAAATATCCGGCGTGCCCTCGCCCAACGACGCGAACGCTGCGTCGATCTGTCTTGCATCGGACAGATCGAACGCCAGCGTACGAACCTGCGGCAGACTCCGTTCCAACGAATCGAGCGCCGCGCGCTGCAAATCGCACGCGATGACCTCGTGGCCGCCGGCCACGAAATGCTCGGTCAATGCCAGCCCGATGCCGCTGGCGGCGCCGGTGATCAGGATGCGATGGTTGGACGGCATGAGCCTGGTCGGGCAGTTTCAGGGGTCGTGGATGTCATCAGGTCGTTAACACGACGCCTGAAACATTCGTTCCGCTATCAATACCGATACGTTGCCGTCACAGCCACCGTTCTGGGAGGCCCGTAAAAGCCGATCTGGCTGAACCCGCCCGTGGCACCCGTGGCGCCGAAGTCATAACCCGCGACCCGGTATTCTTCGTCCAGGATGTTCTTGCCCTCCACCGCAAACCGCCAGCTCTTGCTCGCGGTCGTGTAGGCAACGCTCAGATCCAGGATGTCGTAAGCCTCCTGGTCCGTGATGCTGGCCGTCGTGTTCGCGACCTTGGTGGCGCTGCGGTACTGGTAACCCGCATGGATCGTCATATCGCCCGAGCCCACCGACCACTCATAAGTGCCGCCCAGGTAGGTCGTCCAATCCGGCGAGTTGATCGGCTCGTTGAAGCCACTGAGGTCCACGCGGCAACCCGGTGTCGGCGTCGGGCACGAAGTGAAGAACTCTTCGAACTCGGCGTCCAGATAGCCGACATTCGCCACCAGCGTCAGCCCCGAGATCGGCCGCCACATCGTTTCCAGTTCGACCCCCTGGTTCACCTGTTTGCCGGCGTTGAGTACCGCCGTGGCGTTGGTCGGAATGCCGTTCACCAGTACGAACTGCTGCGTCGTGATCTGAATGTCCTCGTACGGCGTGTAGAACGCGGTCAGATTCACTTGCAGCGAATCGTCGAGCCACGCCGACTTCATACCGATTTCGAAGTTGTCCGCGGTCTCGGCGTCGTAGCCATTGACCGTGTTCGGATTGGCGAGCCGATTGCCGCGCATGTCGAAGCCGCCGCTCTTGAAGCCTTCGGCGTAGCTGAAATACAGCATCAGATCGTCGTTGAGCTTGAAGTCCATGCCGAGCCGCGGCGATACATTGGAGAAGCTGCGGTCGTTCGTATAGTCGCTCTGCACGGCAAACAGCGTGAACCCAGCCGGCACGTTGTGCTGATCGAACAGCGTCGCATTCGGCGCGAGCACGCCGACGTACTGCGCGACGAATACCGTCGCCTCCTTGTCGTCCTGGTTCCAGCGGGCGCCGACGTTCAGGTTCAAGCGGTCGGTCAGCGACCAGGTCGTATCGAAGTACACGGCGATGCTGTCGGTATCGACGCCGCCCTTGGTCAGGGAGGTGAGCCCGAGCGAGCCCAGCGAGGCGTCGAACGCGCCCTCGGCCCGGCCGGTGAAGTAATAGACGCCGGCGACTCCTTTCACCAGATCGCTGGTGTAGGTCAGCTGCACTTCGGCGCTGCTTTGATCGTCGCTGTATTCGGCCGGCACCTGGAACAGGTTGGCGTTCAGCTCATCGAAGTCGATGAACTGGCGGCCCTCGCCTTCGCGGTATGCGCCGACGATTTTCAGGTCCAGTGCATCGGTCAGGGATTGCGTGTACGTCGCGGCGATGCCTTTGTTGATGAAGCGGTCGCGGTCCACCGGCATGTCGGTGCGCTGATCGTAGCGGTCATTCAACTTTGGATACGTGCCGGCCGCCGGACCGGATGGGATCGTCAGATTGTTCAAACGCTGGCCGCCCGCGGCATTCGAGTTGTCCTGCACGGTATCGGCGAGGATGCGCAGCCGGGAGCTGTCACCCCAGACGAATGTGGCATTGGCGCGCGCCGCGAGCACGTCTTTGTCTGAAACGTCCTGGCCGACGCGGTTGTACGAACGGGGCCGGCCGTCATCGACGATTTCGCCGTAACCGTCACGCCGGAGGTATGCCACCGCGGCGCCGAGAAACACGTGCTCGTCGACCACGGGCATCGAGCCGCCGATCTTGATCTCGCGCTGGTTATAACTACCGCCCGTCGCGGATACGTTCAGCGTCGGCTCGTCCGTCGCGATGTCTCGTGTCACGTACTTGATCGCGCCGGCGATGGTGTTCTTGCCGTACAGCGTGCCTTGGGGGCCGCGCAGCACTTCGATGCGCTCTACGTCGTAGACGTCGAGCAAGGCACCTTGCGGGCGCGCGACATAGACATCGTCGATGTAAATGCCGACGCCCGGCTCGAAACCCCAGAGCGGATCGTTTTGCCCGACGCCGCGGATATAGGCGTTGATCGTGCTGCTCGTGGCGCGGCCCGCGTTGACTTTGATGTTCGGTGCGAACGCGGTCATGTCCTCGAGCGTGCGGACGTTCTGGGTCTGCAGCTGATCCGCCGTCAGGGCGGAGATCGCCACGGGCACGTCCTGCAGGCTTTCTTCACGCCGCCGTGCGGTGACGACGACGCTTTCGATACTGGTAACGGACGCCTCATTGCTCGCTTGCGCGCTGGCCGGCGTGGGTAGCTGCGCCGCGAGAATGGCGGCAATCGACAGGCGCAAGGCGCCCCGAGAAGCATAGGCAGTCATGCTCAAGTCCCCCCTAACTGACCCGTCGTTCGATGCAGGCCGAATTTATTCATCAGGTGATGATTATTGGCCAGATTGCCTCCAGCCGGGCCCGCTGTCAATTATTCAGCAGATGATGAATACTCACGCTACGCCCCGCCATGGCGCAAACCGCGGCCAAACGGCGTATCCTGCCGGGGTTTCTACCCAACCAACCGCCATGAGTACCAAACGCCGCAAGGTCCGCCGGGGCCGGCCCTTGAAGACCGATGCCGCGCCCGACATGCGGGAGCGGATCCTCGACGCCGCCGAAGATCACTTCTCACGCCATGGCTTTTGGGGCGTGACCGTGCGCGAGGTGGCGCAGGAAGCGAAGGTCGATACCGCCCTGTTGCATTACTACTTCAATACCAAGCGCGGCCTGTTCGATGCCGTGTTCGAGCGGCGGGCGGAGATCATCAACAAGGAGCGCATCGAATCCATCGATGCCTATGTGAAGTCGGCCGGCAGCGCCATCACCGTGGAAGGCGTGATCGATGCGTTCCTGCAGCCCATCCTGCGGCGGGCGGCTACCGGCGATCAGCGCTGGCACAACTACTTTGCATTGATTGCCCAGGTGAACAACACCCCGGCGTGGGGCGGCGAGACCATGGGGCGCACCTTCGACAATGTCATTCATCACCTCATCGAGGCGCTCCGCAAGGCGTTGCCGGAGGTGAGCGAAGAAGAGTTGTACTGGAGCTATCACTTCCTGTCCGGCGCGTTGACCCTGACGCTGTCGCAGACCGGGCGCATCGACCGGCTGTCGGACGGGTTGTGTAAATCCAGCGATTTCGAAGCCATCGCCCGGCGCATGGCGCCGTTCATCGCCAGCGGCTTCGAGCGCCTGTGCAAACCGCAGGCGGGGAAACGTAAAAAGCCCTCCTGAAGCGCGGCGCTTTCAGGTACAACGTCGCTCCATGAATTGGTTCGTCCAAGGCCTCACCCTGGTACTGAGCACGATCGGCGCGCTGCTGCCCATCGTCAACCCGTTGTCCGCCGTCGGCATGGTGGTGACCATCACCGCCAATCTCAGCGAGCAGGAACGCACCGAGCAGATCAAGCGCGCCTGCATCTATATGTTCTTCATCCTCACGTCGTTCCTGGTCGCGGGCGGCCTGATCATGAACTTCTTCGGCATTTCCATTCCCGGGTTGCGCATCGCCGGCGGCATGATCGTCAGCTACCTGGGGTTTCGCATGCTGTTTCCGGACACCGTGGTCATGTCACGGCAGGAGCAGATGGAAGCCGCCAACAAGCCCGACGTGTCTTTCACGCCGCTCGCCATGCCCGGCTTGAGCGGTCCGGGTTCGATCGCGGTCGTGATCGGCCTGGCGGCTTCGGCCCAGCAGAGCGGACACGTCGTGGTGGGTCACATATTGATTGCGCTGGGCATCGCCGTCGTGGGCGTGATTTCTTACATCACGCTGCGGGCCGCGACCAAGCTGTCGAAAGTGCTCGGTATCGCCGGGATGAACGCCATGGCCAGGATCATGGGATTCCTGCTGGTCTGCATCGGCGTGCAGTTCATCATCAATGGCGTGCTGGATGTGGTGCGGCTCGCCCGGACCGCGACTGCCACCGGCTAACCAAACACCGCGAACAGTTGCCGGGATAACGCCACCGGCCGACCGTTCGGATCGTGCAGCAGGCCCGTTTGATTCACGTAGCCGCCGGTCGCGGCATCGATATCGCTGTCGATGCGCCACCAGGCGGCCGGGCCGAATTCCAGATCGTGCTCGAAGAGTTCCAGCATCCACACCAGTGAGCTGCCCGGCGCAGGCGCTTTGTACATGGACAGCGCCGGCGTGGGAACGCAATCCACCAGGCAGACCACGTGCGATTCCGTGAGTGGCGCCGGATCGCGGTGACGAATGAATATCTTGGTCGGCGAGCGGGTGCTCGTGAAGGGCTTGGCGCCTTCCGCGACCCGCAGCCCGAAGTGCTGAATGAACGCCGGCGAGCGCTCGGGCGAGTAACGAATTTCGTTGATTTCTTCTACCCGCCGGGGCGGATCGACGGCCGCCGGTTTGACCAATACCGCGGATTCCCGATCCATGCCGTAGACCCCAACCTGGACGGCCGCGACCTGCTCACCGTCGAGCACCTCGCACTGAGCGAGTGTGACCGCTCGGCCGACGCGCAATACGCGCGCTCGCATGCGCCACGTGCCGGCGCTGGCTGGACCGACAAACGTCGTTTGCAACGACCGCAGCGGCCGATCGCGCGGCACGAGCTTGCGCATCGCTTCGTTTCCTACGGCGGCGACCAGTCCACCGAAGGTGGCGCGTCCCTGCATCCAATCATCGCTGACCGTGACCCGACATTCGTCGCCTGTCGCACTGATCGAATCGAGAATCTCGGAAAATTGCATCGATGAGGGTTCCGCTGCCGAGCTCGAACCTTACAGCAGCTTCGCGCCGTTCGGCACTCGTCGTTCCGGACGAACCAGCACCACCCGGCCCGCCTCGTCGTGGAAGCCGGTGACCAGGACTTCAGAGCGGAACGGGCCGATCTGTTTGGGCGGAAAATTCACCACCGCCATCACTTGCTGTCCGACCAGGTCCTCCTTGCCGTACAGCGCGGTGATCTGCGCGCTCGACACCCGCTCGCCGATCTGCGGACCGAAATCGATGCGCAGCTTCCAGGCGGGCCGGCGGGCCTCGGGGAACTCCATCACTTCCAGGATGGTGCCGGCGCGCAGCTCCACTTTTTCGAAATCGGCCCAGCTGATGGGCGGCGCGAGCGGGGCTTGAGTCATCACAGTTCCTCCAAGATTTCGAATGCATGGTCGAGCGCTTCGGTGTTGGCCGCGCCCGGTGCCACCATCGGCATCACGTGGTGAGTGGCGGCGATCGGCACGCGGATCAGCGCGGGTCCGCGAGCAGACATCGCTCGGGACAATGCATCGTGCGGGTCTGTTGCGTCACCCAGGTCCAAAGCCGGAATTCCAAACGCCTGCGCGATGGCGACGAAGCGGCTCGGCTGCGCAAACAGCGAGGCGACGAAGCGCTGCTGATAGAACAACTCCTGCTGCTGCCGGACCAGGCCGAGCGCGGCATTATCGAGCAGCACGATTTTCACATTCAAATCCAGCTCGGCCAGCGTCGCGAGCTCCTGCACGTTCATGAGCAGGCTGCCGTCGCCGGTGAAACACACGGTGGTCGCTGCGGGTTCGACCAGCGCCGCGCCGATTGCAGCCGGCAAACCGAAGCCCATCGTGCCCAGACCGCCCGATGTCAGCCAACGATCCGGCCGCAGGAACGGGAAGCGTTGCGCGACCCACATTTGATGCTGGCCCACGTCCGTCGTCACGATCACGTCTGCTGGCGCCAGCGCCCCGATCGCTTGCACGATGCCGTACGGTGAGCACAAGTCACCGCAGCCAGGTGTCCGCAGCGGATGACCCTGCTTCAGCTGATTCACTCGGGACAGCCACAACGTTCGTTGAGTGGGCGGCACGCGTTTCAGCAGTTCGCGGATCGCGAAGCCGGCGTCGGCGCAGATGGACACGTCCGCCGCTTTGATCTTGCCGAACTCGCGCGGGTCGATGTCGATATGAATGATGCGAGCGTGCGGTGCGAACCGCTGCGGATCGCCGGTGGCGCGATCGTCGAAACGCGCACCGATGGCGAGCAGCAGGTCGCACTCATCGACGATCAGGTTGGTGAAACGCGCGCCATGCATGCCCAACATACCGAGGTCCAGGCTGTGGCCGGCGGGCAACGTGCCGAGCGCCATCAAAGTCGACGTCACTGGCAGGCTGGCGCGTTCAGCGAGCGCGCGAAGGTCCGTGTGCGCACGCGCTTTGACGATGCCACCGCCCACATAGAGCACGGGACGCTGGGCGGCCTGAATCATTTGAGCCGCAAGATCGAAGTGTTGTCGCGTATCCAGCGTGGAGATAGAGGCGTGCTCGCGCGGCGCTTCTCGCGAAGGCTCCGCGTCCGCCATCTGGCGCTGAACGTCCTTGGGCACATCGATCAGCACCGGACCCGGTCGGCCGCCCTCGGCGATGCGGAAGGCTTCGGGAATCACATGCCAGAGCTCCTGCGCGTTCCGCACGAAGAAACTCGCCTTGGTGATGGGCCGGACCATGTCGACGGTCGGCACTTCCTGAAACGCGTCGGTGCCGATCAACGACTGCGGCACCTGCCCGGCGATGCACACCAAAGGAATCGAATCGAGCCTGGCGTCGGCCAGCGCGGTCACCACGTTGGTCACGCCCGGGCCCGACGTCGCAAAGCAGACACCGGCCCGGCGGGTCAGACGTGACATGCCCTGCGCGATGAAACCCGCTGCCTGCTCGTGGCGCGCCAGAACGTGGCGAATGCGGGTCGAACGGCCCAGCGCTTCATACAACGGCAGCAGCGCGCCGCCGGGAATGCCTGCGACGATCTCGACGCCCTGCCGCTCCAGCAGGTGGATGATGAGGTCGGCGCCGGTACGGTTCGGTGCGGCGGCCGGTTGTAACGCGATCATCAGGGCTCCTTCTGAGGAACCCCGCGGACAAAACCGGCGCACTGAAAACGAAAAACCCCCGCCGGCTTTGCACCGACGGGGGTCGTTGATTCGTAATTTAATAATTCCCCTACGGCGCGTAACTGATGGCTACGACCGGTACTACGACGTTGATCAGGCTGATCGTCACGGCGATGGGGGAGGAAGTATGGGACACGTGCGGGTTAGTCACTTGAGTCACGTGACAGCACTATAGCCACCCTGTGCATAACCTGACAAGTGTGCCGACGTGCACGAGCTCATTTACCGGGTCATCGTGCGCGGCGCAGGCCCAACATAATGCGCGGCGGGGCGGATGATGCGATTGTCCTGTCGCTGTTCCATCACATGCGCGATCCAGCCGAATGCGCGTGCAGCCGCGAAGCTCGCGGTGAAAAACTCCTTCGGGATGCCCAGCGCCAGATAAACGACCCCTTTGTAGAACTCCAGGTTGGCGCGCAACGTGCGTCGTTTCTCACGAGTTTGCTCGATGAAAGCCTCGTCGACCGCGCTCAACACATCCAGCAGCTTCACGTGCTCGGGGTGCTGTGCGACCTGCTGAGCCAGGGCCCGCATCATGCGTGAGCGAGGATCGACCACGCGATACTCGCGATGACCCATGCCCATCACCTTGCGGCCGGTTGCAAGGCACTGCGCCACGAACTCGCGTGCGTGTTCAGGCTCGGCGACTTCGAGCGCCATCTCCAGCGCCTGCTGATCGGCTGCGCCATGCAATGGCCCATATAGCGCGCCCATGGCGGCCGAGAGCGCCGAGGTGGCCGGGGCCAGTGTCGAAGTGACCACGCGCGCGGTGAATGTGCTGGCATTGAAGCCATGATCGAGTTGCAAGATCTGCGCGCTTTCGAACACGGACACCTCGATCGGCGAGGGTCGGCGGCCGTGCAGCAGTTGCAGATAGCGCTCACCGTAGCGACGCGACGCTGGATAGGGATGCTCCGGATGATCCTGCAGCGCTGCGCGGATGGTCGCGATGGCGGCAGGAATGCGAGCCGCGACGACGAGGGCTTCTTCTTCCTGCGGTGAGCGACCCAGGCCGATCGCCGGCGGCTCCAGTGCAAGCAAGGTTGTGATCGCTTGCAGCGTCGCCATCGGATGTTCGCCATGCCGCGCGACCTGGCGCGTGGACGCGGCGAGCTCGGGTGGCAGGCGGCCCGCGACCCACAAGTAATCTTCCACTTCCTGAAGTCGATCGGGATCCGGCAGCGTGCCGAACACGACCAGGTGCATCGCTTCCGCAAACCGTTTACGCGCCAGCTCTTCGATCGCATGGCCCCGGTAGTACAGTCGTCCGGCTTCGCCATCGACCAGCGACACCGAGGTGGTGTCGGCAATCACACCTTCCAGACCTTTGTGAACGTGGTGCAGTGACTCGCTCATGACCAGCTCCGCGGCGCCCGATGACTGCTCAAGCTACGCCTGGCCGCGTCACTGCACGACGCCGCAGCGACGATGGCTCGATCAGTGACTGTGATCGTATCGGCGCATCCGATACCCTTATCGTCCGCGCTGAAAGGCAGCGCTTTTCGACAAGTAATTTGCAGTAGTCGCGACTGCTGCGCGAAAATTGACCACATGCAGATCGAGCGCAATGAAATCCGTTGTTTTCACGCCGTGGTGGAGGCGGGTGGGTTCAGTCGCGCCGCTGAACGGTTGAACTTATCGCAATCGGCGGTGAGCCAGGCCATCGCCAACCTCGAGCATCGACTGGGCGCGGTGCTGCTACGTCGTGGCAATCCGCCGCAATTGACCGAGGCCGGCATCCGCTTGCTGCGTTATGCGGAGACGGTGCTGAACGAGGAACGCGAGACATTGGCGGACATCGCGCAGATCAAGACCGGCGCATTGTCCACTTTGTCCCTCGCGCTCTCGCCCGCGACCAACGCGCGTTTCGGCATCGCGCTGTTGCGCGAGTTCTCCGAGCGCAATCCGCTCACTCGATTCAAGGTGACGGTCGCGCCCAGTCGCGAGATCGTGCATGGCGTGTCCGACGGCCGTTGGGAAGTTGGCTTCGGACCTCTGCAGCACACCATGCCCGATTACTTCACCGTCTACTCGTGCTTCGCCGAGACGCGTCGTTTGATGATTGCGCGCGACCACCCGAGCCGCGAAGCGCTCAAGCGCGATCCCCAGGCGACGCTGCGCACACTGCCTCTAGTGACGTCTTATCTCGATGAAGCGGCCCGCCGTCCCAGCGGCGACCGGCTGCGCAACGCCTTTGCATCGGTATGGGAAGTCAGCCACATGGAGCTGCGGCTGGCGCTGGTCGCCGAGGGCAAGGCCGTGACTTATGTCTCCAACCTGGTGACCGAGTTGCCGCCGGAGCTGGAGCATATCGAAGGTCTGCCGTTCTCCAGTATCGAGCGGCAGGTGGGGGTCTATCACCTTCGACATCAGCCATTGTCGCAAGCCGGTGCCCGATTCCTGGCGCTGTGCCGCGAGCGCTGGAATATCTGAACGCCGATTCACTGGAATATTTGCAATCGGCCTGAGGGCTCACTGCCCGCGCCCCAAGGTGCTTACTCCATTCGCCTAACCCAGAGCCGGTAGAGTTGCTCAACGCGTCGGACGCATCCGCTGTGATACGTTGCCGCCGGGGGAGAAGAAAGAGCCGCGTCCAGCGCAGACGCGATAAGTAACCTACTTCAGCGGGGCGTTATGTTCGGGTTCACGCAGTGGTGGCGGAAACGTCGCCGGCCTGCGAGGCGTGGCAATCTCGATACGGACGGTGGCGTCCGGCAGCTGCAGGCAATCAACAAACGATTGCAGCTGTATCTCGATCGCGCGCCGCTCGCCTGCGTCGTTTGGGATACCGACCATATCGTCCGCGCGTGGAATCCGGCGGCGACCGCGACGTTTGGATACACGGAAGCGGAAGCCATCGGCCGGCATATTCATGAGCTGGTCGCGACCCCCGGCAGCATGCCCGTCATCAACGAGGTCTGTCCCAAGTTGCTCGCCGGCATCGAATATCCCGACGGCGTGACGCTCGAGACCCGGCGCAAGGACGGCAGTCACATGCAATGTCACTGGCATCTGGCGCTGGTGGATCGTGGCACCGTCGATGAGGGCGTGATCGCCTTCGCCAGCGACGTGACCGCTCGCCTGCAGGCCGAACGGGACCGCGAGCTGCTGGAGAAGAGCCGGGCGCTTGCGGCCATGGCCGGCGGCATCGCGCACGACTTCAACAACATTCTGCTGGCGATCTGTGGCAATGCCCGGCTCGCCGCGGAAGACCTGGCGGCGGACCACCCAGCGCAGCTGTCGCTCGCCGAAGTGCAGCGGGCCGGCGCCCGTGCCACCGGTATCATCAATCAAATCCTGGCGTTCAGCGGCAATGAAGAAGAAACCTCGAAAGACGTTGTGTTATTCCACGATGCGGCCGCCAGGCATCCGCCGCTCGCCTCGCAAGTGCCGTGCGGCGAAGGTCAGAGCGTTCTCTACGTGGACGACGAGGAATCGCTTGTATATCTCGTAACCCGCGTCTTGCAGCGGCTGGGCTATCGGGTGGCGGGTTTCACCGATGCGAACGAGGCGCTCGCTGCGTTCCGTTCCGATCCGGCGGCGTATGAAGCGGTGGTCACGGACCTGTCGATGCCGAGCATGTCGGGGATCGAGTTCGCCTCGCACGTGTTGAGCCTGCGGCCGGAGGTGCCGGTGGTGATGACGTCGGGCTATGTGCGCGCCAAGGACCGGGAATCGGTCATGAAGGCCGGCGTGCGCGATCTGTTGCTGAAGCCGAATACCGTCGAAGAGCTGGGCCAGGTGCTACATCGCCTGATGCTTCAGACCCGGACGCAGAGTGTTTCTTAAGCCGCGACCATCGGATCGAAAATAACGAACCGGTTGCGGCCCGCCTGCTTGGCTTTGTACAGCGCCTCGTCCGCCTGTCGATACAATAATTCGAAATTCGCTTCCGCGCCGGGCGCCACGCAGATGCCGATCGACACGCCGAAGTGCGAGCGGGTCGAGCTTTCGTCGTGTGAATACACCTTGCCCAGGATGCGCCGCGCGATTTCCGTCGCCGCGTCCAGGTCGCAGCCGGTGGCGAAAATCAGGAACTCATCGCCTCCCATGCGCGCGCAGATGTCTTTTTCGCGGACGCTGTGACGAATCGTCTCGGCCACCTTGATGATGAAATCGTCGCCGGCCGAATGACCGTACAGGTCGTTGATGCCCTTCAGGTCGTCGATATCGACCAGGATCACCGCGTAACTGGACGCCCGAGCCGTCAGCGCCTCGCGCGAGAATTTCAGCGCGCCGCGCCGGTTCAGCAGCTGCGTCAGCTCGTCGCGGATCGAGATCCGATATTGCTCTTCGAGGCGGTCCTGCACGTGATAGTGATAACGCGCGGCCAGATAGCCGATCGTCAGCGCCATCAACAGCGCGCCGGCGAGCGAGCCATAGAAGATGGCGCGGAAACTCGATTCCAGCGCCAGGTAATACTTGATATCGAAGTCGACGCCGACGAAACCGCTGTAACGGCCCTGGCTGTCGTAGATGGGCGTGTGGCCCGACAGGAACGTGCCGTAAACATCGCGCTGGAAGCTGGGATAGACGTAGGTCTCGCCGTTGGCGATGCGCTGCAGATAATCCGGATCCGGCTCGACATCGATGCTTTCGAACGGCTCCATGTACGCCGACGGGCGCAGCTTGCGCGAGGTCTTCAGCTTGTTCGACGCGGCGGTGTCGACGACGAAGTGGCTCTTCCCGCCGCGCTCCACCATCGTGTAGACGTAAAAGATCTCGGGATCGGCGGAATGGAAACGCACCAGCGGCGCGAGCACGCGCTCATACAGCTCGGGCGTGTAGTTCGCCGGATCGAGCAGCTGCCGGTGCAGGTCGCCATCGACGACGCTGGCCGCGATCTGTGCGATCTCGGCGACATGCGAGCGCAGCACTTCGAGGCGCGCCTGCTTGGACAGCCACTGAGGCACCGCCACCACGGTCAACAGCACGGCCAGGGCGGCGAGCGTGACCAGCCAGAAAATGCGGGGTGAAATTTTGCGGAAGTCGCGAAACATCAGCTCGTTATTCAACCAGTCTCAACGCGGCTGTCCTTGGTCCCTCGGGGTCCATTGGCGGGCGGCCATTGTTGCATACGAGGCGGGACCGCAGGGCAAAACGCGTCACCATTACGCCACCTCATCAGAGTCATGAAACGTCAATGAAGTTGCCGGTGCTCGCGGCGCGCACCCAGAATTCAGGCGGACCTCAACAATCACAGGGAACCGACATGAACAGCCTGCGCAGAATGCTCCTGGCCGCCTCCGCCGCCGTGATGCTGGCCTCGCCCGCTTTCGCCGCCGACGCCAACGTGGCCGGCGAGTGGGATCTGACCGTCGAAACTCAGGCCGGCACCGGCAATCCGCATTTCAGCCTGAAGCAGGACGGCAACAAGCTCACCGGCATCTACAAAGGCATGCTGGGCGAGTCGCCGGTCACCGGCACGGTGAACGGCAACGACATTTCGATCAGCTTTCGAGTCAATGCGCAGGGCACGGATCTGGCGGTGAGCTACACCGGCACCGTGGACGGCGCGACCATGAAGGGCACGGTGAAGCTCGGCGAGCTGGGCGAAGGCACGTTCACCGGCAAGAAAGCCGGCTGAGTTGTTTCTGGCCGGTCCGTGCGGTCAATCCAATCCCTTCCAGCAATGCAACTGCGCCAGCTCGATGGCGCTGCGACGGCGCAGGCGCCAGTGGCGCTCGCGCTGTTCACGTTCACGGCGTAGCTCGGGCCAGCGCTCGAGATACGCCGCGAGCACTTTGCGATCCGGCGAGTAGCGAGCAAAGGCCTCGGCATGCGCCGCACGCAGCGCTATGGCGCCGTTGTAACCACCGAAGCCCTGAGTCGCGCACAGCGCTCCGCCATCGCCGCTGCCGATCACGGGCGCCGATTGCAGCTTGAACGACTCGGCGGCCGCGCCCAGATCCGGATCCAGATGCCGCAACGTCGGCACGCCCACTGCCGGTTTGCCGAGCAGGAACTGCAGCGCCTGCGACACGGCCTTCAATCCCGTTTCGCCCATGGTGTGACCATCGCCCACCGCCTTTGGCGTGCCCACCGCCATGATCGGCAATGTGCCTTTGATGCCTTGTCGTTCCGCCGCCGCTGAACGTGCGTTCGCGGCCGTCGTGAGGTCGGTCTTGGAGTTGGTGCGCGTGCCGGTAGCGTGCGCAACGAGATATTGGAACTCGGACGCAGCATAACCGTGCCCGCGCCAGGCGAGCTCGAGCGCGTGCATGAGCGCGTTCTCGCCGCCGAAGCCGACGCCGGCGAAGTGCGCTTTGCCGCCCGCCTCGCCGCTCTGGCCCCAGCCGACGATGATGGAAGTGATATCCAGGAAGTTACGCAGCGCGAAGTCGAGCGTGGTCACGATCAGGCCCGAGCCGCCCTCGCCCACCACTGTGCCGTTCGCGTCGATGTCGAACGGCGCCAGGCTGTCCGCGACCGAGCGCTGTTCGGCCGGGCTGCGGCCGGCGTTGAGTGCTTCCAGCTTGCCGCGGGTCATCAGCGCACCCGGGCCGAAGGCATCGAGAATCTGCCAGTTCGGGCGAGTGGCCGCATCGGCCGCGGTCCACAACACCAGCTGCGGACGCTGGTAGCCCGGATAGTCGAGCACCATCTGCGGCGCGAACTCGGAGAACACGATGGAGCTGGACGCGCACGCGCCGACCGCGTTCAGCGGCGTTTGCGGCACGCGCATGAACCCGCTGGCCGAGCGCAACGAGTCGAGCAACTCGGGATGTTTCAGCGACTTGCTGAGCGAGTACGACGGCGCAAGCATGGTCGACAGCAGGGCCGGGCCGTGCGACGAGAGCGAGTTCGCCAGGCGCATGGCGAATTTGTCGCGCAGCTTGTCGTTCTCCGGCGTGACCGAGCCGGCCGGCCGCAGTTGGCCGTGCGCATCCAGGCCTGGGAACGCCGTCGCGCCGGCGACGCGGAACTCATATGGATTCGGGATCAGCTCGGCCAGCGACACGGGCAGCGCCGCCAGCGCGCCCAAGCCGCTGTAGGCAAATAGCTGGGACTGCAACGACGGGCCGAGCCGCGGATCGTCGTCGAACAGGCCATACATGTCCTTGAGCGCCGAATCGCGGACATCGCGATACGTGAGGCCGGCGAGCTTGCGCAGGCCGCCGCGATCGAAGTCATGAGGCAGGGAAGCGGCAACGTCCGTAACCACGGCATTGCCGAGCGCCGTCAGCTCATCGATGTAACGGATGCCGAGCGACGCGCGCAGCTGCTTGCCGTGCAGCCGCTCGATTTCCTCGATGCTGGTGCTCTCGCCATTGATCCAGCGCAGCTTCAGCGAGCCGTCGAGCTGCGGATCGACATCGATCAGCCCTGCGTCGAACGCCGCGAACGCGATGAATTCCGGCGCGCCGAGGACGCGCGCGCGATAGGTTTCCGTGCTGCCCACTGCAGAAATCGAGCAGGGCGTTCCTACCGTGACTAGAACTTTATCGGCCGTGAGCACAGGGTTTCCAGAACTCCAACACCAGGACGGGAAGAATACACTTCAGCGCCACAGGTTGCTGCAACGCGCGGACTTCCACAATCGATTACCGGGGTCTGCGGATACCCCGGTACGGTGGAAAGGAGTCTGGCGCGGCGGGAGCTGGAGTCGGCCCCTGCCGCTTCTCACAAATGCGCGGCGACCTGATCCACTTCCTCGCTGCTGCCGATGATGACCGGCACGCGCTGATGGATATCGGTGGGGCGCACGTCGAGGATACGCTCGCCCGGGGCGCTCAGCGCCTTGCCGCCGGCCTGTTCGACGATCATGGCCATGGGATTGGCTTCGTACATCAGCCGCAGCTTGCCCTTGGGCGCCTTGCGGGTCGGCGGATACATGAACACACCGCCTTGCAACAGGATGCGGTGAACGTCCGCGACCATGGCGCCGGCATAGCGGCTGGAGTAACCGCGCTCCTGCGCCCACGACAGATACTTCTGATAGCCCTCGGGGAAGCTGAGCCGATTGCCTTCGTTCACCGAGTAGCACTTGTTGGTCTTCGGAATTTGCATGCCCCGCGCCACGCGGATGAACGCGCCGTACGCGGGATCCAGCACGAACATATCCACGCCCAGGCCGATGGTCAGCACGAACACTGTCGAGGAGCCATACAGCACATAGCCGGCCGCAACCTGCTCGGCACCACACTGCAGCAGCGAAGCTTGCGGATCCGGCGAGCGTCGGTCCTTGCGCAGGATGGAGAAAATGGTGCCGACGGCGCCGCAGACATCCAGATTCGACGAGCCGTCCAAGGGATCGAACAGCACGCAGTACTTGCGCTCGGCCGAATCGTCGGTGCGCAGGATCACCGGCTCCTCGTTCTCTTCGGAGGCGACGATGGCCACGCCTTCGCGGCCGCCCAGGGTGCGCAACAGGATGTCGTTGGCGATGACGTCCAGCTTCTGCTGCTGCTCGCCCTGCACGTTCTGATTGCCGACCGTGCCCAGCACGTCGTCGAGCCGCGCGCGGCGCACATGCGACGCGATCATCTTCGCCGAGATCGCCAGCGCCGACAGGATCCAGGAGAACTGGCCGCTGGCTTCTGGATATCGGCTCTGCTGCTGCAGGATGTGAGCCTGCAGCGTGACGATCTCGTTGGAGCGGGCAGGCGTGTCGACGGGCGTATCGATCATGGCGGACATGCGGCGATGGACTCTGACTTCTGGTTCGTTGAAATGGACCCTTGGGTCCGCGGCGTCAGTCGAAATGTATCATCACGAAACAATGTTCCGCGGAACGGCGTCGCTTGATAACGCTGTCCACCGAAACTAACTGATCAATGAACTGTGGCGGCGTCGCTGGATGGCGTCAGGCGGCCTCGGTGCGCGCGCGTTTGCGAGGCACGCGGAACGCACCCGTCTTGAGCGTCGCGTATTCGCGATCCATCACGACGGTGCGATTGCGGCCGCCTTCTTTCGCCGCATACAGCGCTTCGTCGGCGAGCTGGATCAAGCCGTCGTGATTCCGGCCGGCTTGCGGCTCGACACACGCGGCGCCGATGCTCACGGTGACGAACGGACCGACGGACGATGCCGGGTGAGGAATCTGCAGCGCCGCCAGATTGGCGTGCAGCTCGCGGCACAACTCTTCGACGCGATCGCGCTGCACGTCGAACAACAGCACGACGAACTCCTCGCCACCGTAACGGGCGGCGACGTCCAGGGGGCGCCGCGCCGACTGAGCGATGACGCTCGCAACGCGTGCCAGGCAGTGATCGCCCGCCTGATGGCCGGCGTGATCGTTGAACGCCTTGAAATGATCCAGATCCACCAGCAGCAGCGCGACCGGCGCGCGCGTGCGGATCGCTTGATTCCACAAGCGCTCGATGTGCGCGTCGAACATGCGACGGTTGCCGATGTTGGTCAGCGCGTCACGATGCACCGAGTCGGTCAGCATCATGTTGCGGAACCAGTTTAAGCGCTGCGTGCGCGAGAAGCTGTAATGAAAGAAAAATCCCAGCACCAGTGCACAGCTGGTCATGGCCAGATCGAACAGTCGCTGGCCGGTGTTCAGGTCGGCGAGCCAGCCGGTCAACCCGTACGCAACGACGATCGCGCTCGCGGTAATCGTCGCCTGAGCCTGCATCATGCCGAACAGCATGTACGCCGAGAGCACCAGCATGGGCAGCACCGAGCTGAGCGAATATCCCTGCTGATGCATCAGCAGGTCGCAGGCGACGATGCACAGGCTCTGCAACAGCGCCACCGCCGGCGCCGCAACCGTCAGCCAGCGCGAATACAGTTTGGTATAGGTCACGAGCAGCATCGCCGTGCAGGTGGGCAACAGCACGCCGAAGCGCAGCAGATCGACGATGACCATCTGATCCGGCGCGAACAGAGTTTCGCGCAATGCGCGAAATGGACCGCCCGCCATGGACACGATGAGCAGCAGCCCCATCGCCGGCAGCATGGTGTACTTCACGCGCTCGCGCACATGATCGGTATGCCAGTTGCGGTACTGGCTCTCGAGCGGCTCGGCGAAGGAAAGCGGCGGCAACAGCTTCGCGAAGCGCTCGCGTAGCCAGTTGCGATGCCTGGTTCGGGACGGGGTTTTCATGTGCACGGAGGTAGGTTAATCCTGTACGTGCCCTCGGGACTTGGACGAAAATCACGTTGCGCGCCGTACCCTCACAGCATGCGTCGCAAATCGGCGCGGAAGCGGATTTGGAGGGAAGAATTGTGACCCGGGTCACATTTGACGGCCGCTGCCGGGCTCCGGGCGCACCTTCGCACACCCTTCGGGGCGTCAGCCATGAAGCAATCGTGCTTTAGCCGCGGTGCCCGACTCACCGGCGCCGGGCCGCCGTTCGCCGGCATGCCCTTCCGCCGGAGCGCCCGCTCGGCCCATCATGAATACAGGGGCTATGTAAAATTCCACGAGGTCGCGTGATGAACAACCTTCCCATGCTCGGCGGGCTGGCGACGATCGCGCTGCTGCTCAGTGGCTGTGGCAGCCACGACGGCGGTGATGCCGGCCCCACGGTGAGCGAGCGTCGCGATCTCGGATCCTTCGACTCCATCAATCTGGAGGGCGCGGCCCGGCTGGAGATCAAGATAGGCGAGCCGCTCTCGGTCGTGGTGAGCGGCAATCAGGCTGCGGTAGGCCGGGTGGAAACAAACGTCAGCGGCGACACGCTGCACATCAAGAACAAGGCGCGCGACTGGGTCATTCACAATCGCTCGCGCCTGACGGTGCAAATCACCTTGCCCAAGCTCGACTCCCTGGAGCTGGAAGGTGGCAACGACGTGAGCGTGGCCGGACTGCATGGCGGCGACACGACGATCGAGGCGACTGGCGCCGCAAACATCCACGCGCATGGCGAGCTGGATGGGTTGACCGTGCGCCTGGCGGGTGCAGGCCACGCCGATCTGAGCAAGCTTGCGGTCGTCGACGCGAAAGTGACTGTCGATGGTGTCGGCAGCGTGATCGTGAATCCCCGCGAATCGCTCGATGCAACCATGAACGGCGTCGGCGCGATCTTCTACACAGGCTCGCCGCACAGGGTGAATACGCGGATGAATGGGTTGGGCACCATCGCCCGCCAGGATTCGGGCGAGCAGTCGAGCAGCCAGCCCGAGCCAGAAACGAAAGCGCCGTCCGCGCCGGGTCTACCGGACGTGGAGCGCGAAGCTCCGAAACAGGAACCGGTGGATCACAAGGGCGGCCGCATCGTCGTCATCTGATTACGCGAGATCCGCGAGCGGCGCCGGCACCTGTCGCCTCAACAAGGCGCCGCGAACCTGCCACTGCTCGGCAGGATCGAGCTGCTCGACGAACTTCACCTCGCCGCCGACGTACAGGGCCGCCGGCACGCCGTCTCGATACAACACACGATTGCCCGTCAGCGCGGGCAGGCGGCCACCCGGCGTCAGGATGCCGACCAGATTCAGCGGATCGGCGGCTGACAGTGAAACCAGCTGCAAATCGTTGTCGCGCCGGCGCACCTCGCGCAGTTGGCCGATCGCTTCCGGCAACGCGAACTGCTCACCAGAGAAACCAGCGACGAAACGTCCGCCGCGAATCTCGCCGCGCGCCTCCAGGCGACGCAGGCACATCACCAGATCACGCCACGGCGGCAGCCAGTCGGCCTCTCGCTCCAGCAACTTCCAGAACACGACGCCCCAGCGCCTCAGCAGCGTGCGACAGATGTGCTCGACGGCTTCGTCGTTGCGTGGCGGCACGGCCCTGGCATCGTCGAGCTTTGTTTCTTTCCTTCGGACCAATGCCCAGCGTCCCGCATCCTGCATGCCGAAAATGGCGATGCGGCGTTGCCGGCGACGATCGCGTGCGCTGTTGCGGCGTCTGTCCGCTGGCATCAGCAAGGCGCGCAAACCACCGAAGCTGTCCGAGTTCACCAGGCCGAGCGCGACCAACTCGCCGAGCGCTTCTTCCACCTGCACCGGCAGCAGGCCGACGTGATCCACGATCTCGTCGTAAAACGACGCGCCGTTCTCGTCGATGTATTCCGCGACCCGGCGCGCCTTGTCCGTGAGCTGCGATCGTTCGATATTGCTGGAGAACTGCGACCACTGTTTCACATTTCGCCGCGGCAGCAATGCGATGGGTGTTGAACGCACGGGCGCGGCGCCCCGCTCCGAATCTCCACTGCGAGTCGCCAGCCGCGTCCAGACGATACGACCGGCGAGACATTGCTCATCCAGCCAGGCAGGTTCGTATTCGGCGATGCGCGCCGGCAATATTTCTGTTTCCCAGGCGCCCGCCGGAGCATCGAACCCTTCCAGTTGCGCCAGCACGGCCGGCACCGAATCCGGTCCCTGCATGCGATGATTCGGCGTAACGCGTTGCCAATCGAACAGGAAACGCAGGAAGTCGCGCGCCTGTACCGGCTCGATCTCGGCACGCAGCCGCTTGACGGTGTAGCGGTGGATGCGGGCCAGCAAGCGGCGATCGCACCACTGAACGGTGCCCGCCGCTTCGTCGGGATCGAAGGTGCCGCGCATCGCAGTGCCTTCGGCTTCGAGGGCCAACAGTGCGCTATTGACGTCTTCGACGCTTCCGCCGAACGAGGTGGCGAGTCGTGCGGCGGTAGTGGGGCCGAGTCCCTCGAGTCTTCCACGCACGATCTCTCGTGCCGCTTCCTCTCGTTCGCGTTTGACCGCATACGCGGCGGGCACGACGACCGGCGGATCCATGGAAACATTCGGGAACAGCGCTTCGAAGTACGGTACGCGCTCGGTGGCGACGAAAATGGTCGCGCCGCCGACGTTGAGCCTGGTCAACCGCCGCTGTGTGATGAGCTCGTGGCACAGCGCCGGCCAGCCCGGCTGGCTTTCGACCTCCTCCTGCATCATGAAGGTCAGCCAGAGCAACGCATCGTGCAGCTGATCGGCATTGCCTGCGTCGGGCCAGGCTTCTTCTCGAACGCGAGCGATCGCGGCCGGATCGAGCTTGCCCAGGTCGGCCGCGGATTGCGGATCCATCCAGCGGCGGCTCATTACCGCCTGGGTTCGTCGCTCTTCCAGCGGCGCGTCGTCGAGATACGCGTACGGGCGCGCATTCAATACTTCCAACGCCAGCGGCGAGGGTTCGGTGAGGTCGCGTGCTTCGACCTTGATCTCCTGCTCGGTCAGCGCTCGCAGCAGCCGCTCGAAGCCTTCGATGTCCATGGCTTCTTCCAGGCAGTCGCGCACGGTCTGCTGAACCAGCGGATGATCGGGCACGATGATGTCGCCGACGATGTTCTCGCCGCACGCCACCTGGTCTGGGAACACCGACGCGAGCAGATCTTCCGCGTTCATGCGCGCGATCTGGGGCGGCACTTTCTTGCCACCGCGGAATCGCGGCAATGCCAGTGCGATCGATGCGCCCCAGCGCCAACGCGTGTTGAACATCGGCGCGTCGAGCATGGCTTGGATGAGAATGTCGCGTGCGGTGTTCGGATGCAGATACTTCGCCACATCCAACAGCTCGAAACTGTGGGAGCCGGTCAGCGACAGGATGATGGAGTCTTCGGTGGCCGCGGCCTGCAGCTCGAAATTGAACGAGCGACAGAAACGTTTGCGCAGCGCCAGGCCCCAGGCGCGATTGATCCGGCTGCCGAAGGGCGAATGAATCACCAGCTGCATGCCGCCGGATTCGTCGAAAAAGCGTTCGAAGATCACTTTCTTCTGCGTGGGCAGCGAGCCGAGCGCGGCGTGCGCCGAGGCTAGATACGCAACCAGCTGGCCGGCGGCAATCTCACCGATGCCGACTTCTTCGGTCAGCCACTGAGATGCACTCGACCGGGCGGTGTCGCCGTTGAAAGCATGATCGTCGAGGCGACTCTCGAGCTCTTCACGCAGACGCGACACCGAGATCGACAGCTCGTCGGTTCGGCCCGGCGCCTCGCCAAACCAGAACGGAATGCTGGGTGGCTCGCCTTTCGCGTCCTCCACGCGCACCGTGTTGCGCTCCACGCGCAGGATGCGATACGACGAATTGCCGAGCTGGAAGATGTCGCCCGACATGCTCTCGACCGCGAAGTCCTCGTTCAGCGTGCCGACCATGACGCCTTCCGGCTCCAGCATCACTTGATAATCGGCCGTGTCCGGAATCGCGCCGCCCGAGGTGATCGCGGTAAGGCGGGCACCTTTGCGGCCTTTGATGAGGTGATTGACCGCATCGTGATACAGCAGCGCGCCGTGGCGACCACGACGGGTCGTGAACCCTTCGGCGAGCATGTGCACGATCTCGTTGAACGATTCGCGCGTGACCGTCTTGTACGGGTAGGCGTGTCGGATCAGGTCGAACAGTTCCTGCTCGGTGCACTCGCGTGCAGCCGCTTCAGCAACGATTTGTTGAGACAGCACATCGATCGGTGCTACGGGAATCTTCAGCCGATCCAGCTCGCCTCGCCGCACGCTATCGAGCAGCGCCGTGCATTCCACCAGGTCGTCGCGCGACTGCGGAAACAAACGACCTTTGGGGGTCGCGCCAACCGCGTGGCCGGATCGGCCCACTCGCTGCAGGAATGCGTTGATGGTGCGGGGTGAAGCGATCTGACACACCAGATCGACGTCGCCGATATCGATGCCCAGCTCCAGAGAAGCGGTCGCGACCAGCGCCTTGAGCTGGCCGTATTTGAGCCGTTGCTCGGCGTCGAAGCGCAGCTCCTTGGCCAGGCTGCCATGATGTGCAGTCACTGAGGGCGGCGCACCTTTCGGTTTGTCCTTGTCCAGTCGCTCGGTGAGCTGACGACAGATGCGCTCCGCCGTGCGGCGCGTGTTCACGAAGATCAGCGTCGTGCGATGTTCGTTGATGAGCTGCACCAGGCGGTCGTAAACCTGTCCCCAGGTCTCATTCGACATGACCGCTTCCAGCGGCTCCTCGGGCAACTCGATGGCCAGGTCACGTTTGCGGATATGGCCGCTGTCGACGATGGCGCAATCGGCTTCGCCATTCGGCAGCAGATAACGTCCGCCAACCAGAAAGCGCGCGACTTCCTCGATGGGCTGCTGAGTCGCAGACAAACCGACCCGGGTGAGCCGGCGCCCAACCAGCGCTTCCAGGCGCTCCAACGAGAGTGACAAATGCGAGCCGCGCTTGCTGCCCGCGACAGCGTGGATTTCGTCGACGATGACCGTGCGTGTCGTGCTCAACATCTCACGGCCCGATTCCGAGCCGAGCAGGATGTACAGAGACTCGGGCGTCGTGACCACGATGTGCGGCGGCTTGCGACGCATCTGATTGCGCTCGGCCTGCGGCGTGTCGCCGGTGCGAACCCAGGTGCGGATATCGACATCGCGCATGCCGTGCTCGAGCAACTTGTCGCGAATCCCGGCGAGCGGCGCTTCGAGGTTGCGATTGATATCGTTCGACAGCGCCTTCAACGGCGAGACATAGACGATTCGCGTCTCGTCCGGCAGCCCGAACTGCTCGCCCTCGCGCACCAACTCGTCGATGGCCGCCAGGAACGCGGCGAGCGTCTTACCCGAACCGGTCGGTGCCGCGATCAGTACATGTTTTCCCGACTGAATCGCCGGCCACGCATCCGCCTGCGCCGGCGTGGGCGCATGGAATCGGCTGCTGAACCAGGCGTCGACGGCCGGGTGGAAATAGGGGGTGTGACTCATCGGGGTAGTGTCGAGCATACCCCAGACGTTGCGAACGATGACCTGAGTTCAAGGGCGCTGGGGATGGACCGCATCCTGCAGTCCATCCCTGCCAGTTCGTGTCTACATTACCGAGCCGCTCTCGCATCCAGTGGCCGGAAGCCGCCGCCGAGCGCCTTATAGGTCGCCAGCAGCGCCGTCGCTGTTTGCGTTTCGCTCAAGGCCAGCTGATCTTCCGCCGTCAGCGCGCTGCGTTCGGCATCGAGCACGGTGAGGAAGTCGGCAACGCCGCTTTCGTAGCGGGCGCGAGCCAGCGTCACGGCTTCCAGCGAAGCGGTGGTGCTGTCTTGCAGGTGAGCCTGTTTCACCTTTGCCTTGACGTAAGCGGTCATGCTGGCATCCGTTTCCTCCAGCGCCTGCAACACCGTCTGCTGATACACGGCCAGCGCACGATCGGTAGCAGCTTCGCGCTGTTTGATCCGCTGACGAACGCGACCGAGATCGAACGCGGCCCACTGGATGCTCGGGCCGAACGCGTAGCTCTCGCTGGCACCCTTGCCCAGGTCGCCGCTGTCGATGGCATCGAAGCCCCAGCTGCCAGTGAAGGTGATGCGCGGGAACAGGTCGCCGACCGCAACGCCGATTTGTGCCGTGGCCGAAGCCAGTTGACGCTCGGCGACCATGATGTCGGGGCGACGTCGCAGCAACAGCTCCGGCGTACCGATGTTCTGTGTCTTCGGCAGCGTGGGCAGCTTGTGCACGACAGAGAGCTGCGGCAGCAGCGCTTCCGGCGACTTGCCGGTCAGCACGCCCAGACGCAGGATGCTGCGAGTGATATCCGATTCAAAATCCGGAATCGTCGCGAGCGTCGCGGACAGCTGGGCTTGGGCGCGGGACGTGTCGAGCTGCGTGCCACGACCCGCATCGAGTCGAGCAGTCGTGATCCGCAGAGTCTCACGCTGGTTCTCCGCGTTGCGTTGAGCGACTGCGAGCCGCTGCTGCGCGCCGCGCAATTCGAAGTAGTTGCGAGCCACTTCGGCAGTGACGCTCACCTGAGTGCTGTACACGCCGGCTTCCGCGGCTTGCACCAACGCCGTATTCGCTTCGACGTTGCGGCGGACCCGACCGAAGAAGTCCAGCTCCCAGAACGCATCGAAACCCGCATCGTAATAATCCTGATCGCGCGCGAAACCGAGCGCCTGACGCTGGCTGGCGCGCGATTCGGTATGACCGCCGGAAGCAGTCACAGTCGGAGCGAAGTCCAGCTGTGCCTCGCCACGAATCGCCCGCGCTTCCCGCAAGCGGGCCGTCGCGATGCGAATGTCGTGGTTCGCGGCCAGCGCTTCTTCTATGAGCGAGTTCAACTGCTCATCGCCGAATGCCTTCCAGAAATCGCGCTCCACGTCCGCGCTCGCGAACTGCGCCGGATCGGTGCTCACGAACTCATCGGGCGACGTCATCTTGGGCCGCTGATAGTCCGGTCCGACCGCGCAGGCGGCGAGCACTGCGCTCACCGCCAGCACGGACAGCTTCTTGGTCAGACTCAGGGTCGTTTGCTTCAGGTTACGCATGGGCCGCTCCTTCGATGGCCTCTGATTGTTTACGCGCACGGAACCTATTGACCACGGCCGCGCGCAACAGCACGTAGAACACGGGTGTCAGGAACAGACCGAAGAAGGTCACTCCGAGCATGCCGGAGAACACGGCGATGCCGATGGCGTGACGCATCTCCGCACCTGCGCCCGAGGCAAGCACCAGCGGCACCACACCCATGATGAAAGCGATCGAAGTCATCAGGATGGGGCGCAATCGCAGGCGCGCAGCTTCCAGCGCCGCGTTGAATGGATCCACGCCGACCTTCTCGCGGTCCTTGGCGAACTCGACGATCAGAATCGCGTTCTTGCTCGCCAGGCCGACCAGCACGAACAGCGCGATCTGCGTGAAGATGTTGTTGTCGCCGCCGGTGATCCACACACCGAAGATCGCGGACAGCAGCGCCATCGGCACGATCGCGACGATGGCCAGCGGCAGCGTCCAGCTTTCATACAGCGCTGCGAGCACCAGCACGACCAGCAGCACGCACAACGGGAAGACGAACACCGAGCTGTTGCCCACCAGGATTTCCTGATAGGTGAGATCGGTCCACTCGTACTTCACGCCGTTCGGCAGATTCTCGGCGAGGATGCGCTCCATCACCGCCTTCGCCTGGCCGGTGGAATAGCCGGGCGCCGGGCCGCCGTTGATGTCGGCAGTCAGGTAACCGTTGTAACGGAACACACGATCCGGGCCGTAGGTCTGCGAGACCTGCACGATCGAGCCGAGCGGCAGCATCTCGCCCGCCTCGTTACGCGTCTGCAGCCGCAGGATGTCTTCCGCCTTGGCGCGGTACTCGTAGTCCGCCTGCGCGATCACCTTGTAGGTGCGGCCGAAGCGGTTGAAGTCATTCACGTACTGAGACGCGAGATAGACCTGCAGCGCTTCGAACACGTTGCTGAGCGGCACGCCGTGCTCCTTTGCCTTGACCCGATTCACATCGGCGAGGATCTGCGGCACGTTCACTTCGTAGTTCGAGAACACGCCGGTGAGCTCGGGCTGCTGGCGCGCCTTGGCCAGGATGGTCTGCGTCGCCTTGTACAACTCGTCGTAGCCCAGGTCGGCGCGGTCTTCGAGCTGCAGCTTGAAGCCACCGAGCGTGCCGAGGCCGTTCACCGGCGGCGGCGGGAACGTCACGATCTGCGCTTCCTTGATGGAGCTCAGCGCACCGTTCAGCTTCTGCGCGATCGCGAAGCCGGACAGCTCAGGCGACTTGCGCTTCTCGAACTCGTCCAGGCCGAAGAACACGATGGCCGAGTTCGGGCTGTTGGTGAAGCCAGCCACCGACAGGCCGGGGAACTGCACGGCCGCGCGCACGCCCGGCACCTTCATGCCGATCTCGCCCACCTGGCGCACGATCTCGTCCGTGCGATTCAACGAAGCCGCGTTCGGCAACTGGATCAGCGTGATCAGGTACGCCTTGTCCTGCACCGGAATGAAGCCCTTAGGCGTCATCTGGAACAAGCTCCAGGTCGCGACCAGCAGCAGCGCGAACACCCCCATCGTCATGCTCTTGTGACGGAGCACGCCGCGCACGCCGCCGACGTACTTGTCGCCGGAGCGATGGAAGAAATTGTTGAACGCGCGGAAGAAGCGGCCGAACACCTTGTCCATGCCGCGAGTGAGCGCGTCCGGCTTGGCGCCGTGCGGCTTCAACAGCAGCGAGGCGAGCGCCGGGCTCAGGGTCAGCGAGTTGATCGCCGAAATCACCGTCGAGATGGCGATGGTCAGCGCGAACTGCTTGTAGAACTCGCCGGTCAGGCCGGTGATGAACGCGATCGGCACGAACACCGCGACCAGCACCAGCGCAATCGCGATGATAGGGCCGCTCACCTCGTCCATCGCTTTGTAGGTCGCTTCGAGCGGCGACAGACCGTTCTCGATGTTTCGTTCGACGTTCTCGACCACGACGATGGCGTCGTCGACCACGATACCGATGGCCAGCACCAGGCCGAACAGCGACAGCGCGTTGATGGAGAAGCCGAACGCCAGCATCAGCGCGAACGTGCCGATGATGGAGACGGGCACGGCCAGCAACGGAATGATGGACGCGCGCCAGGTCTGCAGGAACACGATCACCACGATGACGACCAGCGCCAGCGCTTCCAGCAGGGTGTGGATCACCGCCTTGATGGAGTCGCGCACGAACACCGTCGGGTCGTAGACGATTTCGTAGCTGATGCCCTCGGGGAAGTTCTTGCTCAGCTCTTTCATGGTCGAACGCACGGCATCCGACAATTCGAGCGCATTGGCACCGGGAGCCTGGGACACCGGAATCGCGACCGCCGCGTTGTTGTTCAACAGGCTGCGCAGCGAGTACTGGCCGGCGCCGAGCTCGATGCGCGCGACGTCCTTCAGGGTCGTGATGGAGCCGTCCGGCAAGGTCTTGACGATGATGTCGCCGAACTGTTCTTCGGTGATCAGTCGCCCCGACGTAGTGACGTTCAACTGGTAGTCGACATTGGCAGGCGCGGGATCGGCGCCGATGACGCCTGCGGCAACCTGCACGTTCTGCTCGCGAATCGCGTTGATCACATCGCCCGCAGTCAGGCCGCGGCTCGCGATGCGCTCCGGATCGAGCCAGACGCGCATCGAGTAATCGCCGGATCCAAACAAACGAACGTCGCCCATGCCGGGCAGGCGCGCGAGCACGTCACGAATCTGCAGGGTCGCGTAGTTGCGCAGGTAGACCGTGTCGTAACGGCCGTCCGGCGAAGTGAGGTGCACGACCATCAACAGATCGGGCGAAGCCTTCAACGTCGTGACGCCGACGCGTCGCACGTCTTCAGGCAGGCGCGGCAGCGCCTGCGCCACGCGGTTCTGGACCTGAACCTGCGCTGTGTCGATGTTGGTGCCCAGGCGGAACGTGACGGTCAGCGTCATCTGACCATCGCTCATGGCCTGCGAGGACATGTAGAGCATGTTCTCGACGCCATTGATTTCCTGTTCCAGCGGCGCGGCGACAGTTTCCGCGATCACTTTGGGATTGGCGCCCGGATACTGTGCGTTGACCACCACGGTCGGCGGCACCACTTCCGGGTACTGGCTGATCGGCAGCTGCCACATGGCGATGGCGCCGACCAGGAAGATGATGATCGACACGACCGCGGCGAAAATCGGCCGGTCGATGAAGAAACGTGCGAATTTCATAAATGAGTCCCCACAAAACGGGGGCGAAAGCGTCCCCTACAGCCGCGGCTCGAGGCCGCGGCCAACCAGGTCAGGCAATACGAATCAGGAACTGGCGCGAGATGCGCCCGCTAACCGTGCGGGCGCACCCGTCCGTTACTCAAGGCTTGCTCGAGGCGAGCATGGTGCTGTCAGTCAGCCGCGCATCCATCGCCACCTTTTCAGGAGCGACGGTCACGCCCGGATGCACACGCTGCAGGCCGTTGACGATCACGTTCTCGCCCGGCTGCAAACCCTCGTGCACGATGCGAAGGCCGTCAGTGAGCCGGCCGACCTTCACGCTGCGATAGGAGACTTTGTTGTCGCCATCGACCACGTAAACGAACTTCTGGCTCTGATCCGTGCCGACCGCGCGGTCGTCGACCAGCACCGCCCGGTGCGAGCTGTGGCCCAGCAATTTCACGCGAGCAAACAAGCCCGGCGTGAGATAGCCGTCTTTGTTGTCGAAGGAAGCGCGGGCGCGAATCGTGCCGGTGCGCGGATCGACCTGGTTGTCGACGAACGTCATCGTGCCCTTGTGCGGAAAGCCCTGCTCGTTCGCCAGCGCCATCAGCACTGGATTGGCGGCGTCGCGCGAGCTCGGCCGGTCACCGCGACGGGCCAGCTCGGTGTACTTCAGATACACCTGCTCGTCGCCCTCGAAAGTCACATAGATCGGATCGATCGACACCAGCGTGGTCAGCAGCGTCGCCTGGGTCGACCCGCCCGTCACCAGATTGCCGGCAGTGACGACAGCACGGCTGACGCGGCCGGTGATTGGCGCGGTGATGCGAGTGAATTCGAGATTCAACTTCGCCGCCGTTACGGCCGCGCGAGCGGCTTCGACATTGGCTT
>Ga0065721_10004398_pt1 | contig 29155 bp, 21 predicted proteins | sample Mesricmetagenome_FD_59108 | JGI IMG/M metagenome (GOLD analysis project Ga0065721, IMG submission 59108) | Mesophilic microbial community from rice straw/compost enrichment Sample: eDNA_1 v2 (version 2) | ecosystem: Engineered > Solid waste > Grass > Composting > Bioreactor | place: USA: Davis...
AACAACGCCATATCGGCAACCGCCAGCGCTGCGGCCATGGCGCCGCAAGCGTGCTCGCGATCGCGCCAGAGCTGCGGGCGGTAGTTGTTGTCGAACACCACTTTGCCACCGCGGGCGCGGAAGTTGGCGAGAATGCGCAACAGACTCGCGCGTGCCTCGTCAGAGAGAATGCCCAGAGTGACGCCGCTCAAATAGGCGTAGGGAATATCCAGCAGGCGCTGCTCCAGGGCAGCGGCGGACGCTTGGGTGGAGAACATCTCCCGCGCCGGGGATTGGCCGCGCCAGAAGCTGAAGCTGCGCTCGCCATTGGGTTGATTGGCAATCAAGTAGAGGCCGGGGGTGCGGCCGGGGACTGCCTCGATGGAGGTCGTATCAAGCCCCTCCTGCGCCATCAACTGTAGCAATTCACTGCTGTAGGGATCGTCGCCGAGGCGGGTGAAATAGGCAGTGTGGACGCCGAGTCGCGTCAGATAGATTGCGGTATTGTAGGTGTCTCCGGCGTAGCCAAGGGCCAGGAGTTTTTTGCCGCCGGCCTCCACTGCGGGAGCCAATTCCAGCATCACCTCGCCTATGGCGAGAATCTGTACCGACATAAAAGATCGTGCCTCTGCTTGCTAAAAGGTCAGTTCCGGATGAGGGTTGGTGACGCTGCCGGACAATCTGGCCTTACCAGTTCAAAGTGGCACATGATGTCGTTTTTTCGTCCGCAATACCAGAGATAATTTGCTGTCTTTGTTGACAAATGTTGGCTTTTGCAGGCAGTCTCACAGGCCGCCGCCGGCGTGTCTCCACCGCCGTTATGGCAGATTTACATTACAAATTGGCCTGACCTGTTTACCTGATCTTAACAGCGCCTCCCACCATCACCGATTTATTGAAAGAGTGGATTATGAAGCACACCACCCGACAACCGTTGACGTTGCACCCCGACCGACTTTTCTCCGCCGATCCCACCCAGAGAGCCATCGCGCGCCGGCTCTACGACGAAGTCAAAAACCTGCCCATCGTCAGCCCCCACGGCCATACAGATCCCCAATGGTTTGCGGATAACGCGCCCTTCGGCAACGCCACTGAATTGCTGATCCGCCCCGACCACTATGTCTTCCGCATGATGTACAGCCTGGGCGTGCCCATGGAGTCACTGGGCATCCCCACCAGGGACGGCACGCCGGTGGAAACCGATCCTCGTAAAACCTGGCGCCTGTTCGCCGAGCACTATTACGCCTTCCGCGGCACGCCCTCGCGCATGTGGCTGGACCACGTGTTCAAGGAAGTGTTCGGCCTGGAGGTCGCCTTGAACAGCACAACCGCCGACGAATATTTCGACCATATCAACGCCTGCCTGAGCCGCCCGGAATTTCTGCCGCGGGCGCTGTTCGAGCGTTTTAACATCGAATGGCTGGCCACCACCGAATCGCCATTGGACGACCTTCGTCACCACCAGAAAATCCGCGCCAGCGGCTGGAAAGGCAATGTCATTACCGCCTACCGACCGGACCCGGTTATCGACCCGGAATTTGAAGGTTTCGCCCGCAACGTTGCGCGCCTCAGTGAAATCACCGGCGAGGACACGCAAAGTTACAAGGGCTTCCTCGCCGCCCTGCGCCAGCGCCGCGATTACTTCCGCCAGATGGGCGCCACCTCCACCGACCACGGCCATCCCACGGCGGCGACTGCGAACTTGAGCCCCTCCGAGGCTGAAGCCCTTTTCGCTCAGGCCCTCTCCGGCACATGCACCGCGCAGCACGCGGAATTGTTCCGCGGCCAGATGCTCACCGAAATGGCAGCCATGAGCCTCGATGACGGCCTGGTGATGCAGATCCACCCAGGCTCTTTCCGCAACCACAACGCGCGTCTATTCAGCCGCTACGGGCGCGACAAAGGTGCGGATATTCCCATGACCACCACCTACGTGCAGGCGCTGAAACCGCTGCTGGACCGCTTTGGCAATGAGTCCAAACTCACTATCATCCTGTTCACCCTGGACGAGACGGTGTACAGCCGCGAACTCGCGCCGCTGGCCGGCCACTACCCTTGCCTGCGCCTGGGCCCTGCCTGGTGGTTCCACGACAGCCCGGAAGGCATGCGCCGCTTCCGCGAGCAGACCACCGAAACCGCCGGCTTCTACAACACCGTCGGCTTCAACGACGACACCCGCGCCTTCCTCTCCATCCCCGCTCGTCACGACGTGGCGCGCCGGATGGATTGCGGCTTCCTGGCGCAACTGGTGGCGGAACACCGCATTCATGAAGACGAAGCCCGGGAGCTGGCGGTGGATCTAACCTATAACCTGGTGAAGAAAGCCTACAAACTCTGATCTTTTGCTTTATTGCCGCACCCGCCGATCAGTGGGTGCCTGTTACGAGATTGATTTATGCCGCGACTCAACTCCGCCCTCCTGGCCAGCCTGGAGATTCCCCGCCCACAATACGACCGCACCCGTGTGAAACCCGGCATAGTGCATCTGGGCATAGGCGCTTTCCACCGCGCCCACCAGGCCTTTTACACCGAAGCGGTGATGAACCGCTCCGGCGGCGACTGGGGCATTATCGGCTGCAGCCTGCGTTCGGAATCCGTGCGCCAACAGCTGGAACCGCAGGAGGGCCTGTACACCGTCTTGGAACGCGGCGCCAGTGATCGCCCGCAGATTATCGGCGCCGTGCAAAAAGTGCTGGTGGGGCCGGAAGACCCCGCTGCGATCATCGCGGCAATCGCCGCGCCGCAAGTCACCATCGTTTCTCTTACGGTGACCGAAAAAGGCTATTGCCACCTGCCCGCCAGCGGCGTCCTCAATTTGCAGCACCCGGATATTCAGCACGACATCGCCAACCCGGACCAACCTAAATCCGCACCGGGTTTTATCGTCGCCGGCCTGCACAAACGCTGGCGGGAAAACCTCGGGCCGCTGAGCGTGATGAGCTGCGATAACCTGCCGGACAACGGCGCTGTCACCAAAGCTGTAGTGACCGGGCTGGCGGAGGCAATCAATCCCGAGTTGGCCGCCTGGATACGCCAGGAAGTCAGCTTTCCCGGCACCATGATCGACCGCATAGTGCCGGCTACAACCGCGGATGATATTCAGTGGCTGGAAAATCAGTACGGCTACAGAGACGAAGGTTTGGTGGTGGCCGAGCCTTTTACCCAATGGGTTATCGAAGACAATTTTTGTCGCGCGCGCCCGGCCTGGGAAAGTGTCGGCGCTTTATTGGTGAAAGACGTAGGCCACTACGAGACCATGAAGCTGCGCCTGCTTAACGGCAGCCACAGTTTGCTGGCCTACAGCGGTTATCTCGCCGGTTACGCGACGATTTATCAGGTCATGCAGGACCCGAATTTTGTCGCATTAACACGCGTGTTTATGGAGCGCGCAGCCACTACTTTTACTCCGCCCGCCAATTTCGATGTAACCGCGTACCAGCAACAATTGCGCGAACGTTTCGCCAATCCAGGCCTGCAACACAAAACCTGGCAAATCGCCATGGATGGTTCGCAGAAGGTGCCCCAGCGTTGGCTCAACAGTCTGCGCAAATTGATTGAAAACAATCAGGATACGCAGATTTATGCATTCGCTCTCGCCGCATGGATTCGTTTTGTCAAAGGCGTAGACGAACAAGGTGAAGCGATCAAAATTTCGGATCCGCAAGCCGATATTTTTGCATCACTGTGGCAACGCCATGGCACGACGCCGGAGCAATTGGTCAACGCATTTTTTGCTCAGGAAGGAATTTTTGGGCGCGATTTACCCGGCAATGATTTGGTTAAACAGCAGGCGCTGCAATGGTTGGAATGTATCTCTGCAGAAGGCATGCAGGCGGCGGTTAGGAAATTATTGCAGCAACTAACCTAGAGGCCGTTTCATAACTGCTGCGCTCGCGAGCTATGAAACGGCCTCTATGCGCTGCGCATAAACAAAAGCCCGGTAAACCGGGCTTTTTTATGCATTCTACTCGCCTGCAGGCCGCCCGATGGTGGCCAATATTCCGCCATCCACATAAACAATTTGCCCGGTAACAAAATTGCTGGCGCGGCTCGCCAGAAAAATGGCCGCTCCCTGCAAGTCCTCAGGATCGCCCCATTTTCCCGCGGGAGTTCGCTGAATAATAAAGTCGTTGAGCGGATTTCCCGATACGCGAATGGGTGCGGTTTGGGTGGTGGCGAAATATCCGGGGCCAATACCGTTCACCTGAATATTGTGGCGCGCCCATTCAGTGGCCATATTGCGGGTGAGCATTTTCAATCCGCCTTTGGCCGCTGCATAAGCACCCACGGAATCGCGCCCGAGTTCGCTCATCATCGAACAGATATTAATGACCTTGCCGGCGCCGCGGGCAATCATATTTTTCACCACGGCTTTGCTCACCACAAAAACGCTGGTGAGATCGGTGCGAATCACCTGCTCCCAATCGGCCAAAGGCATATCCAGCAAAGAAATGCGTTTAATAATGCCGGCATTATTCACCAGAATATCAATCGGTCCGACTTCGCTTTCGATACGAGAAATGGCATTTTCCGTTTGTTCAGGATCGCAAACATCAAAGCGATAACCGAAAGCGGTAAAACCTTTTGCGCGATAATGCGCAACCGCCGCGTCGATTTTTTCCTGACTGGATTGGCCATTCACCACAATGCGCGCGCCCGCACTCGCCAGGCCTTCTGCCATCGCCATACCGAGGCCGTGGGTGCCGCCGGTAATCAACGCCACCTTGCCGGTGAGATCGAATAATGGATGTGAGGTCATAGTGAATTCTCAGCGCAAATCGCAGGGGCGACAAAAATCCATATCACCATAGTCAAGATTTTCCCCGGCCATACCCCAGATAAAAATGTAATTGCTGGTACCGGCCGCGCAGTGCATGGACCAGGGTGGCGAAATAACCGCCTCTTCATTGTTGAGCCAGATATGACGGGTTTGATCCTGCGGCCCCATAAAATGACAAACCGCCTGATTTTCCGGCACCTCAAAATAAAAATACACCTCCATCCGACGAGAATGGGTGTGTGGCGGCATGGTATTCCAGACGCTGCCGGATTTAAGCTCCGTCATACCCATCTGCAACTGACAGGTTTCAATAATCGGGCTGACCAATAATTTGCGGATGGTGCGCGCGTTACTGGTTTCCAGCGCTCCCATCTGCACAACTTCACCATTTTCCGGACCGACTTTTACCGTCGGATAGGCCATATGCGCAGGCGTGGACAACAAATAAAAACGCGCAGGCTTTTGCGGATCAACGCTGCTGAAAATCACCTCGCGGGAATCCTTGCCCACATAGAGCGCTTCTTTATAGTCCAACTGATGCTGCGCTCCATCGACGTTCACCGTGCCGGCGCCGCCGACGTTGATCACACCCAATTCCCGCCTAGCAAGAAAAAACGGCATCTTATTGTGTGACACCGGCAGCAGCTCGACGGAACCTTTCTGCGGAATAACACCGCCGACCATCATGCGATCGTAGTGGGTATAAACCCAGCGCACTTCATCCACGCCAAAAACATCGGGCACATGAAAATGCCGGCGCAGTGTTTCGGTATCGTAGTGACGGTAATCATCCACATGAACCGCGAAACGCTCTTCAATATTCGCGTTCAATTTAATATCAGAACTCATTGCCAAACCTCTGGAGGAATTTATGCATCTCAACGCCCGCCAACATAAACGGCACCGTGCCTTTGGGGTCATTGCGCGAGATGCTTTCATTCATGTAATAGTCGTAACTGCCGTCGCGACCATAACCGAGTCCCGCGACATAACATTGGTTGGTCATGCTGATCTGGCCATCCGCATGCACCAGCACAAACTCGTCAATTAATCCTTTGTAAGCGCTCAACACAAAATCACGCAAACCAGGGCCAAAATTCTGTTCGGTCAAATACCCTTGATTAACGGCTTTGGCGAGAAAATAGGTAAACATGGCGCTGGCGCTCGATTCGCGATAATTGGCGAGCGCACCCGGCCGATCCATGATCTGCCACCAAGTGCCTGTCGCATCCTGATAGCGTCGCAACGTTTTGGCCAGATCCGCTGCCATATCAATAAGCCGCTGGCGATCCGCCGCGCGCTCCTGTGGCAGATAATCCAAAACATCCACCAAAGCCATGGACAGCCAGCCCATACCCCGCGCCCAAAATTGCGGGGACAAACCCGTGCTCCGATCCGCCCAATCCTGTTGGCGATGCTCATCCCAAGCGTGCAGGTACAAACCGGTGTTAGAGTCTTTCAGCATTTCCTCGGTGATAACAAATTCATGCACCACTTCGTCAAAGGATTTTTTCTGCTGTTCCCCTTGTTCAAATAGCAGGGCATATTCCGCGAGAAAAGGCATACCCATGTAGACACCATCCAACCACAATTGGCCTGGGTAAATTTGTTTATGCCAGAAAGCGCCGTTTGCAGTTTTGGGGTGATCGCGCAGTTGCTCACGCAGTCGTGCCAGTGCCTTGCGATAATGCGCCTGCGGTTGTTCGCGATACACGCGCAGAAGTGCGCGCCCAGGCGCCACACTGTCCATATTGAAAGATTTTTTATCGTACTGGCGGATGGTTCCGTCCGGAGCGATAAAACTCGCCGTCACCTGAAATTTCACATCCGCATAGGCTGGATTGGCGGTAACTTTGGCCAATTCGTCATAAGTCATCGGCAATAAACCGACGATGTCATATTCGAATTTCGGTTTGCGTTTGCGATTGACGTCCCAACCGTCGAATTTGTAGCTGAGGGTTTTTGCGCTGCAATTCCGCATCAGCGAGTTTGGTTGACCAAGCCAGCGCAGCGGCTGCGGAGATCTTTGACGGTTTTGCCTGCTGGCTCAGCTGGGTGGTCAGGCGCTGGCGCAGCGGCCGCGTCAAACGCTCAGCCTCCTGAGCGAGATAGGTTTCGAATTCCTTTTGCGTTTTGATACCAGCGCCATTTTCACCCTCCCAAGCAGCGGCAAAATAATAGGTCACTTCACCGCCGGCGGGGGTCAACAAGGCAATATGACTCGCGCCATCATTAAAAATTCGGGTGTTATCACCGCGGCGGAAAAAAACCGCCATGCCGAGATCCTGGCCATCCAGACTTTGCGGCCCCCAACTGGCGATATAGGTGAAAGCATCCCCCGGAATATTCTGCGGCCCTTGAATAAATTGCGTATTGGGATGCGCGACCAGGCCCGCCGCGAGATTGGCTATTTCCCCACTGATTTTCACTTGGTTTTTTACCAAACGACTGCCGGCGTTCATGGAAAAATACGCGTTGACATCCGCCGTGGTATTTGCCACCTGCCAGCCGCGATAGTCAATGGTAAAACCGGCGTAAAAATCGCCGTTATTCAAGATCTGCGCGCTGCGCTCCTGCACGTTTTGCAGGTGCACCAGCTGTTGGCCATCCCAATAACCGAAGCCGCCGGCGCCGAGGGATTTACCGACTTTTAATAAATCCATTCCCCAGGGCTGCGGATGATGGTAGGACTCGTAGCCGTCCAGGCCGACCTGTTGCAATACCGGTTCCGCAACGGATTTTCCAAAAATATCAAAACCGTTGCGCCCATCTAAATAAATCCGATAGCCGACCCGGTCCGATTCGATACCAGGTCCTTCATACCGAATCCAATTGGAATGATCCGTGTAATAATCGGGAACCGTTACTTTCTCGACATTAACGAATTCGCCGCCTTCGTAATTCTGGTAGCCACTGCCGTCGGTGCGTGGAACCCATTTACCGTCGCGTTTAACGGAAATTTCCGCCTGGACGCGTTTTGGCGCCTGCGGTTGAGTCTTACCAACCACTGGAACCACATTGAGAAGACGAATTTCACCCGCTGCAAAATCCACCGCGGTGAAGATTCCGTCTTTCTGACCATCACCATCGACATCGACCAAATCCGTCGGCAGGAGCCGGCCGCCGCTGGCAAAAACCAAGTCTTCTCGCCCCGCTACACCCAGATCATAAAAACTGAGGTAAACCGGCTCACTGGCGCGAGGGAAATTCGAGGGATTGGCAAGCTCAAGCGTGGCCAGCGAAGTGCCGGCCGCCGCTGATTTTTGCGCGGAGATTTGATTGCAGCCTGTCTGCAGCGACAGACAGGCAAATACAAATGCGAGGGAAATGGTTTGGTGCGCCGACCTCATGTTTTTTATTCTCATGCGTCAATATTTGTACTGCACGCCAAGGTAAAACTGTTTGCCGGTTTCGTGATAATACGACAAACGATTACCTACGCTATCGACCCATTGATCATCCACTTCGTCGGTTAAATTCAACGCTTCCAAGGACAATTTCCACTGGTCGGTCAGCTGGTAAGACACCACCGCATCCACATTGGTGGTGGCGGTGGTGCCCTCCATATCATTGCCATCCCGCCCCAGCGGCTGGGTCAGATAAGACGAGCGTGTGACAGTGGAAATACGCGCGCTGAATTTATCCTTCTCGTAATAAAGAGTCGCGCTTTTGGTCGACTCGGATAAGCCGCTCAGATTGCGTGTAGCCAATACGGTGCCGTTGAGATCCGTGTAATCGAGCTGCGCTTTCACATAAGTGAAATTGGCGATGACGCCAAAATTGCTGAAGAAGCCCGGTAGAAATGTAAAGGGCTGCTGGTACGCCACTTCAAATCCGTACAAATCACCACCCGGCCCATTTAAGGGAACACGATAATCCCACAGCACATTTTCGTCACAGCTACCCTCGGCATACCCCGGCCCGGCGGTACACGCATCCACCGCCCATTGCGCCGGCAATGACTCGCCGTTGTAACTCACTTCGGTAAATGGAATGGTGCGCCGCAATTCCTGCACAAAGGATTCGATTTCTTTTTTGAAGACCGCCGCGGAAAACGCACCGCCATCTTCAAAATAAACTTCCACACCTATGTCGAAATTTTTCGCTTTGGTCGGCTCCAATTGCGGATTGCCGCCCTGAATGGTGCGGTTGGCGCCGGAAGCGGAAATCGACAAATTGGGACGGATACTTTGCAGACCGGCCCGCGCCATGACTTCGGCATAGGCAAATCGCAGCAGCACATTTTCAATCGGCTCGAATACCAGATTTACAGATGGCAGCACATCGTCATAGGAGTGCTCGCGGGTAATCTGCTGATCAGTGTTAGCGACCCGCGCCCAGGCTGTGGACGATTGATCGGTATCCACATAACGGAAACCAACGTCACCGCGCACTGGCGTGTCATTAATTTGCGTATCGAACGCCAATTGCACCCACACACCTAAAGTCTCTTCCTCTGCGGAATAATTATCGGCAAGGCGGAAGGTCGGGCTGGTCGCAAAAGGCCCACCGGCGTAAAGACCGTATTGCTGTGCAATGGCATCGAGATTGGGAATCCGCCAGGTGCCCTGCGGACCTATACCGGCGTTGTATAACGTGGTGTTGTCTTCCGTGAAAGTAATACCGGCAATTGCCACCGCAGTTTGATACGCGGGATTGGTTTCCGGAGGAATGGATGCGCTTTCAGTAGCCAAGCGCGCTTCCGTGGTTTCAAATTCAAACGTTTTGAAATGCACTCCACCTTTCAAGGTGACGGAATCATTTAAATCAAATTCCAGATCGGCGCTGGCGACATCAAAGGTATTGGTGGCGCCGAGCGGACGCAGGCGCACGCTGTTGATGCCCCAACCGTCGATGGCATTGAGATCGGATGCGTCGGCGTTGCCAAATACCAGCTGCGGATTATTGCGATTGCGGCCGCGATAATCGTAGGAAAAATCCAGTCCGGATTTTTCCATCACCACGGTGGTTTGAATGGGATTGTCGAATTCGGATTCCGCTCGACCCAGCAGCGCTTTACCGCGCAGGCGATCGGAAAATTCGTGACTGCCGGTAAGGGTGATTTGATTGAAATCCGTGGTCAGCTCGTCGTAGCGATTTTCCGAACGAAAAGTCGCATTGTTGAAGGCGGCATAGGTCAGGGTATTGGTGCCGTCAATTTCGTAATCCACCACCGTCATGGGCGACGTCTGACCATTGCTGTTCAAAATGGCCTGCATAAAGATTTCGTTGCGGGTGGCGTCGAGTTTGGAATACAGAATATCCAGGCTGATGTCGGTCACGTCCGTGGGTTTGAATTGCAAGCTGCCACTAAGACCCAGCCGCTCCATTTCATGAGTGTAAGCGTCATAACGCGGAAGGCGGGGACGGAAGGCGTCGTTAACATCGCTAAGCTGACAATCCGCAGCGCTGCAATTAGTAAAATCGTTGACGTTCGCCCAGCGCACGGTACTGGAGCCGTTATCCTCCAGATTCCGCTCGGAATAAGACACGGATAACAGGGCGCCGAACCAATCGTTGAACACGTTACTGGCCAAAAAGGTCAGCTTCGGGTCCACTTCTTTGGACAAATCGTTGTAACCAGCCTGGGCGCTGGCGGTAAAAACCAGATCGCCGTAATCAAAGGGCTTGGCCGAATTCAAATCCACGGTGGCGCCCAGCGATCCCTCCTCCACATCAGCGGAAGCGGTTTTTCTCACTGTCAGCGAGTTGAACAAATCCGAGGAAAACGTATTGAAGTCAAAACCGCGACCGCGGTTGGCGCCGCCTGCGGCATCAGTGCCGCCGCCGGTTGCAATCGCTTCCATACCGTTGATGCGCACACGGGTGTAGTCGGGACCGAGGCCGCGTACGGTGATATTGCGTCCCTCTCCGGCTACCCGGGAGATCGCCACGCCAGGAATGCGCTGCAGGGACTCGGCGAGGTTGTTATCAGGAAAGTCGGCGATGTCTTCCGCCATGATGGCATCGACAGCGGCGGCGGCGCCGCGTTTGGTTTCCAGGGCATTGGCGAGGCTGTCCCGGTAACTGCCGGTAACCACCACTTCTTCCACAATGTTGCCGCTGGCAGAGGTTGGTGTCGCGGGTGCATCCACTTGCGCATATGCGGGTGCGGCAAACGCCATTGCCAGCACGAGGGGTTTGGCTTTGAAGGGCATCATTATTTTTTGTCCCCATTGGATCATCGATAGAGGGCCGGCCCGGTCGTACTCGTGCGAAACATTGCCGCCGAGTCGGCGTGCCGCTTAAAGATGCGCTACGAAACGCATCTGGATTCCATTAGCGAGGCAATAGTTACACAAATTGGACAACCAAAACAACATTTTTTGCCTGACCAATTTGACCAAGATCAATCCTGCCGGAGTGCCACAATGGGCTGACCATTGATGGAAAGCCCATCCACCGCCAGACCATCGACATGTTGCACCACACCAACTTCCCCCGCTTTAAGAACATGGAAATTGGTCAACCGCAAGGATTCAATGTGCTTGCGCGCAAAGCCGCGCACCTGGAACACCCGGTTGGCACGCTCACACAGCAGGTTTTCGACGACGAGATCGCGAACCGTGGGGTCGTGCCGACCTGCGTCCCCCTCCTCATAATAGAAGTTGATCACCAGGGCATCCTGTACTTGGCCGATGATGATGTTGCGAAAACGCACATGCTCGATGACGCCGCCGCGCACCGAGTTGGTTTTAATGCGCAATCCCCGCTCCAGGTCGGGGCTGCTCATATGGCAGTTCTCCGCGAAGATATTGCGAGCGCCGCCGGAGATTTCGCTGCCGATCACTATGCCGCCGTGCCCGGCGCGCATCTGACAGCCGCGGATCACGATGTTTTCGCTGGGCACAGCGATGCGCCTACCGTCCTCATTGCGCCCGGACTTGATCGCGATGCAATCGTCGCCAGTATCGAAAAAACAATTTTCAATCAAGACGTTGCGGCAGGACTCAGGGTTGCAACCATCGGAGTTGGGGCCGAGGCTATGCAAGTGCACGCCGCGCACGGTCACGTGCTCGCACAACACCGGGTTGAGCAGCCAGAAAGGCGCACGGCGGATCTGCACGTCTTCAATCAGCACATTGCGGCACTGGTAAAACTGCACAAAGGGCGGACGCAGGTAGGCACCCTCCGCATAGACCCGCTGCTCCACCGGCACGCCCGCAGCCATATCAGCCATCAACCGTTGCCGCGCAGCATCCTGGGAGGGGAATCCCGGCCGCCCCCACTCCTCATTGCCTTTCCAGGGCCACCAGTTTTCCATGGACGCCTGCCCATCCAGCACGCCGGTGCCGGTCAGCGCGATATCGGTTTGACCGAAGGCGTAAATCAGCGGCGAGTAGCCCATCAACTCCATGCCTTCCCAGCGGGTATAAACCGCCGGCAGATACTTCGCCGGATCGGTGTGGAAACGCAAAACTGCACCGGCGGAGAGATGCAAATTGACGCCGGACAGCAGATGGATGGGACCGCAGAGAAACTCTCCTGCCGGTACCACTACCCGGCCTCCACCGGCCTGATGACAGCTGCGGATCGCACGCGCCAAAGCTGCGGAAATATCGTCTTCGCCGGGGCGGACAAAGTCAGAGAGAGGGAAATCGCGGGGGGGAAAAACGGGAACCTGGATAGCAGCGCGGATTCTTTCCGCCTCCGCCCAATCGTCCGCGCAGGCCGCCTGCACAGCGGGTTTGAGGGATGAGCAGCCCGCGAGGGCGGTGGTACCGAAAGCGGCCAATAAAGAGCGTCGACTTACGCTTGAATTCATCATGTCTGGTCCTGCCAAAAAGAAGGAAATCCACCGGCAAGCGACCGGGGGCCATCGGACGCTACCAAATAGGACTGGCCAATTCAAACAATTTGGCAGACCAAACGACAAAATGTATTTCGCCAGCCGCTACGGCCGGCATGCGTCAACGAACCCTGGAAAAACGCTCGCGCTCGCGATTGACCTTTTGCAGGGCTTCTTCTACCGCCTGCGCCTCAGTGGAATCCAGCAACTGATCGGCCACCCGCCGCAGGTGGTCACGCATGGCTTCGCGAGCGCCATTGGAATTCCGGGCAGCCAAGGCTTCAAAAATGCGGGCATGCTCGTCGATCCGCGGCCGCGATCCGGCCTGGCGGACCTTTTCGAGAATGCTCGCGGAGACATTGGAGTTATTGCGCAGGGACCACAGATGTTTGCACACCGACACTATGGCTTCGTTATGGGTGGCCTTGGCAATCAGCAGGTGGAAGATCTCGTCGGCGTTTTCCGACACCTGCTCCTGTTCGTTCTCGGCGACCATAGAATTGAGCGCGGCGCGCAGGTCATTCAATTCGCCATCGGTGATGGTGCGGGCCGCGATGGCAGCGGTTTCGCTCTCGAAGATCAGGCGGGCTTCCAGAATCTCAAACGCGCCCACATCCATTTCGGTAACCGCGAGGCCGCTGGAGCTGCCGGAAGTTACATAGACCCCAGAGCCGCCTTTGACTTCCACACAACCGGCCAATTCGAGGGCAATGATCGCCTCGCGCACCGTGGGGCGGCTGACATTGAAGCGCTCCGCCAGCTTGCGCTCGGCGGGCAAGCGCGACCCTACCGGGTATTCACCTGATGCAATCACCTCCGCCAATTGCTCCGCAACCCGCTGATACAGGCGGCCCGATTGCACTTCACCTGCTGTTTTCTGCGTCAATTCCGGATGGTTCATAGTGGTTTTTATGCCTTATGTCATGGATCAAGTCTCAGCCCGAACCTGCATGCTAGCGGGTGGTCAGACAGATCACTGCTGGAAAATAGATATGGTAACGGGGTCGGATGACCTAAGTTGCGCTACTGCACCACAAAACGGGTCTACGGCTCAAGGCCGGCGCGCGGAATTCTAGCAAATGCACCGTTCAGCTCACAGTCGCCTGATTAAACGAAACAGTCTTACCAATATTCAATTTGCGGTCTTACCAACTAGCTGATAGATTAAGACCACTATAGCTTTCCAAGCGCATGGACAGTGCGTCACTCCAACCGAGAAGGCTGCATTATGAATTTTATGTCCGTTTGGCGAGGTACCTGGTGAGCAGATTTTTGCAGTTGCATGCTTTGGACAATGTCGCCATCGCTATCACCGAATTGCCGCAGGGTACCGTTCTGCACACCGGCGAGGGTGCCGTTGAGGTCCTCACCGCTATACCGACGATGCACAAAGTCGCCATCGCCCCCATACGCACCGGTCAGCCGATTATCAAATACGGCCAACCCATTGGTACGGCGTTGGCTGATATAGCCGCGGGCGCGCATGTGCACACGCATAATTGCGACGCAAATATTGGCAACAAAGCCTACGATTTTTGCGTGAATCGCAAGCCAGTCGAAATGCTCCCGGAAGCACAGCGCGCGCATTTTATGGGCTTCAAACGCACCAACGGCAAAGTTGGCACACGCAATTACATCGGTATTTTGACCAGTGTTAATTGCTCTGCCACCGTTGCCAGTCAGATCGCTGCGCAATTCAGTTATCCCGGCGCACTCGCGGATTTTCCCAATGTTGATGGTGTGGTCGCCCTCACTCACGAAAGCGGCTGTGGCATGCGCACCAGCGGTGAAGCCTATGAATTGCTTGAGCGCACTTTGGTCGGTTACGCCAACCATCCCAATTTCGGCGGCGTTTTGCTGATTGGTCTGGGCTGCGAATCCATGCAGATCCAGCGTCTGCAACAGGATAATGGCCTCGCGGAAAGCGCCAATTTCAAGGCTTTTTCCATTCAGGAAAGCGGCGGCACCCGCGCCAGCATCGCGCAGGGCGTGGAATATGTGCGCGCCATGTTGCCGCCGGTAAACAGCTATACGCGCAGCGAAATACCGGCAAGCGAGTTGACCCTCGCAGTGCAATGCGGCGGCAGCGATGCCTTTTCCGGCATAACCGCCAACCCTGCTCTGGGCGCGGCCTGCGATATTCTGGTCCGCCACGGCGGTACGGTGATTTATTCGGAAACTCCGGAAATTTACGGCGCCGAACATCTGCTGACCCAACGCGCGGAAACGCCGGAGGTCGCGGAAAAATTATTGGAACGAATTCGCTGGTGGGAAAATTACACCGCGATGCACGGCTTCGAATTAAATAATAACCCTTCACCCGGCAATAAATCCGGTGGCCTCACCACCATCGTGGAAAAGTCCCTCGGTGCGCAGGCCAAAGCGGGTACGACCAACCTGCGGGAAGTGTATTTATACGCGGAACCGGTAAAGGAAAAAGGCATGGTATTTATGGACAGCCCGGGATTTGATCCCGTGTCTGTGACCGGCCAGGTCGCCTCCGGTGCCAATATTATTTGTTTTACCACCGGTCGAGGCTCAGCATTCGGTTTTAAACCCGTGCCCAGCCTTAAACTCGCGAGCAACAGCGAACTCTACGCCAAAATGCGCGACGATATTGATATCAACTGCGGTGAAATCATCAGTGGTAATTTATCGGTCGAAGCATGCGGCGAGCAGATTTTTGCGCGCATACTCGCAGTGGCGTCAGGAGAAAAAACCGTCAGCGAGGACTTGGGCTACGGTCACAATGAATTTAATCCGTGGAAATTGGGCGCGACGGTTTAAAGAAAAAGGAGCTTCGCATGTGCGAAGCTCCACATCCCCTACTCCCGCAAAGCCGCTAATACATACACCAAAGGTGCATTCCAATTAATCGCCACTTCATTGGTGGAATAGCTGCACCAATCATCCAAATAAGATTTCGCAGGCAAACGGCTTGAATAAGAACATTTATCCTGCCAACCCGGTTGCGGCCCGCCAACCAACATGCCAGGAACCGGCGCGGCCACTCCGTCGTAATGGGAAATGCGGTGATGCGGATAAAGAGCGGGTTTGCTGCCAAAGCCAGTTAAAAAACTGTAGCCGGTAGGATTGCGACCGAGGACATAATCCAATAGTGCGCGAGCCGCAGGGCGATAATCTTTATTGGTGCGCACGCGCTCCGCCGCCAACAATACCATCGCCTTGTTCATCGCCACCGCATTACTGCCCCAGCGAAAATCCGCCTCCACCATGGGGACGAGATAACCCGATTGCCAATATTCCCGCACCATGCGGTCCGCCATCGCAATTAACAAGTCGCTCGCACCTTGCTGCATTTTCGCGGGCGCATTATTTTGTCGCGCCAACGCATAAAGACCTAAAGTCTCCACGGAACTCCACTCGGGCACACGGGGATTTTCTGGCAAACTTATGCCCGACATATAAGTCTTTTTGCCGCTCGCGCGAAATAATTCCGCTGCAGCCCAAAACCACTCATCCTGCAAAGTTTCGTTGACCATGGCATAGGCGCCGGTGTTGATTTCTCTCGGCTGCACATAAAGGACTTTGGGATTTTTCTTGGCCCAGGCCCAGGCTTTTTCCGCCGCCTGCAAATACTGTTCAGCGCGGCCCGAATAATGTTTCTGATAATCGTGCATAACTACACTGGCGTAGGCAAAGACCGCGGCGAAATTCAACGTGGCCGCAGTGCTCTTCTCCACCATATAACGTTTGGTGTTTTGCTCGTGAGGCATGCCCTCGCCGGAAAACCGGAGGTCGGTGAGTTTGTGATATACGCCGCCGTCGTGCGGATCCTGCATGGTGATATACCAGTCGAGATTCCACAAAATTTCATTGAGCAGATCCGGCACCGCGTCGCTCGATTCCGGAATTTTCAAACGCACATCAGCAAACAGGCGAGGAAAATCCGCCAACGCGGCCAACAAGGTATAAGTGCTGATGCCGGAATTAACGCTGTATTTGTTGTAATCACCTGCGTCATACCAGCCCTTGGAAGACGCAACGACGGTACCCGCAGGCCGCGCTGCGGATGCCGCGGAGGGATGAATATATACGATAGTGTCCGGATGTCCCGCCGGGCGGGCAAAAGGCCCCGCGTAATCCGCATCTATAGAGGCACTGGCACGGTTGAAATAGAAATATTTGATGGTCGCGGCGAGGGCGTGATCGTAGACATTCTCCTGGATATAAAACGGTGGCGATTCTCCCGCTTCGGCCACCCGGATCCGGTAATGACCAGGTTTATTGAAAGCGCTGAAATCCGCGATTTTCACCGCCTCACCCGCCACATCCCAGGATTGCGCCTGGGATAAAGGTCCGCGCAGCACTTCGCTGCCGGTTTTCGCATCCACCAGCCAGAATTCACCGCTCGGGGTGTTAGGCACTACAGCAATTTTGCCGGCCTCCGGCAAAAAGCCTAATTGGTTCAGATGGATCTTTGCTGCGGCAGCAGGTGCCGCCAAAGCGTTGTCTGCTGGCACGGACAAAGAACCGGCCACCGCGAGTCCTACTGCTAACGATGCTCCACGCACAAAACGCGGAATAGCGGCCCCAATATTTATCATTTTTTGATCTCTCCACTGCAAAAGGTCGCAAGATAGTCCCGGAGACTAGCAGACGACAATGGCAAACGCCAATTGACCATGCCGAATGCAAAACGCTCCACAGCAAAATGATGCACCGCCGATTTGGTGGTTTACAAACGCAATCGCCGCTGGTAACGTACTAGTACATGAATACACGCAAATCTCCCTATAAAGAACTGATTGATCTGCTGTGCCGCATTTCCGATCCCAAGGAAATGGAAGCGGCTCTGGAGGCAATTCTGACCCCTAGAGAAGCGGATGAATTGGAAAATCGCCTGCAGATATTTCGTATGCTGCTGCAAGACATACCGCAACGGGAAATTGCCGCTCGCCTTAACGTCGGCATAGCGACCGTGACCCGCGGCGCTGCCGCGCTGCGCAATACCCGGTTTTTCGACGATTATGTTTTTTCCACCACGGACAGAGCTCACAAGCGCTAATATTCCTGCCCGGCCAACCCTATAGAGCGCCAAATGACTGCACAACAACCGCTTCCCCAAATTGAGCTTCCCGGCAAACCCAACTACGTCAAGCTGGCGGAAGATCAGAACTTTTTCGAGTTGTTTCGCAAAATCGAAAGGCGTTACGACAACTGTTTTTTGTTTGAATCCCTCGGCGAGGAAAGCCAGATCTCACGCCATCACATCATCGGCTTTGATCCATCGCTGATTTTGTGCGCGGAAGATCTGCATACTTTAAGCGTGCACGACACGGCCACCGGCATGACCACCCGTTATGCCTGCGACAACCCCTATTACGCGCTGCGCGAGATGGTCCCGCAAAATATCATTTCCCGGCGTTATGCCGGCGGCATAGTGGGTTACCTGGGCTACGATTGTGTGAATTTTTTCGAACCGGGACTCGGCATCACCACCAGTGATCATTTCGAGCCCTTCAAATTTGGTGTTTATCTCGATGGTCTCGTCTATGACCAGATGACCGGAGAGATTTTTTATTATCATTACGACCGCAACCGCTATCACGAAATTGAAGAGTTGTTGCATCAAAAGATCGAGCCATTTGATGCCACCGAAAGCCGCTGCCTCGGCGATACCATGTCGCGGGAGGAACACGCCAAAGCCGTAGCGAAAGTTAAGGAAGACATACGCGCAGGTTTGATTTTTCAATGTGAAGTCGGCTTTAAAACGCGCTACACCATTCGCGGCGATGCCACCCATATCTATGCGAAATTGCGCGACACCAATCCCTCTCCGCACATGTACTACCTGAAATTCGCCGATCAGAAAATCATCGGCGCATCACCGGAATTATTGTTCCGCCTGCGCAATGGCGAAATGGAAACCTTTCCTCTCGCCGGCACTACCAAGCGCGGCAAAGACGCGGCGGAAGATACCCAACTCGCGCGCAAGTTGTTGAACGATCCCAAGGAAATTGCCGAGCACAATATGCTGGTGGATCTGCACCGCAACGATCTCGGTCGCGTTGCGCGTTTCGGCACAGTAAAAGTGCGCAGCCTCATGGACATCAAGCGCTTTTCCCATGTGCAGCATATTTCTTCGGAAATCGTCGGCATCTTGAGTGAAAAAGAGGATATGTTCTCCGCCCTCGCCTCCAATTTTCCCGCCGGCACCCTGACCGGTGCACCGAAAGTTGAAGCCATGAAAATCATCAACGGTCTCGAACCGGATGGCCGAGGTCCTTACGGCGGCGCTGTCGGCCAGTTCAGTTTTAACGGCGACTGCACCTTTGCGATTCCGATACGCTCGATTTTTATCAGAGGCGAATCCGCTTACGCGCAAACCTGCGGTGGCAATGTGTTTGATTCCAACGCCGCGGATGAATATCTGGAAATCGAACGGAAGCTCTCCGCCATGCGCAATGTGCTGGCCAGCTTTGAACCCAAATCAGCCGCTGAGCAAGGTCAATAAAATGCGCGTTCTGATCATCGACAATTACGATTCTTTTACCTACAACCTGTATCAATACGTGGGCGAAATTCTCTCGTCCAAAGTCGGCTACGGCCATTTTGATGTGCAGGTCAAACGCAATAACGAACTTACTTTGGAGCAGATTCGCGCGCTGGCGCCGGATCGCATCATTATTTCTCCCGGCCCCGGCTCGCCCGATGACAAAGCCTATTTTGGCGTTTGCAGTGACGTCATTTTGGAGTTGGGCAAAACCATTCCGCTGCTGGGAGTTTGCCTCGGCATGCAGGGGATTGCACATTGTTTTGGCGGGAAGGTGGTGCGCGCACCTTTACCTATGCACGGCAAAACGTCGCTGATTCAGCACGACGGCAAAGGGGTTTATCAGAATATCCCGCAGGCGCTGGAAATCATGCGCTACCACTCATTGATGGTGGAAGCCGCGACTTTGCCGGAATGTTTGGAAATTACCTCGGTGATTTTGCATCAGGACGGGAAGCAGGATTTGCAAACCGCCGCACTGGCGGGAGCGGAAATTATGGGGATTCGCCATAAAAACCACCCCATCGAAGGCATCCAATATCATCCTGAATCCTTCGCAACTGAGGGTGGCAAAGCATTGTTGCAGAATTTTCTGCTCGCCCGCTGATTTGGCGAATCAGCGCACGGCGCCCGGGGCTGGCATGTTACTGCCGGGCGGCTGTGTCACTGGCGGCACGGTCGGTGGGTAAATAGCGTTGGAGATCAATTTAATCCAGATATACAGACCGACCATGATCCACACGTGATTGAACAAATTGAAACGCTGATTGGCTTTGCCAAATGGATCGCCTTCGATTCGATTGATTGCCAGTTGCGCCTGATAAAGCGAATAAAACTGCACCACCAACACCAGAACAAATACCGATAACCTGCCCCAAGCTCCCAGCTCAAGCCGCTCGACACCATAGGTGAGAAAAACCTGGGCGATGGCCGCGCCGATAAATATCCACGCCAGCCGCGCCGGTTGCCAGGGATAATCGCTTTGGCGGCGTCGCTCCTCGTTGAACAACAACTGAAACAATTCGTAGACGAACAGCACAGCAAAGGCCGCCCGACCAAATTTGAAATAGGAGCGCCCGCTTATTTTTTCCGCCCCAGCCCAGCAGCGGTAAAACCAGTACAAACTGTAAAATCCCGCAGTAGCAAAATAGAGCACAGTAAACTTGCTCATGCTGATCACGGGAAGTGATGATTGATTGGTTTGCATGATCAGGAAGTGGCGCCGGCGGCAGCCGGCGCATGCTTATCAGATATGACGGACAGCGTCGATTTCATATTCAATTTCACCACCGGGCGCTTTAACCACAGCGATGTCACCCACTTCTTTGCCCACCAGAGCGCGGGCAATGGGTGAAGAAACGGAAATTTTATTGGCTTTGATATCGGCTTCGTCTTCACCGACGATCTGATAGGTCACCGCCTCATCGGTTTCCACATTGATCAGATCGACAGTCGCGCCAAAAATCACACGGCCGGTTTCGGCAATGGCTTTGATATCGATGATCTGCGCATGGGACAGTTTGCCTTCGATTTCCTGGATGCGGCCTTCGCAGAAACTCTGTTGTTCACGCGCCGCGTGATACTCAGCATTTTCCTTCAGGTCGCCGTGCTCGCGCGCCTCGGCGATTGCCTTGACGATACGCGGGCGCTCATTTTTTTTCAGATGCTCAAGTTCCTGGCGCAATTTTTCCGCACCTTCCACCGTCATCGGTATTTTGTTCAATGCCATTAGGCAATCCCCTCGTGTAATTCTTGTAGACGCCGTACTTTTTGTTTCTGACCAAAGCGAATGGCCATGCACAACGCGTTTGCTGCGGCCAGTGTGGTGGTGTAGTACACCCGCTGATTTTCCGCGCTACGGCGAATGGATGATGAATCGCGGATGGCCTGCTTGCCTTCCGTTGTATTGATCACCAGGTCCACCTCTTTGTTTTTGATCATGTCCACAATATGCGGACGGCCCTCGGCCACCTTGTTGACGACCCGCACGGTCAAACCCGCCTGCTCAAAGCAGGCCGCGGTGCCGCGGGTGGCTACCAGTTCAAAACCTAAATTCGCCAATTCCTTGGCCACGATCACCGCGCCGGGTTTGTCGAAATCCCGCACGCTGATAAACGCTGTGCCTTTGCTCGGCAACTGCGCGCCGCTGCCCAGCTGCGATTTGGCAAAGGCTTCGGCAAAGGTATCGCCGACGCCCATCACCTCGCCGGTGGATTTCATTTCCGGGCCGAGAATCGGGTCCACGGAAGGGAACTTGTTAAATGGGAACACCGCTTCCTTAACACTGAAGTATTTCGGAATGATTTCTTTGGTGAAGCCCTGTTCCGCCAGCGTTTTGCCGGTCTGACAGCGCGCGGCGACTTTCGCCAGCGACACGCCGATGCATTTTGAAACAAATGGCACTGTGCGTGATGCGCGCGGATTCACTTCAATGATGTAAATCTCGCCGTCCTGATAAGCCAACTGACAATTCATCAGGCCGACGACTCCCAATTCCAGCGCCATTTTACGCACTTGGTCACGCATCGCGTCCTGTACGTCTTCCGGCAGAGAATACGGTGGCAGCGAGCAAGCGGAATCCCCGGAGTGCACACCGCACTGCTCGATATGCTGCATGATGCCGCCGATCACCACTTCAGTACCGTCGGATACCGCATCTATATCGACTTCGATGGCGTTGTTGAGGAAGTGATCGAGCAGAACCGGCGCGTCTTCAGATGCCTGCACCGCGTCGCGCATATAGGTACGCAGTTCTTTTTCGGAGTAGACGATTTCCATGGCGCGCCCACCCAATACATAGGAGGGACGGACCACCAGCGGATATTTCACTTCTTCCGCCATGCGCACCGCCTCATCGACGGAACGCACGATGGCATTGGGCGGCTGGCGCAGGCCGAGGCGCTCGATCATCTGCTGGAAGCGCTCGCGGTCTTCGGCGCGGTCGATGGCTTCCGGGCTAGTACCGATAATCGGCACGCCTTCGGCTTCCAGAGCGCGGGCCAGTTTGAGCGGTGTCTGACCGCCGAACTGCACAATCACGCCCTTGGGTTTTTCCTTGTGCACGATTTCGATCACGTCTTCCAAGGTTACCGGCTCGAAATAAAGCCGGTCAGAGGTGTCGTAATCGGTTGATACTGTCTCGGGGTTACAGTTGACCATGATGGTTTCGAAACCGTCTTCCCGCGCCGCCAACGCGGCGTGCACACAGCAGTAATCGAACTCGATGCCCTGGCCGATACGATTGGGGCCGCCGCCGAGGACCATGATTTTTTCCCGCGAACTCGGTTGCGCTTCGCACTCCTCGTCGTAGCTGGAATACATATAGGCGGTGGAGGTAGAGAATTCCGCAGCGCAGGTATCGACGCGCTTATACACCGGTCGCACGCCCAGCTTGTGGCGATGGTCGCGCACGGTTTTTTCGGTAACGCCGAGCAGATGCGCCAAGCGCTTATCGGCGAAGCCTTTGCGCTTCAGGTCGTACATGATCTGAGCGTCAATTTCCGACAGCGGCTTGGATTTCAGACTGGTTTCGGTGGCGATGATGTCTTCGATCTGCGCCAGGAACCACGGATCGATTTTGGAAGTTTGGAAAACTTCTTCCACCGTCATGCCAGCGCGGAAGGCGTCACCCACATACCAGATGCGCTCGGCACCGGGAGTGGTGAGATCACGACGAATGCGCGCGTGCGCTTCTGGATCGTTGAGATCCACTTTGTTTTCAAAGCCGGCAGAGCCCACTTCCAGACCGCGCAGGGCTTTCTGCAGGGATTCCTGGAAGTTGCGGCCGATGGCCATAACTTCACCCACGGATTTCATCTGGGTGGTCAGACGTGCGTCGGCATCGCCGAATTTTTCGAAGGTGAAACGCGGAACCTTGGTGACCACGTAATCGATGGAAGGCTCGAAGGACGCCGGGGTCGCGCCGCCGGTAATTTCGTTTTTCAGTTCATCCAGGGTGTAACCCACTGCCAGCTTGGCCGCGACCTTGGCAATGGGGAAGCCAGTTGCTTTGGAAGCCAGTGCAGATGAACGAGAAACCCGCGGGTTCATCTCGATGACCACCATGCGGCCATTGTCCGGGTTTACCGCAAACTGCACGTTGGAACCACCGGTTTCCACGCCGATCTCACGCAACACCGCAATAGAGGCGTTACGCATGATCTGGTATTCCTTGTCGGTCAGAGTCTGCGCAGGCGCAACGGTGATGGAGTCACCTGTGTGTACACCCATGGGGTCAAAGTTTTCGATGGAGCAGACGATGATGCAGTTGTCGTTTTTGTCGCGCACAACTTCCATCTCGTACTCTTTCCAGCCGAGCAGAGATTCGTCGATCAGCAGTTCATTGGTGGGCGACAAGTCGAGGCCGCGGACGCAAATCTCTTCGAATTCTTCCCAGTTGTAAGCGATACCGCCGCCGGAGCCGCCCATGGTGAAAGACGGGCGAATAATGCAGGGGAAGCCGAATTCCTTCGGCACTTCCATGGCTTCGGCAAGGTTGTGCACGATGCGCGCGCGGGCGGTGTCCAGGCCGATTTTTTTCATGGCCCTGTCGAACAGATTGCGGTCTTCCGCCTTGTGGATGGCGTCTTCTTTCGCGCCGATCAATTCCACGTTGTACTTTTCCAGCACGCCGTGGCGGTGCAGCGCCAGGGCGCAGTTCAATGCTGTCTGGCCGCCCATGGTGGGCAGAATCGCGTCCGGGCGCTCGCGCTCGATGATCTGCGCCACAGTCTCCCAGGTGATGGGCTCTATATAGGTGGCGTCCGCCATGGCGGGGTCGGTCATGATGGTGGCGGGATTGGAGTTCACCAGGATTACCCGGTAGCCCTCTTCGCGCAGGGCTTTACATGCCTGCGCGCCGGAGTAGTCGAATTCACAGGCCTGACCGATCACGATCGGCCCTGCACCAATGATGAGAATGGATTGGATGTCGGTGCGTTTTGGCATAGTCGGAGTCTGCTATTTCTCTAGGACATCAAATATTTCAAGGCGAAACCGGGCGCGGGGCACCCGTTCAGCGGCGTGTTTTCATCAGTTCGATAAAGTGATCGAACAGCGGCGCCGCGTCGTGCGGACCGGGGCTGGCCTCCGGGTGACCCTGGAAGCTGAAGGCGGGCCGGTCGGTGCGGCTGATTCCCTGCAGGGAGCCGTCGAAAAGTGAACGGTGCGTCGCCTTGAGGTTCGCTGGCAGTGTGGTTTCTTCCACTGCGAAACCGTGGTTCTGACTAGTGATCATCACCGTACCAGATGCCAAATCCTGCACCGGGTGGTTGGCGCCGTGGTGGCCGAATTTCATCTTGGTGGTCTTGGCACCGCTGGCGAGAGCGAGCAGCTGGTGACCCAGGCAGATACCGAATACAGGTACGCCTTTGTCGACGATTTCTTTGATAGCGTCGATGGCGTAATCACAGGGCGCCGGGTCGCCGGGACCGTTGGAGAGAAATACGCCGTCCGGATTCTGTGCCAGAACCTCGGACGCAGGGGTTTGCGCCGGCACCACGGTGATGTCGCAACCGCGATCGGCAAGCATGCGCAGAATATTGGCTTTTACGCCGTAGTCGTAAGCCACCACTTTGAAAGCTTTGGTTTCCTGGGCGCGGAAACCGTCGCCGAGGTTCCAGGTGCCTTCATTCCAGGCGTAGGATTCGCGGGTGGAGACTACTTTCGCGAGGTCCATGCCTTTCAAGCCGGCAAACTCTTTCGCCGCCGCAAGAGCTTTATCCACATCCACATCGTCACCGGCCATAAGGCAGCCGTTCTGCGCACCTTTATCGCGCAGAATGCGGGTTAGACGGCGGGTGTCGATATCGGCGATGCCGACAATATTGTGCTGACGCAGGTAATCGCTGAGTGTGGCCTGGTTACGGAAGTTGCTGGCGACCAGCGGCAAATCGCGGATCACCAGACCTTTGGCCCAGATGCGCGAGTATTCTTCATCTTCTTTATTAGTACCCGTGTTTCCTATATGAGGATAAGTCAGGGTGACGATCTGTTCAGCGTATGAGGGGTCGGTGAGAATTTCCTGGTAGCCGGTGATAGCCGTATTAAACACGACCTCGCCAACGGACAGCCCTTCCGCGCCTATGGCTTTGCCGCGGAAAACGCTGCCATCCTGCAAAACCAAAATGGCGGGTTTGTATGTGCCAGTCGTCAAATTGCGATCCTCCAGATTGGCCTTCAATGGTGCAGGCCGGGTATAACATTCGGGTCCACGCAAACGGCAGGTACGCGTAAAAGTGCCGCGCAGACAGGCCCTGGCCGGGAAAACCGGCAGCCTGGCGCGGTACTTTTGGGTATCTGGTTGCAAAAAAGCGAGGGAAACGGCCGGTTTCTCCTCGCTTTTTGTTGTCGTTAGAATCCCGGGCGGCTTCAGCGCGCGGGGCGGGGCATCAGGCCCCGATCTGGGCGCGAATTGTACGTCAAAGATCCCCCAGTCGCCAGTCAAATGTCGCCCCGAATTGGCGCATATTCCACCAATTGCCCCTCCATTCGCCGGCCGCTCCGCCACCCGTGAACGAATCACCGCGATTGCCGGAGGCGACGCCGGTAGTGAAACCGGTATAATCCGGCCCCTTTGCAGCCAACTATCCCGCCATGAAGCTCCACCTGAAACTCACCGTCGCCGCTCCTACCACTCTGGTGGAATTGATCGCCAGCCACAGCGAACTGTCGAAAAGCGCCATCAAAAAAGCGTTGAACTTCGGCGGCGGCTGGTTAAAAGCCGGAGGCAAAGGCTCGCCCCAGCGCTGCCGGCGGGCGACCAAAGCCTTGAACAAAGGCGATCAGGTGGAGTTTTTCTACGACGACAAGCTCTATACCGACACCCCTCCTGCCCCCATACCGATTTATACCAATAACGACTGGGGCGTCTGGTACAAGCCCGCCAACCTGGTTGCTCAGGGAACGCCTTATGGCGACACGGGGTGCATGGAACAACAGGTACTGGCGCTGAGTGGGCAGAAGCAGGTTTTTCTGATTCACCGCCTCGACCGCGAAGCCGCGGGCTTGATGATCTTCGCCTACCACCGTCTGGCTGCGGCGCAACTGAACGAGCTGTGGCGCGACGGCAAAGTGGAAAAAATCTATCAGGCGGAAGTGCATGGCCAGCCGCCGCAGAGCGGCAAAATCGAGGAACCGCTGGACGGCAAGGCGGCCTCAACCCGCTTTCAGGTCATGGAACAGAAAACGGATTCCGCGCTGGTGCGCATCCATCTGGATACCGGGCGCTTCCACCAAATTCGCCGCCACTTTGCCGATATTGGCCATCCGCTGATCGGCGATCCCAAATACGGCACCGGCAGCGATAAACGCCCACTGCAACTGGTCGCCAGCGAGCTGTATTTCCGCTGTCCACCGGACCGGCAGCACCGACAAGTGATATTGCCGGCGGAATTGCGGCTTTTTTAAGCGCGACATCTGAAATTTCCAGTCGTTTTACTCACGTCTCCTATACTCAGTTGAAGCCCGGCGGGCTTTTGCCGCCGTTGTCCATTGATACCAACCGCTCCCCGCAACCGATCTTGCGGGTTCAGTCCGTTGCCAGATTTGCTCGCGCAAGCTGTCCGCGCCAGACGAAGATGGAGACTCCATGCCGCTCAACCGTTTGTTTAACCAGGCGTACAACATTCCGAGCATTCCCAAGCTCGTGCAGGAGTTGATCGACAACTTCAACGATCAGCACAGCGGCACCAAGGACATAGCCAAAAAACTGCAGATGGACCCGGCCCTCGCCGCCAAAGTGCTGCGCCTGGCGAACTCCGCGCGCTATGGTGCGGGCCGTAAAATCAATTCCATCGACTCAGCGGTGATCATTCTCGGTTTTAACGCTTTAAAAACCTTGGTCATCGCCTCGGGCCTGACTTCCGCCTGTAAAAATATTCCGGCCCTGGATCACAACCAGTTTTGGCGCACCGCATTTTCGGTGGCGAATATCGCCAAGCTGCTCGCCAAATTGGCGCGTCAGGATGGCGAAGTCGCTTTCACCTGCGGCCTGCTGCACAACATCGGCGATACCCTGCTTTTTCTCGTCCACACCAACCACATGGCACATATTGCGGCGCTCGCCTCCGCCACGGGCATGAGCAAATCCGTGCTGGAACAAAGCCAATTCGGTTGCACTTATATGGATGTGGGTGCGGAGCTTGCGCGCCGGTGGAAGTTTCCGGAGGAAATTTGTCAGGCGATTGCCAATCAAGAGCGCCCGGAAAATACCAGTGGCGATTTCACCTATCCCTGGTTACTCAATCTGGCGACGCGAATTTACAACGCGTTGAGTTCCGACGAATCACCTGAGGATGCCGTGGGCAATATTCCGCCACAGCATTTTGCCGATCTGAACATTGATACCAATTGCCTGCTCGAACAATTGCGTCACCTGCAACAGCAGGAAGACGATATCGAAAGCTTTTTGGATTGAGCATGCGCTTGCGCCGCTCAAAGATGAAATAGCGATTTCACCCCGTTCGCAATAAATTCCACGGCAATGGCCGCCATAATCAGCCCCATAATTTTATTCACGATGGAAATCGTCAGCGGACTGAGAAAGTGCATAAAGCGATTGGCCATACGCAGCGCGAACCACACGATCCCGCCCAACACGATTAGACATCCGCTCAAAATCAGCAGATGAATAAAACCATCTTGGCGGAAGCTGAACACAATCACCGTGGAAAATGCGCCCGGTCCCGCCAATAGCGGAATCGCCAGCGGCACCACCACCTGGCTCGCCGAAAGACTTTTGTCTTTATTGTCCGCCGCCGGCAGCGGGTCGTCGTGATTCATTAATTGCAGCGCCACAATCAGCAACAGCAAACCGCCGGCAATCTGAAACGACCCGATGCTGATGCCGAAAAAATCCAGCACCAGTTGGCCGATAAATACCGTCACCACCAGCGCGATGGTGGTGGTCAGAGACGCTTTGCGCGCGGCCTGGGCTTTTTCCTCTTCGGTGAAGTGGCGCACCAGATGGAGATACACCGGCAGAATCGTCACCGGATCGACGATGGCCAACATGGCAATAAAAAACTGCGCGTATTCCGAAAAGCCCAACATAAGTGATGTCCTGGAGAAGTCTCACACTGAGACAACTAACCTCAGTGTAGTTGCCACGGTCGGGTACGGCGCAATCCCGCAACCGAGAGATAGCCCTCTCCCCCGCGACATCGAATCCATTATGATCGCCAGATAATTAAACGGCCGCTGCCCAGTGCAAACGGCTCATCTGGCCATTTCGCGGGATATATTCATGGAATCCATCAGGCAGGCGCTGGAAAATTCCCGGCTCGAACTTCTCGATATGGGTCTGCGCGGCAACTCTCTTTTGCATTTCCGCGCCGGCGCTAAAACCGTGGAAGTGGTGGATGAGCGCGCCGAGGAAATTCTGCGCCTGCTGGTGGAGGAAAAACGCTCCCTCAGTTTTATTCCTCTGCCTGCCAAACTGGCCGATGACGCCAAACCGCTGGAAATCCCGGAGCTGGTGGAAAAGCTGGCGGAATTGCAGGGAGACAAGCGCCATCAAGACAACCGCCTGCAAACCCGCCTGACGGCAGAGCAACTGGATAAACGCCTGCTGAAAATCCACACCGAAGCGCTCACCTATATTCAGGAGCAGGGCGTCAACACCCTCTACCTCGCCCTGGGTTTTCTCAGCTGGACGGAAGCCAACAATCCGGACACGCCGCGCAAGGCGCCGCTGCTGCTGGTGCCGGTGAGTCTGCTGCGCACCTCCGTGCGCGAGCGCTTCGCCCTGCGCTACACAGAGGCGGAACTCGGCCGCAACCTCACCCTCGCCGCCAAACTGAAAATGGAATTTCAAATCGAGCTGCCGGATTTCAACGAGGAGACGCCGCTGCCGGAGTACTGGCAGGCGCTGCGCGAGCAGATCGCCGGTAAAAAAGGCTGGAGCCTGGAGCCGGACGATATCGCCCTGGGATTTTTTTCCTTCGGCAAATTCCAGATGTATCAGGACTTGGCGGCGGATGTTTGGCCGGAGCACAAAAAGCCCGCCGCCCACCCTACCCTGCAGTCCCTTTTGGGCGGCGGTTTTGCCGGCTTGAATTCCCCACAAAACGATTCACCAGCTCTCGATCTC
>Ga0065721_10004711_pt1 | contig 29135 bp, 16 predicted proteins | sample Mesricmetagenome_FD_59108 | JGI IMG/M metagenome (GOLD analysis project Ga0065721, IMG submission 59108) | Mesophilic microbial community from rice straw/compost enrichment Sample: eDNA_1 v2 (version 2) | ecosystem: Engineered > Solid waste > Grass > Composting > Bioreactor | place: USA: Davis...
CGGGAGCTTCAAACAATTGGACCGGGAAGGCAGCTTGCAGCTCCTGATGCGGATCAACTTGCTCAAACGGTTGGAGAGTTCCGTGGAATCTTTCCGGTTGACGCTGTCTAAGATTATATCCAAGCTTGGTCAGACATTGGAGAGAATTGAGGCTTATCAGCGAAGTGGAAAATCAGAGGCGGTTGGATACACGGAAATTGAAGATGCCGGTCTCGATGATGACGATTGGTTGGACGATGACTTTACCATCGGGGATACCATAAAGATCAATCTATCCGATATGGACGTGCTTCGATGGAAAGAAGATTTGAAGAGCGATTACCAAATTCTATCTGCACTTCACGAAGAGATGCAGAAAGTAACGCCCGAACATGACGAAAAGCTGAATGCCTTGAAACAGGTCATCGATGATAAAATCAGACAGCCAATCAATCCGGGCAATCGTAAAGTTATCATCTTTAGTGCATTTACGGATACCGCGGCGTATTTGTACAACCATCTATCTGCATACATGAAGTCGAAATACAACATCGATACCGCCAAAATTGTCGGCAGCGATGAGAACAAGAATACCGCCGGACTTCGGAATGATATCAGTACATTGCTTACCTGCTTCTCGCCGCGATCCAAGGAGAAGAAGCTGACCATGCCAGATGTGGATGGCGAAATCGATTTGCTCATTGCGTCCGATTGCATCTCCGAGGGGCAAAACTTGCAGGATTGCGATTTTCTCATCAATTATGATATTCATTGGAATCCGGTACGAATCATCCAGCGGTTTGGACGAGTTGATCGGATCGGCTCCCAAAACAAATCCATTCAGCTCGTGAACTTCTGGCCCAACATGACGCTGGACGAGTACATTCAATTGAAAGAACGGGTCGAGAATCGCATGGTCATCATGGATATGACGGCAACCGGTGACGACAACGTTCTGTTTAATCAGTCCAGCGATCTGGAATACCGGAAGCAGCAGCTTAATCGCTTGCAGAAGGAAGTTGTCGATCTGGATGACATGAATACTGGCGTATCCATAACGGATTTAGGTCTTAATGACTTCCGCATGGATTTGGTGAACTACGTCAAAGAGAATGGCGAACTCAATACCGTTCCAAGCGGACTGCATGCCGTTGTTTCAGCTGATGAAGATAAGGGAGTGCAGCCCGGCGTCATATTCGTTCTTCGGAATGTGAATGAAGAATTGAACCCGGACAAGCAAAATCGTCTGCATCCATTCTATCTGGTTTACTTGAGTGACGATAGCGAAGTCGTCACCAATCATATGGATGTTAAGAAGACACTCGATGTTTTGCGTGCCCTGTGCAGAGGACAATCTGAACCTGTCTTGGAGGCATGTCGCAGCTTCAATCAAGCGACGAAAGATGGCAGGAAGATGGATGCCTATTCCATGCTGCTTGAGGAAGCGATCCGCTCCATTGTTCAGGTGAAGGAAGAAGGCGATCTGGATAGCTTGTTCAGTTCGGGAGGCACAACGGCTTTAATCGATTCCGTCAAAGGTCTTGAAGATTTTGAACTTATAACCTTTGTTGTCATCCGGCAGGTGGGTGCATGATGTTCCAGCTACCATCAAGCACACTTGTGAATCGCAAAATACCGAAAAATAAGTTTTATGAGAAGCTTCACGCCAATCAACATCTAAAGGAACTGTTTACCGAGCAAGTCGAATCGATCATCTGGAAGCACAAATTATCCAAAGAGACGATTCGCCTCGAACCGAAAGATGACATTGAGGAGGTTCAGGTGTTTGAAGTTCACTTGAAAGAGCGAACCTACTCACTTGATTTGTTGCAGAGCATCGACAAGGCGATTCCTTACCCCATACTGCACGTCATTATATACGAAGATCAGGCAAAGCTCGCAATTGCCTACAAGGAGCGGAATCAGACCGATGATAACCGCTCCGTTGTACGTTCCTATCACGAATCTGAATGGCAGCCTGTTGAAGAATTGAAGCTAGACATCATTCAAGGACTTGATTTAAAGGCCGTATACGAGAACATCATCCGTCAACTGCTGCCGATTAACTCGAAGCCGGAAACGGAGCTTGCAGCCGTTCTGGAGCGGCAAGCAAGCATAGATAAACTGACGCTTGAATGCCAGCGACTAGAAGCCAAGATTCGTAGCGAAAAGCAATTCAATCGCAAGGTCGAATTGAATATGGAACTGCAACGTAAACGCAAAGAATTGAATCAACTTCTCGATTAACTGGAGGTCTAACCAAAACATGAACCATCTGACGATGAAATCAACTGATCTGACTCAGGTCAATATCAATAAGATTGCGGAATTGTTTCCTAACGTAATTACAGAAGCAAGGGATGAACAAGGAAAGATCAAACGTGCGGTTGATTTTGATTTATTGAAGCAGGAACTATCCGATTGTCTTGTGGAAGGTGAGAAGGAACGGTATCAATTGACATGGCCGGGTAAACGGCAAGCTATTCTTAATGCTAACTCCCCCATTGATAAAACTTTACGACCTCTCAAAGAGGACAGTATTGATTGGGACAACACACAAAACCTCTACATTGAAGGTGACAATCTTGATGTGTTGAAGTTATTGCAAGAATCTTATTTGAGCAAAATTAAGTGTATTTACATTGATCCACCCTATAATACCGGAAACGATTTCATTTATAAGGATGATTTCAAAGAATCAACAGATGAGTATCTTGAAGAATCCGGGCAAATTGATGAAGATGGTCACCGACTCTTTCATAATACTGAGGCTAACGGACGATTTCATAGCGATTGGTTAACCATGATGTATAGTAGATTAAGAATAGCTCGAAATCTATTGAGGGAAGACGGAACTATATTTATAAGCATTGACGATAACGAAATTGAAAACGTAAAAAAAATCTGTAACGAGATCTTTGGAGAAGATAATTTCATAGCTTGTTTTATCTGGGAAAAGCGTACAAATAGGGAAAACAGAAAGATTGTTTCTATGAGACATGATTACGTTATCTGTTATTGTCGAGAGTACACTCTTAAAGAAAAAATTATTAACCTGTTACCAATGACCGATGATGCTCTTTCAAGATATAAAAATCCAGACAATGATCCCCGGGGGTTATGGAAATCCGATCCTGCTCATGCCCAGGCTGGGCATGGAACAAAGTCACAATTTTATGTGCTTCGATCTCCTAACGGTAAGGAACATCATCTGCCTAGCGGTAGATGTTGGCTCTACACACAAGATGTTATGGAGAAGGCAATTCAGGAGGGAAGGATTTGGTTCGGCCAGGATGGTAATGGAGTGCCTAGAATAAAAACTTATTTAACTGCAAAAGAAAGAGGGCTCACTCCTGAATCTATATTTTTTGCTTCGGAGGCATCTACAACAGAGAAGGCAAAGACAGATTTAAAAGATTTGTTTAACGGTAACGCTGTTTTTGATACGCCGAAACCCGTTGAATTATTACAATTAATTTTTAGGATTGCTGCAAGCGAAGGAATTATTCTTGATTTTTTCAGCGGAAGTTCTGCAGCAGCTCATGCCACTATGCAGCTAAATGCTTTAGACAGTGGGAATCGGAAATTTATATCGGTTCAAATTCCAGAACAGACAGAAGAAACATCAGATGCTTTCAAGGCCGGATACAAAAACATCTGCGAGATCGGCAAAGAACGCATCCGCCGTGCAGCCAAGAAAATAAAGGAAGAAACGGGAGCAGATATCGATTACGGCTTCCGTGTATTCCGAGTAGATTCCAGCAATATGAAAGACGTTTATTACACGCCGGACAAGCTAGGCCAGATGAATTTAGATGATGTCGCATCGAACATCAAAGAAGATCGTACTGGAGAAGACTTGCTCATCCAAGTGATGTTGGAGTGCGGATTAGAGCTCTCATTGCCAATGGAGACCAAAGAAATCGAAGGTAAAACAGTCCATTACGTTGCAGGTAACTCTTTGATTGCTTGTTTTGATGGCGAGGTGTCCGAGTCGGTTATTAAGAGGATTGCAGAGGATCAACCGCTCCGCGTCGTATTCCGCGATAGTTCCTTCAGCGATGACTCCGCTCGCATCAATGTGGAAGAACTGTTCAAGCTACTCTCCCCAAGCACTGAAATTCAAGTGCTGTAAGGAAGGTGAGCAGCGATGAAGATTAAATTCAAACATCAGCAGTTCCAATTGGATGCGGTAAAGAGCATTGTTGACGTATTTCAAGGACAACCCAACGAAGCCTCACGCTTTACGCTTGATAAAGGTCGGCGACAAAAGAGTGTGGAAATCGGCGACCTCTTTCAACAAACAAGCGGCAATGATTCGGAGTATGGGTTCAAGAACAACCCCATCAAGCTAGTCGATCATGAAGTCCTGGGCAATATTCAAGCGATGCAACGTCAGAATGGATTGAAACTGTCGGAGCGGCTTGAGGGCAAGTACAATCTGACGGTTGAAATGGAAACTGGTACGGGTAAAACCTATACGTATATTCGGACGATGTTTGAGTTGTACAAAAAGTACGGTTGGAGCAAATTCATCATAGTTGTTCCGTCGATTGCGATTCGTGAAGGTGTTCTGAAGACATTTCAGATTACCGAAGACCATTTCATGGCGGAGTATGGATCGAAGGCACGTTACTTCGTTTATAATTCCAAGGACCTGCATCATATCGATAAATTCGCAAGTGACGCTGGCATTAACGTGATGATTATTAACGCTCAGGCGTTTAATGCGAGAGGTAAGGATGCAAGAAGAATTACGATGGAGCTGGATGATTTTGCATCTCGTAAGCCAATCGATGTAATCGCAAGCACCAATCCGATACTCATCATCGATGAGCCACAATCCGTCGAAGGTCAGAAGACGAAAGAGGCATTGAAGGATTTCAGGGCGTTGTTTACGCTGCGATATTCGGCAACCCATCGGGAAGAATACAACAAAGTCTATCGCCTCGATGCTCTGGATGCCTACAATATGAAACTGGTTAAGAAAATTAGCGTGAAAGGCATCTCGGTCAAAGGATCAAGCGGAACGAACAGCTACGTGTATCTCGAAGGCATTGATGTCAGTGACAAGCATGCTCCTGTAGCCCGGCTTGAGTATGAAAAACGCACCAAAACGGGATTAACCAAAGTATCCAAGAAGATCGTTACAGGCGATGACCTCTATCAATTGTCCGAGAACTTGCAGCAATATAAAGGTTACAAGGTATCCGAGATCAACGGTCAGAATAACAGCATCAGCTTTATTAATGGAGTTACGTTGTTCGCCGGAGACCTACAAGGTGATGTCAGCGAGCTTCATTTCCGGCGAGTCCAGATTCGGGAGACGCTGAAATCTCATTTCGAGAAGGAGCGGGTACTGTTTCATAAGGGGATTAAAGTTCTCTCGCTCTTCTTTATCGACGAAGTTGCCAAGTATCGACAATACGACAAAGACGGCAACGAACGGAACGGCGATTATGCGGATATTTTTGAAGAAGAGTACATGGAACTCCTGAATGAACAACTGTCATTGTTCGCAGATGACCCATATGTTCAATATTTGAATACTATTCGCGTAAAGGATACGCATAAAGGGTACTTCTCCATCGATAAAAAGAGCAATCGGTTCGTTGATTCCAAAGTGTCTGCTAGAGAAACCGACTCCGATGATGCGGATGCATATGACCTGATTATGCGACAGAAGGAACAACTTCTCAGCTTTGAGGAACCAACGCGTTTTATTTTCTCCCACTCGGCGTTGAAGGAAGGCTGGGATAACCCGAACGTATTCCAGATTTGTACGCTCAAGCACAGTGATTCTACGATCAAGAAGCGGCAGGAAGTTGGACGAGGTTTACGCCTCTGCGTGAACAAGTATGGCGAACGGATCGATTCCAGTATTCCGGGTATTGACGTTCACGAGATTAATGCATTGACCGTTGTCGCCAGTGAATCTTATGAGCAATTTGCCAAGCAGCTTCAGAGCGAGATTGCCGCGACATTGTCGGATCGCCCAAGCAAGGTAGATCATAGCTTTTTCTTGGAAAAAGTCCTTGTGAACGCCCGCGGCGAACAATTAAAGATCGATGAGCGACTCGCAACCAAGTTGCAAAACGCGTTCATCCGTAATGGTTATACCGACGATGACTACAATCTGACGGATGTTTATTTTGCTGCCGTAGAGGAGCAAACCATCAAACTACCTGACGAGCTGAATGCACATCAAGAGCAGCTTATTGAACTGGTTAAATCGATCTACATTGAAGGCAAATCGGATATGACGAACGATGACCGGAGAAATACAGTTCCGAATATCACGGTGAACAGCAACTTCCATAAGAAAGAATTCAAGGAATTGTGGAGCCGGATCAATAAGAGATCGGTTTACACGGTTCAGTTCGACTCGGAAGAATTGGTGCGGAAGAGCATCATGGCGATTGATATGAGCTTGGACGTGCCTTCCATTCGTTATTCCATCAAGCATGGGGAAATGAATGAGATCGAATCCCGTGAACAATTGAAGCAGGGAGAAGCGTTCAAAATTCGAGAGACGGACGCGGATTATGTTCATCAAGCTGCGGCATCGAAGATCAAATACGACTTGATCGGCAAACTGATGGATGAAACAAAGCTCACCAGAAAAACGATTGTGGCCATCATGAAAGGCATCAAGCAAGCGAAGTTCATGCTGTTCCAAAAGAATCCTGAGGAGTTTATACTTCGAGCGTCCAGACTGATCAATGAGCAGAAGGCGACGACGATCATTGAATCCATTACGTATGATGTGATCAATGATACGTTTGATACCGATGTGTTCACGAAGAACACGTTGAAGGGACAGCTTGGACAAAATGCGATAGCGGTTGAGAAGCACATTTACGACTATGTGGTGACGGATTCCAAGATCGAGCGGGCTTTCGCGAAGGAGTTGGATACGAGCAAGGAAGTAAATATATATGCCAAGCTGCCGCGGGGCTTCTACATCCCAACTCCAGTTGGTGACTACAATCCAGACTGGGCGATTGTATTCAAAGAAGGCGGCGTGAAGCATATTTACTTTATTGCTGAGACGAAAGGTTCTCTGGACTCCATGGAGCTGCGTGAAGTTGAGAAGGCTAAGATTGAATGTGCACGAAGGCATTTTGCTAAGCTGAATTCGGATCAACTGAAGTACGATGTGGTTAATAGCTACGAGAAGTTGATGGAAATTGTGAAAGGGTAAAAACTTGGGAAGATGATGAAGTGATAGTTCATCTCTTCCCATTTACATTTTCTTGCGTTAGACAACCCTGCTATGGTAAAATATTGACAAAAACGAAAGGAGGGGTTATAATGCAAATTTTTAAGCTATTCTATTCCGAGAGGGTAGTGCCAGAACTTGATGTTAAAATCGTGAAGGGAAGTAATCCCGAAGTATTCGGTATTCAGGTTAAACCTGAGAGCTATAGAGAGTTTATGAATTCACATTATAACTTGCTCCGCCGTTACAGAGTACAACAACACATAATGTCAAATTATAAATTCATGCAACTTATTGAAACTAAAAGTCGGTTTGGCATTGAAATAGGTGACATCAAGTTTACCGAAGAAGAAGATCTCATTCGAAATAACAATGAAATATATATCGAATTACGCAAGGCAATTTCGGCCGGGGACTTTGATTCGCTAGTTGAATACCTTCAGGCCCTTGATTTAGATGGTTATAAAATTTCTAGACTTGAGTGTTTTACTGAAACAGGCGAGCGTATAAATGTACATTTCAATGGTACGATATCCTTTAGTAGTCCCCTTAAAATGATGGAGCCATATATAAGGGATAGTTTATTGATGGATTATTTGGTAAAAGGTCCTGAGGTGTTACATTGAGGGATAGAATAATTGCTATTGTTATAAAAACATTCTCAGATGTATTAGCTATTTGGCTCGTTTTTTCCCTTGCGAATAATTCATTAACTCAGTTTTTGAATGCCCAGGGGTTTTCTGATCCAAAGGCTACATTGGGTATAGTATCGGCAATATCGCTCGCAGTGTCTGGATTGCTGATAATTTGTTTAGAACTATTATTTTTTCATGTGCTATTCAAGCCATTATCTATTCAAGTAGGTTTTTTGAGTAAAAACAATCGTTCACTGACAAAAGAAAAGTTGAAAACCACTACAAATCCGATGGATTGCCAAGCTGAATATAAACTTAATGTTGAAATAAGCGGCGGGAATCGACTAACAAATCTGTTATTAAATGCTCTTGGGAGCGACTTGGTCATTAAATACAGACCAGACGCATATGACACAGAGATATCGAACGGCTGGGCAACAACACCGCTACAAAATCTATATAAAAATCGAAGTGGACAAGTTAGATATTATTGGACTGACTCATTAAGAGGCCATACAACAATTGATGAAGAAAGTGCCATTATTTTAAGACCAGAGCTTATAATCAAACCAAAACGATTTGACGTTCATAAATGTAACGTAGATGTTAACTTACGTTCTTCTGCAAAACGATGGTTTCCCTCCAGAGTGGTCTTTTTTTCACTTAAAACATTTTTGGTTAAATATGAGGTAAAGTCATTCAAGATAATTTTTGAATAGGAGACCATAATAGTGGCGAGCACCGTATTTTATCGGTTAACAGCCGATATAACTAGTCTAGAAAGCGTTAATGAAGATATATTAACAATTAGGAAAGATGATGATATACGGCACGTTACTGAAGAACAACTGGCACGAATTCCACAGGAAGAAAGAACCTTTATTTCAAGATGGAGATCTTATGCCGATTATCCTGGTATTTGCACCTTGCAAATGCCCAACAATCAGACAATAAGGTTTCTCGTAAAAGAGGCTTATATTGAAACCTCTAAGTATCGTAGGAACATGTTTGAGAACGACGAGCTTCTACCAAAAGCCCAGAGAACAATATTTGAAACAGTAAAAACTGTTTTCTTTGAACGGAACCACAGGGTTTATGCTGCGATATTTACAACAAGTCAAACAGCTCTCAACAAAATAAAGCAAAAGTTGTTTGAGGATGAGACCTATATAGATACCTTAGATAATGATTACTTAATTGATGGTGATTTGTTTTATTGGTTGTTTTACAAATACGAAGAGAAAAATAAGCTGATTGCAGAAAGATTTGAAGTTGAAGCAATTTCCGGCTTTTTGGGAAATGTTGCTGATGAAACCCATATAATCAGAGGAGAAAGTGAAGTCACACCGACATTACTCGTGACAAAGGCCTTTGTTAGTAAATTCCACCCGATTAGAAGTTTGAATGTTATGCTGAAACTCGATGACTATCGCTTAAGCTTTATTTTTAATGATTTATGCCAATGCTCTATAGGATCTAGTTGCCGAATTCCGAATAATCGTTATGACATTGAAGTTGCCTCAACACTGGTTATTTATGCGTTTATTCTTCCGTACTTATCTCATTTATTTGACACTGACGAAGAATGGAATCCAGATACAAAAACAGGTTTTGCAAAACGCATAGGAGAGGAAGTAATCAAAGAGATTGCTGACTTTCATGGGATTGATTTGAAGAACCTTGAATAGTACACCAGGGGGAAACCCCTTGTGTACTTTTTTCTTAGTTTACCCTATCAATAGATACGCTGAACCGTTTCATAAGGTAACATCACATAATCATCATTATGTGTTTCACTACCAACACATCGAGTTTCCCCTCCCACCTACGCCGCGGCTTAGGTTTTTTGTTTTCCCGAACATACATTCCGTGACAACCTGTAGTAACAATAGCTTGTTATAATGGAAGCATATGACTACTACGGAACGGTGGTGTGGTATGAGAGAAGAGTTGAGAGACTGTCTGCTAAATCTGATAGAGGGCTTGAAACGGTGGGAGGAGAACCCGAATGAAGTGCCGGCTATCCTGCGGAAGGGCCATAAGAAGCTAGTTAAGCTGTTGCTGCATGAGGGAAAGAAGGCTCCCGTTGATCTGCCGGCCTTGATCGCTCTACTACAGCTGCCAGTAAGCAAGTGGGGACTTCCATTCGAAGGAGTCTACCCGCTGGAAGCACCGGTCTTGGTGCCGAATCTGGGAGTATCCCATCATGCCTTAGAGTTCTTGGCCATCCATGAGTCTGCTGAGGAAGCCCAGGCCAAGGAGGTGTGGGCCATCGTGCAGTACTGCCGCGGCGCGGAGCCACCGTTGGAGGAGAAGTATCGAAGGGTAAGGACATTCCTCATTCGTAACCCGGTGGTGTCGGCGATGAAGCTGATGTCCTTCCGTACCGAGCTGCAGGATGTGGAATTGTCGAAGCTCCTTGGTGTCTGTTACGAGGAGATTACGGAGGACTTGGACCGGTACCGGATCTGCCCTCGCTGTGGGTGGACGCTGGAGTATCGCCGGGATGGGTGGAGGTGCGGGGCTGACGATCTTTGTGGTTCGTTGGTCAGTCGCAAGGAACTGGAGAAATGGGAGCCCACGGGGAATCTATTGCGGCTGAAGCCTGGGGTTTATCGGTATACGATGCTGCCAGGGCTGGCTGAGCTTGAGGTAGAGGAGGCCCTTACCACCAAAGGCTACAAGGTTACCTTGTTTCCCCAGGTTGACCGCTATGATCTTGCCATCCATCTAGGCAGCCATACGGTTTATCTGGATATGAAGGATTTCTCTCATCCTCTGACTCTGGCCAACTACTTCAACCGAATGCAAGTCTATGAGCTGGAGAAATATAGGGAGGACCATATCTATGTGGTGATCCCCCAGTACCGGAATAAGGTATACCCCGGGTTTGCTAGACTTGTCTCCAATGCGCTATTGCCTCATGCCAGATATCTTCGCGTCATTAACGAGAAAGAGATTCAGGCTATCCTGGAAGGAGGGACTAACGAATGAGACCTGCGTTCTGGAAGGAATTCGAAGCATTCCATCATCATCTGAAGCCATCCGGCCTACCCCGTCGGGACATAGAGACGATGTACTCGGTCGAGTTGCTCGCAGTGGGGTGCTTAATGGTCAATCCGGCCATGGATATCCGGGAAGGGTGGACGATCCTGGCAGGGTATGATTCACCGGTTATTCCCGTTCACGCCAGGCATGAGATTGCCCATCGGCTGAGGGTGCTATACTCCTCCCTTCGTTCCAGGGCATCCTGGGAGCAGCGGTTTGCCTGGTATGCAGATATAGCGTTCGAATACCGATTATTCGAGCAGTTTCAGGATGGTCGTTGGTCCCTCCGCACCCCAATTCTGTATTCGGACCGGAGGGGATGGTATGAGAGCTTGCTCAACTGCCCCGTTCACCAGGAGAGCCGCGACCTTCCTTTTGCCAGCCAGGGGGAATTTCATTATTACAAGTATACACATGAGCAGGAGCCTGTGCGTTATGAGGGGAGAATCCCATCCAATCTACCAAGTATAACGATGTTCCCACGGTACCGCCCCAAGGGAAGCTATACTCTTCAAATAGGGGAGAACAGCCTGTATCAAGCCGAGAGTTTCCGGGAAGCTTCTGCTTCAGCGGAATGGGTGGAACGGGGTAGCTTCAGCATCCGGCTTCAACACCTCTCCGATCCCACACGCAAGACCATGGACTACAAAGGTCTGCAGCATATTGTTGGAGGCCTGGGGACCGGTAAATCCACCTTGATGGTTCTGGAAACCAACCAACTGGTTCAAGCGGGGGCCCGAGTCGGATTTATTGAGGGTAGTGTTCCCCAAGTGTTGAATCGTGTGAAGGAGCTGCGCCGGATAGGGATTCATGCGGTACCCGTTATCGGCAAATCCAGCCGCTCGAAGCACCAGGAAGACTTCTTGACGGCTCGTCGGGATAAGATTCGGGATGTGACGGATTGGGGAGCAGATGATCAGTTGGAGCTAAGGCATCTGTCGGATTTCTGCATGATCCAAGCTCTGGCCAACGACCATGACGACAAACCGGATTATCCGTGCCGGCAACTTAAGCAGGGGGATACCAAGTGCCTGTGCCCCTACGCGGGTGAATGCGGGATTTATAAGGACTTTGCTCAGTTAATAAGCGCGGAAGTCTGGGTCACCACATCGGCCAGTATCCTCAAGACGAAACTGCCCTCCATGCTGGATCCGTATGAGAGAATGACTTATGAGGCTATGTATGATTTGTTGGATGTCATTTTCGTAGATGAAGCGGATGCGGTTCAGAGGCAGTTCGACGATTCCTTTCTCTCCGAAATCCCGTTGTTCGGCCATTCGCAGCATCTTTTTGAGAAGGCACTGCTCGAATCCCTTGGAAGAACCATCGGTCAGTATGGCAAATATGCGGATGATGCCGTGATCCAAGAGTGGATGGATGTGCTGAACCGGCTGGAGAGCAGTATCCGGCGGGGAATTTACCGAACGCTGAACCGTTCCCCGGAATATGCCCGTTTCCTATATCGGAAGCTGATTCGGCTCTCAACGGAAGCCTACCGGATTAGCGGAGCCTTCACACAGGTGGACGACGAACGGTCCCGGATTGAGAACATGCTGCTTGACTTCACCGACCATCCCTTGGAGCACGAGTTGTTCCCCAGTGTGAATCGGCTTCTAGAGGCCGTCACCTCTAAGGACAGGGATCAGGTTCTATCGGACATCATCACCCAACTAGGCGGGGCCGATACTCCCAATAGCAAATTCAAGTTTCCGGCAGAGTCTCTGGAGTTCTATCTCTGTCTCTCCTTGATCGATTATGACATGAAGCGTTTCATGGACTTGTATCCCCTGGCGCAAGCCAAGCTGGGCAAGCTGTCTGAATTTGACGGTTTGTACTCAATCTTGAGTGAGTTCACCCCTATTACGAAGGAAGCTATGACGGGTCGAATGACGGGGTACCTCTATGATGTGAAGCCAGGCCATATAACAGGCACATTTAAGGCGGTTCAATATTCGGCGGTGGGCCGGCTTCTCCTTGAGGATTGGCACCGGGCATTCGAAGGGATTGACGGATATGCAGGGCCAGCAGTCGTGCTGCTGTCAGGGACAAGCCTGGCGCCGGGATCTGCCCATTATAACATCTCGTCCGAACCCGAATGGTTGTTGGAATCGAATCTCCCGGTTCCCGCCATCCATCAAGAATTCTACCCTATCTATGAAAAAGGAGCCGCCAAACCGATCTATGTATCCGGCGAATCGGAGGAAAGCAGGGGGCGGAATCTACGGATCCTGACCTCCAAACTTTTACCAAAGATTGAACAAGAGCTGCTCGAATGGAAAGCGCGGGGAATCGGCCGGAAGGTGCTACTCATAGTCAATTCCTATGAGGATGTAAAAGAGGTTGGGGCGGAGTTTGCGGCCTATGCCAAGTGGAACAACCGATACCGACAGCTGGACCGGGATCCGGACCCTGATCGGGATGCGGAATATTCCAGGGCAGAGCTGGAGCGATTTGCGAAGGAGAAGGCAGACGTGCTTATTGCGCCTCTGCTTGCCATCAGCCGGGGCTATAATATTTTGGACGAGTCAAAGGGGTCTCTGTTCGGTTCCGTCCTATTCCTTGCTCGGCCTTATCCTATCCCGCATGACATGAAGTATCTGGTACAGTTGCTGCATGCCGATCTGCCGGAGCTGACCCGGAAGGCTAAGGAAAGAGGATTGACCTACAGGGAAGCTCTTACCTTCCTGAGAAGGGAAAGCAACGGCAAGCTGCATCGCTTGTATCATAAACCGGACTATTGGTCCATTCTGAAGCCCCCCGAGAGAAAAACCATTGCCTGGTTCACCTTCATCCCCATCTGGCAAACCATAGGCAGGCTTCTGAGGAAGGGCACATCGGCAAGGGTCTTCTATTGTGATGGAAAATTTGCCGCGCAGCCTTCAGGTACGGATTACGGGGAGTCTATGCTGGACTACTGGCACAAAATCATGGAAGAGAACAAGCATACACAGGCATTCCGGAGCTTGTATGGACCTTTTATAGATAGTATACGAACTGTGGTGGAGAGGGTGGATGAGAATGAGCAAGAACTATAAGCTGCAGCTCTATGCGTTCGAATGTGACACATCTCTTTGGGAAAACCAGTTGATCTATAAGCTCTATCTGCCTAAGGAATGGAAAGAGTTTATGAACCAATTCAGCAACGGGTGGAAGTTGGATTTCAAGACAACTCCTCTAGGCAAGAAGCTGCAGAGTATTTTCCCGCAGATAATTTGGGTCAATAATAAAGTACATCAAGAAGAGAATCAGAAACCCTGGTTGATCGCCACCGAGCCTCTCTCCATCGAGATGATCCTCTTGCTTGCCAAGGGGTGGATGATGCAGGTTGCTGTTAAGATAGGTGTTGATATACCTGCTGAGGTCGATGAGGGTAAGGCGGGGTGGCGGGAGGAGTCTGTGAAGGTTGCCCTGCTGCAAGATCGGGGTCTTGCTTATAGCGTTTTACCTGGGGTGGTGGCTCACCAATTTTGCAAGGAAACTAAGAGGTTGCAGCTGCCGGACAGGGAGGAGCCTGTATCCTTGGAGTTCTCTCTGGTATCCGGCAACAAATCGGCCGAGTGTATGTCTCAACCTATCAATAACCAATTCTCCTATGTGGTCCGATTTCGTCTGGAATACCGAGCGGGGGAGCCGGAGCGGCATCTATTGATGGTGTCGGCGGGCATACGAAGGTTTGTTACGGAGCCCCCGGAGAGGAAGTATCTGAAGGGGAAGATCAACAGCACCATACTGGTATCCATGGATAATCCTTTTATGCGTCATACAGGTCTAGGACGAAGATCCTATTCCAGTTTGTCCTTCCGGAGGGTTGGAGGTACCGAACCTTACACCAAGTGGTCGGAAGGGTTCGACGAGTTATATTTCGATGTCCTGTGGGGGAAGACCTTTTCGACGGAGGAGATCTTGAAGGACCCTGCAGCCTATGCTTCCAGCCATTCTCCCAAGGTGTGGGTCGTTCACAGCAACCGGATGTTCGGTTCTTTATGGATAGAAGCGGGAATCAGTATTGAAGAGAAAATGAGGTTCTACGAGATGGTCCGGGAGCAGTTAGCCCAGTGGAAGCCTCTGCCGTTATTGGACTATGTGGCAAACCCGGGGCGTAAGAGAACCCGTAAGGGTGAGAAAAAGGAACAGCCTGTGGTATGGTGCGGGCATGGGAAGGACTTCGTTCTGGAGGTCTGGGGGCCGGATCAGCTCTACCATAGTGTGATCAGGGCATTGAAGGATAAGAAATACAATGGGAAAGCGATAGCCAGCTATGTAGCGGAGGGGGAGTTCCGGCTTCATGCCCCTTCAGCCAACCGTATTCGAATTGTGCAGAGGGACAGGCAGGATTTCCTGGATGGGTTGGACGATCAAACCTACGGCTCATTGGCGGAGAAGCACCGGGTCAATCATATGGAACGGAGTATCGAGCCGGTGGGAGGGGAGGATTGGATTACTCTTGCCCTGGTGGAGATTCTGCCGAAGAAGAGCTGGGGCAAGGGAGAGGACCCGAAGCAAGCCGCAAGGCAAGGGTTTCAACTAACGGGGAGATTGTCCCAGTTCATCTACCCCGAGGATGAAGAGAAGAAGCCCAAGCGCAAGAAGGATGCGCCCCCGGGATCCAGTTACATTCACAAGGTCTTCAACAGTGTCCTCGATTTGTTGGGGGACTCGGGGGTTGTCGATGGGAAGGGTTACGGGTTGGTGAAGGAACGCAGGCCCATCCTGGCCTTTGACTTGGTTAAGGGAGAAGCGGGGCTGTATGCCATCCAGTCCAAGCTGGAAAACGGCAGCCTATTCATCAAAGGAAAGGGTCAAGAGGAGTGGCAGCCTCTGAGGGATGCCGTTCTGAACTGCCACAAGTATGAAGTGCTGCCGTCGAAAGCAGAGGCGCGTAAGAAAGAAGTGAGTCGTTGGGTTGTAGATGAGATTAGGGCTGAACGGTTACGTGGCAATGAGGTGGTGGTTCTCCTTGAGGCGGAGATGCGCATTGAAGGCTTGGTGGGAATCCAGAACCGTAATATTGAGTTCGGCCAAAACCCGCCTCTGTCACCATGGATTCAGGAGGATCCTGGTGTAACCATCGCTAGGGTCAATTCCAACGATGACGTTCCGTCCTATGGATTTGAACCGCTGGCCTATGCGACCGGAGTCTACAGTGACGGTGTGACCGACTTATATTACGGGGTAGGCTTGAAGCCCAAGACTCAGAAGGGAACGGCCAAGGCCCAGACCAAATACACCTACCATAACAAGCCCTTCCAGCAACCCAGGCTACTGGAATATATGCCTCTAGGGGACATGGATCGGGAAGATCGGGACCGCCTGGCTTGGATGACTCACAGCCTTCGCGAGCTCTGCATCACCTATGAATCCACCACGGCCAAGCCATACCCGCTGAAGATGATGGGTACGTTGAAGAAGTACCTGAAGGGGGATCTCTTCGACGGCGTGGATGCGGAGTTGGAGGAGTTTTGAGTCAAGAAACTATTAAATGAAGGTTTATTGAATGAGGGAACTGTGATCTAATAAAAGATAAGGAGATTTGACTTCACCTTAGGATTGGAGGTTGTCAAATGAGTGGACACGATGCGCTTGAACCATCATTTGTTGAACAAGCGATTGAATTTGCCGCTTATGCACACCAGAACCAGAAGCGAAAGGGCACGGATATCCCCTATATTAGCCACCCTTACGCTGTTGGAATGATTTTGCAAAAGGCAGGATGTTCAGAGGAAGTCGTCGCTGCGGGTATTTTGCATGATACGCTTGAAGATACCGATACGACGGAAAGAGATTTGCTTGAACGGTTCGGACCGGTTGTACTAGAAATTGTAAAAGGCTGCTCGGAACCGGACAAAGACGCATCATGGGAAGAGCGAAAGCGGCATACACTCGATGAATTGAAACAAGCCGATTTGCACATTCGGTTGGTGGCTTGTGCGGACAAATTGCATAATATCCGTGCGATACAAAGAGATTTGAAGTCACATGGGGAAGAAGCTTGGAATAGGTTTAAACGTGGTCGGGAGAGCCAGGAGTGGTACTACAGAGGATTAGTGGATAGCTTGGGATACTCGTCGCATTTTTCCTTAATAGATGAATTAAAGGATGCTGTTGAAAAAGTGTTCGGATGATTGGATGAAACGCGAGGAGTTTGTATGTCGAAGAAATACATCTAGAAATTAAGGGGTTATGAAGCGATGAGCAAAATCTACTTCGGGAAATTTGATAGCAAGAGACCGATTCAAATTCAAGAGAGGTATTATGCCGCGGGGGCTAAAGGTAATTCGTGGTATGGAGGAATTGAACCTGGCGACTACATTTTTGTTGTAACAGAATCAACTGTTATTGCCCTTTGGAAAGTTAGAGAATACGGTAATAAAGTGAATCCGATTAATCCCGCCGATACAGGGGTTGTATTTTTTGATGAGGTAAAAAAACTAACGCAAGCAGTATCGGTATCGAAATTTATAAAAAGTCCGTATTTCAATGTGAACATTAATCTTTTGAATAAGATATCTAAATCGACTTTAGGCTGCGGGTTTTTCCCTATTGAAACAACTTCGATATTTCCAATGGAGCAATGGGATCAATTATCGTTTGTTTCGGAAAGGCAGTTCTTCGTCACATTAAGCACTCAATTACCACCACTTGCAGAGAATGACGTAATGGTAGTCATTGATAATCTTCAAGAAGCACGAATAATCGATTTTTTGGAATGGAAAAGTGGAAAATCCCAGCCATATGTTGTCCTTCGTAAACTATATGAAGATAAAAATGCAACAAATGAGCGGTATACTCTACATGAATTGCTTGAATATGCAGAAGAGGAAGCTCCTTTTAAGCGGAATTACCTAAAAAGTGTGTTGAATGAACTTGAGAAACAGGGATATTTTGTTGTTAACAACCCTGCGAAGCTATACGATAATATTCTGGTTGGTCGGCGAAAGACCCCTATTTCCAAGACCCATTCTGAAGAGATTATCGGGGCATCCAAGGTTACACCAGAGCTACTAAACGAAGAAGAATGGCCTGAGTACTTTGATCAATACCGAAACTACGCCGAACTTCTGGAGTTTAACCCAAACTTGATTTTATATGGACCCCCTGGAACGGGTAAGACGTTTGCGACTAAAAACATCATTGAAGCATTTGAATACAGACAACAAAAGCGTTATATCCCCTTCGCGACTGTTGAGAAGGAAGAACGGGTCCGCTTTATAACTTTTCATCAATCTTACTCTTATGAAGAATTTATTGAGGGAATACGACCTCAATTAGACGATGCTTCGGAGCAAAAAGCAGACGGCGGTGAATTACGATATAAAGTTGAATCCGGTGTCCTTAAACAAATGGTAGAAGCTGCATCTACCCAAATCATAAAAGCGGAATCGAGACAATCTGGTATTACAGGAGCAGAATTAATCCGACCTAATTCAAGAGTCTGGAAAGTTTCACTTGGTAGACGCAATGACGATCAAATCTATAATCGATGCAAGAAAGAAAATCATATCGCGGTGGATTGGCTTGATGATCTTGATCTGACCGATAAAACTTATGATGAAATATTTACTTTGTTAAAGAGTCAACGAGATGAAGATGCAAAAAATCCGACAATGGACGCCAACACATTGGATACATTGATCAATCATATGAATAAGGGCGATATCGTATTTATTTATGATGGGCCGTGGACAATTCGGGATATTGGAGTAATTACAAGCGACTATACATACCTGGAAGGAAGGCCTTCTCCCCATATTAGAGCTGTTACTTGGTTAAAGGAATTTACGCAACCGATTGATATTTCCGACATGAATGGCGGCATTCGTCTAACATTAAAGACGATATATGAGCTACCTCGAATTCAAATGTCCGATGTTCAGAAATTAATAGGTAGCTATGATAATTCTACCACAACAATTTCGAAGGCTCAGCAAGTACAACAACTGCCCTATTATTTGATCATCGATGAAATTAATCGGGGGAACATATCTAAAATATTTGGTGAGCTTATGACTTTGGTTGAAAAGGATAAACGGCAAACTATTAGTACCATTTTACCCTATTCGAAGAAGCCGTTTACGCTACCTAGAAATTTGTACATCATCGGGACAATGAATACTTCAGATCGTTCAATCGCAATGTTGGATACAGCTTTAAGAAGACGATTTGTATTTGTTGAAGTAGAGCCAGATTATGCATTGTTTGATCATAACAATGCGAAGGTAGGTCATGTTGAGTTAGCCCCCCTCCTAAAGAGTGTTAACGAAAAGATTTCTGAGAAAATTGACCGGGATCACCGTATCGGCCATGCCTACTTGATGGATATTCTAACAATCGATGACCTTTACAAGAGCTGGTACTATAAAGTATTGCCCTTAATTGCCGAGTACTTTTATAACGATGTAACAGCTATTCAATCTGTAGTTGGGACAAAGTTCTTTGAAAAATCCGGAAGCATTCGTTTTCTGAGCACTTTGCCTTCGACTTCCGAAACGGTATCAGAGTTTGAAAAAGCTCTTGTAGCCCTCTACAAAGGATCAGAAGCATGACAAAGAAAATTTTGACCGTATTTGAGGACAGGTATTCTCAGCAAAAATTGACAGATCTTCAGAAGAAGGAATTGTTATCTTTAGAATCGCTACTGGGGAAGCAGAATCTTATTCTTAGAGCGGATGATTGGCTGCTTGTACGTAAATATGTTGGATTTATAGCAACACCATCACTTCAGATACAGATTTTGCCGAAACTATTTGAGGATTCTGTGTCCACGGAGGATGTCGAAAAAGAAAAGCTATTGTCTGTCCGAATGTTATTTCGGTTACTGTCAGATAGCGGATTTCTTTCGATTAAAGATATTCCGAATCCTCAACAAATCGCGATGATGAATGGGGATTTATTAGAGATTTTTATTAGCATTTTTACAAAGAAGTTTTTGGAATTATTTCACAAACAGATTTATCGGCAGTATGAAGAGTGTGAAGAAAACATGGTAATGGTTAAAGGAAGAATTATGTTTCAACAACAACTACTTCGAAATGGATTTCTTAAGCATAAGCATTTTGTTAGCTATCAAGAATTCACGGAAAATAACCTGTTGAACCAAATATTCAAGTCAACCATGAATTCTCTTCGCGTCCTAACAAAAAGTGACGAAAACAAGAAGAACCTGAATATGGCAATTATGTTGCTTGAGGATATTCAATATGTGAGATTGAGCAAGTCATTGTTTGACCAAGTCCGATTCAATCGACTTAATGAATCTTATCAACCTCTATTTCAATTAGCTAGGATGTTTTATCATAATCGGCAACCTGGTATTCATTCAGGGGATGAGCGGACATTTACATTCCTCGTACCCTTAAATCAGTTATTTGAGTACACGTTATATCAATGGATTCATGAAGGACTTTCAGAAGAAGGATTAGAAGTGAATTATCAGAAACCACAGCGTTTCCTGGACTCCCACAACGATGTATTCCTATTAAAGCCAGATATAACGATACAGACACAAGCTACTATGCAAATGATTGTGGATGCTAAGTATAAAAATCCGGTGAGCGATTCAAAGGTTGACTTGTCCGAACCGGATGTTTATCAAATGCTCGCGTATGCTGTGAGATATCAATGCAACCGGCTGTTTCTCGTTTATCCTATGTTCCGTAGTAATAAAGAATTGAACAATCCTTTAGCTTCTTATGTTATTCGGAATGGGGACGAGAACATTCATATCAGCGCAATGCAAGTTGATATTTCATCTGAAAATTTGACTTCAACAAAAAGGGAGTTGGTTCAAGCCATTCGCAATCAATGTGATTTTACACTCTTCAAATAAATACTTGATTTTAATAAATATGAAATTTACGAAACCCACTCTAGTTGACTTGGAGTGGGATATTTTTTTACCGCGGCTGCTAAATATTACATCTCTATCATTTTTAATCCCTATTTGGACCAATCGAGCTCTACTAATTCTCATTTCTTTTTAGAAGGTTTATGGGAAACGATGGCGAATTATTAGGGAAAAAGTGGATTAGTGGGGAGAACTTACTTATGAGAATCGAATCAGTGAAGGTTAATAACTTTAGGTTACTGCGTGATACTGAGATAACCCTTGATGAAAAAACTACCGTTATTGTAGGTCGAAATAACTCAGGCAAAACCTCATTTACCGAAGTTTTTAGACGATTGTTGTCGGATGTTACGGCAAAATTTAAACTAGAAGATTTCTCAATTCCAATACTCGAAAATTTTTGGAATGCATTTATACTCATGAAAGAGGGTAAAGAAGATCAAGTAATACGGGAAGTCCTCCCGTATATCCAAATAACTCTGACACTTAAGTACGACACTACTGATAATCTTGGCCCTCTGGGGGAGTTTGTGATTGATTTAGACCCAAATTCAACCCATAGTGTGGCGATGTTACGCTACCAGCTTGCGGAAGGAAAAATTGCCACATTTTTCGAGGGCATTGAGTACACTGGAATTCCAGAAAAAACAGTGTTGGAAAAGAAGGACTTCTTTAGAGCAATCAGAGAGAGGGTGCCACAGTTTTTTTCTACATCTGTATATGCAATCGATCCACAAGACCCAACTAATCAAAAAAAGCTGGATTTAGCTCTATTTCGTGAATTGTTGCAAACAGGATTTATATATGCACAAAGAGGCTTGGATGATACGACACATAAAGATAGGGATGTTCTCGGTGGTATAGTCGAACGAATGTTGAGTATTGCTAAATCGGAAAGCCCAAAGTCATCAAAAAATGAAACTGTGGTATTACTTGAGAACGCTATTAAGGAGATTCAATATAAACTTGATAATGATTTTAATCAACATGTTAATAAGCTGCTTCCTGCACTCTCATTATTTGGTTACCCCGGTCTTAGTACATTACCATTGCTTACTGAGACAACCTTAGATGTAAAGAGACTTTTAGAAAATCACACAAAGGTACATTATCCGGGTGACCATGGTATAAATTTGCCTGAAACGTACAACGGATTGGGCTCGAGGAATCTAATTTATATACTTTTCCAATTATTTGAGTTTTTTAAGATGTATAAGGCTAGAGAAACCGCTGCAAACTTTCATCTAATATTTATAGAAGAGCCAGAAGCGCATTTGCATCCCCAAATGCAGGAAGTATTTATTCGGAAGCTTACGGAAATTTCCGATGAATTCTCGCGCCAATTTAATGATGGTGTTCCATGGCCAGTTCAATTCGTTATTACTACTCATTCTACTCATATCGCCAATGAGGCATCATTTGATTCAATCCGTTACTTTTTAAATACCAACATGCATACCCGTGTAAAAGACCTTAGAGTAGGATTTAGTACCGAAACACAAAAAGATGATAAGGAGTTTCTGCATAAGTACCTGACCCTGACAAAATGTGATCTTTTTTTTGCGGATAAGGCTATATTAATTGAAGGGCCGACAGAAAGAATTCTAATGCCTAAGATGATCGAGAAAGTTGATTCAGAATTGGCTCATACAAGTCAACTATCGAACAATTATTTATCTATAATTGAGGTAGGGGGAGCGTATGCGCATCACTTTTTCTCTCTGCTCAATTTCCTGGAAATACGTACACTAATAGTTACAGATATAGATTCAGTTGAAACGGGTAACAGGAAGAAATGTATCGTTTCAGAAGGTACGTATACAAGTAATGCATGCATTAAAAAATGGTTTGGCGACCAGGATATCTCTCCCAATTGTCTTTTAAGTAAAACAGAAACAGAAAAGACGAAGGGGTTGCTTCGCATATCTTATCAGGTATCGGATTTTTTTGAACCTGGGAGAGAAGAAATCTTTGTTGCGTTGAAAGAAACTGCTGCTGCACTTGAACCAACGATGCTGGAAATGGGGAAAGGTGACTCGCAGAATAGGGGATCTAATGGTCCGACTGGGAGAAGCTTTGAAGATGCTTTTATGTTGGCTAATAAGTCCTTATTCGGTATAACAGGGAATAAATGCGAGGAGTTAGAAAGGTCTGCATGGGAAAACGCACTTAAGGTTGACAAAACCAATTTTGCACTTAAATATGCGCTTGAAGATACTAGCTGGAATGTCCCAACATACATAAAAGATGGATTGGTTTGGTTATCACTTAATTAGATATATGGGGGTGTTATAATTTTGAACAAAATCTACGCCACTAGTCCTGCCGAAATAGCAGCGAATGAAGCTGTGGAGAAAGTTTATTCATGTATCGGAAATAATAAGAGTTTTGTCTTGGAAGCTGGTGCTGGTGCTGGTAAAACTCATACTTTGATACAAACATTAAAGCATATTCTTGAAACAAGAGGCGAAACATTAGTAAGAAACAAACAAAGAATTGCGTGTATTACTTACACTAATGTTGCTAGAGAAGAAATTGAATCTAGGACAGATTATCATCAAGCAATTTATACTGCGACAATACATTCATTTTGTTGGTCAATAATTAAGGATTACCAGCCACGGTTACGTGAATTAATAATTGAATTAGAAAAATGGCCTGAAAGATTGGTGTCCATTGATAGTATTGATTCATTTACGATTACATACGATTTGGGCCTACCCAAAGTACAGGGGAAACAAATATTGCTAGGCCACAATGATGTTATTTTGCTCGCAATTCTATTGATGGAAGATCTGAAATTCAGAAGGATACTCGTTAATCGTTATCCGGTTCTATTTATTGACGAATATCAAGATACTGATAAAAATTTCGTGGCATCATTAAGGAAACACTTTCTTGATGGTGAGAACGGTCCCCTTCTTGGTCTATTCGGTGATCATTGGCAGAAAATTTATGCAACAGGTTGTGGGAAGATTGAGCATTCCAATCTAGAGACCATTGGTAAACGAGCAAATTTCCGTTCAAGTACTAAAATCGTTGATTGCCTGAATAGGATGAGACCTGACTTAACGCAGGAGGTTAGTGACAAAAATAACACTGGAGAAATAAATGTATTTCACACAAATGCTTGGATTGGTAGTCGAAGGACAGATGGTCACTGGAAAGATGATCTTCCCTCTGATATCGTTCACCAGTACATTGATATAACTAAGTCAATACTTGTTAATGCTGGATGGGACTTTTCTCCGGAAAAAACAAAAGTATTAATGTTAACTCACAATATACTTGCTCAGGAGCAGGGATATCGTAACTTGGCAGATGTCTTTCCTCGAAACGAGACATACATAAAAAAAGAAGATCCATACATTGCTTTCTTTGCTGATATATTGGAGCCATTCTGTATTGCTTATGAAAATCGAAAATACGGTGAAATGTCACGTTTCTTAGGTACAAACTTTCCATTGATTCGTTCTCACAAAGATAAAGAACATTTGTCTAGGGATTTGGATAAACTAATTGACTTGCGGTCTAATGGAACTGTGGGGATGATTATTGAGCATTTATTAAGAGGCACTTATCCTCCATTAACAGAAAGTATTATTCAAATTGAGGAAATGTACAGGAAGAAGGACCAATTGGAACTGACAGAAAATCAAAGGGAACTGTTAGCGAGAGCTGAAAAATTGAAGGAGATCTCATACCAAGAGGTTGTTGCTTTAGTGAAATTTATAGAAGATAAAACTCCATTTGCAACCAAGCATGGAGTTAAAGGAGCAGAATTTGAAAATGTTTTAGTGGTTTTTGGCCGCGGTTGGAATTTGTATAATTACTCCCAAATGTTAGAATATGCGTCTACTGGAGTACCGAAAGATAAATTGGAGAGTTTTGAAAGGAATAGAAACCTCTTTTATGTTGCTTGTTCTAGACCCAAAAAAAGATTAGCTTTGCTTTTTACACAAAAGCTGTCTGATCCAGCTCTTCGTACTCTCGAAACTTGGTTTGGGAGTGATTCTCTAATTTCCTTACCTTGAGTAGCCTACACATAGACACTACTATTGAGCTTGTTTGAGTATGAGGTAACCGACACAGCTTAATAAGATTTAGAAATCAGGGTGTGAATTCCAGGTCATTTCGATAGTTTACATATGTACATTCGACTTTATTAGTAACGATGATTTTTCAAATTTATTACTTTCATTATCGGATTGAAGGCTGCTACGTTTACCCAAATCGGACTTAGCCGATTTTTTAGTTCTTCCTTCGATTTCACCCTGATATGCCGAAGAACCTGCTTGGTCATCTTGGTAAAGAAGCTCTCGATGATATTTAGCCAAGAGCCATGTTTGGGAGTAAACACAAAATCGATGCGATCCGGCCAGTTGTTAAATAAGCTTTTGGTTGTCTTAAATTACCTGAATGACTGTATAAAGTTTCCAGAATACGAAATAGATATATTATATTGGACAGGCGTGTGTCCTAGTGCTTGAGAATAACAAAACAAACATAATTACGCAGAGATGAAAAAACTTGTTGCTGAAAGGATACATATTTTATGGCAAAGGAAAATGCTTTTCTTGATGATAACCAAGGGCTTAGTGAGGATGTAGCGGACTCTTTTGACTTCGATGGGTTGGAAGAGAAACTCCAAAGCCAATTAGAAGAAGATCTAGCTGATTTAAAATTTTTGGCGAAAGAGAAAGAAAAAATAGGAAATCCGGACAACCTAGGAAATGTCATCATGGATGTTGTTTGGGAGCAGTTTATGAATCAAGTTGCTGTCAAAGCTGGGGAGGATTTTATTAAAGAGAATAATGGCCTCAAACTTGATTTGCGGGATGAAGCTCATATTCAAACAACAGAAAATTTTGCATACGGAAACATTGCAACACATAATACAAAAATTGACTATCAAGAACGTTACGATGATTGGCAGTCCAATTTCGTAAAAGACGAAAATGGAAATGTTGTAACCCACACAACCAGATCTGGAAAAAAGGAAGCTACATTGGTTAAAGGTGCAAGAAAACCATTTGATGATGGTCGACCAAGCGGTTCTGCTGAGAAACACACAGATATGGATCACACTGTATCAGCAGCAGAAATTATTCGAGATTCGGCGGCTAACGCTCACATGACAAAAGAGGAACAAATCGCCTTTGCTAATAGTGAGGCAAATCTTAACGAAATGGATTTGAGCCTTAATCGTTCAAAGGGCGACAAGTCAACAACCGAATGGCTTGATAATCCAAACGCTGATGGTCAAAAGCCAAATGAGATATTTGATATCAGTGATGAAAATGATAAAAAAATGCGTAAGAAAGATGCTGAAGCTCGTGAAGAATACGAAAAGCAGAAAAAAGAAGCTGAGAAGAAATCTATTGAGGCAGGAAAACAGTCTCAAAAGGAAGAAGCATTTCGTATTGGCGGTAAAGCACTTAGAGCGGTGCTCATGCAGTTGCTTGCTGATTTGGTTAAGGAAATTATCGCTAAGTTAGTTAAGTGGTTTAAGTCTGCTAAAAAGGGCTTAGACACCCTTCTAGATAGCTTAAAAGAGGCCATTCATTCCTTCATCAGTAAAATGAAAACGCACTTGATTAATGCAGGAAATACTGTGTTTAGTACTGTTGCAACAGCGATTTTAGGTCCTATTTTTGGAACCATAAAAAAAGTATGGATGTTGTTAAAGCAAGGTTGGAAATCGCTTAAAGACGCTGTCAATTATATAAAGAGTCCTGAGAACAAAGGTAAACCTATTAGTCGTCTCCTTCTCGAAACAGGTAAAATAATCATTGCAGGATTAACTGGAGCAGGAGCATTAGTGCTTGGCGAAGTTATCGAAAAAGGTCTGATGACAATTCCTATATTCGCCATCGAGATACCTTTGATTGGTAGCCTTGCAAATATTATAGGTATTTTTCTGGGTGCTGTAGTTGCAGGGATTATAGGTGCTATTGCAATAAATCTTATTGAAAAAAGAATTGAAAAAAGCCAGAAAGCAGCTGTTGTTGAAGCTCAAGTCGAGAAGAGCAACGAGGTTCTAAATCTTCAGCACCAAGTCCGTATTGTAAGTGAGGTAAAGCTTGAACACACTAAGGCAAATGCAGCGAAGGAGATAAAAGATCGTCATGTTGCTGCAGCAAATATGATGAGTGAATCTCTAAAAAATATCGCTGCAAATTGCGAGGATGATGAATCTATACAGAGCACATTTGATGATATTGATAATCTATTAGACGAACTAAGTGAGGAATAAAGATGAATGAATTAGTTATAAAAACCCACAATTTCGAACTAGCAAAAAGAGGGTTAAAAGAATTTTCGCAAAAGAAGACAGATGAGTTAAAAATTGATACCGTTAAAACTGACGGGGGATTTCTAGGCCTTGGTGACCATAAGGTTACAGGATCCGAATTAAATAGTAGACTCAGTACTATTCAGCAGCATTTAATTGATTTAAATACTACGAATAATAGAACCATCAAAGAGTTTGGTCAGGTATATAGTGCATTAGAGGCGTTGGATAAAGACTACATTCAAGCTATTTTGATATCTATTAAAGCTACTGAAAAAACCAGTGAACGTATTCAAGCAACGCAAGAGCAAATTAAAAAGATTGTTGAGGATCAGAAAAAAACACTTGAGGTCCTAAAAAGGTTTAAGCAAAAACTGGATGGTTATGCTCATCTCGAAGACATCGATAAAATTTGGAGTGATTGTCAGAAATGGTATAGCGAAATTACTGCGTTATCAAATTCAATTAGTAGTGCGAAGGCCATCAGCAAAGCAAATGCACAAAAAGCGGATGAAATAAAAACTGTATTAAAGGGTACGGAAACCAANTTAAATGATCTATCNAAGCACTTAAATCAACAGATTGTAAAACTTGAAGCCATCATCTCTTTTACAAGTAAGTTAGAGAAAATTGTCCACTTACAAGATATCGACGAAATGTGGGATTCTTTATCAAATGCGCATACTTCTTTGGCGAATATCAGCAATGAGTTGAGTTCTTTTAAGGATACCGCATCTAAACAACAGGATGATATAAAAACCGTATTAAAGGGTACGGAAACGGAATTAAATGATCTATCAAAGCACTTAAATCAACAGATTGTAAAACTTGAAGCCATCATCTCTTTTACAAGTAAGTTAGAGAAAATTGTCCACTTACAAGATATCGACGAAATGTGGGATTCTTTATCAAATGCGCATACTTCTTTGGCGAATAACAGCAATGAGTTGAGTTCCTTTAAGGATACCGCATCTAAACAACAATCTGACATAGAAACCCTTCTATCTTTTATGGGGAATTTGTCCAGTTGTAAGCATTTGAACGATATAGATGATATTTGGAATTCCAGCGAGATGCATTCTATCCAATTGTCTGAATTGGAAAAGCAGAGCGATGAAATAAAGAGCATTGTTCAATCGATTAAGGAAAACACCGATGCTGCAATCGCAAGTGTTGTTGAAAAGAATGATACAGCTGTCCAGAAGTTAACTAAAAAAATCAAATATGCTTATCTTCTTGCTGGTGGATCATTTGGGCTTGCAATTATTGAGTTGATTGTGATTCTTTTGAAGGTGGAATGATGGATAAATACAAGAGCGCGTTAATAAATAACGCATCAAAATTAGATGCTATTACAGATGCCTGTGGTGAGATTACTAAGCTTGCAGCTTCTATAATTGAGGAGAACAGTAGGGCGGCTACGGTTTCACTTCTTAGAAAAATATCAGAGGTAGTAGATAATTCTAAATACCAAATTGAAGTAAAGCGTGTAGCCCAGTTGTTAAACTCAAATTTAATTGAATACTATGGCTATTCAACATTGCAAAGTATTTGCAAACCAGATACGGTGATAGTGGAGGATACAAGAACTTTGCAAGAACTGTTGGGCGAGCTAAACGCTCTTGTTGGTTTGGAGACAGTTAAAGCTAAGGTTAATGATTTAATTGCTTATCAAAAGATTCAAAAGCTACGTAGAGAGAATAATCTTCACTCCTCAAAAAACACTTTGCATCTAGCCTTCACAGGAAATCCGGGAACGGGAAAAACAACGGTTGCGAGGATTGTTGGTAGAATCTACAAACAGATAGGGTTGCTATCAAAAGGCCATTTTATTGAAGTGTCAAGAATAGATCTTATAGCAGGATACCAGGGCCAAACAGCACTTAAAGTTAAGAAAGTAATAGAACGTGCAAAAGGCGGAGTATTGTTTATTGACGAGGCTTATAGCATTACTGAAAATGATCATAGTGATTCTTATGGAAGAGAGTGCCTAACGGAACTCACTAAAGCATTAGAAGATTATAGAGATGATTTAGTTGTTATTGTTGCTGGTTATACAGAACCAATGAATAAGTTTTTTGAATCGAATCCGGGGTTAAAATCAAGATTTAA
>Ga0065721_10049673_pt1 | contig 29101 bp, 25 predicted proteins | sample Mesricmetagenome_FD_59108 | JGI IMG/M metagenome (GOLD analysis project Ga0065721, IMG submission 59108) | Mesophilic microbial community from rice straw/compost enrichment Sample: eDNA_1 v2 (version 2) | ecosystem: Engineered > Solid waste > Grass > Composting > Bioreactor | place: USA: Davis...
GATATAGAGTACGCCCATCAGGCTGGAGCCGATCTGAGTCGCGAGCCGAATGCGCTGCGCTTCGCCGCCGGACAACGTTCCCGCCGCGCGAGACATCGTCAAGTATTGGAGACCTACGTTCACCAAGAACCCTAGCCGATTGTTGATCTCCTTGAGAATAAGGTTGGCAATCTGCAGCTCCTTCTCATTAAGCTCAAGGCCTTCGAAGAATCGTTGAGCGTCTCCGATCGAGAGGGAGGTCACGTAGGAGATATTCTCGCCCGCTATCGTAACGGCGAGCGTCTCCGGCTTCAGCCGATGTCCCTTGCACTTGCCGCAAGGCTGCGCGCTCATGTACTCTTCGATGAACTCGCGGATGCCGTCGGAAGCCGTGTCCCGATAGCGGCGTTCCAGATTGTGCACGATGCCTTCGAATGGCACGTAAGCGTCGCGGCTATGCCCGAACTCGTTCTCGTAGCGGAAGCGAACCCGCTCCCCGCCCGTTCCGTACAGAATCGTGTTCAGCTGCTTGTCGCTCAGCTCGGACACGGGCTTGTCGGTCGGAATGCCGTAATGCTCGCAGACCGCGGCGAGAAATTGCGGGTAGTAGTTCGACGTGCTGCCCGCCCACGCCTCGAACGCGCCTTGATCGATGCTCTTGCCGCGATCCGGAAGAAGCAGCTCGGGGTCGATGACCATCTTCGCGCCAAGCCCGTCGCATTCCGGACAAGCGCCGAAAGGCGAGTTGAACGAGAACATCCGGGGGGCCAACTCCTCGATCGAAAACCCGCACACCGGGCAAGCCAGCTTCGAATTGAAAAGAAGCTCTTCCTTGTCGATAACGTCCACGATAACCTGGCCGTCGGACAGCTTAAGCGCCGTCTCGAGCGAATCGGCCAGCCGCGTCGCCACGTCTTCCTTCACGACGATCCGGTCGACGACGACCTCGATCGAGTGCTTCTTGTTCTTCTCTAGCTCGATCTTCTCTCCGAGATCGCGAATCTCCCCGTTCACCCGCACCCGCACGAAGCCTTGCTTCTGCACGTCGGCCAGAAGCTTAACGTGCTCGCCCTTGCGGCCCGAGACGATCGGCGCCAGAATCTGCAGCCGGGTCCGTTCCGGATATTCCATGATCCGGTCCACCATCTGCTCGACCGTCTGGGAAGTAATCTCCACCCCGTGGTCCGGGCAATGCGGACGGCCGATTCGCGCGAACAGCAGACGCAGATAGTCGTAAATCTCCGTTACCGTGCCGACCGTCGAACGCGGGTTGCGGCTCGTCGTCTTCTGATCGATCGAGATCGCGGGCGAGAGGCCGTCGATCGAATCGACGTCCGGCTTGTCCATCTGGCCGAGGAACTGGCGGGCGTACGCCGAGAGCGACTCCACGTAGCGGCGCTGCCCCTCCGCGTATATCGTATCGAATGCCAGAGACGACTTGCCCGAACCGCTCAGTCCGGTCAGGACGACGAACTTGTCGCGTGGAATGGTCACGTCGATATTCTTCAGGTTATGGGCGCGGGCGCCCTTGATAACGATGCTCTCGTTGGCCAACGATAAAGCCCCTTTCGATACGGTCACAGCGAAGCCAGCGTCACGCCGCGATAATCCGTTCCATAAGAATATGTGTTCCCATTCATTATAGCGGAGCCCTGATTAGGTTGCAAATGGAAATGATACGTTGTCGCGTCGCCCGATTGTGGATTACAATCTGTAGGTATAAGACAGGTCCGCCGGTCATGCGTCATATCAAAGGAGCGTCCGCCTCATGAAAAACGATCTAAACCTGACAATCTCATACGCCAGGCTATCCGATTTGCCTGCTATCGTTGATATTTACAACAGCACCATCGCCTCGCGCAAAGTTACGGCCGATCTCGAGCCCGTCACGGTCGAGCAGCGCCTGCCGTGGTTCGAGTCGCACGCCCCGGAGCGCCGGCCGATCTGGGTCGCCAAGAGCGGCTCGGAACTCCTGGCCTGGGCGAGCCTGAGCAACTTCTACGGCAGACCTGCCTACGACGGAACGGCGGAGCTCAGCGTCTATGTCGCGGAGAATGCCAGAGGCACCGGAGTCGGCACCCGCATCGTGGAGCACGTCTTCTCGGAATGCCCCCGTCTCGAGGTAAATACTTTGCTCGGATTCGTTTTCGCCCATAATGAACCTAGCATCGGATTGCTTCGCAAGCTCGGATTCGAGCAGTGGGGTTATTATCCCGAGGTTGCGGTGCTGGACGGCGTCGCCCGGGATCTGGCCATATTGGGTAAAAAAATACAGAGAGGTGGAACCGCATGAACTTGGGATTGGAAAACAAATCCGTCTTCGTCGCCGCTTCCAGCAAAGGTCTCGGCAAAGCGATCGCACTCGAATATGCCCGCGAAGGAGCCAACGTCACGATCGCCAGCCGCGACATGGCGCAACTGGAGGCCGCCCGGGACGAGATCGCCTCGGCAACCGGCCATGTGCCGCACGCTGTGCTTCTCGACGTCAGGAACGCCGGCGATATCCAGTCCGCCATACGCTCGGCCGTGGACCGTCACGGGGGATTGGACGTTCTTGTGACGAATGCCGGAGGGCCGCCTCAAGGGGGGTTCGAAGCCTTCGACGACGCAGACTGGCAAAGCGGCTTCGAGTTGACGCTGCTCAGCGTCGTTCGCCTGATCCGCGAAGCGTTGCCTCATCTCCGCTCGGCGGCGGACGGCGGCCGCATCGTGAACGTTGCCTCCATGTCGGTTAAGGAACCGATCCCTAACCTGATCTTGTCGAACGTCTTCCGCGCGGGCGTCAACTCCCTTGCGAAGTCTCTCTCGCTCGAGCTGGCGCCGGACCGCATCCTGATCAACACCGTCGCCCCGGGCCGAATCGGCACCGACCGAATTGCCCAGCTCGACAGCCAACGCGCCGAACGCGAGAATCGGACCTTGGAGCAAATCCAGCAAGCGGCCAACGCCGCCATCCCGCTCGGCCGCGCCGGCACGCCGGAGGAATTCGCCAAGGCCGCCGTCTTCCTCGGTTCCTTCGCCAACACCTACGTCACGGGTCAATCCCTCCTCGTCGACGGCGGCACCGTTCGCGGTTTATAACCATAAACCATGAGCAGCTTGGGGATCCCCTTCTCCATGCTGCTCTTTTTCGCCCTTTGCAATGACCTTACACCGACAACCCAAACTCTCGCCTCAACTCCCCTGCTTTCCTTTTCCCCGCTTCCTACCATTTCTCTACCGCTATCCTGCCTCTCCCCTTCGCTCAGTCCTACATTCTCTCATGCCCTCTGGCAATCCACTATCTCAGACGACTTACTATTTCAACAGGCAATTCCATAACGCTATCCCAACGTTGTTTTTCCAGCACCCCTTTCCCAAAACCTATATTCCTAACACGCTACTCCCAGCACGCTATTCCCAGCACGCTATTCCCAGCACGCTATCCCGCACTCGCCTCGCTATGCCGCTTCCCCCCTTCGCTCAGTTCCAGGATTGCCTCTTCCAGCCGCATCCAAAAAAACGTTTGACTTTTTCCAAAAATATGCTATTCTAAAACAAGAACAAGTGTTCGTATTTGAGGTGGGCGCGTTGATTGATTCCTATGAGGCGTTCTTGCTTGAACAAGGGGGCGAGGAAGCTTGCTTTGATTATTACCTGCGCTGCCGTTGGCCGAACGGCTACCGTTGTCCGGCTTGCAATCACCGGATAGCGTACACGATCCGAACTCGCCGATTACCCCTTTTCGAATGCGCCCGTTGCCATTATCAGGCCTCCGTCACCTCCGGCACTCTTCTGGAAGGAACGCGGACCCCACTGTCTAAGTGGCTGTTTGCCATGAAGCGAATCATGGATCCTGTCCAAGGGATCAATGCCGTACAATTAGCCGAATTGATACACGTTACCTATAAAACGGCCTATGCCATGCTGGACAAGATCCGGCAGTGCCTGCGTTCAATCGAGACGGATAAGCTCGCCGGGCGAATCGAAGCGGGTTTGGCCTTTTTTGGCCGGCCCAGCCTCTCTTACTTTGATACCGCTGCACAGCGGCCCATTGCGGTCGGGGTTTCCTTCAGCGAATCCGACCGACCGGCCAGCTTCGCCTTCATGGAGATTCCAATGGAACACATGCATTCAGGGACGATCGCTTCGATGGGGCGCGAGCTTTTTAAGAGCCATTGTTTCGCTTCGGACCCTCTCAGCCAAGAAAATACCGTTCACCATACGAAGTACCTGACCCGTCGCCATTGCAAAACCTTGGTCCCCATCTATCAAGCCGGCTTTAAAAGAATCAATGCGACTTATCACGGTGTTCATCCTCGTCACCTGTCCAAGTACTTGGCCGAGTTCGCCTTCCGTTGGAACACATTGCAGAATGGGAGCGACGGTCTCCTTCGAATTGCCCAGGCATGCTCCTCCTCAACCCTTGCCGCCTAACTTTATCCTGTTAACAATCACAGCATTCCCCTTCAGATAGACGCCTTCGATTCTTTCGATTCTAATTGGATATCCATTCTCTAATGGGAAAAGGCTCAAGGGGGCTCTGGCTGTCTAACCTTAGCGAAGGGGAGAGGCAGCATAAGTGAGTGAAATGGAGCAGCTGCATAAGTAGGGTTACTCTAGCGACTTACTCCTGAGCGGAGGGGAGAAGCAGCATAAGCGGGTTACTAAGAGCGAAAGAAGGGGCGTTCATGGAGTTGCTTGGCTGATATTAACCTGAGTAAAGGGGAGAGGCGTCATAGGTAATGCGTAGGAGATTAGTAAGGTTAGACAGCGGGCAAAGGTGTAGCGAAAAAGGCCGGCCAGGGAGGTGCTCCCCAGTCGGCCTGCGATGGCATTTCTTACATTCCTGCCTTCAGTTCGAGAAGAGCGTCGCGGAGTTCGGCGGCGCGCTCGAATTGAAGGGACTTGGCCGCTTCCTTCATCTCGGCTTCGATACGCTGGATGAGGGATAAGCGGTCTTTCTTCGTCATCTTGTCGACGTTCTCTGCTCCGGTAAGGTAAGTGCTCTTCTGCTCGGCGACCTTCGTCGCTTCGATGACGTCCCGTACCTTCTTGCGGATCGTCTGAGGAGTGATGCCGTGCTTCTCGTTGTAGGCGACCTGGATGGCGCGGCGGCGTTCCGTTTCTCCGATCGCCTTCTCCATCGACTCGGTGATTTTGTCGCCGTACATGATGACCCGCCCTTCCGAGTTACGTGCCGCTCGCCCGATCGTCTGGATCAGAGACCGTTCGGAACGAAGGAAGCCTTCCTTGTCGGCGTCGAGAATGGCGACGAGCGATACTTCCGGCAGGTCGAGACCTTCGCGAAGCAGGTTGATCCCGACGAGAACGTCGAACGTTCCGAGTCGAAGGTCGCGCAGAATGGCCATCCGCTCCAAGGTTTTGACATCCGAGTGCAGGTAATTAACCTTTATGCCGACTTCCTTCAAGTAGTCGGTCAAGTCCTCGGCCATCTTCTTGGTCAGCGTCGTGACGAGGACGCGCTCGTCCTTCGCGATCCGGTCACGGATCTCGCCGAGCAGATCGTCGATCTGGCCCTTCGTCGGCCGAACCTCGATAATCGGATCGACGAGGCCGGTCGGACGGATGATCTGCTGCACCATCGTCGGGCAATGCTCCAGCTCGTAAGGGCCGGGCGTTGCCGACACGTAGATGAGCTGCTTCGCTTTCTTCTCGAATTCCTCGAATTTGAGAGGACGGTTGTCCTTCGCGGACGGCAGCCGGAAGCCGTGGTCGACGAGCACGGTTTTGCGCGCTTGGTCGCCGTTATACATCGCGCGAATCTGCGGCAGCGTCACGTGGGATTCGTCGATGATCGTAATGAAGTCGTCCGGGAAGAAATCCATCAGCGTATAAGGTGTCGCCCCTCGCTCGCGGAACGTCATCGGCCCCGAGTAGTTCTCGATGCCGGAACAGAAGCCCATCTCCGCCATCATCTCCAGATCGTAGCGCGTGCGCTGTTCCAGACGTTGGGCTTCCAGCAGCTTGCCGTCCTCGCGCAGCTCGGCCAGACGCTCCTCCAGCTCCCGCTCGATGTTAACGAGCGCCAGCTTCATTTTCTCCTCGGCGGTCACGAAGTGGGAAGCCGGGAAGATGACGACGTGATCGCGGTCGGCGACGATCTCGCCGGTGAGCGTGTCGATCTCGGTGATGCGTTCGATCTCGTCGCCGAACAGCTCGACCCGAATCGCGCGGTCGCTTCGCGACACCGGGAAGATCTCCAGCACGTCCCCGCGCACGCGGAACGTTCCGCGGACGAAGTTCAAATCGTTGCGCTGATACTGAATATCCACCAGCTTATGAAGGATCGCGTTGCGGGACTTCTCCATCCCGACCCGCAGGCTTAGCCGCAGATCGCGGTACTCCTCCGGGGAACCCAAGCCGTAGATGCAGGACACGGAAGCGACGATGATCACGTCGCGCCGCTCGAATAAGGACGAGGTCGCGGAGTGGCGGAGCTTGTCGATCTCGTCGTTAATGCTCGAATCCTTCTCGATATACGTATCCGTCGAAGGAATGTACGCCTCCGGCTGATAGTAATCGTAGTAGCTGACGAAGTATTCCACCGCATGGTTCGGGAAAAATTCCTTGAATTCGCTGCATAGCTGCGCCGCCAGCGTCTTGTTATGGGCGATGACGAGCGCGGGCCGGTTCGCTTTGGCGATCGTGTGCGCGATCGTGAACGTCTTCCCCGTTCCGGTCGCGCCGAGAAGCGTCTGATGGCGTACGCCCGCGTTCAGGCCCGCGACCAGCTGCTCGATCGCTTCCGGCTGATCCCCTTGGGGCGAATATTCGGACTCCACCTTGAAGTTAGCCGGCGCATATTCGTATGACGTCTCCGACATTCCTGAAGCACCTCCGCAAAATTTTCTGCCGATCGAATATATGTTCTCATCCCATTATAGCCTTATCAAGCTATTGCGTCAAAACGCCTACTGCAACAGTTCTCCGTAAAGTATAATAGATTCAGCCAGGAAAATGGAAATCGCTAACGGAGGTAAAGCAATGGGACTATTCTCTTTCTTCAAAGGCCAGTTTATCGAGGTCATCGAATGGCTGGGCGGCCAAGATTCGATGGTATACCGTTTCCCCGCCTACGATAATTCCATCAAAATGGGCGCCAAGCTCGTCGTCCGCGAATCGCAGGCGGCCGTCTTCATGAACGAAGGCCAGCTAGCGGACGTTTACGGCCCCGGCACTTACACTCTTAATACGCAGAATATGCCGCTGCTGACCGCTCTGAAATCGTGGAAGCACGGCTTTAATTCGCCGTTCAAGGCGGACGTGTTCTTCGTCAGCACCGCCAGCTTCCCCAATCTGAAGTGGGGCACAACGAATCCCGTCATCATGCGCGACGCGGAATTCGGCATGATCCGGCTGCGAGGCTTCGGAAGCTATTCGATCCGGGTGAACGACCCCGCCCTCTTCCTCAGGGAGATCATCGGGACGAGCTCCAGCTTCGCCCCCGAGCAAATTGCCGGGTACTTGAAGTCCATCATCGTGACCGGAGTCAGCGACCGGATCGGGGAATCGAATATTCCCGTCGCGGATCTCGCATCCGCTTACGAAGAGCTGAGCCGCGACATCTCCAAGCTGCTGGAGCCGAAGTTCAACGCCATGGGGCTCTCGCTGACGGGCTTGCAGATCGAGAACTTAAGCTTGCCGGAGGAAGTCGAGAAGATGATCGACCGCAAGTCCTCCATGAACATCGCCGGCAACCTCGATCAGTATATGAAGTTCCAAGCGTCGGAAGCGCTGCGCGAAGCGGCGAACAATCCCGAATCGGGAGCGGCCGGGATGGGGGCGGGCCTCGGCGCAGGCATGGCGATGGGGCAGATGTTCGCCCAGGCGATGAACGGCGGAGGAGCCGCGAATTCGGGGCAGTCTTCCTCCGCGCCTACCCCGCCCTCCGCGCCAAAGAAGAGCTTCTGCTCCGAATGCGGTCAGCCTCTGGCGGAGAACGCGAAGTTCTGCTCCGGCTGCGGAACGAAGGTGTAACGGACGATGACGATGGAAGCAACCCCATCAACTAAAGATCCGGTCACCTTCCCTTGCCCGGGTTGCGGAGGTCCGATGCACTTCGATTCCGAAGCGCAGGCGATGAAATGCCAGTTCTGCGGCCGCGAGGAAACGATCGCTGCCTCGGACGAGCAAGCTACCGAATACGATCTGGAGCTGGACGAGGAAGCCAATCCGAAGCGAACGGACTGGGGAATTAAACAGCAAGCCGTCAAATGCCAGAACTGCGGAGGCGAGAGCCTGATTCCCCTCCTGCAAACGGCAACCTTATGCGCCTTTTGCGGTTCGCCCAAGGTGCTCCTTCAAGACGACTCGGCAGATACGATCCGGCCGGAGACGATGATTCCCTTTCAAATCTCCAAGGACGAAGCCGTCGCCTCCTTCCGCGCCTGGAAAAAGAAACGCTGGTTCGTGCCGAACGCCTTCAAGAAGGGGCAGATCGATTCGTCGCTCACCGGCATTTATATTCCTTACTGGACGTTCGATTCCGACACGTACTCCCATTATTCCGCCGAGCGCGGGGATTACCATTACCGCACCGAGACGAGAACGAGAACCGTTAACGGGAAAACGGAGACCTATACGGAAACGGTACGCTATACCGTTTGGCGGCACGTCTCGGGCGACTATGGCCGCTCCTTCGACGACGTGCTGATTCCGGCATCGGGCCAGTACGACGGTGAGCTGCTTCGGAAGCTGGGAAATTTCCGGCTGGATAAGCTGACCGGTTACCTTCCGGAGTATCTAAGCGGGTTTATCGCCGAGAGGTATTCGGTCAACCGCAACGAAGGCTGGCAACGAGCGCGAAGCCAAATGAACGATGCGCTGCACCACGAGATTCGCCGGGAGATCGGCGGAGACGAGATTCGCGGCCTTAGCGTCGGCACGAAATATTTTAACCGAACTTATAAGCATATTCTGCTTCCTGTCTGGAACGCCAATTACTCTTACAAGAACAAGCCTTATCGATATATGGTAAACGGGCAGACCGGCCTCGTTTCCGGACGCGTGCCGCGCAGCGCCGTGAAAATCGCTCTCTTCACTCTTTTCTGCATCGCGGTCGCCGTTCCGGTCATCTGGTGGATTCTGCAGAACGAATAGACGACAAATATGGTCCGGAGCCTAGGCTCCGGACCTTGCTTTTTGAAATGGCATGCGTTACACTTTATTTAGATGATTATCTAAATATCTAATTAGAAAGGTCGCTTTCGCATGAACGACACGTTCAAGGCGTTATCCGATCCGACCCGGCGACAAATCATTCAGCTCCTTAAAGAAAGGGATCTGTCCGCCGGGGAGATCGCCGAGCATTTCTCGATCTCGAAGCCGAGCATCTCTCATCACTTAAGCATTCTCAAGAATGCACGGTTGATCGAAGACGTACGGCAAGGGCAGAGCATCATTTATTCCCTTAATATGACCGTCATTCAGGAGACGCTGGGCTGGTTTCTCGGAATGATGGGGACCAAAGGAGACGATACCCATGACAGATCCTAAGTTCGGCACCGAGCGCCCGCCTATCTGGAGCAAAGGCGATACGTGGCAATTCCTCGTCACTCTTGCCATACTTGCCGTCTCGTTCGCCTTGTTCAATCACCGTCTGCCGAGCGAAGTCGCTTCCCATTATAACGTCAATGGGGAAGTCGACAACACGATGCCCAAGTGGGGCTTCTGGCTGTTATACGGCGCGATAGCGGTATTGCTTCCGGTTTTTATGACCGTCATGCGCCATTTCGACCCTCGACGAAGCAACTATTCGCGATTCAAAAGCTATTTTACGTTGATTCGCTGGGGCTTTAGCCTGTTCGCTCACGTCATTTTCAACATGATTATCCTTAGCGAGCTCGGCTATTCCATTAAGGTCCCGAATGTCATCATCGGCGCCATCGGAGTGCTATGGTTTGTTCTCGGCAACCGGATGGGCCAGGTTAAGAGCAACTTCTTTGTCGGCATCAAAACGCCGTGGGCCCTTAGCGACGAAACCAATTGGAATCGCACGCATCGCCTGGCCGCCAGGCTGTGGGTAATCGCCGGAATCCTGATGTTCGCGGCCGCTTGGCTTGCCTCTTCGTTCTGGCTTGCCGCTGTCGTTCTGGTTTGCGTTGCGGGAAGCACGCTGATCCCGACGGCTTACTCTTATCTCCTGTACGCCCGCGGTCATAAAACGACTTGAACGATCCTATTCCGCAAGCTTCAATCCGATAGCCGCCGCAACGACAAGCACGAGGAAAAAGATTCTCCGTCCGTCGCGCGACTCTCCGAAAAAGAACATTCCCATGAGAGTCGCGCCGATGGTCCCGATCCCGGTCCATATCGCATAGGCGGTACCCATGGACAACGACTGAAGCGAAGACGTAAGCAGGATGAAGCTGGCTAGAAATCCAACCACCAGCAGAGCAAGAGAGCTCGCATTGCGCTTCTCGTTCCAACGGTTTAGTCCCATGACGCCGATCACTTCTCCCAAACCCGCCAAAATCAGCAAGACCCATGCCACGTTAGTTCGCCTCCTTCGCCGCCGGTTCCGAATGACCCGCCGTTATCTTCAAACCCGCGATCCCTATAATCATGACGACAACAAGCGCCAGCTTGCCCCAGCTTAGAGGCTCTCCGAAAAAGATCGACTCCCCCAGCACCGTGCCCGCCGCTCCGATTCCCGTAAAGACCGCATAAGTCGTTCCGACGGGCAACACCTTCGTCACCAGGATCAAAGCGTAGAAGCTGAAAAAAATGACTATAGCGGTCAAAGCCCACGTCCACCAGCTGTTTGCGTGCTTTAAACCGGATACCCAGCCGACTTCGCTAATGCCGGCCACGATAAGCAGCAGCCAATACTTGTTCATTGCATGCAACCTCCCCCATGAAGTTTATCCTATTCTCGGAAAATATGCGCGCAGGCAGGGACAAGCACGGCAAAAAGCCCGAGAGTATTCTCGCGCCGACCGCCGCAGCATGAACTGCGCCGGCCGACATCAAGGTACTCCCGGGCTTCTATCCCTCCGTGTACGCGTCCCATATGAGACCGCGCGTTCCCTCTCGGACCGGACCGGCCCGCCGCCTGCTTGGCGACTTGCCGCGGAACCCTAGGGAACTTCCGATGTCCCTACATCCTATCAAGCCTAACCTACCTTGTCAACTGTCGGAGCTGCTTATTTATTTTCTGGAGCTCCGCGGAGGAAGCGCATCCGGATCGCCCTTCGCCTCGGGCAAATCGGCGGTGCCGGCCGAACCCGACTCCGGCGCACGCTCCTTCGCGTCCTCGCCTGCCGCCAGCTCGCCGTTCGCTCCGCGAGCCTCGCCGATCGCGGCGGCGATAGCCTCCTGGCGCCCCCGGCGCCTTCTCGCTCCCGCCCGTTGCAGGCCTTGCCAGACGGAGCCGGACCGCGGCGCGGCTACCCAATCGGCATCCTCGTCCGGCGCGAGAATAAGGCCGAGTTGATGGGGCTCGCCCGCGTAGCGGGCGCGCTGCACGAACTTCACGTGGCCTTCCCGGTTCGCGACCTCCAACCGATAGTAGGCCGCTTGGAGCTGGAGAGCCTCGTGAAGCTGCTCTTTGTCGCGTACCTTCTGCCCGTTCACCTTCAGAATCTTCTCGCCCGACTGGAGTCCCAGCTCGGCCGCCGGAGTGCCCGGCAGCACGGCAAGCACCATGACTCCCCGGCCGTCCTGCGCGTACAAGGGATTCTTGCCCGCCTCTCCAGCTCGTCCCCACAGCAGCAAGCCCTCATGGAGCACGAAAGCCAGAACGGCCGCGATCAACGCAAGCGGCGACCAATACCAAGCTCCGACCGCGAGACCGGCAATCGCGACTCCGTAAAGGATCAGCCCCCAGCTCATCTCGCGCGCCTTGTTCTCCGGCCATTTCGTCGTCGTCCGGTCGGTGAAGCCGATCAGCACGGGAAAGGCGAGCAGAGCCCAACTCGCCGCATTCCCATCCAGGTCGGATAGCGGCGTCCACGGCAGCGCGAAGCCTTCCCCCGTTCCTGTCATTGGAACGAGCCACAGCAAAGGAACCGGCCACAGCCCCGACAGGGCAAACGCCCCTATCGGCTTGCCGCGCTTCCCTTCCAAAAACAAGGGAACGGCGAACTTGGAGGCCTGCCATCTCACAAGCAGCCCTTCCCCGATGTGGAGCAGGCCGGCGAGGACGAGCAGAGCCGGAACGTCGATGCCGAGCACCGCCTTGGCCGCCTCGCCATCCGAAGCCTCCACTCCGCTCCAGTCCAGAACATACTGGAGAACGCCAAGCGCTCCCGCCCCGTACGCGATACAAACGTATCGAAGCCGGAATAACGCCAAGACGGGCAGCGCGATCCAGACGCAGAGCAGCGTCGCTTCGTCCAGCCGGCCTCCCGCTCCCAAACTTAATAAAGATAAAATAAGCCCTGCCGCAAGACCGGCGAGCGTACGGTAAAAAACAACGGTGAGCGAGCTATAAAGCCTGACGTGAAACAGGGTCCGCTGCAGCACGACCTCTTGCCGAGCGTGCCACCATGCCAGAAGAACGGCTATATAAAGATAAGGGGCGGCCAGCATAGCCATGAGCGCCTCGCCCGCTTCCCCTAACAAATCCATAAGAGAGTTCAATCCGCATCCCCCTTTCGCAGCCTACTGCCTATTCGACCTATTCGACGAGCCGGCTGCGAAATCCTTCCGGAAAATCCCTCCTCCGCGAGCTAACCGCCGATCTTCATCAAAGCTTGCCCGTGAGCCGCCAGCCACTGAGGATCGTTCTCCAGCTTCTGCATCCGCAAGTATAAGGTATCCTCGAGCTTATCCGCCGTCGCGCCGTCGACGATCCCCGTCTCGGCCAGCTTCGCGTCCCGCTGGAACGCCCGTACCGCCAGCTCCGTCTCCGAGCTGAAGTACCCGTCCTCGCGGCCGGGCGAGTAGCCTGCCCCTTTCAGCATGAGCTGCAGGTTCCGCACGTCTTCGCTCGTCTCGTCCTTCTTGAGATCGTGCTCTCTCGACAGGACGGAGACCGAATAATAGTCCGGCATCGCAACGGCGATGTCCGGTTTGATCCCTTGCCCGTTGAGCCACGTTCCGTCGGGCAGCAGCCACTTCGATACGGTAAGCTTAAGCAAGCTTCCGTCTCCGAGCTCGTTCTCGAAGCTGATCTGAACGGTGCCCTTGCCGTAGGTTTGGCTGCCGACCAGGATCGCCCCGGCCGATTGCTTCAGCGCCCCGGCCAGAATCTCGGAGGCGCTGGCACTCCCTCCGTTCACGAGGACAACGATCGGATACCGCCTGCCACCCGCCGAATCGTTCGTTCCCTTGGAGACGATTTGGTTCTGCTGGCCGAAGCCGTTCTCTTCGATCACGATGGTTTTGCCCGAAGGAATAAAGAGCTTCGCGACATCCTCGACGGCGGTCAGAACTCCGCCCGGATTGTCGCGAACGTCGAGGATGAGGGCGCGGAATCCCGCATTCTCCAGTCCCTGCAGCTCCTGCTCGACTAGCTTCGGCGTGTCGAAGGTAAACTGGCTGATCCACAGATAGCCGATCCCGTCGGCTCCGAGCTCGCTGCCCACCGTCTCCTCCACGATCCGGTCGCGGATCAGCTCCAGCTCCAGGAGCCCGGCGACGCCGATTCTTTTGACGGTGAGCTTCGCCTTGGTGCCCTTAGGGCCGCGAATTTTCTCGATCGATTCGCTTAGCGACAGCGAATCCAAGCTCTCTCCGTTCACGGAGAGAAGAATGTCCCCCGCTTGAAGTCCGGCCCGTTCGGCGGGCATGCCCTCCATCACCTTCTCGACGACGACGGCTCCTTCGATAATGTCCAGCTTCGCCCCGATTCCCGTGAACGTTCCCTGCACCGCATCCGTGAACTTGGAGGCGTCCGCCGAGGAATAGTAGGTGGAGTAGGGATCCCCGAGAGCCGAGACCATTCCTTGGATGGCTCCGTCGAGCAGCTTCTCCCTATCGAACGGAAGCAGATATTTATCCTCGATAAGCTCGAAAGCGTCGTTCAGCTTTCTCAGCTCCGAATTATTCCAGCCATTCTCCGTCTCCTCCGACGAATCCGACGATCCGGAAGAGAACCCCGAGGCGAGGGTCCAATCCGTATTTCCCGATAAGCCCAGCGTCCCGATGGTCGCAATGATGGTCGTCAGAACCGTCAGCACCATTATCGCCAGTACCGTTCGTCCGCGAAACACCATGAAGACTCCCCTCCTTTCCTTTTTATCATCTACTGAAACAGACGATCTCGCAAGCACCAAAAACGTTTTCTCGGCAAACGATGCCCTGGAGCCATCTTCCGGAAAGGAAAAAACGGCCGCTCCTCCCCCGCTTGCGCGAGAGACGGGAGCGGCCGCTCGTAGGTGGACTCTCTCTTCTTATTTCAGGTAAGGCGCGGGATTGACCGGTTCGCCGTTCTTCCGCACCTCGAAGTGAAGGTGGTAGCCCGTCGCGGTCCCGGTCTTGCCGACGAGGCCGATCTTGTCCCCGCGCTTGACCTCCTCGCCCTTCTCGACGAGAATTCCTCCGTTCAAGATATGGCCGTACAGCGTCCACAGTCCGCCGCCGTGGTTAATGATAATCGTATTGCCGTATCCGCTCCACGTTTGGGCGACGATGACGACACCCGATTCCGCCGCGTAGATCGGCGTTCCCTTCGGCACCGCCATATCCATCCCCGTATGAAGCTTGTTCTTCTGTCCCGAGACCGGGTGCGTCCGATATCCGTACGGAGAGGAGATACGATACTCGGCACGCAGCGGAACCCCGAGCTTGCCGCCCTTGTAGTAATTCTTGATCTGGTTCTTCTTCTCCAGCAGCTTGGAGTACTCCTTGCCGAAGTCGATCAGAGCCTTCTCGGCTTCTTCGCTGATCTCTTCCGTCTCTTCGATCTGCTGGTCCAGCTGCGAAATGAGAACCTCTTTGGATTGCTCCTTGATCTCGAGGCTCGCCTTGCGTTCGGCCATCTCGCCGTACAGCGCCTGAACCGCGGCCAGGTCGCTCTCTACCTGCGCTTTCTTCTCCGCGACAAGAGCCTTGTATTCCTCGCTCTGGACGAGCACCTGCTTGTCCTGGTTCATGATCGACTTGAGCGCGTCGAAGCGGCTCAAGAAGTCGCTGAAGCTCGTCGAGCTAAGCAAGACTTCCAGATAGGATACGCTTCCGTTCGTATACATGAGCCGGATCCGGCTTTGCAGCATCTCGTCCCGGTTCTGCCTCTCCGCTTCGGCCTTCTCCAGCTCCGCGGTCGTCTGAAGCAGCTTCTCTTGTGCGGCGTCGATCTCCGCCTGCGTCTTTACCAATTCCATGCCCGCTTCCTGGATCTCGACGAGAAGGGCGTTGATGTCTTCCTTGGTCGCGTTCTTCTTGGCGGCCAGCGCCTGGGCTTCCTGCTCCGCTTGCTTCTTCTCTTGGGTAGCCTGGTTCATCCGGTCCTGCAGCTTCTTGATCTCCTTCTCGATCTTCTGGAGCTCGGTCTCCGCATGGCTCTCATAAGGCTGAGTCAGAAAAACGACAGCGACCAACATGGCGAGGACCGCCAACAGCTTGCGCTTCACGTGATCTCTCCTCCCACACTCTCTTGTTGCTCGAACTATACCTTCAGGTATTTGCGAACGGATACGACGCTTCCCCAAATGCCGAGCAGGGTGCCCAGAATGAGCAGCGTTCCTGTAATGAACCAGCCTACTTCCTGCACGCCCGCCAGCTTGATCAGCATGAGCCCCATGTCGTATTGGGCGGTATCGATCAGCTGGGAATAGCCGAACATCAGAATAGCGCTCGTGATGGCCGCTCCGCCAAGACCGATAAGCACCCCTTCCACGAAGAAAGGCCAGCGGATAAAGTTGTTCGTCGCGCCGACCAGCTTCATGATGCCGATCTCGCGGCGGCGGGCCAGTATCGTCATCTTGATCGTCGTCGAGATCAGGAACATCGCCATGATCGCGAGGCCGGCGACGATAACGAGGCCGATGTTGCGCACCGCGTTCGTGATCCGGAACAGCTTCTCGACCGTGCCTTGGCCGTAGTTGACGCCCATGATCGGGCGGTCGGCGTTCGCGTCGTTGATCGCTTGAATCTGCTTCGCCACGTAGGCGACGTTCTGAGGATCGAATACCTCGACGTCAAAGCCGTCCGGAAGCGGATTGTTCTCGTTCTCATACCCCTGCAGAGCCGTCTTCGCGTTGTCGTCCAGGTTCTCCCTGAGCCGCTCAAGCCCCTCCTCCTTGGAGACGAAGGTAACCTTCTTCACCTCGGGAATGCGGCCGATCGTCCGGTTGATCTCGTCGATCCTCGCCTGCTCCGTTCCAAGCTGGACGTAAACGCGGATCTCGACCTGACTCTCGATCTGGGTCGCGAGTTTATCGACGTTAAGGGCTAACAGCATAAAGACGCCTAATATAAATAAAGAAACGATGATGGAGCCTACCGAGGCGAAGGACATCCAGCCGTTGCGCAGGACGTTCTTAAAGCCTTCTCTCAAGTGCCGAAGGAGGGTGCTAAACTTCATAGCCATACTCCCCTCTGATCTCGTCCCTGACGATGGAGCCGCGCTCGATCGCGATGACGCGCTTGCGCAGGCTGTTGACGATCTCCTTATTGTGGGTAGCCATGACGATGGTCGTTCCGCGGAAATTGATCTCCTCCAGGAGCTTCATGATGCCCCACGAAGTCTCCGGATCCAGGTTGCCGGTAGGCTCGTCCGCGACGATAACCGCCGGATTGTTGACGATGGCGCGCGCGATGGCGACGCGCTGCTGCTCCCCGCCGGACAGCTGCGCGGGCAGGCTGTTCGCCTTGTGCTTCAAGCCGACGAGGTCCAGAACCTCCATCGTGCGGCGGCGGATCGAACGCTTGGAAGCCTCGATGACCTCCATGGCGAAAGCGACGTTCTCGTAGGCCGTCAGCTTCGGCAGCAGCCGGAAGTCCTGGAACACGACTCCGATGTTGCGGCGTACGTAAGGAATCTTGCGCGGTTTAAGCTTGCCTATATTGAACCCATTGACGGACAGCTGCCCTTTGGTGGGCACCTCTTCCCGATAGATGAGCTTCATGAAGGTGGATTTCCCTGCACCGGAAGGCCCGACTATGTATACGAACTCATTGCGGTCGATCACAACATTGACGCCTTGAAGCGCGGAGGTTCCGTCTGGATAGGTCTTCCAGATGTCGTGCATTTCTATCACATGATCACTTCCTGTTTGTATTCAGACTTTAGATACTTCGACATCATGCGGGAAAATCCTCCCCTTGTCGATCCCTCTCTCCAACATCCACCAGGTCCGTTCGACCTAGAGGGCTTGTACGGCTTGATTTTCCGGATTTTTTTAAAATTTTCTAATCTGCACCAACAACAATGCCCTCTGGATAATCGTATATGATTATGCCAGTCTCTTTATGTTCTGGATTCCAATGGATGGTTGGAGGGGTGCCCCATGAGAAAATGGTGGATAGCCGCGATCGTCTTCGTCATCGTGGTCGGAGTGGGAGCCGGTACGGCCGGAGGGCGCGCGATTCGGGAAGGAGAAGATTTGCTCCCTGCTCGGCTGAGCGTCGGAGGCTTGCAGCTCGGCGGCATGAGTTCGGAGCAGGCGCTGAAGCTTCTGCGGGAGCGCTTGAGCGAGCTGGAGAAGGTCAAGGTTCGGCTGAACGGGGATCCGACGGAATCCGCCTTGCCGCTTGCCAAGCTGGGCATGAGCGTCGAAGCGAAGGAAGCGGAGAGAGCCCTGGAGGCGTTCGGCAAGGCGAAATGGTATCAAAGGGGGAAAATGAAGAAGGAGCTTCGATCGGAATACGGGTTTACAGTGGATTGGGATGAGACGGCGCTGCGAAGCGAAACGGCTCGGGCTTGGGGAGAGCTTGGAGCCTCGGAGCCGCGCAATGCATCGAGAACGATCACGGAGCTGGACGAGGTCGTCTACGCTCCCGAGATCATCGGAACGAAAGCCGACCTGGCAGCTTTGCGGGAGTCGATTGCCCGGCTCCCCCCGCTATCGTTGGCTGACGCCGCGCCGACAGAATATGAGGTTGAGCTTCCGCTGACGGAGGTCGTCCCCGAGGTGACGGTCGCCAGCCTGAAGGAGGAAGGCCTCGAGCGCAAAATCATGGAGTTCTCCACCTCCTTCGAAACGAGCGGAGAAGGCCGTTCACACAACGTCACGGCGGCCGCCATGGCGATCGACGGAACGCTGCTCCTGCCCGGAGACGAGTTCAGCTACGGGGATATCGTCGCCAAAGCCGAGAAGGAATACGGCTACAAGGAAGCGCCCGTTATCCAGAACGGCAAGCTGGTCCCCGGCATTGGAGGCGGCATCTGCCAAGTATCCAGCACTCTTTACAACGCCATCATCCGAGTAGACGGCATCGACATCACCGAGCGCCGCAATCATTCGATTCCGGTCTCCTACCTTCCTCTCGGGCTCGACGCCACCTTCGCCGACGGGTATATCGACTTCCGGTTCAAAAATACGACGGGCAAGCAATTGTTGATTCGAACCGTCGTGAAGGATAAGGTGCTCACCGTGAAGCTGTTCGGCACCATGGACGAGAGCGTTCAGTACGAGATCGAGACCGTTCAGAAGAAGAGCGTCGCCCCGAAGACGGTGTACGTGTCGGACGGCGAGGTCAAGCTCGGGGGCTCGAAGGTTCAGCAGGCGGGCAAGGAAGGCCTCGTTATCGAGTCATACCGGGTGAAAAAGGTGAACGGGGAAGCCGTCGAACGCGTCAAACTCGCAACGAGCACCTACAAGGCGCAGAACGAGCTCATCGCCGTGAACCCGGCCGACTCCCGCCTAACGGGGAACGGCGGCTCCGACAGCGGAACCGGCAGCTCCGGCGGCGCCATTGAGCTGGTGTGAGGCGGGGCGGCCACGCTTAGAGGATAAGCCTCGCTCAGGTCTGTTCCTAGGTCGCTTCGTTTCGCTTGAGGGGGAGCTGCTCGCTTGCGCTTATTCACCTTCCGTTCCTAACACTATGCCGCCTCTCCCCCTCACTCAGGACTGTTCTTAGGATCGCTTTGTTTCCGCTTGTGGAGGAGACGCTCGCTTGCGCTTATTTCACTTCCGTTCCTAACACTATGCCGCCTCTCCCCCTCACTCAGGACTGTTCTTAGGGTCGCTTTGTTTTCGCTTGTGGAGGAGACGCTCGGTTGCGCTTATCCACCTTCCGTTCCTAACACTATGTCGCCTCCCCCCCCTTGGCTCAGGCTAGGGGGTGTTTTGGTTACCGAACTGCCGTTACAGTTCAGGTTCAGTAAATGCCTCCGCATGCGAACCGATGATGGACGGTGCAGGGACGGGAGAAGTTAGGGGAGTACTTGCGGGAGAAGACTAGCAGCGGGGTCTGGGGAACTCCGTCACTCCTGGTACAAGACGACTAACCCTGAGCGAAGGGGAGAGGCGGCATAGCGAGGTGAGCGGAGGTCGAGTGTGTAAGGCGAGAGAGGGGCGGAGTGAGCGAGCGTGAAGTGAGTGTTGATCGAGTGTAGGGCGAGAATGGGGCGAGAATAAGGAATGACAGTGATACCCGCAGGGAGAATCCGAATAAATAACTTTTAAATACAGCACGCAAATTAAAATCAGCCCGAAACCGCACCGGCGGCTTCGGGCTTAACATTGCGCAGCTCTTATTTGCTCTTCTCCGCATACTCCTCGGCCCAGGCTTGCGTCTTGGCGAGTTCGGCTTCGGCGCGTTCGATCGCGGCGGCGACTTGCACGGAGGCCGTACCTCCGTAGACGTTGCGAGCGTTCACGACCGTTTCCGGCTTCAGCACCTCGTAGATGCGATCGTCGAACAGCGTGGAGAACTGTTTGAATTCGTCCAGCGTCAGGTCGAGCAGGAACTTGTTCTGCTGGATGCAGTACAGAACCGTTTTGCCGATGACTTCATGCGCTTGGCGGAACGGAAGTCCCTTGTTCACGAGGAAGTCGGCGATGTCGGTCGCGTTCGAGAAGTCTTGGTCGACCGCGCGACGCATTTTGTCCTTGCGGACCTTCATCGTCTCGATCATCGGAGCGAACAGCTGCAGAGCTCCCTGCAGCGTCTTCACCGTGTCGAACATGCCTTCCTTGTCCTCTTGCATGTCCTTGTTGTAAGCAAGAGGCAGAGACTTCAGCACGGTCAGCAGACCGACAAGATTGCCGTATACCCGGCCCGTTTTGCCGCGGACAAGCTCCGGAACGTCCGGGTTCTTTTTCTGCGGCATGATGCTCGAACCGGTACAGAACGCGTCGTCCAGCTCGACGAATTGGAACTCGGTGCTCGACCACAGGATCAGCTCCTCGCTCAGGCGAGAGAGGTGGGTCATGATCAGCGAGGCTCCGGCGAGAAACTCGACGATGAAGTCGCGATCGCTCACGGCGTCGAGGCTGTTCTCGTAGACGCGGCCGAAGTTCAGCAGCTTCGCCGTGTACTGGCGATCGATCGCGAACGTCGTGCCGGCGAGCGCTCCCGCTCCCAGAGGAAGGGCGTCGATCCGCTTGTAGCTGTCTTGCAGGCGCTCGATATCGCGGCCGAACATGGAGACGTACGCCATCAGGTGATGGGCGAACAGGATCGGCTGCGCGCGCTGCAGATGGGTGTAGCCCGGCACGATCGTGTCGAGGTTCGCTTTGGCCTGCCCGATCAGCGCCGCCTGGAGCTTGGACAGCAGCCCGACGAACTCGACCACGCGCTTGCGCAGGTACAGATGCATGTCGGTGGCGACCTGGTCGTTTCGGCTGCGGCCGGTGTGCAGCTTGCCTCCGACCGGTCCGATCTCGTCGATCAGCGCTTTCTCGATGTTCATGTGAATGTCTTCGTCCGAGATCTCGAATTCGATCTCTCCGCGCTGGATCCGGTTGCGCACCTTCATCAGCCCGAGCTTAATCGTCTCCACGTCCTCGGCCGGAAGGATTCCGCACTTGCCCAGCATCGTGACGTGAGCCAGGCTGCCTTGGATGTCCTCCTCGGCCAATTCCTTATCGAACGTAATCGATGCGGTATATTCTTCGACCAGCTGGTCGGTTTTCTTCGTGAACCGTCCGCCCCACAGCTTGCTCATGTTCGTAATAGCTCCCTTCGATTACCCGTTCAGGCCGGAAGCGCCGTTCACGCCGGAGGATACCTTCAGGCGCAGCGCGTTCAGCCGAATGAAGCCGGTCGCGTCGCCTTGGTCGTAGGCTTGGGTCGGGTCGGCTTCCATCGTCGCGATGTGAGGGTTATACAGGCTGACCGGGCTCTTGAGGCCGGCGGCCATGACGTTGCCCTTGTACAGCTTCAAACGAACGGTGCCCGTCACGTTCTTCTGGCTCTCGTTCACGAGCGCTTGGATCGCCAGGCGCTCCGGAGCGAACCAGAAGCCGTTGTACACGAGCGAAGCGTACTTGGAGATAAGCGAGTCGCGCAGGTGCATGACGTCGCGGTCCATCGTCAGCGACTCCATTTTGCGATGGGCGGTGAACAGGATCGTGCCGCCCGGCGTCTCGTATACGCCGCGGCTCTTCATGCCGACGAAGCGGTTCTCCACCATGTCCACGCGTCCGATGCCGTGCTTGCCGCCCAGCTCGTTCAGCTTCTCCATGACGGCCAGCGGGCTCAGCTTCTCTCCGTTCACGGCCACGCAATTGCCGCCTTCGAAGTCCAGTTCCACGTATTCCGCTTGGTCCGGAGCTTTCTCAGGGGAGACGCTCAGCACGTACATGTCCTGCACGTCGTCCGCGCTGGAGTCGAACCAAGGATCCTCGAGCATGCCGCTCTCGAAGCTGATGTGCAGCAGGTTGCGGTCCATCGAATAAGGCTTCGCCGCGGAGGCTTGCACGTTGATGCCGTGCTTCTCGGCATAAGCGATCATCTCGGCGCGTCCCGGAAACGCGTTGCGGAACGCTTCATCGCGCCAAGGAGCGATCACTTTAATGTCGGGAGCCAGGGCGGCGGCCGTCAGCTCGAAGCGGACTTGGTCGTTGCCCTTGCCGGTAGCGCCGTGGGCGATCGCCGTTGCGCCTTCCGCGCGGGCGATCTCGACCATGCGCTTGGCGATCAGCGGACGGGCGATCGAGGTGCCGAGCAGGTATTGGCCTTCGTACAGGGCGCCCGCTTGGAACATCGGATAGATGAAGTCCTTCGCGAATTCGTCGCGCAGGTCGTCGATGTAAACCTTGGAAGCGCCGGTCTTGATCGCCTTCTCTTCGAGGCCGTCCAGCTCCTCCTTCTGGCCGATGTCCGCGGTGAAGGTGATGATCTCCGCGTCGTAGGTTTCCTTAAGCCAAGTCAGGATGACGGACGTGTCCAGGCCGCCGGAGTAGGCGAGCACGATTTTTTCTTTAGCCATGGGTGGGTAAACGCTCCTTCGTTATCTGGTCTATCGATCGTACAAAATTTACATGATCGCGGTCATGATCGCTTTCTGCGCGTGCAGGCGGTTCTCCGCCTCGTCGAAGATAACCGAGTTGCGGCCGTCGATGACGCCCTCGCTCACTTCTTCGCCGCGATGCGCCGGCAGGCAGTGCATGAACAGGTAATCGGAATGGGCGCCCTTCACGAGGTCTTCGTTGACTTGATAGTCTTTGAAGGCGCGCTCGCGCTCCTTCTGCTCCTCTTCGAAGCCCATGCTCGCCCAGACGTCCGTATAGATGACGTCCGCGTTCTCGACCGCTTCGCGCGGGTCGCGCAGGATGTCGACCTTCGCTCCCGTCTCGTTGGCGAATTCGCGCGCCAGGCGAACCTGCTCGGTGTCCGGGTCGTAGCCTTCCGGAGACGCGCTCGCGAAGTGCATGCCCAGTTTGCTGGCGCCGATCATGAGGGAGTGCAGCATATTGTTGCCGTCGCCGATGTAGGCGATCTTCAAGCCTTCCAGCTTGCCCTTCTTCTCGAACACCGTTTGGTAGTCGGCGAGCGCCTGGCAAGGATGCGATTGGTCCGACAGCGCGTTGATGACCGGCACGGTTGCGGAGCGAGCCAGCTCGACGACGTTGCGGTGACCGAACGTGCGGATGATCATGCCGTCCAGGTAACGGGACATGACCATCGCCGTATCGCGAATCGTCTCGCCGCGTCCCATCTGAATGTCGTTCTTGCTAAGGAACAGGGCGTGGCCGCCCAATTGGTACATGCCCACTTCGAAGGACACCCGGGTGCGGGTCGACGACTTCTCGAAAATCATCCCCAGAGTTTTGCCCTTCAGAGGCTGATAAATCTCTCCGTTCTTCTGCTTGCGCTTCAAATCGATAGCCAGGTCGATCAGGTAACGAATCTCCTCCGGCTTGTAATCAACCAATCCGAGAAAATCGCGGCCCTTCAGGCCATTGGCAAGCTCCTCCACGTTGAGGGTCGGATGCATGGCGATTCCTCCTTTGCTTCTCTATTTTTTGGCCGGCCGCCCAGAGGGACGACTAAGGCGTGTTTATCAGTTGGCGGCAGCCGCCAGCTGTTCGGACAGGACCGAAGCCAGGATGCCGACCGCTTCGTCGATCTCTTCTTCGGCAATGAGCAGGTTCGGAAGCAGGCGCAGGACGTTGAGTCCGGCCGTGATGACGAGCAGGCCGCGCTGCTGCAGGGCGGCGACGATGTCCGCGACCGGTCCCGTGCACTCGATTCCGACGAGCAAGCCGCGGCCGCGCACTTCCACGACGTTAGGCAGGTCGTTCAGGGCTGCGCGCAGCTTGGAGATCAGAAGCTCGCCGGATGCCGCGGCGCGCTCGGGCGCTTGCTCGATCAGCATCGTCTCGATCGTGGCGATGATCGCCGCCGTGGCGATCGGCGTTCCGCTGAACGTCGAGCCGTGCGAGCCTGCCGTGAACGCCGGAATGAGCGGAGCCTTCGCCAGCATGGCGCCGACCGGGAAGCCGCTTCCGATGCCCTTGGCCAAGGTGAAAATATCCGGTTCGATGCCGTAGTGCTCGTAGGCGAACAGCTTGCCGGTCCGTCCCATTCCCGTCTGAATCTCGTCGAGAATGAGCAGGATGCCTTCGCGGTCGCACAGCTCGCGAACCTCGCGCACGAATTGCGGATCCGCTTCGAGCACGCCGCCTTCGGCCTGGATGAGCTCCAGCATGATCGCGGCCGTCTTGTCCGTGATCGCTGCCTTAAGTGCTTCGATATCGTTAAGCGGAACGTGAACGAAGCCGACCGGAAGAGGCAGGAAGCCTTCCTTTACCTTATCTTGGCCCGTTGCCGTCAAAGTAGCCAGCGTGCGCCCGTGGAACGATTGCGTGAACGTAACGATCTCGTAACGCTCGTTGCCGAGCACCTTCTGATGGTAACGGCGGGCGATCTTGATCGCCGCCTCGTTCGCTTCGGCGCCGCTGTTGCAGAAGAACACGGCGTCGGCGCAGCTGTTGTCGGTCAGCAGCTTGGCCGCTTTCTCTTGATTCGGGTTGTAGAACAGGTTGGATACGTGCCACAGCTGATCCAACTGATTCACGAGAGCGTTCTTCACCCGTTCCGGCACGTGCCCGAGACTCGTCACCGCGATGCCGGTCATGAAGTCGAGATACTCCTTGCCCTGGTCGTCCCACAGACGGCTTCCTTTCCCCTTCACTATGGTAATCGGATAGCGCGCGAATGTCGGAAACAAACTGCTCATCTCAATCTCTCCTTTCCAACCCTGTAATGTGATAAAAGATTAACCTCGCAAAATACGAGTCCCGATTCCGCCTTCGCGAACCGCGCGGCTCAGAACCTTCGGCGTCGCTCCGTCCACGATCAGGACTTCCTTCACGTCGCCGTGCAGGCAGCTCATGGCCGCTCGCACTTTCGGAATCATCCCGCCGTAGATCTCGCCGCTCGCGATCATCTCCTCGATGTCCGCGAACGTTACTTGCGGCAGCACCTTTTTCTCTCCGTCTACCGTCCTCATGATGCCGGGAACGTCGGTGACGACGATCATTCGCTCGACGCCCAGCCCGGAAGCGACCGCTCCCGCCGCCGTGTCGGCGTTGATGTTGTATCGCTGGCCTTGCTTGTCGATGCCGATCGGAGCGATAACCGGAAGATAGCCCAGCTTCAGGATGCCCTCGATCAGCTCCGAGTTGACGCCTACGGTGTCGCCGACAAAGCCCAGCTCGCCGGCGTTCTCGACCGGCTGCGCCTCGATCAGGCGGCCGTCCGTGCCCGACAGGCCCAGCGCCTTCGCCCCGTTCTGCTGCAGCTTGCGAACGATCTCCTTGTTGATGCGCCCCGCGAGCACCATCTCGACGACCTCGAGGGTCGCTTCGTCGGTCACGCGCAGCCCGTTCAGGAACTTGCTCTCGATGTTAAGCTTGCCGAGCGTCTCGTTGATGGCCGGCCCGCCCCCATGGACGATAACCGTATCCACTCCGCTCTCCTGCAGTTCCCTTATATCTTGAAAAAAAGCGTCCGGAAGGGCAGCCAGCGTGCTGCCCCCGCACTTCATGACGAATCTCTTCACTGCCCGCGCCCCCTTACGTCCGGTAAGCGGCGTTGATCCGGACGTAGTCGTACGTCAGATCGCAGCCCCAAGCGACCGCTTGCCCGCTTCCGTAGTTCAGGTCGACGCGAATGGCAACCGTATCGCCTTTAAGGTAAGCGAGCGCCTCATCCTCGTCGAACGCCACCGGCCTCGACTGCTCCAGCACGGAGATGTCGCCGAGCCGGATATCGACCGCGTTCACGTCGACCGGACGCCCCGCGCGGCCGACCGCCGCGATGATCCGGCCCCAGTTCGCGTCGGCGCCGAAAGCGGCGGACTTCACGAGGCTGGACCCGATGATCGTCTTCGCGATCGCTTGCGCGTCCTCGTCGGACCGCGCGCCGGTTACCGTCGTCTCGATCAGCTTGGTCGCGCCTTCGCCGTCGCGGGCGATCGCCTTCGCCAGAACCTCGCACACGTAGCGGAGGCCGTCCGCGAACGCCGCGAAATCCGGATGCTCGCGGGTCAGCTCCTTGTTGCCGGCCAGACCGCTGGCCATCGCCACGAGCATGTCGTTCGTGCTCGTGTCCCCGTCAACGGTGATCATGTTGAACGTCACGTTGGTCGCTTCGCGAAGCAGCTCTTGCAGAAGTTCGGAAGATATCGAAGCATCCGTCGTTACGAAGCCGAGCATCGTCGCCATGTTCGGATGAATCATGCCCGAGCCTTTGGCCGCGCCGGCGATCGTCACTTCCTGCCCGTCTACGGTTACGCGGACGCAGGAGGTCTTCTTCACGAGGTCGGTCGTCAGGATCGCTTGGCAGAAATCGTCCGACCCTTGCTCGTTCGCCTGAAGCCTCTCCGGAAGCTTCGCGATGCCGGAGGACACCCGATCCATTTTCAACAATTCGCCGATAACGCCCGTGGACGCCACCGCGACTTGGTGCTTCGGAATGCCGAGAGCTTCGGCCATCTCGGATCGCATCGTCCGGGCGTCGTCTTCGCCTTGCTTGCCCGTGCAGGCGTTGGCGTTGCCGCTGTTGACCAGCATCGCGCGCAGCTTGCCTTCCTCCGCCAGGCTCTCCCGCGTCACCTGAAGCGGTGCCGCCTGGAACAAATTCGTCGTATATACGGCCGCCGCCGCGGCGGGGACTTCGCAAACAATGACTCCCAGATCGTGTCTGTCCGTTTTTTTCAGGCCGCAATGCAGTCCGCCCGCCTTAAAGCCCTTAGGCGTCGTGATGCCGCCCTCGATGATAGCGTATGTCTTCCCCATGGTCGCTCTCGTTCCTCCGTTATGGGTCTATTATGGATAAACCGGCGTAAACAGCAGGCCCAGCGTCTCGTCCCAGCCCATCATCAGGTTCAGGTTCTGGATCGCTTGGCCGGCCGCGCCCTTCACGAGGTTGTCGATGACGGAGATGATCGTGATTCTCCCCGTTCTCGCATCCACGTTCATGCCGATGTCGCAGTAGTTCGAGCCGTACACTTCCTTCGTCGCCGGATACGTCCCCGTCGGGCGCACGCGCACGAAGCGGCGGCCTTCGTAAAACTGCCGGTACAGCTCGTTAAAGTCGGCGCTCGTACGGCTTTTATCCGTCAATGTCGCATACATCGTGCTCATAATCCCGCGGGTCATCGGAACCAGATGGGTCGTGAACGTCGTCGTGACCGGCCTTCCGGCCGCGCGCGACAGAACCATCTCGATCTCCGGCGTATGCTGATGGACGCCCACCTTGTACGCCTTGAAGTTCTCGTTCACTTCGGAGTAGTGGTTCGCCATGCTGAGGCCGCGTCCGCCGCCGGATACGCCCGTCTTAGAGTCGATAATGATCGTGTCCGGATCGATCCAGCCCGCCTTAACGGCAGGGTACAGGCCCAGCGTCGTCGCCGTCGGGAAGCAGCCCGGGTTGGAGACGAAGTCGGCGCCCTTCACTTCGTCCGCGAACAGCTCGCTCATTCCGAACACGGCGCGGTCCAGGTAGCCCTGCTCCGGCGCGTCCTTCTTATACCACTGCGAGTAAACTTCGGCTTCCTTGAGCCGGAAGTCTCCGGACAGGTCGATCACCTTCAGGCCCGCTTCCAGCATAGACGGCACCAGCTTCGTGCTGACGCCATGAGGGGTCGCGAGGAACACGACGTCCGCTTTGCTCTTCAGCAGCTGCGGATCGACTTCGTCCAGCGTGTCCGTGACGATCTCGTACAAGTGAGGAAAACCTTCCGAATAAAGAGTCCCCGCGTTGGACGAGGAGACGACCGAGGTGACCGTCACGTACGGATGAGCGGCCAAAAGGCGAATAAGCTCCACGCCGCCATACCCGGTGGAGCCGACGATCGCCGCGCGTACTTGAGTTCCGTGTGTCATATGCTATCTCTCCCATTTTAAGCCAGTTAAGAGGTTCCGATATTTAAAAAACGGCTAATCCGCCGAGCACGATCCGCAGGATGCCACAATTTCCTTCTATAGACAAACCTTTCTCATTGTAACGAATTCCGACTGGGAAGGGAAGTTCATTCGCCGATTCCCGTACGATGCCGAACGCTTTGGTTCCGAACGATAATTCTGTATTATTATACAACCGGAAGTGTAATTATACAATGGTTTTTGGAGTCTTTAAATGTGGATGAACCGTGACGTTATGCGGACCTATTCGGCCGACTCCACTTCCCGCAGCGCTTCTCGCCATCCGCGGATATCCCGAATCGGCGGCTTACCGAACAGGCGCGAATATTCTCGGCTGAAATGGGACGGACTCTCGTAGCCGACCTGGAAAGCGACAGCGGCCGCTTCGGAAGCTCCCGCCAGGAGAAGGCGCCGCGCTTCCTGCAGCCTCAGCCTCTTCTGATATTGGATCGGGCTCATCGCCGTCACTTCTTTAAAGTAGGTATACAAAGACGAGGAGCTCATGCGAGCTTCTTCGGCCAGCTCTTCGATACGGATAGGCTGAGCGAAATCGCGGTTAATCCGTTCGATCGCCTTCGCGATCCGCTGGGCATGACTGCCGATCAAAGCGAAGGGTTCGATGGCTGCGCCCTGTTCGCCCTGGAGAACGCGATAGAGAATCTCGCGTATCGCACTCGGCGCAAGCACCGGAATGTCGTGCGGCGAATCCAGCAGCCGAACAAGCCGAAGCACGGCGTCCCGGAGCGAGTCGTTCATGCGGCTGACGACCATCCCCCGCCCGGGTTCCCGCTTCGCTCTCTCGGCGCGCCCCGAGGCTTGGATAACCTCCAGGATCCGATCCATGTCGAACTGAAGCTGAAGGCACAAATACGGCTCTTCCGGGGAAGCTTGCACGACCTGGCCGGTTATCGGCAAGTGAACGGAAGCGGCCAAGTAGCTCTCGGGATCGTACCGATAGAGCGTCTTGTCCAACCAAACCTCCTTCACCCCTTGGGCCACTACGCACAAAGAGGGTTCATATACCGAATAGACCGGCTCGGATACCCGGGACGCCCGGATAAAGCTCAAGCCGGGAACGATCGTCTCATTCGTCCCGTCCGACGCGATGTGTCGCTCCATTAACCGTACCAACTCTTCCTTCGATTTCGAGGATGGTTCCATCGCTTCGATCGCCGTCCTTTTCGCAGATGCTTTTACTTTAGGATGTTTTGGAGGATTAGGCAAGAATGCTGCAGCTTCCGGCTACCGCCCCATTTCGAGGAGACCGCATAATGAGAAACATAGAAAGTCCAGCGGTATGATGTCAAGTCCCTGATTCATGTGAATTGGAAATTTTGTTGGCACTTAAGCGCTGGAGTCAGGGAAAAAGACAGCACCAAACTAAACCCAGTCGAAAATCAGGCACCTACCAG
>Ga0065721_10004399_pt1 | contig 29081 bp, 27 predicted proteins | sample Mesricmetagenome_FD_59108 | JGI IMG/M metagenome (GOLD analysis project Ga0065721, IMG submission 59108) | Mesophilic microbial community from rice straw/compost enrichment Sample: eDNA_1 v2 (version 2) | ecosystem: Engineered > Solid waste > Grass > Composting > Bioreactor | place: USA: Davis...
CGCGCGTCAGATCCGCCTCCTGGCAATACGGTGATGTGGCGAGGCATCACCCGGCTCTCCGATATCGAGTTCGGCTTCCTGCTCGGGATTCAGACTTATGGGTAAAAGCAAGGTTGATTGATCGCTTACGCACATGGCGCCAGCAGCGCACGTTCAAGGGCTGCTGCGGCGCCGATGTGGCCGCCTTCTCACGAGGTGTCGAAGCCGTGGCCACCGGCAGCAGGAGCTGCACGCATGGCCGCGAGCTGCGCCTCGTTCATCTGCCATGGAATGAAGGCGCTGATGTCCGATGGTGGCTTGCCGCCTTCGTTGGCACAGACGTTGAGGTACGCGCTCAACCAGGTGCGTGCGTTGATCTTCCACAGCTTGACGGTCATGAGCAGGCTCATCAGCGTCGCGGCCATCTCTCCCGACCACTGGCTGCCCGAGCCGTAGAAGTTCTTGCGCCCAACGACTGCCAGACGCAGCGCGCGTTCGGCCGCATTGTTGTCCAGCGGCAGCCAGGACTGCTCGACAAACACCACCAACCCTGCCCAGTGCCGCTGCAGGCTCTTGAGCACCTTGCGCGCTGCTGTGGCGAGCTCCTTGTCAGCCAGGGACTGCTCGCAAAGGTGCTGCATGACCTGTACCGCCTGGCGCAGCCGCTCGTCACACGCGGTGAACTCTGCTGTGCCCAGGCCCGCTTCCTGGCGCAGGGCATGGAGCTTGTAGAGCTCGCTGATGCGCTGCACCCAGCCCATGGCCCAGGACCACAGCACTGGATGGTCGTTGGCCACGCGCAGGAAATCCCGGCGCTGGTGCGCCCAGCAAAACGACAACTGCACGCCCGGGTGGCTGGTGGCGTACTTCTTGTACGCCGCATACCGGTCCACACTCAGGATGCCCGCATCGACGCCCTCCAGCACCGAGCCCGGCACCTTGGACGAGCGGCTGGGGTCGAGCACGTAGTACGCCACCGTGGGCGTGTGGAACACCCACAGATACCAGCGGTGACCCACCTTGCCTTCTTGCTCGGCGAAGACTTCCCAACGTGTCTCGTCGGCATGCCAATGCGTGTGCGCGCGCAGCCTCTCGTGCAGCGCCTGCTGCAGCGGCTCGAACAAGACAGCCAGCCGGTGCAGGCCTTCCGTGGCCGTGCCAGGCGACAGGTGCAGTCCCTGATCTTCCCAGTCCTGCAGCAGCCGGTGCAGGGGCTGAGCGTGAAGGAACTTGCCCAGCAGCAGGTGCACCCAGGCCGACACCCCAAGCTTGCCCATGGGAATCAGGCGCGGCGGCGCCGGCGCCGTCACGATGCCCGGCAGACAGCCGCACCGGCACGTCGGGCAATACCGCCGGCGGTGGATCACGCGGCGCCAGGCACTGACCTCGTACTCCACCACCTCGCAGTCCTGGGTGCCGGGAAACTCCTTGAGCGCCAGGCCGCACTGCGGACACACTGCCGGCTCGAGCTCAATGGTCTCCTCGCGCGCGGGCAACTGCGTCAGACGCGTGCGCCCGTGCCCGGGCGCTCCCGGCTGCTGTCCACGAGGACGCTTGGGCTGTGGCGTGGGCTGCTGCACCTTGCTCAGCAAACGCGACTGCTCGGTATGCTGGCCAAAAACGCGCTGCCGCAGATCCCGGTTGCATGCCCGCTCATGCTCGAGTTGCTCGCGCAGTTCGGCCTCGCGCTGGCGGGCCAACGCAAGGTCATGCTGAAACTGCTGTCGCTGCCGTTCGAGCCGCACAACAGCCCGCTCGTGCAGCGACTTCCAGTAGTGAGCCTCCATCACCAAGCGGATGTGCTCCTGCTTGGTCAGCGTCACCATGACTTGCTCGAACGGTGCCGCCCTCGGGTCCGACGGACTCGTTACCTGCGACTGCGCCACCGCTGCGCTCATGCATTACAGCGTAGAAACCTGTCCCCACCCCGTCCAGTCCGGCAGGCAGTACCCATCCCACCTATACAGCTACCGAATATTTACGAACTCGGGGGTCCGGGCGCACTTGGCATGAGCGTGTCCGAAATGGACGCCAAGCATGGCTGCGAGGCCCTGCTTGCTGGCGCGGGCAAACTACACGCCCTAGACGACAGCATCAAAAAAGACCAGAGGGGACTTGCCGGGTTAATAAGCGTTCTTGTCAAAAAATACAAGTCGCGCGGTCCGCATCATGATGTGAAGATCCAGCGCCAGAGACCAGTTGCGCAGATATTCAAGATCATATTCAACTCGTGCTTGCATCTTGTGGATGGTGTCGGTCTCGCCGCGATGACCATTGACCTGAGCCCAGCCCGTAATCCCCGGTTTGACCTTATGGCGCACCATGTATGCCTTGATAAGTTTGCGATATTCCTCGTTATGGGCCACAGCATGTGGTCGAGGGCCGACAATGCTCATGCTGCCTTGGAGCACATTGAAAAACTGCGGAAGTTCGTCCAGTGAGGTGCGGCGCAAAAATGCCCCGAGTGGTGTGATGCGCGGGTCATGTCGGGTGGCTTGGCGCACTACCTCGCCGTTGTCCTGGCAAGTCATTGTGCGGAACTTGTAGACCAATATTTCGCTTCCATCCAATCCATTGCGGCGCTGTTTGAAAATCACAGGTCCAGGTGAAGAGTATTTCACAGCTATTGCAATCGCAATCAATATCGGTGAAATCAAAATCAAGATTGCCGAAGCAATAACCAGGTCGGAGATTCGCTTGACAAGCTCGTTCGTGCCAGTAAAGGGGGTTTCGCAAATTCCCACTACGGGAATGCCGTTCATGTCTTGTAATCTGCCCTGAATGATGCTTATTCCAAATACGTCAGGCACGAAAAATATGGACGCTGTGGTGCCTTGAAGGGATTCCAGGAGTTCTACGATTCGGGGCTGCAGGCCCAGCGGCAATGTAATGTAAACCTCCTTGATGCCATGTGTACGGATATAGGGCGCAACGTCTTGCAAGGTGCCGAGTACCGTACTGGCCTCCTCATGCACACGTGCGTCCTGACGATCGTCAAAATGACCCACAAACACACTGCCTTGGTCGGCGGTCTCGCGCAGCGCCCTAGCTACCTTCACGCCCAGGAGCCCGCTACCTACCACCACGGCCGGCCGTCGCAGCACAGGGAGTGCGGCCCGGCGTCGCAAAATAGCCTGTCCCGTGCATACGCCTAGCCACAACAGCACTGGCGTGATGACGGCCCAGGTTAATAGCACCTGCCGATTGAAGTAACCCAGGCTTTGTGTGGCGTAGCCACACAGCATCAATGCCAGCAATAGCACGACCCAGCTATTGACGATGTCCATAGCCGCTGCTGGCAGTGGGTCCTTGAAACGCTGGCGGCCTGGAAAGGTCAGCGCGAACACCAGCAAGCCCAGCGTGAGGGCTGGTCGCTCTATGGGCTGTCCATACCACTTGGTGGCGAGTAGGAACACCGCCACCGCGATGGTGGGCTCCATGAAAGCTGCCACGAGGGACGTGACTGACTGAGGGGCGCTGTAGAACGTCCGTTTGTAACTGCGATGGGCGATCATGGAATCCGGTTGACCTGCTTTGGGTGCGACATGGACAAGCCATGCCGACAGACCAGTTCCTTCCCCCTTTTCTTGCGGGCCATTCTCGACCCTGCGTCAGCCTGCGCCGGACTGCTTCCCACAGATGCGGGCGTCCAACCCGGGTGCCTACAATGCCGCGCATGTTGCAAGCCCTCAACGCCCTGCTGGCCCCCGCTCTGATGGAGCGGCTGACCCTGCTCCTGAATCACGTGCTTGACAGCGAGCCCGCGGCGCGCGAGTTGCTTCGCCCCCGTGAGGGCGCGCTGGTGCAGTTCCATCTTGAACAATGGCCCCGGCTGCTGCCGCCGACGCCCACACTGTGTTGGCGCATCACACCGGCAGGGCTGCTGGAGTGGTGCGAAACCCCTTCTGCGGTGGCGCAACTGCATGTGCGGGTGGATGCCTCCAATCCCGCCATGCTCATGGCCCAGGCGTTGGCCGGCTCGCAGCCGGCGCTCCGGCTCGATGGTGACGCGGCGCTAGCCGCGGACATCAACTGGCTGCTGCAGAACTTGCGCTGGGACGTAGCGGCCGATCTGGAACGGGTGCTGAGCCCGGCGGCGGCGCAACAGATCAGCGCGCTGGGTGCGGCGCTGGCGCGCGGCTTGCGGCAGACCATGCTTGGCGGCACGGTGCGCTGGCGTGCCGCTTCATGAGGCAATTTGCTCGGCTGATCTACATCGCGTTCACCGTCCTGCGCTTCGGCCTGGACGACATCGCGCTGTCGCATTTCCGCCAGCGTTGGGTGCGCGCGCTGGCCGCCGTGGTGACCATCGGGCGCCGCTACGATGAGGCGCGCGGCGTGCGCCTGCGCCAAGCGCTGGAGCGGCTGGGGCCGATCTTCGTCAAGTTTGGCCAAGTACTGTCCACACGGCGCGATCTGCTGCCGCTGGACGTGGCGGACGAACTGGCCAGACTGCAGGACCGCGTTGCACCGTTCCCGAGTACCCAGGCCGTGGCTCTGGTGGAGGCGGCTTTCGGACGGCGCATCGACGAGCTGTTCTCGCATTTCAGCCCGGAGCCGGTGGCCAGTGCCTCCATCGCGCAGGTGCACTTCGCTACCCTGCGCGATGGCCGGGAGGTGGCGGTCAAGGTGCTGCGCCCGGGCATGCTGGCCGTCATCGAGGACGACCTGGCACTGCTGCACCGCTTGGCGCGCTGGGCCGAGCGCGTCAGTCCTGACGCGCGGCGGCTCAAGCCGCGCGAGGTCGTGGCCGAGTTCGACATCTACCTGCACGACGAACTGGACTTGGTGCGCGAGGCGGCCAACGCGGCCCATCTGCGGCGCAACATGGACGGGCTCAACCTCGTGATGGTCCCCGAGATGATCTGGGACCTGTGCGCCCCGGGCGTCATCGTGATGGAGCGCATGCACGGCGTGCCCATCAGCCAGATCGGCCGCCTGCGCGAGGCGGGCGTGGACATTCCCAAGCTGGCCCGCGACGGCGTGACGATTTTCTTCACGCAAGTGTTCCGCGACGGCTTTTTCCACGCCGACATGCACCCCGGCAACATCCAGGTCAGCCTGGAGCCGGCCACCTTCGGGCGCTACATCGCGCTGGACTTCGGAATCATGGGCACGCTCACCGAGGTGGACAAGGAGTACTTGGCGCAGAACTTCATCGCCTTCTTCCGCCGCGACTACAAGCGCGTGGCGGAGCTGCACCTGGAGTCGGGTTGGGTGCCGCCGGGCACCCGCATCGACGCCCTGGAGTCGGCCATCCGCGCCGTGTGCGAGCCGCACTTCGACCGCCCGCTCAAGGACATCTCGCTGGGCCAGGTGCTGCTGCGCCTGTTCCAGACCTCGCGCCGCTTCAACGTGGAGATCCAGCCTCAGCTCGTGCTGTTGCAGAAGACGCTGCTCAACGTCGAAGGGCTGGGGCGCCAGCTCGATCCCGAGCTCGATCTCTGGGCGACCGCCAAACCGTTCCTGGAGCGTTGGATGAACGAGCAGATCGGCTGGCGCGCGCTGGTGGACCGCCTCAAGCACGAGGCGCCGCACTATGCGCGGCTGCTGCCCGAGATGCCGCGTCTGCTGCACCACGCGCTGCAGCATTCGCCCGGCAAGGCCGAGGATTCTCAAGCGCTGCTGCTGGCCCTCCTGTCCGAGCAGCGCCGGACCAATCGACTGTTGCAGGGCATCCTCTGGGGCGCCCTGGGCTTCGCGCTGGGGGTGGGTTTGATGCGCTTGGCGCTGAGGCTGCACGTGTTCATGCCTGCTTGATGCCAGGCTGAAAACGCCATCCCTCTGCGCTTGCGGCGCGTTTGCAGGCAGGGCACAGAGGTGTCAAGGAATGCGCAAGCTTGCCCCCCGCGATGCAGGGGATAATGCGCGCGCTTTTTCGGCGCCGCCGTCCGGCGGCACCTTCTCCAGCCTTTCCCCGACCGCAGGCCGTTTCATGCTGCTGACCCTGGTCCTCGTTTACCTGCTGCTGACCATCGCCATCGGCCTGTGGGCCGCCAAGCGGGTCAAGAACACCTCGGACTTCGCGGTCGCAGGCCGCCACCTGCCGCTGGTGATGATTGTCACCACCACCTTCGCCACCTGGTTTGGCTCCGAGACGGTGCTGGGCATCCCGGCCAAGTTCGTGCAGAACGGGTTGGGCGAGGTGGTGGAGGATCCCTTCGGCGCGGGCACCTGTCTGATCCTGGTCGGCGTCTTCTTCGCCGCCAAGCTCTACCGCATGTCGCTGCTGACCATCAGCGACTACTACCGCGAGCGCTATGGCCGCGGCGTCGAGGTGGTGTGCTCGCTGATCATCATCGTCAGCTATCTGGGCTGGGTCTCGGCGCAGGTCACGGCATTGGGCTTGGTGTTCAACCTGCTCTCGGGCGGCGCCATCAGCGTGCCGGCGGGCATGGTGCTGGGCACCGCGTCGATCCTGGCCTACACGCTCTTCGGCGGCATGTGGTCGGTGGCGGTGACGGATTTCATCCAGATGATCATCCTGGTCGCCGGCCTGGCAATCATCGCTGTCTTCGCCGCCGATCAGGCCGGCGGCGCCGACAAGGTGATTGCGCTTGCCACGAGCAAGGACCTGTTCCGTTTCCTGCCCGAGCCGACCTTCACCGACATCGTGTTCTTCATCGCCGCGGCGATCACGATGATGCTGGGCTCGATTCCGCAGCAGGACGTGTTCCAGCGCGTGATGTCGGCCAAGGACATCAACGCCGCCACCAAGGGCCCGGTGATCGGCGGCCTGTGCTACATCGCCTTCGCCTTCGTGCCGATGTTCCTGGTCACGAGCGCGCTGCTCATCATGCCGGAGCAGGCCACCGAGCTCATCGAGCAGGATCCGCAGAAGGTGCTGCCCGTGCTGGTGCTGGAGCACATGCCTTTCGTGATGCAGGTGCTGTTCTTCGGCGCGCTGCTGTCGGCCCTCAAGAGCACGGCCTCGGCCACGCTGCTGGCGCCCTCGGTGACCTTCGTGGAGAACGTCTGGCGCCAGTTCTTCCCGCGCCAGAGCGACCGTCAGGAACTGCGCACCATGCGCGTGTCGGTGCTGGTGTTCAGCCTGTTGGTGTGCGCCTACGCCATGGCCTCCGAAGGGACGCCGATCTACGACATGGTTTCCGGCGCCTATCAGGTGCCGCTGGTCGGCGCCTTCGTGCCGCTGGTCGCTGGGCTGTACTGGAAACGTGCCACCACGCAGGGTGCCATCTTCTCCATCGTGCTGGGCTTGCTGACCTGGATGCTGTTTCTGGCCACGCCAGCGGGTGAGACCTTCCCGGCGCAGCTCGCGGGCTTCCTGATGGGGGCGCTGGGCATGCTGGTGGGCTCGCTGGGCCCGCAGGCGCTCAAGAACCGCCACGGCGCGCACCATGCGTTGCGCGGCCTGGACAGCGGCTTGAAAGCCTGAAGCGTGACCTTATCTGCGGCCGCGGGCGCGGCGCCTATTCCTTGCGACATCGCCGCCCCACCTCGGGCTTTATAATTTTTCGTTTTGCATCAAAGGCTTAGCCATGCCGATCTACGCTTATCGCTGTTCCGCCTGCGGTCACGCGAAGGATGTGCTGCAGAAGATGTCCGACCCCGTGCTGAGCACTTGCCCGGCCTGTGGCGCCGAGGCCTTCAGCAAGCAGCTCACTGCCGCGGGCTTCCAGCTCAAGGGTTCGGGTTGGTACGTGACCGACTTCAAGGGCGGCAGCGGCACTACCTCCGCGCCGGCCACCAGCAAGGCGGCCGAGCCGGCCGCTGCGGCCTCGTCGTCGTCCGATGCCGCGCCGGCAGCGGGCTGCGGCGGCGCCTGCGCCTGCCACTGATGCCTTTGGGCAAGGGCCGTCGCGCGTGAAGAAATACATCGTTGCCGGGCTGCTGGTCTGGCTGCCGCTGGCCGTCACGGTCTGGGTGCTGCTGTGGGTGCTCGGCCTGATGGACGGCGTGTTCGACTGGCTGCTGATCGCGGCTTCGGCCGTGCTGCCGCTGTCGGCGCAGGCTGGCCTGGACGACCTGCGCAAGATCCCGGGCCTGAGCGTGCTGGTGATGGTGGCGGGGCTGCTGCTCACCGGCATGTTCGCGGCCAACGTGCTGGGCCAGTGGTGGCTGCGGCAGTGGGACCGGCTCATGGGCCGCATCCCCATCGTCAAGTCGATCTACAGCTCGGTCAAGCAGGTCTCGGACACGCTGTTCTCCAGCAGCGGCAACGCCTTCCGCGAGGCGGTGCTGGTGCAGTACCCGCGCGCAGGCTCCTGGACCATCGCCTTCGTCACCGGTCGTCCCGGCGGCGAGGTGGCCACGCAGCTCGGCGGCGCCGAGCACGTGAGCCTGTACGTGCCCACCACGCCCAACCCGACTTCGGGCTTCTTCCTGATGGTGCCGCGCGCCGACGTGGTGCCGCTGCGGATGAGCGTGGACGAGGCGCTCAAGTACATCATCTCGATGGGCGTTGTCGCCCCGCCTCCGCCCGTGGCGGCCCCTGCCGCGCCGCTGCCGCTGCGAAACCGCGCGGGCGGCTGAACGACGCCGGGCGCCATCTTTCCCACAGGCCGCCGGCCGCGGCGGCCTCCCGAACCAGTCTCCTGGAGCCAACAATGAGAAGCAGCTACTGCGGCCGCGTCAGCGAAGCGCTGATGGGCCAGACCGTGACCCTGATGGGTTGGGCCCACCGCCGCCGCGACCACGGCGGCGTGATCTTCATCGACCTGCGTGACCGCGAGGGCGTCGTGCAGGTGGTGTGCGACCCCGACCGTCCGGAGATGTTCGCTACCGCCGAGAGCGTGCGCAACGAGTTCTGCCTGAAGGTCGTCGGCAAGGTGCGAGCGCGGCCCGCAGGCACCGAGAACACCAACCTCGTCAGCGGCAAGATCGAGGTGCTGTGCCACGAGCTGGAAGTGCTCAACCCCAGCGTCACGCCGCCGTTCCAGCTCGACGAGGAAAACCTCTCCGAGACCACCCGCCTGACGCACCGCGTGCTGGACCTGCGCCGCCCGTACATGCAGAACAACCTGATGCTGCGCTACCGCGTGGCCATGGAAGTGCGCAAGTACCTCGACGAGCAGGGCTTCATCGACATCGAGACGCCGATGCTCACCAAGAGCACGCCCGAAGGCGCGCGCGACTACCTGGTGCCGTCACGCGTGCACGACGGCATGTTCTTCGCGCTGCCGCAGTCGCCCCAGCTCTTCAAGCAGCTGCTCATGGTTGCGGGCTACGACCGCTACTACCAGATCACCAAGTGCTTCCGCGACGAGGATCTGCGCGCCGACCGCCAGCCCGAGTTCACGCAGATCGACCTGGAGACCAGCTTCCTGTCCGAGCAGGAGATCCGTGACCTCACCGAGGGCATGATCCGCCACGTCTTCCGCAAGGCGCTGGACGTGGAGCTGGGCGAGTACCCGGTGATGAGCTACGCCGACGCGATGCGCCTGTATGGCTCGGACAAGCCCGACCTGCGCGTGAAGCTGGAGTTCACCGAGCTCACCGACGTGATGGCCGACGTGGACTTCAAGGTCTTCAGCACCCCGGCCACGACGAAGGGCGGCCGCGTGGCCGCGCTGCGCGTGCCCAAGGGCGGCGAGATGAGCCGCGGCGAGATCGACGGCTACACCGAGTTCGTCAAGATCTACGGTGCCAAGGGCCTGGCCTGGATCAAGGTCAACGACCTGGCCAAGGGCCGCGAGGGGCTGCAGTCGCCCATCGTCAAGAACCTGCATGACCGCGCGATCCAGCAGATCCTGGAACGTACCGGCGCGCAGACCGGTGACCTGATCTTCTTCGGTGCCGACAAGGCCAAAGTCGTCAACGACGCCCTGGGCGCACTGCGCGTGAAGATCGGCCACAGCGACTTCGGTCGCGCCAAGGGCCTGTTCGAGGACCGCTGGGCGCCCCTGTGGGTGGTGGACTTCCCGATGTTCGAACACGACGAGGAAGAGGACCGCTGGGTCGCCGTGCACCACCCGTTCACCGCGCCCAAGGACGGGCACGAGAACCTGATGGACACCGACCCCGGGGCTTGCGTGGCCAAGGCCTACGACATGGTGCTCAACGGCTGGGAACTCGGCGGCGGTTCGGTGCGTATCCACCGCGCCGACGTGCAGAGCAAGGTGTTCAACGCCCTGAACATCGGTCCCGAGGAGGCGCAGCTCAAGTTCGGTTTCCTGCTGGACGCGCTGCAGTACGGCGCGCCTCCGCACGGCGGCTTGGCCTTCGGCCTGGACCGCCTGGTCACGCTCATGACCAAGGCCGAGTCCATCCGCGACGTCATCGCGTTCCCGAAGACGCAGCGCGCCCAGTGCCTGCTCACCGGCGCGCCCAGCGCCGTGGATGAGAAGCAGCTGCGCGAACTGCACATCCGCCTGCGCAATCCGGCCGTCACGGCTTGATGTGGCTCAAGGGTTGGGTCCCTGGGGCCCGACCTCCGGTGCAGCGTGCAATAAGGACGACATAGGGTTAACACTCGGGGTTTACACTATTAGGGTAAACCCCGAGGAAGCATTATGAAGACCCCCGTCCTTGCCCTGGCCCTGCTTGTTGTCGCCGCCGTCGCCCAAGCCGAAACCGTGGCCCCGGCCACTGCTCCCGCGCAGACTGCGGTGACCCGTGCCAATGGCGAGCACCCCGCCGTGCTGGCCGCGCGCCAAGCCCGCAACGGCGGTATCGATGCCAACCGCTTTATCGTGGCCCCGCCCGCCAGCACCCGTTGGACCAGCGGCCCCGCAGTGGATGCCCCCGCCGTGCAGACGGCCAACGTCAGCGCCCGCTGATGCGTCGTCCCCGTGCCCCCGGTGCGCGCCTGTCCGCGCGCACCGCGGCACTGCGGCCTTGACCGGCCGCGCCTTGAGGCGCTCTCTGCGCCGCTATGCTCAGGCGCATGCCTGAAGCCCTTCCCAAGCGTCCCCACAAGATTCCCGAATCCGTGCTGGTGGTGATCCACACCCCGGCGCTGGACGTGCTGCTACTGGAGCGAGCCGACCATCCCGGCTTCTGGCAGAGCGTCACTGGTTCCAAGGACCACGTCGACGAGCCGCTGACCGAAACCTGCGTGCGCGAGGTGGCCGAGGAAACGGGCATCGACGTGCATTCCCCGGGCATCGGCCTTGCCGCTTTGCATGACTGGGGACTGCGCAACGTGTACGAGATCTATCCCGTCTTCCGGCACCGCTATGCCAGCGGCGTGACCCACAACACCGAGCACGTGTTCGGTCTCACGGTGCCCGCGGGCATCCCGGTCCGGCTGGCGCCGCGCGAGCACGTGGCGATGCGCTGGCTGCCCTGGCGTGAGGCCGCGGCAGCCTGCTTCTCGCCGAGCAACGCGGAGGCGATCTTGCAACTGCCGCGCTTTGCCGGCCGCGCCGGCGCCGCCGCGGAGGGCTGAAGCATGGTGCTCAACCGCTTGCAGTCCACGCAGCTGCCGACGGCTACCCCCAGGAGCGAGAGCGACACCGCGCTGCTGCGCGTGGCGACTTACAACATCCACAAGGGCGTGCGCGGCATCGGCCCGCGCAAGCGGCTGGAGATCCATAACCTCGGCCTGGGCGTGGAGGCGCTGGACGCCGACATGGTGTTCCTGCAAGAGGTGCGCCTCTTCCACACCCGCGAGGCGCGCAAATTCGACCGCAGCAAGTTTGGCTGGCCCGAGCAGGGCCAGGCGCACTTCCTGGCGCCCGAAGGTTATGACGTGGCCTACCGCACCAACGCCGTCACGCGCCATGGTGAGCATGGCAACGCGCTGCTGTCGCGCTGGCCCATCGGCGACGTGGGCCACTTCGACGTCAGCGATCACCGCTTCGAGCAGCGCGGTCTGCTGCACGTGCCGGTGCAGTGGGGTGGCATGACGGTGCACGCCGTGGTGGCGCATTTCGGGCTCATCCACGCCAGCCGCGTGCGCCAGGTGCAGAAGCTCGCCGAGTTCCTGGAGGCCAACGTACCGTCCGACGCGCCGCTGGTGGTGGCGGGCGACTTCAACGACTGGGCCGAGAAGCTGGACCCGCCGATGTGGAGCATCGGGCTGCAGCGTGCCCGCTCCGAGGAAGCGCGCACGCACTGCCCGACCTTCCCCTCGCTGGCGCCGGTGTTCGCGCTGGACCGCTTCTACCTGCGCGGCCTGCGTTGCCGCTCGACCTTCGTGCCTCGCGGCACCGCCTGGGCCCGCATGTCGGACCACCTGCCGCTGGTGGCCGAGCTCGAAGCGGCATGAGCCCGGGGCGTTCCTCCTCCCGGCGCCGGCGCGCCGTGGCGGACGATTCGCAAGAAGCCTCGGCGCTGTTGCACAACTGGTACGACCACCCGCGCGCGCTGTTCTGCGGCGGCAACGAGGTCAGGCTCCTGCGCGGCGGACGCGAGCTCTTTCCCGCCATGTGCGAGGCCATGGCAGCGGCGCAGCACGAGGTCTGGCTCGCCACCTACATCTTTCACGACGACGCCGCGGGCCGGCTGGTGGCCGACGCGCTGCTGGCCGCCGCCGCGCGCGGCGTGAAGGTACGGGTGGTGGTGGACGGCTTCGGCAGCAAGGCTTCGCTGCCCACGCTGTACGAGTGGTTCCGCGGCACCGGCGTGGAGCTGGCGGTGTTCCGCCCGGTGCGGCGCTGGTGGACGCTGCTGCAGCCCGGTCAGCTGCGCCGGCTGCATCAGAAGCTGTGCGTGGTGGACGCGGCGTTGGGCTTCGTGGGCGGTATCAACATCATCGACGACCACAACGACCTCAACCACGGCCACACCGACACGCCGCGGCTGGACTTCGCCGTGGCGCTGCGTGGCCCGGTGGTCGGCCCGGTGCAGCAGACCGTGGGCGCGATGTGGTCGCGTGCGGCCTTCGGCCACGACTGGCCCGAGGAGATGAAGGCGCTGGCGCGCAGCAGCGAGCCCGTGGCGCGCGTGCGCGCGCTGCTGCGGCGGCTGCGCATCACACCGCCGCTGAAGAGCCAGCTCTGCAGCGACGCCGAGCGCCCCGTGCGCGCCGCCTTCGTCGTGCGCGACAACCTGCGCCAGCGCCGCGCCATCGAGCGCAGCTACGTGGACGCGCTGCGCCGCGCGCGCACGCGCATCGACCTGGTGTCGCCGTACTTCTATCCCGGCCACCTGTTCCGCCGCACGCTGCGCGACGCCGCGCGCCGCGGCGTGCAGGTACGGCTGCTGCTGCAGGGCAAGCTCGACTACCGCATCGCAGGCCTGGCGGCGCAGGTGCTCTACGACGAGCTGTTGCGCCACGGCGTGCGCATCTTCGAGTACATGCCTGCCTTCCTGCACGCCAAGGTGGCGCTGGTGGACGAGGAATGGGCCACCGTGGGCAGCTCCAACATCGACCCGCTGTCGCTGCTGCTGAACCTGGAGGCCAACGTGATGGTGCGCGACCGCGACTTCACGCGCGAGTTGGCCGCCGAGTTCGACGCCGCCGTCGCCGACTCGCGCGAGGTGCAGGCGGGGCACCTGCGCTCGCGCGGCTTCTGGGGCGCGCTGCGCCGCGGCTTCGTAGCCTGGGGCGCGCACGTGTACCTGCGTGTGGCCGGGATCACCGGGCGCTACTGACCTGGATTTCCCGTTTTTCCCGTTCGCCCTGAGCTCGTCGGAGGGCCTGTGGGCGGGTCGGGACGCGGGGCTTCGACAGGCTCAGCCCGAATGGCAGCCTTTGTTTCTTCAGTCGGAAGACGGCTTGGACTGGGGCGGCGCTGCGGCGGGCAGGGCAGTGCCGGAGGGCGCCGGCGCACCGCGCAGCAGCTCCAGCGCATGCGCGATGGGGATGGCGTAGCTGATGCCCGAGGGCTGCGTCAGCGCGCTTTCGCGCCCGGCCTTGACGAACACCATGTTGAGCACTGCCACCACCTCGCCGCTGGCGGCGTCGTACACGGGGCTGCCGCTGTTGCCGGGATAGGCGGTGGCGTCGAGCTGGTAGAGCACGAAGGGGCCTTCGCGCAGCTGGCGGATGGCCTGGTTGCTGAGCTGCTGCGCCGAGGCCGTGGGCAGCGAGGCCGGCGTCACGGCCGAGACGATGCCGCGGTGCGTCACCGGCGAGTAGCCCAGTGCGCTGCCGATGGGAAAGCCCGTGAAGGCGATTTCGGTGCCCTCCGGCAGCTCGCGCGCGGAGGCCAGCGGCAGCGCCGGCAGCGGCGCGCCTTCGATCGCCAGCAACGCCAGGTCATGGCGCCGGTCCAGCGCCAGCAGCGTCGCGGGACGCACTTCCGTCACGCCGTCGCCGCGCCGGCGCGGCACGCCCACGGCCAGCGGTGCCGTGCTTTCGTCCGGCCTCGCCTCGGGCAGCACGTGGGCGTTGGTCAGCACCCGGCGCCCGTCGCCGATCACGAAGCCGGTGCCGCGAAAGCCCAGCCGCGGGTTGTCGGTGGCGCGCCACGAGCCGACCACCACCACCGACGGCTTCACCTTGGGAATCACCGCGGTCAGCTGCGCCTGGGCAGGAGGCAGGCCGCAAGTGACAAGGACACAGGCGGCAAGGGTGCACTTGAGACTCATGGGCAAGGACAGGGGAGGGGACGGGCCAGGGACTTGCCGGTGCGGGAACGGTTGTGCGGGACTGGGACAGCGGGGCTCAGAGTTGGTCGCCGAGATCCTTGCCGTACTGGTTGCTGCCGGGCGTGCCGGGCAGCAGGCCGTTCTCGATCAGGGTCCAGACCATGCCGATCAGCGGCACCGCGTTGATCAGCACCCACCAGCCCGACTTGTCGCGGTCGTGCCAGCGCTTGACGGACACCGCCAGCGCCGGCCAGGTCAGCAGCAGGTTGACCAGGTCATTGGCCTTCTCCTCGCTCATGCCGGCCACGCGCAGCAGCGTGTTGGCCAGCACGCCCAGGCCCAGCAGCCCCAGCACGCCGTAGAGCCACCAGATGCGGCGCGGAATGCGGCCCTGGAAGCTGAAAAAGATCTGCTGCGGGCTCATCGCCTCTTCGGCGAGCCAGGAGGAAGACGGGGTCATGGTGCACTGCAACGAAACGCAACGGATTCTCCCATGGGCCCCTCTCACAATGCCCTGATGGACCGTGCACAAGCCACAGCGGCGGCTGCCGCACGCGACCTTGTGGTGGAACGCCCACAGGGCCTGTATTGCCCGGCCGGCGATTTCTACATCGACCCCTGGCAGCCGGTGCCGCGCGCCGTCATCACCCATGCCCATGCCGACCATGCGCGCCGCGGCCATGGCCACTACCTGGCCAGCGCGGAGGGCGAGGGCGTGCTGCGCGCGCGCATGGGAGCGGACATCGCGCTGCAGGCGCTGTCCTGGGGGCAGGCGGTGGAGCACCGCGGCGTGCGCATCAGCCTGCATCCTGCCGGCCACGTGCTGGGGTCGGCGCAGGTGCGGCTGGAGCACCGGGGCGAGGTCTGGGTGGTCTCGGGCGACTACTGGCTCAGCGGCCACCAGGCCGAGGCCAACCTCACCTGCACGCCCTTCGAGCCGGTGCGCTGCCACTGCTTCATCACCGAATCCACCTTCGGGCTGCCGATCTACCGCTGGCAGCCGCAGGCGGCGCTGTACGCAGAGATCGACGCCTGGTGGGCCGCCAACGCCACCGCAGGGCGCGCGAGCGTGCTCATGGGCTACGCCTTCGGCAAGGCGCAGCGGCTGCTCGCGGGCGTGGATGCCGGCATCGGCCCGATCGTCGTGCACGGCGCGGTGGAACCGCTCAATGCCGCGTACCGCGCCGCCGGCGTGGCGCTGCCGCCCACGCACCGCGTCACGGAGTTGCCCAAGGAAGCGCTGCGCCGCGCGCTGGTGGTGGCGCCGCCCTCGGTGTTGGGCTCGCCGTGGCTGCGCCGTTTCGGCGAAGCCAGCGACGCCTTCGCCAGCGGCTGGATGGCGCTGCGCGGCGCGCGCCGGCGCCGCGGCGTGGACCGGGGCTTCGTGCTTTCCGACCACGCCGACTGGCCGGGCCTGCAGTGCGCCATCGCCGCCACTGGCGCGCGCCGCGTGATCGTCACCCACGGCTACGAGGCCGTGATGGTGCGCTGGCTGCAGGAGCAGGGCTACGAGGCCGGTGCGTTCAGGACGGAGTACGGGGACGAGGCGATCGAGACGGAGGCTGGTGCGGCGGAGGAGGGGATTCCGTTCGCCGAGTGAGCGGGACCGCTACAGCTCCATCCAGATCCGCCGCGTCCCGTCCGCGCGGTCAGGCGGGCCTTCCGTGAAGCCCAGCCGCTTGCCCAGCGCGCGCATGGCGGTGTTCTCCTCCAGCACCACCGCCACGATGCGCCGCGTGCCCTGGCCGCGCAGGTAGTTGATGAGCTTTTCCATCAGCAGCAGGCCCAGGCCGGAGTGCTTCAGGTCCGAGCGCACCAGCACGCCGAATTCCGCGTCCTGGTTGTCGGGATCGGCCACCGCGCGCGCCACGCCCAGCGTGTGCTCGCCGCCCTCGGGGCTGGGCTCGGTGGCGATAAAGGCCATCTCGCGCGCGTAGTCGATCTGCGTCAGCCGCGCCAGCTCGGTGCGCTCGATGCTGCGGCGGCTATAGAACACGCGCATGCGGATGTCCTCCGGCGACACCCGCGACAGGAACGCCAGGTGCTGCGCCTCGTCCTCGGGCCGGATCGGCCGCAGCGTGATCTCGTGGTCGTGCCACTGCACCGTCTCCACCAGCGCCGTGGGGTAGGGGCGGATGGCGAAGTTGGTCTCGCCGGACGGGCAGGCGCTGCTGGCGCGGATGCGCGCGTCCAGCGCCACCACGCCGCTGGGGCTGGCGATGAGCGGGTTGATGTCCAGCTCCGCGATCTCCGGCACGTCCGCCAGCAGCTGCGACACCGTCACCAGCACGCCGTACAGCGCCTGGTGGTCCACGGCCGAGGTGTCGCGCCAGGCGCCCAGCAGCTTGGACACGCGCGTGCGCCCCACCATCGAGCGCGCCAGCGGCTCGTTGAGCGGCGGCAGGCCCACGGCGCGGTCGGCCAGCACCTCCACCGCCGTGCCGCCATGGCCGAACAGCACCACCGGGCCGAACAGTGGGTCGATGGTGCTGCCCACGATCAGCTCGCGCGCATGCGAGCGCTTGACCATCTGCTGCACCGAGAAGCCCAGGATCGTCGCGTCCGGGCGCCGCGTGCGAACGCGCTCCAGCATGGCTGCGGCGGCCTCGCGCACTTCGAGCGCGCTGTTGAGGTCCAGCACCACGCCGCCCACGTCGGACTTGTGCGAGATCTGCAGCGACAGGATCTTCAGCACCACCGGGAAGCCGATGCGCTGGGCGGCTTCCGCTGCGGCCTCGGGATCCGGCGAGGTGCTGGTGGTGGCCGCCACCGGGATGCCGCAGGCCGTGAGCACCGCCTTGGCCTCGGGCTCGGTGAGCATCTCGCGCCCGGCGGCCAGCGCCTGCTGCACCAGGGCGCGGGCGCGCGCGGTGTCGGCCGCGGGACGCGCCGGCGCCGCGGGCGGCGCCTCCATCAGCTGTGCCTGGTTGCGCGCGTAGTCCACGCCCAGGGCGAAGGCGCGCACGGCCTGCTCGGGCGTGTCGAACACGGGCAGCCCGGCGTCGTGGAAGCGCTCGCGCGCCTCGGCCACGGCGGTCTGGCCCATCCAGCAGCTCAGCAGCCGCGGCGGCATGCGCTTGAGCAGCGGCACCAGCGCCTGCGCGATCTCGCTGCTGGGCACGATGGCCGTGGGTGCGTGGATGAACAGCACCGCCGGTTGCGCCGGATCGGCCGCCAGCGCCTCCAGCGTCGCCACGTAGCGCTCCACCGGCGCATCGCCGATGAGGTCCACCGGGTTGGCGCGCGACCAGTTGGGCGGCAGGTGGGCATCCAGCGTGGCGATGGTGCTGTCCGCCAGCTGGCACAGCTTCATGCCGGCGTCGGCCGCGGCATCGGCGGCCATCACGCCCGCGCCGCCGCCGTTGGTGACGATCACGAGTTCCTCGCCGCGGCGGCCGCGGAAGCGCGAGAGCGTCTCCGCGGCGATGAACAGCTCCTGCAGCGTGCTCACGCGCAGCATGCCCGCGCGCGCGATGGCGGCGTCGAAGACCAGGTCCGAGCCCGCCAGCGCCCCGGTGTGCGAGGCCGCCGCGGCCTGGCCGGCGCTGGAGCGCCCGGCCTTGACCACGATCACCGGCTTGTTGCGCGCCGCCGCGCGCGCGGCGGACATGAACTTGCGCGGCGCGCTGACCGATTCGATGTAGAGCAGGATTGCCCGCGTGCGCGCGTCGCTGGCCAGGAAGTCCAGCATGTCGCCGAAGTCCACGTCTGCGCCTTCGCCCAGCGAGACGAAGTGCGAGAAGCCGATGCCGTTGGCGCGCGACCAGTCCAACATCGCCGTCATCAGCGCGCCGGATTGCGACACCAGTGCCAGCTCACCGGGCAGCGCGTCCACGTGCGCGAAGCTGGCGTTCAGGCCCAGCCGCGGCGTGAGCAGCCCGATGCAGTTGGGGCCCAGGATGCGCAGCAGGTGCGGGCGCGCGGCGTCGAGCATGGCCTGCTTGCGCTCGCGGTCCAGCCCGGCCGTCATCACCACCGCGGCGCGCGTGCCGCGCTCGCCCAACTCGGCGATGAGCCCCGGCACCGTCGTCGGCGGGGTGCAGATCACCGCCAGCTCGGGCGCCTCGGGCAGCTCGGCCACGCGGGCGTACACGCGCTCGCCGTCGAGCTCGCGCAGCCGCCGGTTGACGGCCAGCACCGGGCCGGCGAAGCGCCCGGCGCGCAGGTTGCGCCACACCGTGGCACCCACGCTGCGCGGGCGGTCGGAGGCGCCGATGACGGCCACCGAGGCCGGGTCGAACAGGGAGTCCAGGTTGCGGATGCTCATGGGTTCATGCTCGCATGCTCGTGGTTGCGGGCGCCGAAGGCCGCACGCAGCGTGCCCGCGCGCCGGACTGCGACTGCTTGATCTAAATCAGCGGCCACTGCTTTGAGGGCTTGGCGCTTCCAGACTAAAGTGCCTTGGGGGCCGGTGGACGGCCCAACCATAACGACAGTCGAAGGAAACCGCCGATGAAGATCCTCCTGCCCGTGGACGGTTCCACCCTGGCGCTGGATGCCGTGCGGCATGCATTGCAACTGGTACGCGAGGGCCTGCGCGCCAGCTTCGTGCTGGCCAACGTGCAGGAGCCCGCAACCTTTTACGAAATGATGACCCTGCACGACGCCGAGGCGCTGGCACGGCTGAGCGAGGGCGCGGCGGCGGATTCGCTGCAGGGCGCGCAGGCGCTGCTGCAGGCCGTGGGCGTGGAGTACGAGGTGCAGGTGGGCCAGGGCGACGTGGCGCACACGCTGCTGGACATCGCCGAGGAGCAGCAGTGCGATGCCGTCGTCATGAGCGCGCGCGGCGTGGGCGGCTTCGCCCCCGTGCTGGGCTCGGTGGCGCAGACGATGCTGCACGACTGCCGGTTGCCGCTGACCATCGTGCGCCATGCCGAGCCCGAGCCCGCGCCGCCGGCGGACGAGTTGGACGAGGAGAGCCCCGGTGCCTGAATCCCTGAGCAGCGCCGTCGCGCCGATGTTCGACCTGCTCAGCGCAGGGGCCGCGGCGTGGGACGTGGTGAGCACGGCGCGCGCCAGTCCCGCGCTGCTGGCGCAGCGCCAGCGCCAGCGCCTGGCCGAACTGGTGCGCGGCGCGCAGGCGCATTCGCGCTGGTACGCGCGGCAGCTGCCGCCCGACGCGGCGCGGCAGCCGCTGCAGGCGCTGCCGGTGCAGCGCCGCGGTGAGCTGATGGGCCATTTCGACGAGTGGGTCTGCGACCCGGCGCTGCGCCTGGCGCAGGTGCAGGCCTTCGTGCACGACCCGCGGCGCATGGCCCAGCCCTTCCTGGATCGCTACACGGTGTGGGAGAGCTCGGGCACCAGTGGCGAGCCCGGCATCTTCGTGCAGGACCCGGCAGCCATGGCGGTGTACGACGCGCTGGAGTCGCTGCGCCATGGCGGCGCCTCGCCCTGGAGCTGGCCCGTGCCGCTGGGGCTGGGCGAGCGCATCGCCTTCGTCGGTGCCACCGACGGCCACTTCGCCACCTGCGTGAGCGTGCAGCGGTTGCGCCAGCGCCATCCGTGGATGGCGGGCAACCTGCAGGCTTTCTCTATCCTGCAGCCGGTGGACATGCTGGTGCGCGCGCTCAACGCCTGGCGTCCCAGCATCGTCGCCACCTATCCCACGGCCGCGGCACTGCTGGCGGAGCAGGCGCAAGCCGGCGAGCTGCGCATCGCGCCGCGCGAGATCTGGACCGGCGGCGAGACGCTGGAGCCCATGCTGCGCCGTCATGTGCAGCAAGTTTTTGACTGCCGCGTTCGCAACAGCTATGGCGCCTCGGAGTTCCTGGCCATGGGCTGGGAGTGCGACCACGGCGCCATGCATCTCAACAGCGACTGGGTGATCCTGGAGCCGGTGGACGACCAGTACCGGCCGGTGTGGCCGGGCCAGGCCTCGTCGCGCGTGCTGCTGACGAACCTGGCCAACAAGGTGCAGCCGCTCATCCGCTACGAGATGGAGGATCAGCTCACCGTTTCCGCCGGGCGCTGCGCCTGCGGCAGCGCACTGCCGGTCATCCACGTGGAAGGCCGCGGCGACGACCTGCTGCACATGGACGCGCGTGCCGGCGGCACCGTGACGCTGCTGCCGCTGGCGCTGTCCACGGTGATGGAGGAGCACGCGCGCATCTACGACTTCCAGCTGCGCCAGTGCGACGGCCGCACCCTGGCGCTGCGCCTGGGGGGGCCGTGCAGCGAGGCGCCGGCGGCGCTGCAGCGCTGCCGCCAGGCGTTGCAGCACTTCGCGCACGTGCAGGGGCTGGTGCCGCTGGAGCTGCTGGACGAGACCTCGCTGCCCATGCTGCGCGGGCGCAGCGGCAAGCTGCGCCGGGTGCTGGCGCGGGCGGGGGAGTGAGGGCCACGGTTGCCCGGGCAACCGGGACAGCGGCTCATTCCTTGATGGCGACTTGAATCGCCCGTCACACCCGCGAAGGCGGGCATGACGACGAAGTGGCTCGCGGCCTGAATACCCGGTTTGCTTTCAGTGCGTCCGCAACCGTCCATCCGCCAGGGTGTCGGCCGCGTAGGGTTGCCAGTGGCCTTCAGGCTGCGCCAGCCGGTCCGCCACCACGGCCCAGACCTGGGGATGCCACACCAGCCCGATGTGGCTGGCCTGTACTTCCACGTTTTCGGCCTGCGGGCCTGCGGCCTCACGGCAGGCCTGCCAGGCCACCACGCCGTCGCTGCGGCTGTAGATCGAGGTCGTGGGTACCGGCGGCGTGGCGGCCAGCCGCGCCAGCAGTGCCTCGTCGATGTGCGGCAGTCGCCCGCTGAAGAGCTGATAGAGCACGCCGACGTTGGTGTGCTCGCCGCGGCCCGCGAAGGGCGTGCCCAGCGTGATCACCAGTCGCACCAGGTCCGGGCGGCGCCGCGCGATCTCGCGCGCGTAGATGCCGCCCAGGCTCCAGCCGACCAGGCTGGCGCGGCGTCCCTGCTGCCGCACGGTGCAGGCCACGCCCTCGGTGAGACGGTCCAGCCACTCCTCCACTGCGCCTTGCGGGCCGACGTTGCAGCCGCGGCCCCAGTCGCTGGCCTCGTAGCCCAGGTCGCGGCAGCAGCGCTGCAGCGGCGCCATCGCCACGGCGTCCGCGCACAGCCCGGGAAAGAGCACCACGGGATGGCCGTCGCCCGAGGGCAGCCGGCTGCGGTCCATGAAGCCGGCGCTGACGTATTCGAACAGGGCACGCATCGGCTCCAGCCCCATGAGGGCCAGCGGCGGTGCGCCATAGGCATAGGCCTGGGTCGTACAGCTCGATGGAGACAAGGACAGGGACATGGCGGGACTCGAATGCTGTTGGTACCGCAGTCCAAGCAAGCCCTGCGCCCATCACGCCCCAGCTTGATGCGACGTCATGGTGTCAGCCCAGTCCTACACGGGGAGGACCTGACGCGGCGCTGTCAAAATCCTGGTCAGCACCGTTGAACGGAACAAGACATGAGCATCAAGAGCGACAAGTGGATCCGCCGCATGGCGCAAGAGCACGGGATGATCGAGCCCTTCGAGCCCGGCCAGGTCCGCTACGCCGCGGACGGCCACAGGATCGTCAGCTACGGCACCAGCAGCTACGGCTACGACATTCGTTGCGCGCGCGAATTCAAGATCTTCACCAACGTGCACTCCACGGTGGTGGACCCGAAGAACTTCGACGAGAAGAGCTTCGTGGACTTCGAGGGCGACGTCTGCATCATCCCGCCCAACAGCTTCGCGCTGGCGCGCACCATGGAGTACTTCCGCATCCCGCGCAACGTGCTGACCATCTGCCTGGGCAAGAGCACGTACGCGCGCTGCGGGATCATCGTCAACGTCACGCCCTTCGAGCCCGAGTGGGAGGGCTACGTGACGCTGGAGTTCTCCAACACCACACCGCTGCCGGCCAAGATCTACGCTGGCGAAGGCTGTGCGCAGGTGCTGTTCTTCGAGAGCGACGAGGTCTGCGAAACCAGCTACGCCGACCGCGGCGGCAAGTACCAGGGCCAGCGCGGCGTGACCCTGCCCAAGACCTGATCCCCCACACCCCGCGGACCGTGCCGGCGCCCCCGCGGCCGCTCGGCGCGCCGCCGCATGAGCCCATGACCGCGCCGCGCATGCCGATTGCTGCACCTGCGACACACACGCAGGCGGCCCGCCCCGGGCGGACCGCCATTTCAGTCTCAGCCAGGGAGCCGGCATGAGGTGGCAGGGGCAGCGGGAGAGCGACAACGTCGAGGACGTGCGCGGGGAGTCCGGTGGCGGTGGCTTCGGCGGCCTGCCCATCGGCGGGCGCGGGCTGAGCCTGGGCGGGGTGGTGGTGGCGCTGATCGCGGGCTGGATCTTCGGCATCAACCCGCTGGCGCTGCTGGGCCTGATGGACGGCGGTGGCGCCAACGTGCCGGCGCAGCGCGAGGTGGCACCCTCGCATCCGACCGACGAGCGCGCCCGCTTCGCCTCGGTGGTGCTGGCCGACACCGAGGACGTCTGGGGCGCGATCATGGGCCGCGCCAACCGTCCCTACGAGCCGCCGCGCCTGGTGCTGTTCCGCGGCGCCACGCGCACCGCCTGCGGCACGGGCGAGTCCGCCGCCGGGCCCTTCTATTGCCCGGCCGACCGCAAGGTCTACATCGACCTCAGCTTCTTCGACACGCTGTCGCAGCGCCTGGGTGCGCCGGGGGATTTCGCGCAGGCCTACGTCATCGCGCACGAGGTCGGGCACCACGTGCAGACAGTGCTGGGCCTCACGCAGCGCGTGGACGCGCAGCGCCAGCGCCTGGGCCAAGCCCAGGCCAACGCGCTGTCGGTGCGGCTGGAATTGCAGGCCGACTGCTTCGCCGGCGTGTGGGCGCACCACTCGCAGCGCGGCAAGGGCTGGCTGGAGGCGGGCGACATCGAGGAGGGGCTCAACGCCGCCTCGCAGATCGGCGACGACACGCTGCAGCGCCGCAGCCGCGGCACCGTGGTGCCCGAGAGCTTCACGCACGGCAGCAGCGCGCAGCGCGTGCAATGGTTCAAGCGTGGGCTGCAGTCAGGCGTGCCCGCGCAGTGCAACACCTTCGAAACCGCCGGTTCCTGAAAGCAGGCTTTCCATGCGACGACTCTCCAACTCCGCCGCGCTGGTGGACAACTGGTTCGACATGTTGCCTCCCCACCAGCAGGCCACCGTGCGCGCGCTGCACGGCGCGGTGCTCGACGCCGCGCCGCAACTCGTGCCCAGCGTGAAGTGGGGCAACCTGGCGTACCTGGACGGTCCGGCGCAGCTGCTGTCCATCAGCACGCACAAGACGCATGCGCAGTTGCAGGCCGCGCGCGTGCTGTGCGCGATGCTGCCGCCGCACGGTCCCGGCGACGAGGCCGCGGACCACCCGCTGGCGCGCCCGCTCAAGTGCCGCTACTCGCAGGGAGTGGACGAAGGCCAGGTCGCGCGCGTGGTGCGCGCGTGCATGGAGCTGCGCCACCGCATCGACCCGGCGCAGCTGCGGCCGGAGGCGCATGGGACACCGAATTCGCCGCCTGGCGTGCGCTGATCCCAGCTCGCACTCGTGAATGAAGTAATCCGTTCGCCCTGAGGTATCGAAGGATGAACGGCCCTGCCGTAACGCTGCCATCTGACCCTGACGGATTCGGCCTTCGATACCTCAGTCCGAACGGGTCATTTCATGAGCAAAGAAGTACTGGACTGAGGCTGTTCAAGGCTTCGGGAACGTCCCCGGCAGCAGCACGCCCGTGTCCACGCTGGACAGGTTGCGGTGGCCACAGAAGGCCATCGTGAGGTCCAGCTCCTTGGCGATGATCTCCAGGCAGCGCGTCACGCCGGCCTCGCCCATGGCGCCCAGGCCGTAGAGGAAGGCGCGGCCGATGAGCGTGCCGCGCGCGCCCAGGGCCCAGGCCTTGAACACGTCCTGGCCGCTGCGGATGCCGCCGTCCATCCACACCTCGATGTCCTTGCCCACCGCCTCCACGATGGCCGGCAGCGCCTCGATGGAGCTGGGCGCGCCGTCGAGCTGGCGCCCGCCGTGGTTGCTCACGATCAGCGCATCGGCGCCGGAGTTGGCCGCCAGCCGCGCGTCCTCCACGTCCATGATTCCCTTGAGGATCAGCTTGCCGCCCCAGCGCTTCTTGATCCATTCCACGTCGCCCCAGTTGAGCTGCGGGTCGAACTGCTCGGCGGTCCAGGAGCTCAGCGAAGAGAGGTCGCCCACCCCTGTGGCATGGCCGACGATGTTGCCGAAGCTGCGGCGCTTGGTGCCCAGCATGCCCATGCACCAGCGCGGCTTGGTCGCCAGGTTGATGAGGTTGGCCAGCGTGGGCTTCGGCGGCGCGGACAGGCCGTTCTTCAGATCCTTGTGGCGCTGGCCGAGGATCTGCAGGTCCAGCGTGAGCTGCAGCGCGGAGCAGTTGGCGGCCTTGGCGCGGTCGATCAGGCGCTCGATGAAGCCACGGTCGCGCATCACGTAGAGCTGGAACCAGAAGGGCTTCGTCGTATGGGCCGCGATGTCCTCGATGGAGCAAATGCTCATGGTCGAGAGCGTGAACGGGATGCCGAACTTCTCCGCCGCCCGGGCCGCCAGGATCTCGCCGTCGGCGTGCTGCATGCCCGTGAGGCCCGTGGGCGCGATGGCCACCGGCATGGCCACGTCGTGGCCGACCATGTTGGCGCGGATGGAGCGGCCCTCCATGTTCACCGCCACGCGCTGGCGCAGCTTGATCTTCTGGAAGTCGCTTTCGTTGGCGCGGTAGGTGCTCTCGGTCCAGGACCCGCTGTCGGCGTAGTCGTAGAACATGCGCGGCACGCGCCGCTTGGCCAGCACGCGCAGGTCTTCGACGTTGGTGATCACGCTGCTCATGGTGTCGTGTGTCTCGGGGTGTTTCTGATGGGCGCGGATCGTAGCGGCGCGCCGGGCGCTACGGTCGGACAAATGTTCAGGCGCGGGCGGAAAGCGGCGCCGGCTGGGATTCAGCCCGCGCGGCGCGCGGCCAGTTGCTCCAGCGCCTCGCGCGCGATGCGCTCGCAGCTGCGCTGCAGCCACTGCGCGAAAGCCGCCGCTGCGCCGCCCGCGGCGTGGGGCAGCACGTGGTACTGGTGGGCGGGCGTGGCCCGCACGTCGAACAGCGGCACCAGCGCGCCGTTCTCCAGCCAGGTTCGCGCCAGGGAAGGGCGGGCCAGCGCCACGCCCTGACCTCCCAGCGCGGCCTCCAGCGTCAAGCCCAGGTCCAGCAGGCGCGGGCCCTGGTCGGGCTCGGCCCAGGGCAGGCCGGCGGCCTCGAACCACGGCGCCCAGGGCTCCAGCGGCGTGCGCAGCAGCGGCGCGCGGGCCAGGTCGGCGGGCGTGCGCAGTGGCGGCAGCCGCGACAGCAGCGAGGGCGCGGCCATGGGCAGCACCACATCGGGCATGAGCACCGTACCGCCCACGGCCGCGGCGTCGCCGTGGCGCACCTGCACGTCGGCCTCGGTGCCGGCGTCGTCGAGAAAGGGAATGGAGAGCACCACCTCCAGTTCCACCGCCGGGTGCGCCGCCGTGAAGGCCGGCAGCTCGGGCACGAGGATGTGGCGCGCGAAGGTGGGCGGCGTGCTCACGCGCAGGCGCTGCACGCGGCGCGCGCCGCGGCGGTGCTGGGGCGCGGCGGCCAGCAGGCCCAGCGCCGCGCGCACGTGCGTGAGGTATTCCTTGCCGGCGGGGGTGAGCGTCAGGCGCGGGCCGCGCTGGAACAGCGGCGTGCCCAGCAGCTCCTCCACGGCGACGATGCGCTTGCCCACGGCGCTGGCCGTCACGGCCAGTTCCTCGGCGGCCTTTTCGAAGGTGCCCAGCCGCGCCGCGGCCTCGAAGGCACGCAGGCCATCGATGGAGGGAAAGCGCAGGTCCGGCATGGCTGCCGCACTCTAGCAGCGGCTCCGTGCCCGGCCGGGCGCCGCCGGCGAAGCCGCGTGCGGGGCGCGGTCGGAAGGCGGGGCCCGGAATGCCGAACGCCGCCCGGGGGCGGCGCGGCAAGGGTGATTCAGGGTTGACTCAGGAAGTGGGCCGGTGCCGGCTCAGTCGTTGCAGGAGGTGCTGCCGCAACCGGTGATGGCGCCCTCGGCCACGGGCTCGCGGGTGCGGCCGGTGACGGGGTCGAAGCCCACCTGCTCCATGTGGAAGGCCAGGCCCGCGTCCATCATCTGCGCGTGGCCCGGGAACCACTGCGCCAGCTCCGCCACCGCCTGCTTGAGCGGGCCGAAGTCGCCCTCGGTCTGCGCCAGCGCCACCACGTTGCGCATCACCTGCAGCACCGCGGCGTGCTGGAAGCTGTGGCAGTTCTCGGTAGCGAAGCCGGTGGCGGCCATCCAGCGGTCTTCCTGCGCGAAATGCTCGACGGTGTGGTCCAGCAACTCCTGGAAACGCTGCAGCAGCGTGGCCGGCTCCGCGTCGAGCGCGGCCTCGGCCGCGGCGAGCAGATCCACGAATTCTTGGTGCGTGTTGTCCATCTGCGGCTGCTGCAGAGCCAGCGCATCGGACCAAATCAGGGTCGGCATGGGACGCGAGTGTGGACCCCGCCGCGGGCCCATCCCTTGAGCCAGCTCAAGCCGGCGGCCCCGTTAGCATCCACGCATGAGCACGGAATTCACGAAACCGCGGCGCCGGCCCCTGCGCTGGCTGTGGCTGGTGGCCGGCGGCGTGAGCCTGCTGCTGGGCGTGGTGGGAGCCTTCGTGCCGCTGCTGCCCACGGTGCCCTTCGTGCTGCTGGCGGCGTTCTGCTTCTCGCGCGGCAGCGAGCGCTGCGAGCGGTGGTTGCTGGAGCATCCAACCCTGGGTCCGCCGGTGCGGCAGTGGCGCGAGCAGCGCGCCGTGCCGCTGCGCGCCAAGCGCATTGCGTGGTCGATGATGGCGCTCTCCAGCGTGCTGGCCGCGTGGTGGCTGCCCTCGCCCTGGCGCTGGGTGCCGGGGCTGTGCTGCGCGGCGGTGGCGCTATGGTTGTGGCGGCTGCCGAACACGGTGGCGCAGCCTCCGGGCTGAGCCCGGCGTACCCGTGATGCAAGCCACGTCCGGGGCCGGGCCGGGCGCCGGGCTGCGCCCCGTCATCGTCGCCGGTGTCCGACGGTGGTAGATTGCCGCCCTTTGCTATACCGGCCATCAGCATGTCCCAGACGATCCGCATCCCAGACTCGCTATTCGCGCTCGCGCAGCGCGAATCCGAGTTGATGAGCCGCACCGTGGCTCAGCAGCTCGAACATTGGGCCCGCCTGGGGCTGGCCCTGGAGGCGTCGGGCGTGACGGCGAGCCAGGTGCGGCACCTGCTGGACATGGAAATGGGCCGCCGCCTGGACCTGCCCTCGCGCTCGCTGCGCCGTGAGGAGCCGCCCGTCGTGCCCGAGCGCGCGCGCGAAATCGAAGGCTGGGGCGAGCCAGAGGAAGAGCAGCGCGAGCCCGAGCGCGACCGCGAGCCCGTCGGCGGCAACGGTGCCGACGAGGGCTACGACGAGGACTACAGCGACGAGGAAGTCGCCGTGGCCATCACCTGCATCAGCGGCGTGCTGTCGCTGGAAGAGGGCGCCGACGAGGCCGACCTGTCCGAGCGCGAGTTGCGCCGCCTCATGGCCGGTTTGCTGCGTCGCCGCCGCCACATGAGCCTGTCGGAGCTGGAGGCGCTGAGCGCCGAGCGCCGGCTGCAACTGGCCACCGAGATCGCCTTCGCCGAACACGCCGCGCGCGGCCGGCGCTGACCTTGTCCGCCGCAGCGAGGCCGCGGCACGCCTGAGGCGCCTCGACCGGCCGGTCACGAACCCCGAACCGTCGCCGATGTACGTCAATCATTTCGGGCTGCGCAGCGAGCCCTTCTCCATCGCCCCGGACCCGCGCTACCTCTTCATGAGCGAGCGCCACCGTGAAGCGCTGGCGCACCTGCTCTACGGCGTGCGCGGCGGCGGCGGGTTCGTGCTGCTCACGGGCGAGATCGGCGCAGGCAAGACCACCGTCTGCCGCGCCTTCCTGCAGCAGTTGCCGCCCGACTGCCACGCCGCCTACGTCTTCAACCCGCGCCTGACGGCGGTGGAGCTGCTGCAGACGGTGTGCGAGGACTTCGGCCTGGGGCACGTCGAGGCCACGACGGTCAAGCCGCTGGTCGATGCGCTCAACGCCTTCCTGCTGCGCGAGCACGCCGCCGGGCGGCAGTGCGTGCTCGTCATCGACGAGGCGCAGAACCTCAGCCCCGAGCTGCTGGAGCAGCTGCGGCTGCTGACCAACCTGGAGACCGACGAGCGCAAGCTGCTGCAGATCGTGTTGGTGGGCCAGCCGGAGCTGCAGCGCACGCTGGCCGGCATGGAGCAGCTGGCGCAGCGCGTGATCGCCCGCTACCACCTGCAGGCGCTGTCCGAAGCCGAGACGCGCCAGTACGTGGAGCACCGGCTTTCCATCGCCGGCCTGGGCGGACCGCCGCCCTTCGATGCTTCGGCGCTGCGGCGCGTCCACGCGCTGACGCAGGGCGTGCCGCGGCGCATCAACCTGCTGTGCGACCGCGCGCTGCTGGGGGCCTATGCCCAGGGCCGACGCCAGGTGGACGCCGCCACCGTGCGCCAGGCGGCCTCCGAGGTTTTCAACCTGCCGCCGCGCCGGCACCAGGGCGTGATCGCCGCCGCGGCGCTGGCCGGCGCGGTGGGCCTGGCGGCTGTCGTCTGGAGCGGGCTGCGCTCATCGGCGCCCAAGCCGGCGCTGGCCCACGCCGACGCGGGCACCACCCG
>Ga0065721_10049675_pt1 | contig 29074 bp, 19 predicted proteins | sample Mesricmetagenome_FD_59108 | JGI IMG/M metagenome (GOLD analysis project Ga0065721, IMG submission 59108) | Mesophilic microbial community from rice straw/compost enrichment Sample: eDNA_1 v2 (version 2) | ecosystem: Engineered > Solid waste > Grass > Composting > Bioreactor | place: USA: Davis...
CATGGCCGCATCCTGAGTACGGAAGCGCGGCCATGGCAATCGGCTTGCGGGGACGACGCGGCGCCGTCCCCGCTCCATCGATCAGAACTCGACGGCCAGGGTCGCCATCAGCTTGCGGCCCGTCCGGTACACGCCGCGCGGCAGGGCCACGGTGTTGGCGTAGCTGTAATACTCGCTGTCCAGCAGGTTCTGGCCGGACACGGTCAGGCTGACGTTGTCGTTGATCTTGTACCCGGCCGTGGCGTCCAGCGTGTCCACGTCGCGTACATAAAGGGCGTCGCCGCGGTCCAGACCGGTGAAATACTTCGACCGCCAGGTGTAGGTCACCCGCGCCGAGAACGGGCCGCTCTCGTAGAAGGGGCTCAGATTGACTTGGTGCTTGGAGTTGAACGGCAGGTCCTGGCCGTTGTCCGCCTCGCCGTCGACCAGGGTGTAGTTGGCCAGCACTCCGAAGCCGTAGCCGAAGGTCTGCTGATAGGCGACCGACAGGCCCTTCAGCTCGGCCGACCCCGCATTGGTCGGGCGGCTGATCTGATAGGTGGTGACCGCGTTCTGGGCTTGGTTGAAGTGCTGTTCCGGCGCCGTCTGCTGCAGGATGTAGTTGGAGATGTCCTTGTAGAAGACCTCGGCCGACAGGATGGCCTCGGGCTGGAAATACCACTCCGCCGCCAGGTTCAGGTTGGTCGATTCGTACGGATCCAGATCAGGATTGCCGCCGCCGCCGGTCAGGATCTGATCCGACAGCCAGAAGTAGTTGGACATGTCGGCATAGTTCGGCCGCGCGATCACCTTGGCCGCCGCGACGCGGATGATCAGGTCGTCCGCCGCGTTGATGGCCACGTTCAGGCTGGGCAGGATGTCGTCGTATTCCTTGCTGGTGACGCTCCATTCCCAGTCGGCTGCTGTGGTGCCGCAACCGCTGGCCGTCTGATTGACGCAGACATAGCCGCCGCTGTCCGACTCGGTGCGGACGTAGCGCAGGCCGATGTTGCCGCGCAGAAGGTCGTTCTCGAAGTTGGCCTGGCCATAGAAGGCGTTGATCGTCTCCTGCACGTTCCAGTTCTGGGCCGTGAACTCGGCGTTGCCGAAGATGGTCGGCACCGGCGCGGCCTGCCAGGGCCGCAGGTATTCGCCCGCCTCGATGTAGTCGGCCAGGGCGTCGCCATCGACGCTGAAGCGGTTGCGCATCTGGTCGTTCACGCCGTCGAAGCCGTCCAGATAGTTGCCCGGCACCTGGCCGGGGCTGAACAGCGAGGCGTTGTCCGGCGCGCCATAGATCTGCACCGTCACACCCGACATCTTCTGATCGGTCTCGTGCTTGCGGTATTTGTAGCCGAACTGGAACCGGTCGAAGAAGCCGTCGCGATCGAAGCCCAGGTCGACCTGGCCATAGGTCTCCTCGTCCGTCGTCGGCTTGGAGACGATGTTGCCGCCCCAGCCGGCGTTGTAGCCCGTCGGCCCGACCGACGGATCGCCCGCGCCCCAGCCCCCGTCGAACGAGAACTTCGCCGGATTGCTCAGCACGTCATTGTTGGCCGGATCGGTGTAGGTCAGCACGCCCGGCGAGCCCGGCGCACCGCGGAAGTCCACCGAATAGTCGGCCCAGTTCAGGAATTCACCGAACAGCTGGCGCTGGGTGCCGCCGTCGGCCTTGGAGTAGCCGACGTCGCCGGACAGGTCCCAGCCCTCGCCGCGCCACTTGCCGTCCAGGTGATAGCTGTCGGTCGTCATCTCGGCTTCGCGGTACTGGACATCCAGCACGCTCAGCGCGTTGTTGAAGGCGGCGTAGGTGATGACGCCGTCCTCGACCTCGATGTCGGTCAGGGCGCCCAGGCTGTTCCAGGTGTTGCCCTGGAAGGCGAACAGCGACTGGTTGATGTTGTCATAGCTGGCGTCGACGTGCAGCCAGTCGAAGTTCAGGTCCAGTTGCTCGACCGGCCGCCATTGCAGCGCGACGGTGTAGCTGTCGCGTTCGCGCGTCTGGTTGAAGAAGTGGGTGCCGAACGAGTTCAGGCCCCGCGCATTCGGATTGGCCAGCAGCGTCGCGGCGCAGTCGCCCACGCAGTTGCCGTTGGCGATGGCGTCGGCGCCGGGGTTCTCCGGATTGCCGCCGTTGTAATAGCTGGCCGGAATGGTGCCGTAGGACTCCAGGCCGTCGCGGCGCAGGCTGTCCTTGGCGTGCTGGGCCGACACCAGCACGCCGAAGGTGCGGTTCTCGTTACGCCAGCCGCCCAGCAGCGAATACTGCAGGTCGCCCTCTTCGGAGCGGTCATTGTAGAGATACGTCAGCGCCCCCGATGCGGTCGTCGACCCCGCCAGGTCCAGCGGCCGGCGCGTCAGGACATCGACCGTGCCGCCGATGGAGCCTTCGTCGATGCGGGCTTCGGGCGACTTGAACACTTCGACCCGGCCGACGATCTGCGGGGCCAACAGGGCGTAGTTGAAGGTCCGACCTGGCTGGTCGAGGATAAACCAGTCGGCCGAGGCGACCGTCTGGCCGTTCAGCAGCGTGCGGTTCAGCGCGGGATCGGTGCCCAGGATGGAGACCTTCTCGCCCTGGCCGAACGCCCGGTCGACGGTGACCCCCGGAATGATGGTGATCGCCTCGGCCACGTTGGAGCTGGGGAATTTGCCCACGTCCTCGGCGGTGACGACGTCGATGATGGCGTCGGCGTTGCGCTTGGTGGTCAGCGACTGCTGCAGCGACGCCCGGATGCCGGTGACGATCACCTCGTCCACGGTGCTGACCGGCGCGTCGGCGGTCTGCGCGAAGGCCTGGCCGGACGCGACCAGCGCCAGGGCGCTGACGGATCCGGCAAGCAAGGCATGACGAATACTCATGACGCCAGTTCTCCCCATCAATGGATCTGCCCCCGCAGATCCCGAAAAGCCCAATGCAAGACCAATATGGTCTGTCCCTCGACCGCGAATGCTGGATTACGCCGCCGTTGGAGGGGAGACTTTCATCAATCCATCACACCACGCAAGACCAAAATGCGAATTGGGCCTACTCTTTTTTGTCATTGGTACTTGATTGGTCGCATGACATCGGTTCAGATGGGCGCAACAACAAGCCCGGGGGCGGGCTGATCCAGGACGGGGCGACATGTCGTTTCTTGAGGCCATAGGCGCGCTGGACGCGCAGCGTTCCGCGCCGCTGTACCAGCAGCTTCAGCACGCCGTGCGCGAGGCGATCGAACGCCACGCCCTGAGGCCCGACGAAGCCCTTCCGCCCGAGCGCGACCTGGCCCAGGAGCTGTCGGTCTCGCGCATCACCATCAGAAAGGCGTTCGACGGCCTGGTCGCCGAGGGCCTGCTCACCCGTCGCCAGGGCGCCGGCACCTTCGTCGCCGCGCGGGTCGAGAAGAGCTTCTCCAAGCTGACCTCCTTCTCCGAGGACATGGCCGCGCGCGGACGCAAGGCCACCAGCTCCTGGCTGAACCGCAGCGAAGGCGCCGTGACGCCCGAGGAATCGCTGACCCTGGGCCTCAGCCCCGGCACGCCGGTCTATCGCTTCAACCGGATCCGCTACGCCGACGGCCTGCCGATGGCGCTGGAGTATTCGACCATTCCCGCCGCCTGCCTGCCAGGCCTGGAGACGGTGACCACCTCGCTGTACCGCGCCCTGGCCGAGGCCGGCTATCGCCCCAATCGCGCGCTGCAGCGGCTGCGGGCCGTGCTGTTCAACGCCGAACAGGCCGAGCTTCTGGGCACGACCGCCGGCGCCGCCGGCCTGCTGATCGAGCGCCGCGCCTTTCACAACGGCCAGGCGGTCGAGGTGACGCAATCCTATTATCGCGGCGACGCCTACGACTTCGTCGCCGAACTGAACGACGGACCTGCCTGATGCGCGCCGAGGACACCAAGATGTTCGCCGAGGCGGCCGAGGCGCCGGCCGTGGTCCGCGCCCAGTTGCGCGACAACGCCGGGATCGTCGCGACGGCGGCGGCCCGCCTGCGCGATCACACGCCTTCCGCCGCCCTGATCTGCGGCCGCGGCAGCTCCGACAACGCCGGCGTCTTCGCCCGATACCTTATCGAATCCGGGACCGGCGTCCTGACCAGCCCGATGCCGCTGGCGGTCAGTTCGGTCTATGGCCGCACGCCGCGCATTCCCGACGGGGTCTGTCTGGCGATCTCCCAGTCCGGCAAGAGCCCGGACCTGGTCGCCGCCGCATCGGCCGCCAAGGCGGGCGGCGCCTTCGTCATCGCCCTGGTCAACGTCGAGGGCTCGCCCCTGTCGCAGGTCGCGGACCTGACCATCCCCCTACGCGCCGGGCCGGAGCTGTCGGTCGCCGCGACCAAGAGCTTCATCGCCAGCCTGGCCGCCGTCGCCCATCTGGTCGCCGAATGGACGCAAGACGACGCCCTGCGCGCCGGCCTCGCCGCCCTGCCCGAACAGCTGGAATCCGCCTGGCGCCAGGACTGGAGCGCCGCCCTGCCCGTCCTGAAGACGGCGACCAACCTCTATGTCGTCGGGCGCGGCGGCGGCTTCGGCGTGGCGCGCGAGGCCGCGCTGAAGCTGAAGGAGACCTGCGGCCTCCACGCCGAGGCCTTCTCCACCGCGGAGGTGCGTCACGGGCCGATGGCGCTGGTCCAGTCGGGCTTCCCGGTCGTGATGCTGGCCCAGTCGGACGTCACCCGTGACGACGCCGAGGACCTGGCCGCCGACTTCGCGGCGCGCGGCGCGCGCGTCTTCCTGTCGGGCCGCGGCGGCGATCCCCGCGTGACCGCCCTGCCCTCCGCGCCCGGCCATCCGGCGCTTGAGCCCATCCTGCTGGTCCAGAGTTTCTACGGCCTGGCCGCAAGGCTGTCCGTCGCGCGCGGCTTCGACCCCGACCGCCCGCCCTACCTCAACAAGGTGACCGAGACCGTCTGATGGCCCTGAAGTTGATCAATGGGCGGGTGCTGACGCCGACCGGGCTGCGCGACGACGTCTGCGTGGTCATCGACGGGGGCGTCATCGTCGCGGTCGGCGCCGCCGACCAGACGCCGGACGGCGATCTCCGCGACCTGAGCGGTCACATCCTGGCGCCCGGCTTCATCGACACACAGGTCAACGGCGGCGGGGGCGTCCTCTTCAACGACGACCCCAGCGTCGAGACCATCGCCGCGATCGGCGCGGCCCATCGCCGTTTCGGCACGACGGGATTTCTGCCGACCCTGATCAGCGACGACCTGGATGTGATCGACCGCGCCATCGACGCCGTCGAGGCCGCGATCGCGCAGGAGACGCCCGGCGTCCTGGGCATCCATATCGAGGGGCCGTTCCTGAACGTCCGACGCAAGGGAATCCATGACGCCTCGAAGTTCCGCCAGCTGCAGGACGACCAGATCGATCGCCTGACCCGGCTGAAGGGGGGGCGGACCCTGATCACCCTGGCGCCGGAAATGACGACGCCGCAGATGATCCGCCGCCTGGTCTCGGCCGGCGCCGTGGTGTCCGCGGGGCATACGGACGCCGATTACGCCACGACGAAGACGGCGCTCGACGCCGGCATGACGGGCTTCACCCACCTGTTCAACGCCATGTCGCAGCTGGGAAATCGCGCGCCGGGCGTGGTGGGCGCCGCGCTGGAAGACCAGGAGGCGTGGTGCGGCATAATCGTCGACGGCCACCACGTCGATCCGGTCACCCTGAAGCTGGCCCTGCGCTGCCGACCCGCCGATCGCTTCATGCTGGTGACGGACGCCATGCCCAGCGTGGGCGGCGGCTCCGACCACTTCCATCTTCAGGGCCGCCGCATCAATGTCGCCGATGGCGTTTGCCGCGACGAGAACGGCGTGCTCGCCGGCTCGGACCTGGACATGGCCACCGCTGTCCGCAACGCCGTATCCCTGCTGGGGCTGGACCTCGCCTCCGCCCTTCGCATGGCCAGCCTCGCCCCCGCGTCTTTCCTCGGCCTCGACGATCGCCAGGGTGTGATCGCCAGCGGCAAACGGGCCGACTTCGTCGTCCTCGATCCCGATCTGGTCACGACATCGACCTGGATCGCCGGAACGCCGTCCCAGCCCTAACGGGATCCAGGGACGATCGGCGTCAGACTTACGTCTCGATCATCTCGTGCACCTTGGCCGCCAGGTCGGCCATCACGAACGGTTTGGTGATCACCTCCATGCCCGGCGCCAGCAGGCCGTTGCCGACGGCCGCATTCTCGGCGTAGCCGGTGATGAACAGCACCTTCAGCTCCGGACGGGTCTCGCGAGCCGCGTCGGCGATCTGGCGGCCGTTCATGCCGCCGGGCAGGCCGACATCGGAGATCAGCAGGTCGATGCGCTGGTCGGACCGCAGGGTCTCCAGCCCGGAGGGGCCGTCGGGCGCCTCGATCACCCGATAACCGGCTTCGCCCAGCACCTCGGCGACCAGCATGCGGATGGTCTCCTCGTCATCGATGATCAGGACGGTCTCGCCATGTCCGCCTTCGGGCACGACAGGCTCCAGGACCTCCTCCCCGCCGAGTATCTCTCCGACGTAGCGAGGCAGGTAGAGACACATGGTCGTGCCCTTCCCGATCTCGGAATAGATTCGAACCTGTCCGCCCGACTGGCGCACGAAGCCGTGGATCATCGACAGGCCCAGGCCGGTGCCCTGCCCCATCGGCTTGGTGGTGAAGAAGGGGTCGAAGGCGCGGGCCTGGACATCGGGCGTCATGCCTGAACCCGTATCGGTGACGCACAGGGAGACATACTGGCCCGGAGGCAGCTCCCGGTCGCGCGCGGCGCGTTCGTCCAGCCACTTGTTCGAGGTCTCGATGGTCAGTCGCCCGCCGTTGGGGGCCATGGCGTCGCGGGCGTTGATGCACAGGTTGAGAAGGGAGTTCTCAAGCTGCGAGGGGTCGATGCGGGTCAGCCAGAGGCCGCCTGCGCCGACGACTTCCAGCTCCACATCGGGCCCGATGCTGCGCCGGATCAGATCGTCCATGCCCTGGATCAGGCGGTTCAGGTCGGTGGGCTTGGGATCCAGCGTCTGGCGGCGCGAGAAGGCCAGCAGTCGCTGGGTCAGGGACGCCGCGCGCTGGGCCGCGCCCTGGGCCGCGCCGATGTAGCGTTCCATGCCGTTGAGCCGGCCCTCGGACAGGCGTTTGGAGAGCAGCTCCAGGCTGCCCGAGATGCCGGCCAGCAGATTGTTGAAGTCGTGGGCGATGCCGCCGGTAAGCTGGCCGACGGCCTCCATCTTCTGGCTCTGGCGCAGGCTTTCGTGGACGGCCTGGAGCTCCTGGGTGCGCTCATCGACACGCGCTTCCAGGGTGGCGTTCAGTTGGCGCAGCTCGACCTCGGCCCGGACGCGCTCCACATGGGCCCAGGAGCGCTCGGTGACCTCGCGGATGGTCTCCAGCTCCTCCTCGGTCCAGAGGTGCGGCCCGCGGTGGTGCACGGCCATCAGGGCGGTAAGCCGGCCCTCCTTCACCAGCGGCATGCAGATGGTGGCGCCGATGCCTATGGCCTGGAAGGTCGCGGCCTCTTCCGGCGCGATCTCGGTCAGGTTGTCGTTGATGATCAGCGGTCGCCGCGCGCCCAGTTCCTGGACCGCCAGCTTGCCGAAGTCTGCCAGGCTGTAGTGGCCGACGATGCTGGCCATGCCCGGCTCTGCCCAGTCGCCGCGGATCGTAAAGCCGTCCTGGTCGGCGTCCATGTCGGCATAGGCGCAGTTGGCGACCTTCAGATGCTGGGCCGTCATGCGGGTGGTGACGGCCAGCACCTCGTCGGCGCTGGAGACCTTGGCGACCTCGACATTCAGGGCGTCGAGGAAGCGCAGCCGCTCGGCGTTGCGATGGAGCGCCACGGCGGCACGCGCGCGCTCCGTCGCCGTGCGGACCCGCTCCGCCACCTCGCGCACCAGGGCGATGTCGTCGTCCGACCAGTGACGCGGCGCGGCGTTGTTGACGAACAGCAAGGCGACGACCTGGCCCCGCTCGATGAGGGGCAGGTTGATCAGGGCCCGCGCGCTGATGCCGTCCAGGGCGGCCCCGCCATCGGTGACGCGCGGATCGACGCCGGCGTCGTCGAACACCACCACGTCGCCGCGCGCGAGGTCCTCGATGTAGTCCCCGAAGTCGCGGAAATGGATCACGCCGGCGATGCTCTTCACGCCCGGCGCGTTGTAGTCGCGTTCGATCGTCACCGTCTCGGCGACGGTGTCCATCACGCCGTAGCCGACGCGGCTGACCTTCAGGGCCTCGGCCAGAATGCGGGCGGACGCCTGGGCGATCTCGGCGGGATCGGTCAGGTCGCGGATGGCGTCGTTCAGGTCCAGCAGCACCTGCTGGCGCAGCTCCAGTCCCTTTCGCGCGGTGATGTCGTTGAACAGGACGGCGACGCGCCGGGCCTCCGGCTCGCCGATGCGCACCGCCTGAACGTCATACCAGCGGCCGAAACGATCCGCCTGGTTCTCGAACCGCGCCGGCTCTCCCGTCAGCGCGACCTGGCCGTACAGGTCGAACCAGTGCTGCTCGAGACCGGGAGCGATATCCGACACCCATTTGCCGTCGGCATCGACCAGACCGGTCAACCGTTCGAAGGCGCGGTTGCTCTCGACGATCCTGTAGTCGATCGGCCGCTGCCCGGCGTCGAATTTCATTTCGATGATGCAGAGACCCGTGGTGCTTTCCCCGAACAGGGTGCGGTAGCGTTCCTCGCTGTCGCGCAGCGCGTCCGTCATGCGACGCCGCTCCGTCACGTCGAAGGTGACCCCCGCGAAGCGTTCCGGTCGCCCGTCCGCGATCGAGGCCCGCCCCTGGGCCGTCACCCAGCGGACTTCCCCGTCCGGCTGGATCAGCCGATATTCCGAGGTGAAGACATCGCCCGAGCGCAAGGCGTCGGCGATCTCGGCTTGTACACGACCCTGATCGTCGGGATGCATGGAGGCGAAGAATTCGGCGATGGGCGCGCCCTGTCGCGCCTTGTCGGGATCGACGCCGTAGAGGCGGGCGAACCGCGCATCCGACGTCACGCGATCAGCCTGCACGTCCCAGTCCCAGGCGCCGATCCCCCGTCCGACCGAAAGCGCCATCTCCAGCCGTTCCAGGGCCGAGGCGCGTTGCCGGGCCGCCTTGACGCGTTCGGTGGTCTCCACCACCGTCGCGATGACGCCGGCGGGCTTTCCGTCGTCGCCGGGAACGGGCCAGTAGTCCAGGTCCATCCAGACCTGCTCCGGTTCGCCGTGCCGATACAGCGTCAGCTCCTGATCCTGGTAGGACAGGGTTCCGCCAGCCAGACCAACCTTGACCACATTGTCGTTGAAGTCCGCGACCTCCGGCCATCCCTCGCGGACGTTCGATCCCAGAAGCTGGGGATGCCGCCCCCCGGCGAAGACCGAGTAGGCGTCGTTGTAGATCATCACCCCTTCAGGGCCCCACAGCATGACGATGGGGACCGGCGCGGCGATCAGCAGGCCCGTGGCCGTCTTCAGGCTCTGCGGCCAGGTTTCGATCGGGCCCAGCGGCGTCGAGGCCCAATCGTGTCGCCGGATCAGTCGCGCGACGGGCCCCTGGGCGGACGACAGGAAATCGTCGGCGTCGGGGCTCCTCCCGCCATCGACGCCCTGCTCGTCCCGATCCTTCACGTTTGCTTCCCCCGACCGGCGCTGCGGATGACGTGCGTCGTTCAACGCGGCTGGATGGTAAAGGCTTCATGCCGGCCGCATAAATTCCCGCGGCGGTTCAATGCCCAAGAACGGGCTCTAATCGCCCAGCGTCGCCTCGGTGAATATTCGCAAGGTCCCGGCCCGCCCCGCGACGGCGCCGCCCGGCTGCCCGCCTCCGACCCACAGCTCGACAGGCCCCGGACGGACGCGCCGAACGCCTTGGTCATCGACGTTGCTCAGGCTCCGGGGATCGAGCGCTAGGGTGACCCGGCGGCTTTCTCCCGGCGCGAGGGACACCCGCTGGACGCCTGCCAAGGCCCTCCGCGGAGCGCCGGCGACATCCGGCCGGCGCACATAGAGTTGCACGATCTCGTCTCCCTGCCGCTCTCCGGCGTTCGTCACCGTGACGGCCACCTCGAGCGACTGATCCGCGCGCATGGCGCGGCGGCTGATCCTCAGGTCGGAATAGTCGAACCGGGTGTAGGATAGGCCATGCCCGAACGGATAGAGCACGGGCCCGTCGAAATAGCGGTAGGTCCGGCCCTGCATTCCGTAGTCGGTGAAGGCGGGAAGGTCGTCGGCGGACCGATAGAAGGTCACGGGCAGACGGCCCGACGGATTGACGTCTCCGGCCAGGATGCGCGCCACGGCGTCGCCGCCCTGGCCGCCCGGATACCAGGCCTCCAGGATGGCCGACACGTTCCGATCCGCCCAGTTGACGCTCAGTGCGCTGCCGTTGACCAGGACCAGGACGACCGGCGTGCCGGTGGCGTGCAATCGCTCCAGCAGGCGCTGCTGGGCAGCGGGAAGATCCAGGCTGGTCCGGTCGCCGCCCGAGAAGCCCGGCGTCGACAGGGGCAATTCCTCGCCCTCCAGCTGCGCGGTGAGGCCGCCGACGAAGAGCACAAGATCGGCGTCGCGGGCGGCGGCTTCGGCCTGGGCGGCGCCGGGGTCCGACGGCGGGCTCCACAGCAGGCGTTCGTCGCCCTGCGTCGCGCGCTGGAAGGCCTCGACCCGCAGGCGATAGGTCTGCCCGCGCTTCAGATGCACGGCGCCCGCGGCGATGGAAGGGCGCCAGTCGACGTTCCAGGCGTCCACCACCGGCGCGTCGTCGATGAAGACGCGATAGCCGCCGTCGGCGGCGTAGCGGAAGACATAGTCGCCGTCCTCGGGCGCGGTCAGGAAGCCGGTGTACCGGATCGCCCCGCTTTCCAGCACGCCGGACCAGGCGTGTTCGACACCGGTCGCCTCTTCCTTGGCCATGGGCGCGCCGGACAGGTCGCGACCGGCGAAGCGCTCGATCGTGACGCCGGGGTTCCGGCATGCGGCATCGACGCAAAGGACGCCCGAAGGCAGCGGGGCCAGCGCCCGGTCGATCAGACCTGTGCCCTCGACATAGGTCACCCGCGCCTGCGGCCAGCGGCGGCGGACGCCGTCCAGAATGGTCACCGGATGCGACGGCTCGCCGTTGTAGTTTCCAACCAGCGCGGCCAGGCTGTCGGCGTTGGGCCCGACGACGGCGATGCGGCGCGGCGCATCGCCCAGTGGCAACAGGCCGTCGTTCTTCAACAACACGACGCCTTTCTCCGCCACCGTCTGGGCCAGGGCGCGCCCTGCGGGCGTGTCGAAATCGGCGGCCGTGATGGCGGGGAAGACGCGCGAGGGCTCGTCGAACTGGCCCAACCTCATCCGGGCCGTGAAAAGCCGGACCAGGGACCGGTCGATGACGGCTTCATCAAGCACGCCGTCGCGAACCGCCCTGACGATCGCCTCGCCCTCTTCCGGGCCGCCGCAGATCAGGTCCATGCCGGCGTTGAAGGCCGCGGCCACGCCCGCCTCTGGCGTCGAGGCGTAACCGTGACGGTCCGCGCTGTAGATGTCGGATACGGCCCCGCAGTCCGACACGACAAATCCGTCGAAGCCCCAGACCTCGCGCAACTGTCGGCCCAGCAATGGCTCGTTGGCGCAGGCCGGCGCGCCGTCCACGGCGTTGTAGGCGCACATCAGCGATTGCGCGCCGCCCTCGACGATGGCCGCCCGGAAGGCCGGCAGATAGGTGTCGACCAGATCGTGCGCGCTGGGGTGAATATCGTCGCGATGCCGGCTGGCTTCAGGTCCCGAATGCACGGCGAAATGCTTGGGCGTCGCGATGGTGAGGAAGTAGTCGGGATCGTCACCCTGAAGCCCTCGCACGAAGGCCACGCCCAGCCGGCTGGTCAGATAGGGGTCCTCGCCATAGGTCTCCTGCCCGCGCCCCCAGCGCGGGTCGCGGAAGATGTTGATGTTGGGCGACCAGACGGTCAGCCCCTCGAACCAGTCCGAGCCGCCGAAGCGGTGGCGGGCGTCCAGGTGTTTGGCGCGGAACTCCACGCCGATCAGATCGGCGGTCTGCCGCACCAGGGTTTCGTCGAAGGTCGCGGCCAGGCCGATCGCCTGGGGAAAGACGGTGGCGTGGCCGGCGGCCGCCACCCCGTGAAGGCCCTCGTTCCACCAGTTGTATTCCCGGATGTTCAGGCGCGGGATGGCCGGGGCGTCGTTGATCAGCTGCGACGCCTTTTCCTCCAGGGTCATGCGCGCGACCAGATCGGCGGCCCGCGCCTGGGCCGGCTGAGCCGTGTCCTGGTAGGAGGGTCGTTGCGCGCCCGGCAACTGAGCCCAGGCCGCGTCCGCCGTCCCCAGCCAAATCGCCGCCAAGGCCCCCAAGACTCCGATCCTCGCCCGCACGAAATCCTCCCGCTCCATTTGTCCGACTATTGCCTGTCGCGCGGTCGATGGCTAGCCTTCCTCCTGGGTCCGCCGGAGCGGGCGAAAACGGAGCGATCCATGAAGGTGATGTTGCAGGCGGTCACGGCCCTGGTCCTAGCCGCGGGCCTGACGGCCGGTCAGGCGCAGGCCCGGCAGGCGCCGATGACGCCGATGTCGGCGCCCGCCGAACCGGACGCGATCGCCCTGAACACCGGCGGCGTCGACGGCTCGACCGAGCCCGAGGCCTGGTTCGAGCAATGGGGCGACCCCTTCGTCCGCAACGTCACCTCCGCGACGCTGACGCCCGTGCTGCCCGACCCGGACAAGGCGACGGGCGCCGCCGTCATCGTCGCGCCGGGCGGCGGCTTCCTGTTCCTGTCGATGGGCAACGAGGGGTGGGAGGTCGCCCGCGCCCTGGCGGATCGGGGTGTCGCCGCCTTCGTGCTGAAATACCGGACGCGCCCGACGCCTCCAGACCCCGCGGCCTTCGAGGCGGCCGTCAACGCCATGTTCTCCGGCGCGGGGCGACCGCCGGCCCCGACCGGGCCCGGCGCGGAAAGCCCTTTCGCCAATCAGGTCGAGGACGCCGAGGCCGCCTTCGCCCTGGTCCGCGCGCGGGCGCAGGACTGGCGGGTGGACCCCGACCGCGTCGGCATGGCCGGCTTTTCAGCCGGCGCCATGACGACGCTGGCCACGACCCTGTCGTCGTCCAGCGCACGCCCGGCCTTCATCGCCGCGATCTACGGGCCGCTGACCGCCGTAGAGGTCCCCGCCGATGCGCCGCCGATGTTCGTGGCCCTGGCCGCCGACGATCCCCTGTTCGCCCGCAGCGGCTTCGGCCTGATCGAGGCGTGGCGGGCCGCCGGCCGGCCCGTCGAGTTCCACCTTTACCAAAACGGCGGTCACGGGTTTGGCCTGGGCAACCCCGGCAAGACCAGCAACGGCTGGTTCGAGGTCTTCATGCGCTGGCTGGAAGCCAATCAACTTCTCGGCGACTCCGGCGAACGGTAGGGCCGCCGTCGGCAGGGCTCTGCCTTTCCCGTGACCGCATCCCGGCGCCGGCGTGAGGGCTGGCGTCAGCCCTCACGCCCACCGTCCTAAAGGCCGAACGTCTTGGTGAACCTCAGCCCGAATTTGCGCGGCGGCAGGACGTTGGTGAAGAAGTTGCGGGCGTAGACGGGGCCGCCGTCCGCATCCTCCAGCACCTGGTTCGCCGCGGGCGTCGAGCGCGCGCCTGTCTCGGCGTATTCGTCCCAGACATTGTCGACGTAGGCCGTGACCGCCCAGTCCGCTCCGGGTGCGCTGAGCCGGACCGAGGCATTGTGGATCTGGTACGCCGGCAAGGCGATGCCGCCGCCTCGCGCGCCCGTCCGGGTCAGGACGTCGCCCGACGCCGTGAAACCATAGGCGAAGTCGACATCCAGACCGCTGGAAAGCGGCAGCGTGTATTGCGCATAGAGACTGGCCTGATACTCCGGCGAACCCGGCAGGCGGTCGCCCGCCTCTCCGTCCACATAGACGGTTCCGAAGCCCGGCGGATCGAGCGCCGTGATTAGGTTCGGCGCATCGTCGGTCAGCTCCGCCTGGGCGTAGGAATAGCTGCCCCGCAGGCTGAACCGTTCGGTCACCGCCGCGTCGAAGCTGACCTCGAAGCCCTTGGTCTCGGCGCCTTCACCGTTCTTGGTGATCGGCGACAGGCCCACCAGCGTCGCGCCCGAAACCTGGGGATCCTGCCAGTCGATGTAGAAGACCGCGCCGTTTAGCGTCAGGCGGTGATCCAGCAGCTGGCTCTTGATTCCGATCTCGTAGTTGCGAGTCTTCTCGGAGGTGTAGGCCATTTCGTCCGGCTGGGCGCAGACGTTCTGCTGGTCGTCGGGGTCGGTGGTGCAGAGGGTCAGGTTGTTGTTGCCGCCCGCGCGGAAGCCGTCGCTGATGGTGCCGTACAACAGGATGTCCGGCGTCAGCTGGTAGGAACTGTTCAGCTTGTAGAGCCAGCCGTCCTCGTCGTCGCTGCTCGACTCATAGTCCAGCACGATGGAATCCGGGTCCCGACCATAGAAGACCGTCTCCAGCAGCGGCAGGTCGGTGGCGCTGTTGGTCTCCAGCTCGTAGGTGTAATGGCGCGCGCCGCCGGTGATCTGCCAGCCGGGCAGGATCTCCCACGTCAGTTCGCCGAAGAATGCCGTCTCCGTGACCTCGCCGTAGCTGACGGAATAGTATTCCAGGCTGTCGGGGCGCAGCTGGACGCCATCCCAGTTGTCGACGACGAACTGGTCGAAGTTCGGCGTATACTCCGCCGACGAGCCCCAGTAGTCGTTCTTGCTGTAGTACCCGCCGACGATCCAGCTGAGCGCGCCCGTGTTCGGTTTGGACGTCAGCCGCACCTCCTGGGTGAAGGTGTCGTCGTCCTGAAGCTCCTGCGTATAAGCGGTGAAGGCAGGAAAGGCCTCGTAGCTGTAACCCAGGCTGATAAGCAGGTCGGTCTGGTCGCGCCGGCCGTCTTCCTCGAAGGTCTGATAGCCGGTGGCGCTGATCAGATCGGCCCAGCCCAGGTCGATCTTCATCTCCAGCGCGACCAGATCGCTGGTGCGTTCATTGGGCTCTTCGACGCGCTGGATCGCCTCATATTCCCCGACCTCTACGGGAAAGCTGTCCACCCGACGCCCGGACACCTGACGGCCGCCGACATCCGAGTGCTGGTAATTGTAGGACAGGGTCGCATCGAGCCAGGCGGTCGGGCGCCAGCGCAAGGCGGCGCGCCCGGACAGCACGTCCTCGGTATTGACGTCCTCCTTGCCGTACATGTTGGCGGCGATGGCCTCGGGACTGGAGAAGTCGTTCGCCAGGGAGACGCCGATCTCGCGCACCAGATAGGGCTGGTCGATGAAACCCTGATCGTTCAGCTGATCCAGGTTGGCGCGGAACGCCAGGGTGTCGCTGATCGGCAGGTTGGCGGTGAAACCGAAATCGGTGGAGACGCCCTCGCCTTCCGAATAGCCATAGGCGTCGCCGCGCACGGCTACCGTGGCCTCGTCGAACGCCGGCGCATTGGGAATGTAGCGGATCGCCCCGCCCAGAGTGCCGGCGCCGTACAGCGTGCCTTGAGGCCCGAGCAGGAATTCGACGCGTTCCACGTCGTTCAGCTTCAGGTCGATCGAGATCGGCACCTCGCCCAGATAGGTGGCCACCGTGCCGCCGGCGCCCTGCCCCACCGATTCGCCCAGGGGATCGATGTTCAGGCCGCGCACTACGATGCGGTTCGCGTTGCGAGGCCCCTGATCGACGACATAGAGGCCTGGGACGTAGCGGGAGATTTCGGCGAGGTCGCCGACGCCCAGCTGCTCGATCTGCCCGGCGCTGATGGCCGAGATGTTGATCGGGGCATCCTGGACGGTGGAAGCGCCCCTCAGCGTCCCAGTGACGACGATATCGTCCACGGTTGCGGGTCCCGCCTCCTGCGCCCTGACCGCGCCCGCCGCCAGCGTCGCTGCGCTGACCGACGCCAGAAGACCCCACTTCACTCCACGCGACCTCGTCATGCGATATCCCCTTCGCAACTGCGGAAGGCCGATGCTGCGATGCGCAAAACGAAACCGTCAAGTTGTCCGGCAGCCGCAAAACCGCCACCAAACCTTCACGCGTCGAATTTCGAAGGTTTTCGCAGCAAGTGTGCGATTAATGAAACGGATGGCCGACACCTCCCCTCCTTCCGACGCGCTTCGGCAAGCTTCCACCCTGATCGCCCAAGGCGACCACCAGGCGGCCCATCGCTTGTGTCTGGTTGCATTGCAAAACGGCGAGGCGCCCGCCCAAGCGCTGTTCCTTCTGGCCCTGATCGCGGCCGAGCATCGACATCCGGCCAAGGCGCTGGAGTTGGCCGACCGGGCCATGGCGCTCGATGGGGAACACCAAGGCGCGCGTGCGCAACGCGCCCGGGCCCTGCTCGCGCTTCATCGTCAGGCCGAAGCGCGAGCTGAAGCGGAGGCGACGGCGGCGCTCGATCCGCGCGACGGCCATGTGCTGGATACGCTGGGCGTGGTGTTGAGCCGCACGGGCGCCTACCACGCCGCAGCCGCCCTGTTCCAAAGAGCAGTGGCGCGCCGCCCGGCCCACGCCGACTGGCAGTACAATCTTGGCTCGGCCCTGCAGTTCACCGGCGATCTGGATGGCGCGCGTCGCGCGTATGAGGCGGCGCTGGCGGCCAATCCGCGTCATCATCGGGCGCTGTCGTCCATCGTCGCCCTGGACCGCCAGACCCCGGCCGACAACCGGATCGAGGCCTTGCAGGCCCTGTTCGACGATGCGGACCCCGATCCCGTCCGCCAGCAGCACCTGGGTCACGCCCTGGCCAAGTCGTTCGAGGACCTGGGCGACTATCCCGCCGCCCTTTCCTGGCTGATCCGGGCCAAGGCGGGACGGCGGCGGGCGTCGCGCTACGGCATCGAACGGGATCGGGCCCTTTTCCAAGCGGCGGCGCGGACGGCCAAGCCCGCGGCCGAGGGCTGGAACGACCCCGCCCCGCTTTTTATCGTCGGCCTGCCGCGGACCGGCACCACCCTGCTGGACCGCATAATGTCCAGCCACCCCGACATCGTCTCCGCCGGCGAACTGGGCGACTTCTCCCTGCTGGTGAAGCGGATGACCGGCACGCCCTCGCCCCTGGTGCTGGATGTCGAGACCTTCGACGCCGCCGAGACCCTGGATTTCTCGGCGCTGGGCCGGGTCTATCTCGAGCGCGCGCGGGCGGCGGTGGAGGGCGGCGGCGGCGCGACCGCCGCTCGGGTCATCGACAAGATGCCGCTGAACATCCTGAACGCGGGCCTGATCCACCGCGCGCTGCCGAACGCGCGAATTCTCTGCCTGCGCCGGCACCCCGTGGACAGCGCCCTGTCAAACTACCGCCAGCTGTTCGCGACGGATTTCCCCTACTACGACTACGCCTTCGATCTCGCCGACGCGGGGCGCTACTACGCCCTGTTCGATCGCCTTGTCGGCCACTGGCGCGAGCGGCTTCCCGCCGACCGGTTCGCGGAAGTCGCCTATGAGGATCTGGTCGCCGATCTGGAAGCCCAGACGCGCCGCGTGCTGGCGTTCGTCGGCCTGCCGTTCCATCCGGCCTGCCTGTCGTTCCATGAGAACAAGGCCGCCGTTTCGACCGCCAGTTCGGTGCAGGTCCGCTCTCCGCTTTATTCGACCTCGATCGGTCGCTGGAAGCGCTATGGCGACGGTTTGAAGCCTTTGATCGACGCGCTGCAGGACGAGGGCGTCAGCATCTCGGTTTGAGACTTAAGCCCTTTCGAAATCAAAGGATCTGGCGGGCTTCGCCAGTCGTCACACGACAGGACAGCCATCCGCCGATGACCAGGCAGACGGCGATGGCGATGGCGGCGACCCCATAGGCGCGGCCAATGGATGCGGCGTCGGTCGCTAGGCCCAGCACCGAGAAGAACAGGCCGCCGATCAGGGCGGCCGCCAGGGCGGCGCTGATCTGGAACGTCGAATTGACCAGGCCGGACGCCAGCCCCGACTGCGTCCTGTCGATCCCCTGGACGACCGTCTTGACCAGGTTCGGCAGGGCGATCCCCTGCCCCGCGCCGACGAGGAAGAGCGCGGCGAAGAGGAACTGGGGCGAACCGATCGAAATCAGAGCAGCTGTCGCCAGGAGACCGACGGCCTGCACGCCCATTCCTGCGGCCGCCGCATATCGCCCGAACACGCTCAGGACGCGTCCGCTGGCGAACGGCCCGATAAAGAATCCCGCCGCGGCCGGAAGGATCGCCAACCCCGCCGCGAACGGCGTCCGGCCCAGGCCGCCCTGCTCATAGATCGAAAAGACCAGCCAGAAGGCCGCGACGACGTAGAAGAAGAGGGCGGCGAGCAGGCCGCGTCTCAGCCCCGGCGCCCGCAACAGGCGCGGCGCCACGATCGGATCGCCCCCGGCGATCTCCAGCTTTCGCTCATGCCGCCAGAAGGCGAACAGCAGCGGTGCGGCGCTGGCCAGCAGGAGGAGCGACCACAGCGGCCACCCCTGTTCGCGTCCGTCGATCAGCGGCGCGATCAGCGCGAAGAGGCCGGACGCAAGCAGGACGGCGCCCGTGACGTCCAGCCGGCTGGGTCGATCCGATCGCGTGTCCTTGACCAGGACCAGGGCCGCCGGCGCGGCGACCGCGATCACCGGCAGGTTGATGAGGAAGAGGCTCCGCCAGTCTAGTCCAAAAGGGTTCAACGCGATCAAGGTCCCCCCGAGAAACAGGCCCGCCATCGAGGCCAGTCCGAACGTGGCGGCGTACAGGCTGAGCGCTCTGGACTTTTCCCGTTCCGGAAAGATCGCATTGATGGAGGCCAACGCCTGCGGCGCCATGACGGCGGCCGACAAGCCCTGAAGGACACGACCGACCACCAGGATCGTGGCGGACGGGGCCAGCCCGCACAGGGCCGACGACGCCGCGAAACCCGCCATTCCGATCAGGAAGACGTTCCGTCGCCCGTAAAGGTCGCCAAGGCGTCCGCCAGTGATCAGCATCACGGCATAGGCCGTGGCGTAGCCCGAGACGATCAATTGCACCACGGCTGCGGACGCCTGGAAATCCGCCCGGATCGACGGCAGGGCTACATTGACGATGAAGAAATCCAGCGGCGGCAGGAACGCCCCGGCCAGCAGCACGATCAGGGCGACCCATCTGCGAGGATCGCTGGCCCCTTCGTCTTTCTCAATCCGTTCCACGGCCTTCTCCATCATCAGCCTTCAATATTTGGGACCACTTGGTTCCTAATTGACGTCAGCATCAGCCGAGCGGCGCCAGAGCCAGGTCGACCATGGCGCGCATGTCGTCGCGTTCCGCCTTCGCCTTGCCGAGCACCCGCATTCCCTGGATCTGGCAGACCAGAAACCTGGCCAAGGTCCGTGCGTCGCGGGCGGAATCGACCTCCCCCGCCGCCTGCGCTCTGGCGATCGTCTCGGCGTAGAGCGCCTCCATCCGTCGAAACAGGCGGGACACCCGCTGCGCCACCTCATCGTCGCCCGGCAGCAGTTCCGTCGCCGTGAGAACGACGAAGCACCCGCGCAGCCCCTCCGCGCCGAAGGACTGGTCCGCATTTCGAAGCAGGGCGGCGCGGATGGCGCCCTTCGGCGATCCCTCCGCATTCAACACCTCGCCTACGTCATGCAAGGCGTCCTCGATGTAGGCGTCGAGGGCGCGCAGGAAGAGGCCTCTCTTGTCGCCGAACGCCTTGTAGAAACTGCCCCTCGACAGACCCATGCCGTCCAGCAGGTCCGGCAGGGAGGCGTCGTGATACCCCCGATCCCAGAAGACGTTCTTGGCCCTGCGAACGGCCTCGTCGAGTTCGAACTCGCGGGGGCGTCCTGGAGACGGGGATGAAGGAGCGCTGGTGGGCATGGAGCCGATATGGAACCATTCGGTTCCTATTTCAAGTCGAGCTGCGCGGTCGACCGATGGTCGAGGCGATGAGTTGAGCCCTTCCCATTTTGCATCCATTTTGTTGACCCATTGCATTCATACCTCCTATAGACCACCGAACGAAGGGCGCGATGGAACGCGCCTCAGGGACGGAGACGTCGGGACATGACGACAGGCCCCATCAGGATTCTCGTGCCGACGGGTTCGCTCGGCGCTGGCGCCGTGGAGGAGGAGATCCGCTACGGCATATCCCGCGGCGCCCAGGCGATCGCCACCGACGCCGGCTCGACGGACAGTGGTGCGGCCTATCTCGCGCTCGGCATCTCGAAGAACAACCGGGGTTCAGTCAAGCGCGACCTGACCATCCTCATGAAGGCCGGCGCGGAGGCGGGCATTCCCGTCATCGTCGGCACCAGCGGGCAGGCCGGGGGGGACGCCAATGTGGACTGGACTCGCGACATCGCGCTGGAAATCGCGGACGAACTGGGCATCCGGCCCAAGATCGCCCTGCTCTACTCCGAACAGGACAAGGCGGTTCTGAAGGCGAAGAACGCGGCGGGCCGCATCCATGCGCTGGCCCCGCTGGGGCCGCTCGAGGATCAGACCATCGATGCGTGCGATCACATCGTCGCCGCCATGGGGCCCGAGCCCTATATGGCCGCCCTCGCTGCCGGCGCGGACCTGATCCTGGGCGGGCGAACTACCGATACGGCGGTCATCGCCAGCTTCGCGCTTCTGCACGGCGCGCCGCTGGGGCCTTCGTGGCACGCCGGCAAGGTGTCGGAGTGCGGCGCGCAGTGCACCGTCTATCGCGACCGGGGCTCGGGCGTCCTGATCTCGATCGATCAGGACGGTTTCGAGGTCGAGCCTCTGACGCTGACCAACCGCTGCGATGTCGAGAGCGTCTCGGCCCACATGCTCTACGAGAACAGCGATCCGTTCCGACTGACCGAACCAGGCGGCGTTCTGGACGTGACCGACGCGCGCTATGCGCCGCTCGACGACCGCACGGTGCGTGTCACCGGTTCGGTCTGGGAGCCGAAGCCCTATACGATGAAGCTGGAGGGCGCCGCCGCGGGCCGCTATCAGACCCTCATGCTGATCGGCATCCAGGACCCCCATGTCATGGCCGATGTCGACGCCTTCCATGACCGGATGCTGGCCGCCCTTTACCAGCGGGTGCGCAGCACGATCGGCGAGGCCGCCGGGGACTTCCACATCTCGCTGCGCATGTACGGCTGGAACGCCGTCTCCGGCGATCGGCCGCCGGCTGGAACCCCCGCACCGCGCGAGCTGGGCGTCCTGTTCGTGGCGACGGCGCAAACCCAGGAAATGGCTTCCCAGATCGCCAAGGCCTGCAATCCGTATTTCTTCCACTTCCCGGTCGCGATGGACAAGGAGCTGCCGAGCTACGGCTTCGCCTTCACGCCCGCCGACATCGATCGCGGCCCGGTCTACGAGTTCAAGCTCAACCACGTCGTGGAGACCGACGACCCGCTGGAACTGGTACGGACGAAGTGGATCGATCTGCGCCGCGAGGAGGCCGCCTGATGCCCACGGTCAACGATGTCTGCCATCACGTGCGTTCCAAGAACGCAGGGCCCTACTGGGTGACCTTCGACCTGTTCTTCAAGGATGCGGAGGCGTTCCAGCGCTATCATGCGTCGCCCGCGCTGGGCGCCGACACCATTCATCGTCTGTTCGGGGCGGACCCGGCGCTGGTGAAACGGTTCGCGGCGCCGGACCTGAAGGTCGTCAAGATTTCCTATCCCCGCACCTCCGCGCAGGGCGGCGAGGTCGAACGCGACATGCACGCCGGACAGCAGTTCGTTCGCCTGCTGGATATCGCCCTGGACTGACCCCGCCCCGGCTCACTTCCCAACTTCAGACTTTCCGGAGCCCGGAATGACCGCCCCCCGCCGCGTCGTCGTCACCCAGCGCTTCTTCGATCCCGCCTCGATCGCCCATCTGGAGGCGAACGGCTGCGAGGTGGTGATCGCCGATCTGCCGGCCGGCCGCGCCGACGGCGATCTGACCCAGGCGGAGCTGGAAGAGGTCCTGTCTGGCGCGGCCGGATGGATCGTCGGCCACGCCCGTGTGACGCGCGATCTTTTGTCCGCCCTGCCCGACCTCCAGGTCGTCTCGCGCCGAGGCGTCGGCTACGAGCGGATCGACCTCGACGCCGTGCGCGATCTCGGGCGGGTGGCGTGCATCGCGGCCGGCGGAAACGACGCCTCGGTGGCCGACCATGTCATCGCCATGATGCTGGCGCTGGCTCGCCGCTTCCGCGAAAGCCAGGACCGGATGCTCGCGAACGACTGGTCTATCCTGATGGGCTCGGATCTCTACCGAAAGACCGTCGGCATCGTCGGCCTGGGCCGCATAGGCCGCAGCGTCGCGCAGCGGCTTCAGGGGTTCGAGGCCGACATCCTCGTCCACAGTCCCGGCTTCGATGTCGAGGATGTCGGCGGCCGGATGACCCCGGTCGGGCTCGACGAACTGCTGGCCCGTTCGGACTATGTCACCCTGCACGCGCCCCTGACGGCCGAGACCCGATTCCTGATCGACGCCGCCGGTCTGGCCCGGATGAAGCCGACGGCCTTCCTGATCAATGCGGCCCGGGGCGGACTGGTGGACGATCGGGCCCTGCTGGAGGCCCTCACAACGGGCCGCCTCGCCGGCGCCGGGCTGGACACCTTCGTCAGCGAAGGCGATTCAGACTTCCGCCCGGTCAGCCAGGCGCTTCTGGCGCTTCCCAATGTGGTCGCGACGCCGCACGCCGCGGCCTCTTCGCACGAAGGGCTAGACCGGACCAACAGGGTGGCGGCGATGAGCGTGGTCGCGGTCCTGGACGGCGGGACGCCGCCTGCCGCCTGCGTCGTCGCCGACGGCCGCTTCAGGGTTTCGGCGTGACGCCTCCAGATCCTGCCGCTCGGCCTTCGCCGGCTGAGCTCCTCAGGCGCCTGTTCGACGTCGCCGTCGCCGCGGCCATGCCGCGGTTCGTCCTGCCGCCTTCCCTGCCGGAGCCGCCCATCGGTCGCACCCTGGTCGTGGGGGCCGGAAAGGCCGCGGCGGAAATGGCCTGCGCGCTGGAGGCGCATTGGCGAGGTCCGCTGTCGGGGCTCGTCATCGTGCCACACGGCCCGCATCCCGTCCCGGTCCGCATCGACGTGCTGGAAGCCGCGCATCCTGTGGCCGACGCCGCCGGCGTGGCGGCCACGACCGCCCTGATCGAGCGCCTGAAGGGGCTGACGGCCGACGATCTGGTGATCTGCCTGCTGTCCGGCGGGGGCTCGGCGCTGCTGTGCGCGCCGGCGCCGGGTCTGACGCTGGAGGACAAACAGGCGGTCACGCGCGCCCTTCTTCGCAGCGGGGCGACGATCTCCGAGATCAACACGGTGCGCAAACACCTCTCGGCCGTGAAGGGCGGCCGGCTGGCCGATCTGGCCCGACCCGCGCGTCTGGCGACCCTGGCCATCTCCGACGTGCCGGGCGACGACCCTTCGGTGCTGGCGTCGGGCCCGACCCTTCCCGATCCGACGACACGCGCCGAGGCGCTGGCGATCCTAGATCGTCATGCGCCGGATGCCCCGGCAAGCGTCCGGACGTGGCTGGCCGATCCCCGATCGGAGACGCCCAAGCCGAACCCCGCCCATCCCGCCGATCTGCGGCTGATCGCGACGGCGGACCAAGCCCTGGCGGCCGCGGCCCTGGCCGCCCAGGTCCAGGGCTATGAATCGCTCGTGCTGGGCGGCGCGATCGAAGGCGCGGCCGAGACCATCGCCGCGAAGCACGCCACCCTGGTCCGGCGGATCCTCGCAGGCGAAGGACCGGTTCGGCCGCCCTGCGTCATCCTTTCGGGCGGAGAGACGACGGTGACGGTGCGCGGCGCCGGACGCGGCGGGCGCAACACCCAGTTTCTTCTGGCCCTGGCCCTCGCACTTGAGGGTGCGCCGGACGTCCACGCCCTGGCGGCCGACACCGACGGCATCGACGGTTCCGAAGACAACGCCGGCGCCTGGATCGCGCCGGACGTGCTGCGACGAGCTGAGGGCCTGGGCCTCGATCTGCGGGCGGCCCTCGCCTCGACCGACGCCTGGAGTGTTTTCGAGCGCCTCGGCGGCCTGGTGATCCCCGGGCCGACCGGGACCAATGTCAACGACTTCCGGGCCGTCCTGATCGAGGAGTCGCCCGCCGTCCCCGCAAAGGAGCCGACATGACGCAGGACCGTCACTACCGCATCGCCGTCATCCCCGGCGACGGCATCGGCAAGGAAGTGGTGCCGGAGGGTCTGCGAAGCCTGGAAGCCGCGGCGAGCCGCTATGGCTTCACCCTGGCCTTCGACCATTTCGACTTCGCCTCCTGCGACTATTTCGTGAAGCACGGCCAGATGATGCCGGACGACTGGAAGGCGCGGATCGGCGGGCACGACGCCATCTTCTTCGGCGCGGTCGGCTGGCCCGAGACCGTGCCGGACCACGTCAGCCTGTGGGGCTCGCTGATCCAGTTCCGGCGCGAGTTCGACCAGTATGTGAACCTGCGCCCCGTCAAGCTGATGCCCGGCGTGCCCAGCCCGCTGGCCGGCCGGCAGCCCGGCGACATCGACTTCTACGTCGTGCGCGAGAACACCGAGGGCGAGTACTCCTCGATCGGCGGCAAGATGTTTCCCGGCACCGACCGCGAGATCGTCATGCAGGAGACGGTGATGACCCGCACCGGGGTCGACCGCATCCTGAAGTACGCCTTCGACCTAGCCCAGCGGCGAGAGAAGAAACACCTGACCTCCGCGACCAAGTCGAACGGCATCTCCATCACCATGCCCTACTGGGATGAACGGGTTGAGGCGATGGCGCCGTCCTATCCCGAGGTGCGCTGGGACAAGTACCATATCGACATCCTGACGGCCCATTTCGTCCAGCATCCCGACTGGTTCGACGTGGTGGTGGCCTCCAACCTGTTCGGCGACATCCTGTCGGACCTGGGCCCCGCCTGCACCGGCACGATCGGCATCGCGCCCGCGGGCAACATCAATCCGGAGCGGACCTTCCCCTCCCTGTTCGAGCCCGTCCACGGCTCAGCGCCCGACATCGCCGGCCTCGGCGTCGCCAACCCCGTCGGACAGATCTGGTCCGCCGCCCTGATGCTGGATCACCTCGACGAGCGCGAGGCGGCCGCCGCCATCGTGACGGCGATCGAGCAGGTGCTGGCGGACCCCGCCTCGCGCACCCGCGACTTGGGCGGCCCCCTCGGCACGGCAGCGTGCGGCCAGGCCATCGCGGCCGCGATCGCTTCCCCCACCCACGTCACCACAGGAGAAACTTGACCATGACGACGGCTTCGCAACAGACGCCCGATCTTCGCGATCAGGTGTCGCCCGAGGAATGGGCGGCGCGGATCGACCTCGCGGCCGCCTATCGGCTGGTCGCCCATTACGGCTGGGACGACCTGATCTTCACCCACCTCTCCGCGCGCGTGCCCGGGCCGGAGCACCATTTCCTCATCAACGACTACACCCTGATGTTCGACGAGATCACCGCCTCCAACCTGGTGAAGATCGACCTCGACGGGAACAAGGTCGGCGACGCGCCCGGCGCCGTGAACCGCGCCGGCTTCGTGATCCATTCGGCCATCCACGCCGCGCGCGAGGACGCTCTGGCGGTCATCCACCTGCACACGCCGCACGGCCAGGCCGTCTCGGCCATGAAGGAAGGGCTGCTGCCCCACACCCAGACGGCCATGATCGCGCATCACGACGTCGCCTATCATGACCACGAGGGCATCGCCGACGCTCTGGACGAGCGCGAGCGCATCGTCGCCGACCTGGGCGAGAAGAACGCCCTGATCCTGAGGAACCACGGCACCCTGACCGTCGGGTCCAGCGTCGCCGAGGCCTTCGTGCGGATGTATTTCCTGGAGCGGGCCTGCGAAGCCCAGGTGCTGATGCTCAGCACCGGCCGCGCGGGTCTGAACGATCCGCCCGCCGAGGCGGTGGAGACGGTCAAGGCCCAGGCCCGATCGCCCCAGGCCCGGATGATCGCCGAACACGTCGCCTGGCCCGCCCTGCGTCGCAAGCTCGACCGGATCGACCCGGGTTACCGCGACTGATCCTCGCGTCGCGCCGCCGCGCGTCTGGCCAGCCAGCGCGCCAGCACCGGCCCGACCGCCAGAACCATCAGAAACCGCACGAGCTGGCCGCCCAGGATGAACGACAGATCCACGGGCGTGGACGCGGCGATGATCAGGATGGTGTCGGTCCCGCCGGGGCTGGTCGCGAGATAGGCGGACAGCAGATCCATCCCGGTGATCGCGCTCACGCCCAGCGCCAGCAGGCCGCAGCAGGCCAGCAGCGCCGCCAGCACCGCCAGTATCCGCGGCAACATCCGCGCGCTGTAGATCACCGCGTCCCGCGTGAAGCCCAGGCCGATGCTCCACCCGACCACGGCATAGGCCAGGGCGGTGGCGAGGACGGGCAGCTCAAGCTGAACAAGACCCGAGCCGTGCAGGACTGACCCCAGCAGCATGGGGACCAGGAAGACGCCGGCCGGGATGCGGGAGGCCTTGCCGATCCAACCGGCCGCCGCGGCGAAGGCCAGGGTCAGGGCCACCGCGCCCGGATTGCCGATCGCAAGCCAGTCGATCGGCGGATGGCCGGGCGCCGCACCCTTCAGCTGGGCCAGCGCCATGGCCACGAGGGCGACCAGCAGCACGCGCAGATACTGAACCATGGCGACCAGGCGTCGGTCGCCGCCGAAGGCTTCCGACATCAGCACCATGGCGGTCGAGGCGCCGGGCGCCAGACCCCAGATCGCGGTTGTTCCGGGCAGCCAGCCGCGCGTCGTCATCACCCAGCCGAATCCCATGGTGACGGTCAGGGTCGAAGCGGCCAGACCCAGATAGACGGGCAGGTTGGAGAGGACCCCGGAATAAAAGCCCGGCGTGGCCGACAAGGCGATGACGCAGCCGACCAGAGCCTGAGCCCCGCCGAACACCCAGGGCGACGGTCGGATCGTCGCGCCCTTCAGCCCGAAGACGACGCCCGCCGCCATCGGCCCGAGCAGCAACGCGGCGGGCGCGCGGATCGCCTGCAGCAGCAGCACCAGCAACATCGATACAGCGACCAGCGCCGCCCACTGCCCCGGCGCGGTCTGCCTCGCCGGCCCGCCGCCCCGATCCTCGACCCGCATCGGGTGAGGATCAGCCGACCCAGAAGGGGAAGGCGCCCGACGCCAGCCCCGCCGCGATCAGGACCAGGCAGGCCAGAACGGCCCATTTGAGCGAGAACCGCTGCGCCGCCCCGACGTCGACCTTCAACAGGCCGCAGACCAGATAGATGGCCGCGATCAGCGGGCTCATGGCGTGGACCGGCAGGGCCGTCAGCGAGGCCCGCGCGATCGCTTCGGGCGCCACGCCATAATGGGACGCGGTCTCGGCCAGCACGGGCAGGATGCCGAAGTAGAAGGCGTCGTTGGACATGAAGAAGGTCAGGGGCATGCTGACCAGAGCGGTGATCGGCGCGAAATAGGGGCCCAGTTCCTGGGGGATGGCGGCCACCAGGGCGGCGGCCATGGCCTCGACCATGCCCGTCCCCTGCAGGATGCCGGTGAAGGCGCCGGCCGCGAAGATCAGCAGCACGATGTTGACGACGTTCTCCGCATGGGCGGCGATGCGCTTCTTCTGGGCTTTCACGCTCGGATAGTTGACGATCAGGGCGATGGCGAAGGCGCTCATCATCATGACCGGCAACGGGGCCAGGCCCAGCAGCAGCCCGGCCATCAGCCCCAGGGTCAGCGCCAGGTTGAAGAGGAACAGCTTCGGACGCCGGACCTCGGCATGCGGCTCGGGATCGCCCTCATCGGCCACCACCGCATCTTCCGGCGCGCGCCCGAGCGGCAAGGGCTGCAGGGTCAGGGCGCCCAGGCGCTTGCGCTCGGACAGGCCCATGCGCCACGCCACCAGCACGGCGAAGGCCGTACCCGCCAGCATGGTCGGCATCATCGGCAGGAACAGCAGCGCCGGATCGATGCTCAGGGCCGTGGCGGCCCGCGCGGTCGGACCGCCCCAGGGGATCAGGTTGGTCACCGAGGTGGCCAGGCCTAGCAGCAGGGCCAGGATCAGCGGATTGAGGCCCAGCCGGCGATAGACCGGCAGCATGGCCGAGATGGTGACCAGGGCCGTGGTCGCCCCGTCGCCGTCCAGGGACACCACCGTGGCCAGCAGCGCCGTGCCGATGGTGACGCGCACCGGATCATCGCCCACCGTCCGCAGCACGAACCGCACCAGCGGATCGAACAGGCCCGCGTCGATCATGATGCCGAAATACAGGACCGCGAACGCCAGCATCAGCGCCGTGGGCGTGAGCGCGGTCACGCCCTGCACCATCATCTCGCCAAGCCCGGCCCCGGCGCCCGCCAGCAGGCCGAAGATCAGCGGCACCAGGATCAGGGCGGTGATCGCCGACAGACGCCGGGTCATGATCAGCACCATGAAAGTCAGGATCATGCCCGCGCCGAGCAGGGCCGGGTTCTGAAGGGCGGCGAGGGTCACAGGCGACGACTTTCATAAGGGGCGGCCTGCCGAAGGCTCGGCAGGCCGCTGAGGGAACAGCAAGGGTCGTCCGGGCGGCCGGCCGCTTCGTCCGTCAGAGTTTCCAGTTCAGGGAGAGACCATAGGTGCGGGGCGGCGCATAGGCGCCGAAGTTGGCCCCCAGGAACGCGCCCTGGAAGCTGCGCGTGACCTCGTCCGAAAGGTTCTTGCCCCACAGCGAAACCGACCAGCGATCGGACGCATCGGTGTAGATGAGGCGCGCGTCATACATGTTCGTCGGCTCGCGCCGCTCCGGCCCGGTATTGGAGTTGTCCTCGTAGATCAGGCTCTCGTAGCGATAGTCGACCGCCGCCCGGAGCACGGCGCCATTGGCCAGGTCCCAGTCGTAGGACGGAGACAGGACCAGCTTGTGCTTCGGCGCGCGGGCGATGCGGTTGCCGGCGTAGTTGGTCGTGTCGTCGACGTAGTAGTCGTCGAAGGTCGCGTCCGTGTAGCCGTAGCCCGCGACGATCCGGGCGCCGCCGAACGGCCGCCAGCTCAGATAGGTCTCGTAGCCGTTGATGGTGGCCGCGCCGGCGTTGTCGGTCAGCACCTGGCCGCTGGGCAGGGTGCGGCGCGTCTGAAGGTCGGTGTAGTCGATAGTGTAGAGGGTGTTGTTCCAGATCAGCCGCCCGTTCAGGAAGGTGCTCTTCTGCCCGATCTCGTACTGGGTCGCGTATTCGGGCTCGAACGGATCGGCGGCCTCTACGGCCGATCCGGGCAGGTCCTGGAAGCCGCCGCTCTTG
>Ga0065721_10049676_pt1 | contig 29065 bp, 21 predicted proteins | sample Mesricmetagenome_FD_59108 | JGI IMG/M metagenome (GOLD analysis project Ga0065721, IMG submission 59108) | Mesophilic microbial community from rice straw/compost enrichment Sample: eDNA_1 v2 (version 2) | ecosystem: Engineered > Solid waste > Grass > Composting > Bioreactor | place: USA: Davis...
TCCCAAGCCCGAGATGCCCCAGGCTTGCGTATCCGGTCTTAGCATTCGTTTCCGAATGTTATCCCGGTCTTGTGGGCAGGTTGCCTACGTGTTACTCACCCGTCCGCCGCTAACCAAGATCGCAGCAAGCTGCAATCAAGATCCGCTCGACTTGCATGTATTAGGCACGCCGCCAGCGTTCGTCCTGAGCCAGGATCAAACTCTCCATAAAAGTAAAACTTTTATCGAAGAGCCTTTCGACTCAATCAGTTAATGCTGGTTTGTTCACTTAAAGTGAACGATTTATTACCGTAAATTACGCTCGATGTTCAGTTTTCAAAGAACAAGCTTTATGTTCGTTACTTACTTTATTTCGCCGCCCCGCGAGGCGACTTGAATAATATATCACGACACGAACGCACAATGCAACCTATTTTCTAATGGAAATTTGATACAGTTAATTGGACATAATCATATTGATAATCTCGATGTCCAAGAGTACAATAAATCATAGTAATACACTCGGAATAAGGAGGGCTAATCATGAAGGAGATTCCGCTTCGTTATGTGAAAGCCAATCAGACAGGTATCGTAGCCTTCGCTATTATCGGCCTGGCTCTGCAGCAGCCTTGGATCATCGCCGCGCTATGGGTCATACAGATCGTCGGTCTATTAACGGAAGGCCGACTCAATCCTTTCGTCGCGATGGCCAAACGGCTGTTTCCCGTCAAAGGCGAGTTCGAGACACAAGCCGTCGTCCTTCAGCGCTTCAATAATACGCTCGCGATCCTTTTTCTAACGATATCACTTATTCTGTTCGCCGTCGGCTGGCAAGCCGCGGGCATCGTCGTCTCCCTCATGCTGGTTGGCGCTGCTGGCACCGCCCTCCTAGGGTACTGCATCGGGTGCACGATCTATTTTCAATATAAACAACTGCTTGCGAGAAGAAGACTTAGCAATTCCTAAAGATTCTATTCTGGAAGTGCGCATCAGTAACGTTGTGTGACAACACTAAGCTGGCTCTATCCCGGAAGTGCGCCGCTGTATCGTTGTGTGACAACGCTAAGCTGGCTCTATCCCGGAAGTGCGCATCAGTAACGTTGTGTGACAACGCTAATCTGACTCTACCCTGGTAGTGTGCCGCAATAACGTTGTGTGACAACACTAATCTAGCTCAATCCCGAAAGTGCGCATCAGTAACGTTGTGTGACAACGCTAATCTGACTCTACCCTGGTAGTGTGCCGCATTAACGTTGTGTGACAACACTAATCTAGCTCAATCCCGAAAGTGCGCATCAGTAACGTTGCGTGACAACGCTAATCTGACTCTACCCTGGTAGTTGCCGCAATAACGTTGTGTGACAACACTAATCTAGCTCAATCCCGAAAGTGCGCATCAGTAACGTTGCGTGACAACACTAATCTAGCTCAATCCCGAAAGTGCGCATCAGTAACGTTGTGTGACAACGCTAAGCTGGCTCTATCCCGGAAGTGCGCCGCTGTATCGTTGTGTGACAACGCTAATCTGACTCTACCCTGGTAGTGTGCCGCAATAACGTTGTGTGACAACGCTAATCTGACTCTACCCTGGTAGTGTGCCGCAATAACGTTGTGTGACAACACTAATCTAACTCAATCCAGAAGTGCGCATCAGTAACGTTGTACGGCAACGCTGCTATTTGCTTTACTCGTACACCATTCGTAGAAGAAAGCGGCAATAGACCTAAACAAAATGAGGATGGCGCAGGAATAACCTTTGCGCCATCCTCATTTTCTTAATCCACACTTAAGCTTCCCCTAACAGCTTCAGCAGCTCCTGCTCGTCCTCGAGCACCTCGACGCCCAGCTCGCGCGCCTTGGTCAGCTTGCTGCCCGCGCTTTCGCCTGCGATGACGAGGTCGGTCTTCTTGGACACGCTGCCGGATACTTTGGCGCCGAGAGCCTCAAGCTTCTTGGCTGCTTCGTCGCGCGTCATGACGCTAAGCGTACCGGTCAATACGACTGTCTTGCCGAAGAGCGGATGGCTCGCATCCGCAGCCGCTGCCGGACGGGACGCCTCCGCTTTGACGCCGGCCGCGCGCATGCGGGAGATGCTCTCCTGCATAATAGGGTCGCGGAAGAACGTATAGATGCTTTCGGCCACGATGCCGCCGACGTCAGGCAACCCTTGCAATTCCTCTACATCGGCTGCCATCAGGCGATCCAGATCGCCGAATTGGTCCGCTAGCATCTTAGCGGTCGCTTTGCCCGTGTTCGGGATACCGAGCGCGTTAAGGAACTGGCCCAGCTCTCGGGACTTCGACTTCTCGAGCGCGGCAAGCAAATTCGCGGCTTTCTTGTCGCCGAAGCGTTGCAGCTTCACGAGATCGTCCATCGTGAGCGAATACAAATCCGCCGGATCGCGAACCTCCAGTTCTTCGTACAGCTGTTCCGCGGTTTTGCCGCTGAACGTCTCGATGTCCATACAGTCGCGCGACGCGAAGTGAGTAATGCGCCCGATCGTCTGCGGCTTGCAGCCGAGACGGTTGTTGCAGAATAGATGCGCGCCGCGCATCTCAAGCGGCGAACCGCAGCCCGGACAGGTCGTCGGAACCTCGATCGTCTGCCCCGCCTCGTCGTCGGCTTTGCCGAGAATTTCCGGAATGACGTCGTTCGAACGGCGAATGAATACGCGAGTGCCTAGCGCATGCATCAGGTTCTTGCGTTCGATATCGCCAATGTTGTTCAGCGTACAGTTCTGAACCGTTACGCCGGCAAGCTCTACCGCTTCCACGCGGGCGAGCGGCGTAATCTTGCCCGTACGGCCAACCTCCCAAGAGACGGACTCGAGCACCGTCGTCGTCTCTTCGGCCTCGAACTTGAAGGCCACCGCCCAACGAGGGAACTTGTCGGTGTAGCCGAGCACCTGACGAGTACGCATGTCTGTCAGCTTGATGACCGCCCCGTCGATCAGATAGTCCAGCTGGTCCCGGCGGGCAACGATTCGCTCAAGCTCTGCGATAACCTCTTCGATCGTCGAGAAATAAGCGTTGTAAGGGTTCACCGGGAATTTGTTGTCTCGCAGGAAAGCGATCATTTCGCGATGGTTCTCGAAGGAGACACCTTCGGCGTAGCCTACGTTATAGAAGAACGCATCGAGCCGGCGAGCCGCCGTCAGCTTCGGATCTTGGTTGCGGAGCGCTCCTGCCGCGCCGTTGCGCGCGTTCTTCAACGGCTCGGCCGCCGTCTTATTGTACTCCTCGAGCACGGAAAGCCGCATGAAGCCCTCGCCTTGCACCTCGATCGGTCCGCCCTCGAATCCGATCGTCAGCGGCACCGTGCGAATCGTCTTCGACTGCGGGAGAATGCCTTCTCCTACTTCCCCGTTACCGCGCGTTGCCGCTTGCGTCAGCTCGCCGCCCGAGTACGTCAGGTTCAGCGACAGCCCGTCGAACTTCAGCTCCACGACGTACTCCGGAGCAGGAAGCGGCTGGTCCGGGTTCTTCGCGTTGTAGTCTTGAATCAAACGGGAAGCCCGTGCAGCCCAAGCCAGCAAATCCTCGGTATTCTGGGCCTTGTCCAAGCTCCACAGCCGAGCTAGGTGGCGATGCGGTTCGAAGCCTTTGAGCAGCTCGCCGCCGACGCGCCGCGTCGGAGAATCAGGCAGCACCGTGCCTGTCGATTGCTCCAATGAGACTAACTCGTCATATAGTACGTCGTACTCTTTATCGCTGATCGTCGGTTGATCTTCGGTGTAGTAGCGATGACCGTGCGCATTCAGCTCATCGACGAGCTCGCGCATTCTTGCGGTCGATTCCGTTAAAGCCATTCGCCGTCAACCTCTCTTCTACAATGAATAATCGCTATACTTTCGTAACCGGCGCGAATGCGGCCAGCAATCGCTTAACGCCGACGGGCGCCGGGAACGCGATCTGCAATTCCATGTCGTTGCCCGTTCCTTTGACCGCGACGACCGTGCCGATGCCCCACTTCGCATGCTGCACCTTATCGCCCGCTACCACGCCGCCAAGCCCTTCGCCGGACGGCTTAGCAGCCGCCGGCGTTGACGAAGTCACCGCAGCCGGTCTAACTGCTCCAGTGCCTGCGCCTGTAGAAGCCCCAAAGCTCGGTCGTGCGCCGAAGCCCGCAGCACCGGAAGCAGCGTTGCCTCCCCCGCCGAACGAGCTGCCGCGCGAACCGAAGCCGCCTCCGCCGTAAGACGAACTGCCGTTGCCCCCAAGTCGCGAGGCGAAGCCGCCATAAGATCCGCGTCCGCCCGCAGGACTCGTAACTTCCTTGAGCTGATTCGGTATTTCCTCAAGGAATCGGGACGGAGCGTTGCTGTTCGTACGCCCGTAAAGCAACCGACTGCGCGCGCAGGTCAGGTACAGCTTCTTCTCCGCGCGAGTGATACCTACATAAGCGAGTCTGCGCTCTTCCTCCATCTCCTCGTTGTCGAGGAACGCACGGTTGCCCGGGAATACGCCCTCTTCCATACCGATGATGAATACGACCGGGAACTCGAGCCCTTTCGCGCTATGCATCGTCATCAAGATGACTGCATCGCCGTCATCTTCCTCGTCGTTGTTCATCGAATCGATATCGGCGATGAGCGCGAGGTCCGTCAAGAACGCCACAAGAGACTTATCCTCGTTGCGCTTCTCGAACTCTTGAGTAACGGACAGGAACTCCTCGATATTCTCGAGCCGCGACTTCGATTCCAGAGAGTTCTCCCGAATGAATTCGGCGCGGTAATCGGTTAGTTCTAACATTTTCTCGGTTAACTCGGTTACGGATAGATATTCCACCATCGACGTCAAATTGCGCATCAGATCCCTGAACTCGCCTAGCGCCACCTTAGCCCGGGTCTGAATGTCGAGATGGTACAAGCCGTCTCCGAGCAGCCCGTCCCCTTCGTTCAACAGACGGAATATCGAGACCCCGCGCTGCTGCGCCTCCGCCTGCACTTTGCCCATTGTCGTGTCGCCGAGACCGCGCTTCGGCTCGTTGATAATCCGAAGCAAGCTGATGTCGTCGTCCGGGTTGGAGATCAGACGCAAGTACGCGAGAATGTCCTTGATCTCTTTGCGGTCGTAGAACTTGATGCCGCCGACGATCTGGTACGGGATTTCCGATTTGATCAGAATTTCCTCGATGACCCGCGACTGCGCGTTCGTCCGGTACAGGATCGCATGGTCGTCGTGCCGACGCCCGCTCTGGCGATTTTTGCGAATTTCATTCGCTACGAAGTAGCCTTCCTCATGCTCGGAATCGCCTTGATACACCGTGATGAGGTCGCCGCCCTTCTGGTCGGTCCACAAATTCTTGGCTCTGCGGCCCAGATTGTTCTTAATGACGGAGTTCGCCGCGTCGAGAATGTTGGACGTCGAACGGTAATTCTGCTCGAGCAGGATCGTCGTCGACTCCGGATAGTCCTTCTCGAAATTCAGGATGTTCGTAATGTCCGCGCCGCGCCACCGGTAGATCGATTGATCGCTGTCCCCGACGACGCACAGGTTATGATGCTTGGAAGCGAGCATCTTACAAAGCATGTATTGCGCACGGTTCGTATCTTGATACTCGTCCACATGAATGTAACGGAATTTATTTTGATAGAAATCGAGCACTTCAGGTACGTCCTTGAACAGCTGGATCGTCAGCATGATCAAGTCGTCGAAGTCGACGGAGTTGTTCGCCTTGAGCCGCTTCTGGTACTGGGTATAAACTTTAGCGGCGATTTTCTGAAAGTAATCCCCCGCCGTCTCCTCGTACTTGTCTGGAGCGATCAACTCGTTCTTCGCGCCGCTGATCGCCGCCTGCACGGACTTCGGTTCGATTTTCTTCACGTCGATATTGTTATCTTTCATGATGTTGCGGATGACGGACAATTGATCGGTGGAATCTAAAATACTGAAATTAGAGCTGAAGCCGATTCGTTCGATGTCCTTGCGAAGAATGCGAACGCACATCGAGTGGAACGTGCTGACCCAGATGTCTTTGCCGGACGGGCCGACGAGCTTGGACACCCGCTCCTGCATCTCGCGAGCCGCTTTGTTCGTAAACGTAATAGCTAGAATGCTCCATGGCGCGGCAATTCTCTTCGAGATTAAGTATGCAATTCGGTGCGTAAGCACGCGCGTCTTGCCGCTTCCCGCTCCGGCCATAATGAGCAGCGGACCTTGAGTCGTAACCGCCGCTTCGCGCTGCTTCGGGTTAAGCTTGGCGATCGCCGCTTCGATATCCAGTTCGTTCGATGGTTCTCGTTCAAAAAACATGGTGCTGCTCCTTTATCGTTTCGTTCACCGCGGACACGGTCGCCAGCGCGGCTTCGAGATTCGAGTAGATGATGTTGCCGACCACGACGGTATGAGCGACTCCGGCAGCCAGTCGAGCGCGTTCGGGCGAATCGATGCCGCCGCCGTAGATCAGATGCGCTTGCCGCAAGCTGTCCTTCACGCGCCTGACGAGCGCCATGTCGCCGAACGTACCGCTATACTCCAAGTATAACACCGGTACGTTCCACAATCTGTCCGCGACCTGCGCGTAAGCGACCGCCTCCGCTGGCGTTAACGAGGCATGCGCGCCCGTCACCCGGGCTACCGTCGAATCGGGATTCAGCACCAAGTACGCTTCTCCGACGACATCGTCCCACGGCAGCAGATGCCCGAAGTCGGCAAGCGCCGAGGCATGATGCCCGATGAGCCAAGCTGCGCTTCCGGCGTTCAGCACGCTCGGAATGAAGTACCCGTCGAAGCCAGGCACTCCGCATGCAGGATCGGACAGCTCCATCGCGCAAGCGACCTCGTATCTGCGGATACGGGCCAGCAGGTCAACCGTATTGTCATACGTTACGCCGCTCGATCCGCCGACGAGGATCGCGTCCGTGCCCGACAAGCAAATGCGATCCAGCGCTTCGTCGCCGATCTCGCGCTCGGGATCGAGCTTGAACACGTGCCTCCAATGCGTATAGAAAGAATGCGTCATGATGCCTCCAAAAATAAGAACATATGTTACCCTCTAGTTTACAGGAAAACGGATGACGTTCCAAGCGAACGCCACCCGTTTTTTCGAACTATCCCGCAAGCAGACTTTGATTGAATTGGCGCACCTGCCAAGCCGTGAACCCAGCCACCTTGTTCGCCCCTTCAACCCCGGTCAAGGCAATGCCGCGTTTCAGCTCGACATATTGCTGCAAGCTTGCGATTTGCTCTTCGTTCAAGTCGACGAGCTTGCTCTCGCCACCGAGCTTCCCGAGCATAACGCCGATCACTTCGGCCGCCAGCGCGGTGTTCGGTTGAATCCGCGCGCTTCCGTAGGCGACGGCAGACGCACCGACGGCTTTGCCGGCGACAACGACGTTGTCGTAGCCTTTGGACAAGAAAGAGCGCAGCGGCATGCCGTATTGGTCGGGCTTGCCTTTATGCAAGCCCCATCTCTGCAGCTTCGTGCCTTGCAAGTCGATGGCGTACCCCGCAACGCTCACGTTATCTCGGAACATCGTCCCGCTCATCAAATCCGTACCCTGCAGGACATATTCCGTCTCGTAACGATCGCAGTCGCGGATGTACAAGTAACTCGGATAGCCGCCTATCTCCGCCTGTTCCCATCCCGGCAACGTCCGCCGGAGATGAAGCAACACGCGCTGAGTCTCCCGCTTGCCTTCCTCAATCGCTCTCTGCACGCTTGCCGGGTCCGACGGATCGACGTCGTAGGCGAGCAGAGCGTTAATCGAAGCCTCTCCGTCCCTTTGATTAATAATGTTAAGTCCGCGCAGCATCCACTTCTCCGAGCTTGGCGCGTAGCTGCGGCCGATCTGGCCAAACCCCCAGGTAGAGGAATACGTCACGGTCGTGGATGACCCGTATATCCGCTCGCGGTCCGCTGCCGGCAACTGCATCACTTCCCGCCGAAACCGATCCCAATCGACGTTCCTAAAGCTCATCATGAACGTCGCCGCCATATACTCCTTCTGTCCGCCGCCGAAAATCGTCTCGATTCCGGGGATGCGCTTCAAGCCTAGACGGCTGGTCAACGCGGCATGATCGGTATTTTCCACATAGGTCGTCGCTGAAACTCGCTTAACCACACCGCTTTGCGTCGAATACGTAATCGTGCCGACAGAACGGCGCGAGCCGGAGGGAGCCTGAGCAATCTCCAACGCTTGAATGACGATTCCGGATTCGATAGGAATTCCTTCGATCAGGGCATCATAATAACGCTTGAACTCGGCCGGCTTGCGAATATCACCGCTTTTATAACGATCGAATAATTCCTTCACTCGACCTTGCAGCAACGATTGGCCGCGGTCGTTCACCGGCTCGTCCAGGAACAGCATTTCGCCTTGAATCAACTGGCCGCCCGGCTGGTCTCTCGGATCTAAAATATAGACGGACAAGCCTTCCTCTCGAGCAGCTTTCGCTAGATAAATCCCTTCGATCTCAGAACCAACAAGGACGATGTCATAATGAGCCTTGTCCGGCAGCTCGGAATCCTGAACAGACCCTGCATCCGAATCAACGACCATGCCGCCGGAAAATACGAGAGCTGCAATGGCGAGCATGGCAAACCAAATTCGTCCCGAAATGATTGACGCATCCCCCTGATAGACCGATTCTACCGCTATCATACGAGGTACAAGAGGCAGACGTAAATGAGAGGATATAGACAAAAATGCCCGCATTTGGCATGCGGGCCGAGTCCGTTCTATGAGTCCTTGAGCTTGCTAAGCATATAGCTTCGTATTTCGTCCTTCAGATCCGGCCGTTCCAACGCGAAATCGATGATCGTCTTCAAGTAGCCGAGCTTCTCGCCGGTGTCGTAGCGCGTGCCTTGGAAATTGTAGGCGTATACCCACTCGTCTTGCATTAAGCGGAAAATCGCGTCCGTCAGCTGGATTTCACCGCCCGCACCTACGTCTTGAGTCTCTAGAATATCGAAGATGGCCGGCGTTAAGATGTAACGGCCGATAATCGCAGTATTAGACGGCGCTCGTTCCTTTGACGGTTTCTCGACGACCCCTCGAACTTTAATGATCCGGTCTCCATCGCCGCCCTTCGGATCCGGATCGACGATCCCGTATCGGGAAACTTCATCGTCCGGCACGGTTTGGACGGCTAGGACCGTGCTTTTAACCTTGTCGTAGACGTCCATCATCTGCTTCAAGCAGGGCGTGCCCTCGTTCTGGACGATATCGTCCCCGAGCAGCACCGCGAAAGGCTCGTTCCCGATGAACTTGCGCGCGCACCAGATCGCATGGCCGAGTCCCCGGGCTTCCTTCTGCCGAATATAATGGATGTCCGTCAGCTCGGAAGCCCGCTGCACTTCGGAGAGCAGATCGAACTTCCCCTTCTGACGGAGATTCTGTTCAAGCTCGTAATAGCTGTCGAAATGGTCTTCGATCGCGCGCTTCCCTTTGCCCGTGACGATGAGAATGTCTTCGATCCCGGACGCTACGGCTTCCTCAACGATATACTGGATGCCAGGCTTATCGATTACGGGGAGCATCTCTTTGGGCATCGCTTTCGTCGCAGGCAGGAACCTGGTCCCGAGACCGGCTGCCGGTATAATCGCTTTGCGAATCTTCATGACGAGGCTCATCCCCCTATGTAGGGCCTCAAGCTGCACGATTGCAACCTGAGGCATCGTAATCTTACTTGACCAATTGTCCGCGCGTAACGCCAAGCTGATTCGTGGCCTTCAGCTTGCGCCATACCTCGCCTCCGCCGATTCGACCATCGAGTGCCGCCCGGTACAGGGAAAGCACCTCGCGTACTTTATCGGCATTCTCCTCGAGAAATTCCACCCGGTACGAGCGAACTCCCAGTTCCATGAACGTGCTGAGGTATTCGGCTCCGGATTGTTCGACCGCGTTGTAGACTGTGTTCCGGCAGCCCTCGTCTACGCGGACGGGATGGGACATGCCGATTCGGTCCTGCAGCGAAGCACGCTTCTCCTCGCAAGGACGGCCGCAGTTCGTGTAGTTCGTCCCTTCGCTCATGAACGTGCAGTAGACGCAATGCTCCGTGTGGAACATCGGCATATGCTGGTGGATGACGATCTCCAGATGGGACGTATCGGCTTTGCGCAGCATGTCGACCATCTGCTGAATGTTCAGGTCGTACGACGGAGTTACCCATTCGCAGCCCGCTTCGCGGAAAAGATCGACCGTCTTATGGTTCGCCACGTTGAGCGAGAAGTCGCCGATCAACATCGGATGCGCGGCATCCGGCTTTTCCATGCGTTCTTTCAAATAAAAATACAGCGCGCCGGTGTTGCGGACGAGCACGGCATCCGGCTGCAGCTTCAGAATGTTACGGTGGTAGCCGTTCTCTCCCGGCATGTGGATGCGCGGCGTGACGAGCGCGATGCGCTTGCCCTTCTCGCGGCATAGCTTGATCGCGTCCGGGAACTGCTTAATGAATTCGAAGTCCGCATAGATAAGCGATACGTCGGTGTCCACGACCGCTTCGACTTGCTCCAGCGTCCGGCAGAGCGCCGTTAGCGCAGCCGTACCGACGGCTACAGGCTCTGCCTCTTCGTGCGCGTCAGCGTACTCATCTACTTGGTGCTTGATGTACTTCGGCGGTTGCTCCCGCAGCAGCTCCAGCTGCTCAGCAGCCTCGCGACGAATGCGGTTCAGCTCGCTCTTCGGAACGATCACGTCACCCTTCAAGCCGACTTCGAGCTGATCCAAGTGATAGATTGTTCCGCCAAGACGGCCAAGCTGCTCGCTCAATACCTCGTAACCGAGCGGACGCTTCTCCGCCCGTTCGAGCGGCATGGCCGATTCGATCGCTACGGTCGTGCCCAAGCGAACGTCGGTCCATATCGTGCGAAGCGGTACGCCTTCCTGTCCGAATACAGACACTGCGACCGGCAGCGTGCGAAGCGGCTTCTCCGTCTCGAACGTGCTGCGAAGCCTGCGATCGAGCGCGGGATCGCTCGTCTTCCAGATCCGATCGCCTACGTGCACCCGGTTCAAGTCAATATCGTTACGTCCCGGGATGATCTCGATCAACTCGCCTTCCGGCGCTTCGCTTTCCAGCTTCAGGCCGCCCTTGCGCACGTCGTATACGCGGCCGCCTTCTTCCTTCTTCGTCGGATCTCCGGCGTCGAACACGATTCCGTCTCCGCGCTTCAGCGGCGCCTCTAATCGGCACACGACGCCGTCTCGCAAAATACGCTCGACTTTGCCCAAGTAGACGCCCCGGCTCTTCGGGAACGTACCTTCGACGAGCTGCTTGTTGTTCGTTCCTTCCAAGAACCCGTGCGTGAAGCCGCGCGAGAAGCTTTGCTGCAGCTCCCGCACCTCTTCCTTCGAGGGACCGGATTCGTCGCCTTCGAAGTACTTATCGATTTCCTTATTATACTTACTGACGACGTTCGCCACGTACTCGGGGCTCTTGAGACGCCCTTCGATCTTGAACGAGGTGACGCCCGCTTCGATCAGCTCCGGCACGATATCGATGGCCGCAAGGTCTTTCGGCGACAGCAAATACGCGATATCGCCCATCGGCTGATGCACGCCGTCGACCATCAGGTCGTACGGCAGACGGCAGGCTTGCGCGCACTCGCCTCGGTTGGCCGAACGGCCGCCCCACATCTCGGACGTCAGACATTGTCCGGAATAGGACACGCACAGCGCCCCGTGCACGAACACCTCCATCGGAAGCTTCGCTTGCTCGCCGATCTGCTGAATTTGCTTCAGGTTATTCTCGCGCCCTAAGACGACCCGCTCCAAATTCCACGGCTTAATGAACTCGACCGCTTCGGGCGAAGTGATCGTCATTTGGGTAGAACCGTGAATCGGGAAGTCCGGCGAAATTTCGCGAATCATCTTCACGAGCCCAAGATCCTGCACGATGACAGCATCGACGCCCGCATCGATGCAAGCTTCGATCAGCTTCCGCGCTTCCGGCAGCTCGTCCTCGAATACGAGGATGTTAAATGTCAGGAATCCCTGTACGCCGTACTTGTGCAGAAACTTCATAATTTCCGGAAGCTCGTTCGTCTGGAAATTGTGCGCTCTCGCCCTTGCATTAAACTTCTCGACGCCGAAGAAAATCGCGTTGGCGCCGTTCGCGACCGCTGCGCGCAGGCATTCCCAATCTCCAGCGGGAGCAAGCAGCTCAATATCTTCACGCCGCAAGGCGGCTTTGTCTATCATAATTTCTTAACCCTCCAGGTCGCTCCGCGGCGACGGTGTACTACCCCATAGTATAACAAAGTCGGCCCGCAACAGCTATGGAAGCTCTTGAAAGCAAGAAGACTGCCGCGTATGCGGGAGATTCTTCCCGATACGGACAGTCTTCAGATAAGTGATTAGTTGAATTTGAACGATGCTACAGCCTCATCGATTTGCTTCGTATGGAGCGGCGTCTCGACCGCAGCGCCCAACGAAGCTTGTAACACATAGACGGTGCCCTTGTTCTCGAACAAGTAAATGATAACTTTTCCTTTCGTCGGCTGCGTATCCGTCGTGGAAAACTCCAGCTTAACGGCCTGTACACCGCCAACCGTCGTTGTCGACCTCGTATCGAATTTCAGTTCGCCGTCTTTGGGGATCTCCTGGATCACGAACTCTGGGAATCCAGAGAACGTCCCCCCTTCGTTCGCCATGATCAATAACGGAATTACCCCTTCATTGAATTCCACGACATCCTCTTCCATATCAACGGAAGGATCTACCCACGACTTCGGAACCGTAATGCTGTAACCGTATCTTTTGCTCGTCTTCGTGATCGTAGCGGTTAAGTCGGCGGTATCGTTATCATCAGGAATTTCGCCGAAGTTTTTCTCGACCGTGGCAAAATCGATCTTCATCCCGACTAGCATTTCATAGATAACATCCGTCATCTTGATTCTCAGGGTTTGCGGGTAGGAGAGTCTGACCGCATATTTATATTTGCCTTTGATCGCATACAATTGAACTTCTTCCTGCCAGTTTTTCTGATCGAACGTATACGCCGTTTTCACGATGGTCGCAGGTACGCCGTTCCAAGTAGCCTCGCTCTTATCGATCACCTTCCTGTAATCGGGCGCGATTTGTTCTTCGATTAATTGGTTCTCGCGGTCAATCCACGCATCAATCGTATCGTCAGGAATAATAGAGTTTACTTTGACCACTAACGTCGAATTCTCCGGTCCGATAAAGATCGGAGCGACTTCCGTCTTTAGCTCGCCCCACGTTAACGGAAGACGGATATTGATTCCGTAGTTGGCATTCGAGTACGCAATCTTACCGTTCTTGACGATCGAAAGATCTTTAGTGGATTTGTCCGACTTATCGAAAATCGGCTTGAAGCTGTCTAGCAGCGACTTATACTCGCTCAACTCCGACTTGTCATTCGCTTTCTTGCCGAAGATTACGGTGTAGAAACGATCATTGCTTTGGATGCCACGATACTCATAGTAAAAGCTGTTCTTATCCTTCGTTACGAACCGCTGGAACGTATTGCCGTCAACCGTGACCGCCGATTTATCGAGAATGGCCTCGTCGCCCACCTTGTCGATCAACAGATCTCTCTGATCGCTAGCATCCAACGGGTCAATGGCTTCGTCTACGAAGACGCCCATGTAATAGTCGCCCTTAACGTCGGCAAAAGTAATTTTCGATCCTTTGTCCCATTGCTCGTTTTGCGCGAGATTCGTTGGAAGGTTCATCGACCACGTATAATAACTATCCCCGATCTTGCTCTTGCCGGCATCCGAGTCGATGCTGTTGCCGGATGTCGCAGCAGGGGTAGCGCCTGTTCCCTTGAGCACGAGCTCCTTGGTCTTCGAGTCCGTCGTCAGCTTGATGCCAAGCGCTTTGGCGATCGCCTCGACCGGTACCATCGTCACGCCGGACTTGTCGACTGGCGCTGCGGGAAGCGTCGCCTTCTTGCCGTCGAACGTAGCAGCCTTGCTGTTCTTCGTAATTGTAAGCTTGTGCTTCAAGTAAGTGAGTTGAATATTTTTATTAGCCGGCTTAACCGTTGCTCCGAAGCCTTTGGTGTTCGTAAACACGCTTAGCGGAACCATTGCGATTTTGCCAGAGTTGAACGGAGCCTGGATCTTGACCTTCTCTCCGTTAATGCTCATGGAGCTGCTGCCAACCTTAACGCGGACTTCTACTTGCTTGGCCGCCTCTGCAGCGACTGCAGGCAGTGCCGCGACGAGCAGAAGCACAATGGCGAGCAGAATTGCCACGGGATTCTTCATACGCAGTGCACGATTCATGAATGAATGCTCCTCTCGAAAGTAGAACGAATATATATAAGAACGTAAGGCGTGTTGCTTACCCTTCGGATAACACGAGCTTGTAGGTAACCAAGTCTCCGTCGGATAACACGGTAACCCGGACGGTATCGCCAGGCAAATACGCCTTGAGGAGCTCCGTCAATTCGACTTGCGAGTACACTTCTGTATCGTTTACGGCAAAGATCTGATCTCCAACCTTAATGCCCGCCTTGCTCGCGTTCGCCGACGGAACCGATACGACCGTCATCGGCTCTTCGGTAGGCAAACCGACAACCGCAGACCAGCTTTCCTCGAGACCCAATCCAAGCGACGCGCGTTTTACTTTACCGTATTTATCAAAATGCTTCAGCACGTATTGGACGGTATCCGCCGGAATCGCGAACCCGATGCTGTCGATGTCGACGTCGACGAATTTCATGGAGTTAATTCCGATCACTTCGCCCTTCAGATTAATGAGCGGTCCGCCGCTGTTGCCCGGGTTGATGGCCGCATCCGTCTGAATCAGGTTGTAGTCGGAAGAGACGGAACGATTCATGCCGCTAATGACTCCGACCGTCGCGGTGTTCCGCAAGGTGAACGATACCGGAGTGCCGATCGCGATCGCGGTCTCCCCCACTTCAAGCTTTAACGGCGACGAGGCGAACACCGCCGGCTTCAATCCCGTCTTATTGATCTTGACGAGCGCCAGATCGCTCTTCTCGTCGATTTGCTTGCGCGTTCCTTCGTACTCTTTGCCGTCCGCGGTGATGACCACGATTTTCTTCATATCCTTAACGACATGAGCGTTCGTCACGATCCATCCGTCTTTCTTGACGATGACGCCCGTTCCGTGCGCCAGGGAGAAACGGTTGTCCGCATACTCGTCGTCCGGCTTGCCGATGATGGCAACTACGGACGGCGATACCTTCTTAATGACCTCGGGAACGGCTGAGCTTGGCGTGTAGGTGTATTTCTTCGTTTTAGCATCGTAAGCTCCCGTTCCGCCCACCTCGGCAACTAAAGAAGAAGCTTTCACGTACACTTCGCCGTTGATGACCTTTGCATCCAATGAAACCTTGTTACCTTCCGTACCGGCCGCAACGACGACGCCTGCCGTAGTCAGCATTACGGCAATGGCCAAGCCTGCGAGTAAAAATCTTTTTCGAAAGCCGCTCAACGTGCCACTCTCCTAATCTATCATATAAACAGGTATACTTTACCATATCTGAACAATGTTCGGAACTGACTTTAGACATATTTCGCCTACTTTCTGACATAAAAAAACAAGCCGCAGCGCACGTGCGCTCGGCTTGTCTGTCGTCGCTTATTTGTAGGGTGTTACCAACCGCTGATCATTTTGTAGTCCGCAGCCAAAAATACAAGCAGCGAAACTGTCGCGAATCCGATCGCGAGTAAGTTTTTGCGAGGCCGTTGCATAAGCAGTCGAATCAATCCTGCCGCAATAAGGACCGTAAAAATGATCATGAACACGTCGAACGCCGTAAATGTGCTCGTTGGTTCCGTTTCCGCAAGGAACATGTGGGGACCTCCTTTATCTAGCCTACTGAACCCATCTTTATCTATGTTATCTTTTGGGCGAACGGGTTGCAAGTCCGAAATTGCGCCCGTAACAACTTTGTCACACATCGAGATCGCTTGGATATTATTCGCGGCTTCCGCAAAATTTACTCTTATTAACCATTTACTGATGCCGCCGACTGATTGGAATTGGATTTGTTGACCATACTAGTGGGGAATCCAACAATTGGGAGGAACCTCACGTGAACCAAAGACTGCTCACGCTTCTTATTGCCGCCGTATTGATCGTGTCGGTGCCGCTATCTGCTGCCGCTTACGCGCCGGATGGGGAGAAGCATGAGGCGAACGCCCCTAGACCTTCGCTTGATTGGAAAGCGTACCCTGCCGATATTCAAGCTTTGAAGGTTCAGCTGGACACCATTCGGGATCAGCAGAGAGGATTGTTCGCGCAGATGAAGGACCAGCACGACCAAATCCGCGAAGCCCGTAAGACGCTGTCCGAATCGCAGCGCCAGTCGCTTAAGAAGGACGCGCGCAGCATCGTCGAGCAAATGAAAGCGACCCGTGATTCGATACATGCGCTGCGCGATCAGAAGAGAGCGAGCTGGGACAAGTTCCACGCGCACTCCCGCGACAAGCAATGGAGCGACGCGAAGAGCGATCTTCAAGCGATCGTTAACCAGAAACAGCAAATTCTCGAAAACCAAAGAAACATTCTAAAGTTGCAGCAGCAGCTTATCTCGCTCATGAAACCGACCGCCGGCATGCATGACCACGCGAAGCAAGGATAGCAAGCAACGGGGTGTCCTCCAAATGAACTGCACCCCGTCAAGTAGACAGTATAAAAAATAAAAGACATTAGGCGGCCTTAGTCCTGAATTCCATGGGACTGAGGCCGTTTAACTTTTTCTGCAATCGTTCGTAATTGTAAAAGTAAATGTAGTCATCAATGTCGTTCCTTAGTTGCTCGAAAGTTCGGTAGGTATGTAAATAATACTTCTCGCATTTCAATGTTCCCCAGAAAGATTCCATGGGTCCGTTATCAATACATCGACCAACTCGGGACATACTCTGCTTCATATTGGCTGCATCCAACTTTGCCTTAAAGTCCGTTGAAGTGTACTGGTAGCCTCGGTCACTGTGAATCATTGGCTTACTACCAGGCGCAGTTTCCAGTGCTAGTTCCAGCGTCTTAAACACCAGCGGATTGTTGTTGGAGTGTCCCAACACGTAGGACACAATCGATTTATCATGGAGGTCAAGAATCGCGCTCAGATAAGCCTTCTGGCCATGACCGTATTTGAATTCCGTTACGTCCGTTACCCACTTCTCATTTGGCACATCCGCTTGGAACTTGCGATTCAGCAGATTCTCGGCCACATGCTGAGGCGTGGAGCGAGGATATTTCTTTTTCTTTCGGCGGATCACCGACTGGATTCCCTTAATCTTCATTAAACGCTGTACACGTTTGTGGTTAATAGGCTTCTGGAGCTTACTGCTCATATGCAGCTTGAGTTGGCGGTAGCCGAAAGTACCCTCGACCTTGCTGTAGATGGACATCATGACTTCCATCAACTCCAGGTTCTCCAGTTCCCGCTGACTAGGCTTGCGGTTTAGCCATTTGTAGTAACTGGATCTTGGAATCCCAGCAACTTTACAAAGCAATTGTATGCTGAGTGATTCTGTCTGCTTAACGGCTTGTATAGCAAGATAGATGTTCTCCTGTTGGTGTTGGCTCAGCGACGCCTCCTTTGGATTTCCTGTAACTTTTTTAGAAATGCATTCTCCGCTCTAAGACGCTCCATTTCATATTCCAGCTTCTTCATGGCGAGCTTTTGCTGATCCGCCTCGGTTAGCTCCTCAGGCATCTTCGTACGCCCTCTGCCATCTCGCAGAGACTCCTGACCACCTGCTTCGTACTTTTTAACCCACCCGTAAACTTGCTGGTAAGAGACCTGAAATTGATTCGCCGTATTATTAAAATCGCGATTATGATTCAAGCAATACAACACGATATCGATTCGTTCTTGCAACGTTGTGGCACGACTCTTCGTCATAGCTCTCGTTCCTCCGTTATATGCCTTGAGGCTGCTATGACTATTATACTTCTTAATCCAATTGGCGAGTTGAGTTGTGCTAGCTATTTTATACTTGTCGATAATTTGGTACTGCGACAATTCTCCAGCTAAATAATCCTGAACTGCTTGAAGTTTAAGATCTGCAGAATAACTGCGATTGTGGGTGCGAATCTCTAAACCCTCAATACCGTACAACCGATAACGACGACGCCATTTCGCTAAAGTATTTTTACTAAAACCAAACTTTCTAATTGCAGCCTTCACTCCGATCTGTCCGCCCTCGATCTCTTGGATAATGGCGAACTTCTCTAAAGCGTTAAGCTTTTTTTCGTGCATAAAAAATGCTCCCCTCACGGCAACAGGTTTTATTATTTCACCTGTCTACCATATGGGGAGCATATCAAAAACGGAGGGCACTTCTTTTACTTTTATTCCACCTCGGACAGCAGCCGCTCGAACAGCTCGGCTCTGGCGATCGATGGCATCGGGTCGCCGACGCCGTCCTCGACGCACCAGAAGGCGGACAACACCCCGAAGCTCATTGCCCACTTTAGAATCCGAGCTCTGTCCAGGCCCAATGCCGAAGCCAGCACGTTCACGCGATTGCGCAGGATGTCGATCGACTGGCCGTATGCTGGCAGGTTGTTCGTCAACAACGCGCAAGCCTCGTATTCAGCCTCTCCGATTACCCCTTTAGGGTCGATCGCGATCCATGGTTCACGCCCCCCGGCCAACAGGTTGCCATGATGAAGATCGCCGTGCAGCAAGAGCGGCTCTCCTGCTGTTCGAAGCAGCTCTTCGAAGGTGATCTCCGCCAGCTCAACCATACGCTCCGGCAACGGCCCCGTTCCTCCGTCGAAGCAAAGTCTGAGCCGTTGCAGCCCTTCCGTCCAGCCTGCCACCGACGGGAATGCGTGCACACTGGTCGGCGCAGGTCTCCAAAGGCGCTTCATTACTTGAGCAGCCGCGAGCATCGCTTCCTCGTCGTCTTGAATCTTGTGCAGCGTATACCCCGGTCTTACGCTCTCCATTAACAGGATGCCACGATCCGGCTCGGAGTCGATGACGCGTACCGCACCTCTTCCGTCGTACACTCTCAAAGCTTGTTCTTCCGATCGGCTCTCCTTGTTAGGAACGCATAGCTTTAACGCGGCTTCAGTACCGTCTTCCAACCTGACGGCAGCGACATAATTATAGGTCAAGTCGTAGGGATGAACGATGCGCAGCCCCCACTTCGTCTCGCAATAGCGGACCAGCTCCCCGAAGCCGTCCAGCCAGCTCTCGCCCTTCTCCCCGTGAACGCTCTTGATCGTATGACGGAAGGATTCCGGTAACTGCATGCTCTCATCGCCTCCATGCAAAAAATCCTCTTCAGGTTCTGATGAAGTAACGTCCTGAAGAGGATTATGCTTATACTTTCGCGAGCGCCGCTTCGGTGCGGGCGCGGTCGCGCTCGAGAATCGGACCAAGATAGCGGCCGGTGTACGACTTCTCGACCTTGACGATCTCCTCCGGCGTGCCTGTAGCGACGATCGTGCCGCCGCCGTTGCCGCCTTCCGGTCCGAGGTCGACCAAATAATCAGCGGTCTTGATAACGTCGAGGTTATGCTCGATGACGAGCACGCTCTCTCCCGAATCGACAAGCCGGTGCAGCACTTGCAGCAACCGATCGATGTCGTCGACGTGCAAGCCTGTCGTCGGTTCGTCGAGGATATAGAGCGTCTTGCCCGTGCTGCGTCTATACAGCTCGGCCGCCAGCTTCACGCGCTGGGCTTCGCCGCCCGACAGCGTCGTCGCCGGCTGCCCGAGATCCATGTAACCGAGTCCGACGTCCATCAACGTCTGCATCTTCCGATGAATACGAGGAATGTTCACGAAAAACTCCGTCGCGTCCTCGATCGTCATCGCGAGCACTTCGGCGATGCTCTTGCCTTTATACTTCACTTCCAGAGTCTCGCGATTGTACCGCTTGCCTTTGCATACCTCGCACGGCACGTAGACGTCTGGCAGGAAATGCATCTCGATCTTGATGATGCCGTCTCCTTTGCACGCTTCGCAGCGGCCGCCCTTTACGTTAAAGCTGAAGCGGCCTTTCTTGTACCCGCGCACCTTGGACTCGTTCGTCATCGCGAATACGTCGCGGATATCGTCGAACACTCCGGTATAAGTGGCCGGATTCGAACGCGGCGTGCGGCCGATCGGCGATTGGTCGATATCGATGACTTTCTCCAAGTGCTCGATGCCTTTGAATTCCTTATATTCACCCGGTCTCGTCTTCGCCTTATTCAAATCGCGAGCGAGCGTCTTATAGAGAATCTCGTTTACGAGCGTCGACTTGCCGGAGCCCGAAACACCGGTTACGGCGGTGAATACGCCAAGCGGAAGCTTCACGTTGAGATTCTTCAGGTTGTTCTCTTTAGCGCCTTTGATCTCGAGCCAGTTGCCGTTCGGCTTGCGACGCTTCAGCGGTACGGAGATGAACTTGCGGCCGCTCAAGTAAGCGCCGGTGAGCGACTTCTCGTCCGCCATCACTTCCTTCGGCGTTCCTTGCGAGATGACTTTGCCTCCATGGATGCCTGCGCCCGGACCGATATCGATAATATAGTCGGCGGCCAGCATCGTATCCTCGTCATGCTCAACGACGATAAGCGTATTGCCGAGATCGCGCATGTGCTCGAGCGTCTGGATCAGGCGATCGTTATCCCGCTGGTGCAAGCCGATGCTCGGTTCGTCCAGAATGTACAGGACGCCCATCAGGCTCGATCCGATCTGAGTCGCCAACCGAATCCGCTGCGCCTCTCCGCCCGACAGCGTGCCCGCCGCCCGGGACAGCGTCAAGTAATCAAGACCGACGTTCACGAGGAAGCCCAGCCGGTTGTTGATCTCCTTCAGGATGAGGTTGGCGATCGCTCTCTCCTTCTCGTTCAGCGACAAGCCGGAGAAGAAGCGTTGGGCGTCTCCGATCGACAGCGCCGTAACGTAGCCCATGTTCTCTCCGCCGATCGTGACGGCGAGCGACTCCTTCTTGAGGCGCTGTCCCTTGCAGGTCGAACAAGGCTGAGCGCTCATATAAGCTTCGATGAACTCGCGAATGCCTTCGGAGCCGGTCTCCCGGTACCGTCGCTCGAGGTTGTGAACGACGCCTTCGAACGGCACCAGCGCGTCGCGCGTATGCCCGAATTCGTTCTCGTAACGGAAACGGATCTTCTCTCCGCCGGTTCCGTAAAGAATGACGTTGAGCTGCTTGTCGCTTAACTCTTCGATCGGCTTGTCGGTCGGGATGCCGTAATGAGCGCAAACCGCCGCTAGAAACTGCGGGTAATAATTGGACGTGCTTCCCGCCCAAGCTTCGAAAGCCCCGTCGTCGATGCTCTTGCTGCGGTCCGGCACGAGCAGATCCGGGTCGACGACCATCTTCGCGCCGAGTCCGTCGCACGTCGGACAGGCGCCGAACGGCGAGTTAAAGGAGAACATACGCGGCGCTAGCTCATCGATCGAGAAGCCGCAAACCGGGCAGGCCAGGTTCGAGTTGAACAGCAGCTCTTCCTTATCGATGATGTCCACGATAATCTGGCCGCCGGACAGCTTGAGTCCCGTCTCTAGCGAATCCGCGAGCCGCGTCGCGACGTCTTCCTTAACGACGATCCGGTCGACGACGACCTCGATCGAATGCTTCTTGTTCTTCTCCAGCTCGATCTTCTCGGACAAGTCGCGAATTTCTCCGTTAACGCGAACCCGAACGAAGCCTTGCTTCTGCACGTCCTGAAGCAGCTTGCTATGCTCGCCCTTGCGTCCGGAGACGATCGGAGCAAGAATCTGCAGACGCGTCCGCTCCGGATATTCCATGATCCGGTCGACCATCTGCTCGACCGTCTGCGACGTAATCTCGATGCCGTGCTCCGGACAATGCGGCTTGCCCACGCGAGCGAAAAGCAGACGTAAATAATCGTAAATTTCCGTTACCGTTCCGACGGTGGAACGCGGGTTGCGGCTCGTCGTCTTCTGGTCGATCGATATCGCGGGCGACAATCCTTCGATCGAGTCGACGTCCGGCTTATCCATCTGTCCGAGGAATTGCCTTGCGTACGCGGACAGAGATTCCACGTATCTGCGCTGGCCTTCCGCGTAAATCGTATCGAAAGCAAGCGATGACTTGCCCGAACCGGAAAGCCCGGTCAATACGACGAATTTGTCGCGCGGGATCGTCACGTCGATATTTTTCAGATTATGGGCGCGGGCGCCCTTGATTACGATGTTCTCGTTGGCCAACGAATAAAGCCCCTTTCGCGACGGCGAGGGGCTTATAGCGCGCCAACCGCAGTCGTCCACCAAAATAAGAATATACGTTCCCATCTATTATAGCGGACTGCGACTAGCCATGCAAATCGTAAAGGAAAGAGGCTGTCTCAAAAAGACTTAACCTGGACGATAAATCACACAAAGACGCCAATGAGGTACTGCGAATCCGAGGCTTGAACGAAATATCGTACAAAGCCGCGATGGCAACCGAATATTAGAAGGAGATGCATGCCTCCGTCAAAATCTAAAAGGCTGTCCCAATAAGCCATATACATGACTGATGGGACAGCCCCCAATTTGTTAGATAATGCCCAATTCTCTCTGAACCTTGTGTTTGTAATCCAGATATCCTTGGTCGAAATTGAATTTACTGCCTTCGTATCTGCTGAAAACCGTGCTCCATGCGATCAATTTGTAGTTAAACACTCCACTTATCACAGCAGGGTCGTTGTTGGCGTATTCGATCGCTTCTTGCTCGCTTTCCACATCAATGACCACTGCTCCCCCTGAACCGTCAACGAAAGGACCCGCAAGCATAAGAAGCTCTTGATTCGTTTGTCCGTACACGGCATGCTCCGGAATCGAAGGTTGATCATGCAGGATGATCCCCTCTCTCCAGTTCTCTCCGCGCGAATAAAGGATTAAAAATCTCATAGCGGTCGTCCCTCCTAGTTATGTGAAAAGTATCACATGGTTACAAGGAGGATTTTAGGACGTTTCCACAACCTTGTCAATTACTTTTTTGTAAATAAATAGAGGATGGCGCAGAATAACTCTGCTCCACCCTCTATTCATAAACACAAGATATGATTGCGATTAACTTAGATGACGCCGTGAGCCAGCATCGCGTCGGCGACTCTGATGAAGCCTGCGATGTTCGCGCCGACTACGAGGTTGCCTGGATAGCCGTACTCGTTAGCCGCTCTCATGCTGTTGCGGTAGATGTTTCTCATGATTTCGTGCAGCTTCGCGTCGACTTCCTCGAACGTCCAGGACAGACGCATGCTGTTCTGGACCATCTCGAGCGCGGAAGTAGCAACGCCGCCGGCGTTAGCCGCTTTAGCAGGGCCGAACAGCACTTTGTTGTTCAAGAACACTTCGATCGCTTCGAGCGTCGACGGCATGTTCGCGCCTTCGCCGATCGCTTTAACGCCATTAGCAACGAGGATCTTAGCGGACGACTCGTTGATCTCGTTCTGCGTCGCGCAAGGAAGGGCGATGTCGCAAGGGATCGTCCAGATGCCTTCGCAGCCTTCGAAGTACTCGGCATGCGGATGAGCGTTCAGGTATTCCTTGATGCGTTTTCTTTCGACTTCCTTCAATTGAACGACCGTCTTCAGGTCGATGCCGTTCTTGTCGTAGATGTAGCCGTTGGAATCGGAGCAAGCGACGACTTTAGCGCCAAGCTCTTGGGCTTTCTTAATCGCGTAGATCGATACGTTGCCGGAGCCGGACACGACGACCGTGCTGTCTTTGAAGCTCATTCCTTGGTCTTGCAGCATTTCGTTCACGAAGTATACGCAGCCGTAGCCGGTCGCTTCCGTACGAGCCAAGCTTCCGCCGTAGCCGACGCCTTTACCCGTCAGAACGCCTGCTGGGTAGCCGCCGCGAATGCGTTTGTATTGGCCGAACATGAAGCCGATCTCGCGACCGCCAACGCCGATGTCGCCGGCAGGAACGTCTTCGTCCGGACCGATGTACTTGTTCAGCTCGGTCATGAAGCTTTGAGTAAAGCGCATCACTTCGGCATCCGATTTGCCCTTAGGATCGAAGTCGGAGCCGCCCTTGCCGCCGCCGATCCATTGGCCAGTCAGCGAGTTTTTGAAAATTTGTTCGAAGCCGAGGAACTTGATGATGCTCGCGTTAACCGAAGGGTGGAAGCGAAGGCCGCCCTTGTATGGTCCGATCGCGCTGTTGAATTGTACGCGGAAGCCGCGGTTTACTTGCACCTTGCCTTGGTCGTCCATCCATGGCACGCGGAACGTGATGATTCTTTCCGGCTCGGAGATGCGCTCGAGGATCGAGTTCTCTTTGTACTTCGGATGCTTAGCGAAGACAGGAATCAGCGAATCGAAAATTTCTTTGACCGCTTGGTGGAACTCGCTCTCGCCCGGATTGCGTTTCTTAACCGTTTCATACACTTCATCGACGTACGCCTTAGCGGCGACCAAATCATCTTGCTTGATTTCTTGTGCGATTGTCATAGTTCTCTCGTCTTCCTTTTCATCGAAATTTGGGCGTTGCCTCAATGCTATAGAATCGTGTCGCGAACACGATCTAAACCTGGTTAGAGAAGCTCTTTGCGCAGCTCTTCGGCCGATTTCGGGGACAGCAGACCGAATGGTACGTCGAATACCGTCCTCGCCCCTTGTTGCCCGTCTTTAGCCATGCGATAAACCGCGCGTGCGTACGCGACGAGTACGCTTGCCGTGAATTCCGGATTGCTGACCAGCTTCAAGCTGAACTCGACGATCTGGGTGCTGTTCGCGCCCGTGCGGCCGCTGCGAATGACGTTGCCGCCGTGAGGCATCGTGCCGTGCTCGGCGCGAAGCGTCTCTTCGCTGACGAAATGAACGACCGTATCGTAATCGGAGAAGTAGTTCGGCATGCTGCGAATTTCTTCCGCGATCGCGTCGGCGTTCGCGCCTTCCTCCAATACGACGTAGCATTCGCGCAGATGCTTCTCGCGAGTCGTCAGCTTCGGATTCTCGCCGTTGCGGACGCGAGCGACCGCTTCTTCGCGAGGAATCGTGTACTGGATGCCGTTCTTTACGCCTTTGACGCGACGAATCGCATCGGAGTGGCCTTGGCTGACGCCTTTGCCCCAGAACGTGTACTCGTTGCCTTCAGGAAGCACCGCTTCCGCGAGCAGTCGATTAAGCGAGAACAAGCCTGGATCCCATCCCGTGGAAATCACGGTCACGTTGCCGCCAGAGCGTGCCGACTCATCGACCTTCGCGAAATATTCCGGAATACGCGCATGCGTATCGAAGCTGTCGACGGTGTTGAACAGTTTGGATAAGGCAGGACCTTGATCCGGCAAGTCCGTCGCAGAACCGCCGCAAAGGATCAAGACGTCGATCTTGCCTTTGTACGACTCGATCTCGGAGATCGAGATCAATCCGTTGCCTGCCGCTTCAGGACTTCTGCGCGTAAAGATGCCGACAAGAGCCATGTCGGGGTTTTGACGAATCGCCGCTTCTACGCCGCGTCCGAGATTACCGTAGCCGACGATGCCGACTTTAATGTGTTGCGTTCCCATTTTCCACTTACCTTTCCTTTTGTAGATATTCTATAAAATCGACGTCATCTCATTACAAAGAGATTTACGGTCGCGAAAGCCTGTCATGAAAATTAACACCTTAAATATCATACAACATGAATGATCGAAGAAAAAGCTGTTTTTGTGAGGAAAATACAAACAATATGCAAAAAAATCCAAACTTTTTGCGTAAAAGTCTAAATTATATGCGCAAAAGTCCATTGTGTTGTATTAATTTTCTACATTTACATTAAAATACATACCGATGTATAACTAAGCTCACAAAAAAAGCTGACAAGACGAATGTCTTGACAGCTTTCATAACGGGGATATGTTCGGTATTGGCGATTTTCTACAATCCAGCCCTCAATTCAAGCAGCGCATCTCTCAATTCGGCCGCTCGTTCGAACTGCAAGCTCTTCGCCGCTTCCTTCATTTCGGCCTCGAGCCGCTCGATCACGGACTGCCGATCCTTCTTCGATAGCTTGCCCAGATCGTCCTTCCCTGCCAAATACGAGCTCTTCTGCTCGGCGACCTTCGTCGCCTCGATGACGTCGCGAACCTTCTTGCGAATCGTCTGCGGCGTTATGCCATGCTTCTCGTTGTAAGCCGTCTGAATCGCGCGGCGGCGTTCCGTCTCTCCGATCGCCTTCTCCATCGATTCCGTGATCTGGTCCCCGTACATAATGACGCGGCCTTCGGAGTTGCGCGCCGCCCGCCCGATCGTCTGAATGAGCGACCGCTCTGACCGCAGGAAGCCTTCTTTGTCCGCGTCGAGAATGGCAACGAGCGTAACCTCCGGCAAGTCCAAGCCTTCGCGAAGAAGGTTGATGCCGATCAACACGTCGAACGTCCCAAGCCGCAGATCGCGCAGAATCGCCATTCGCTCGAGCGTCTTGATATCCGAGTGCAAATATCTGACCTTGATGCCGACTTCCTTCAAATAATCGGTCAGATCCTCCGCCATCTTCTTCGTCAGCGTCGTCACGAGCACGCGCTCGTCTTGCGCGATGCGAATGCGGATCTCTCCAAGCAGGTCGTCGATCTGCCCTTTCGTCGGGCGCACCTCGATGATCGGATCGACGAGACCGGTCGGGCGAATGATCTGCTGCACCATCGTCGGGCAGTGCTCCAGCTCGTAAGGCCCCGGCGTCGCGGATACGTAGATCAGCTGCTTCGCCTTCTGCTCGAACTCCTCGAACTTAAGCGGCCGGTTGTCCTTCGCGGACGGCAGGCGGAAGCCATGGTCGACGAGCACGGTTTTGCGCGCTTGGTCTCCGTTGTACATCGCGCGGATTTGCGGCAGCGTCACGTGTGATTCATCGATGACGACCATGTAATCGTCCGGGAAAAAGTCCATGAGCGTATAAGGCGTCGCCCCGCGCTCCCGGAACGTCATCGGTCCCGAGTAGTTCTCGATGCCGGAGCAGAAGCCCATCTCGGCCATCATCTCGAGGTCGTAACGGGTGCGTTGCTCGAGCCGTTGGGCCTCCAGCAGCTTGCCTTGCTCGCGAAGCTCGGCCAGTCGCTCCTCCAGCTCTGCCTCGATATTGACGAGCGCTCGCTTCATTTTCTCCTCGCCGGTAACGAAGTGGGATCCCGGGAAAATGATGACGTGGTCGCGAGAGCCGAGAATTTCCCCGGTCAGCACGTCGATTTCCGTAATCCGCTCGATTTCGTCTCCGAACATCTCGACGCGAATCGCCTGATCGCTTCGCGATACCGGGAAAATCTCGATGACATCTCCCCGTACCCGGAACGTGCCGCGCGTAAAGTTAATATCGTTGCGCTGATACTGAATGTCGACCAGCTTATGAAGAATCGCGTTGCGCGAACGCTCCATGCCTACGCGCAGGCTAAGCCGCAAATCGCGGTACTCCTCCGGAGAACCGAGGCCGTAAATGCACGAGACGCTGGCGACGATGATAACGTCTGAGCGCTCGAACAACGACGAGGTCGCGGAGTGGCGCAGCTTATCGATCTCGTCGTTAATGCTGGAGTCCTTCTCGATATACGTGTCCGTAGAAGGAATGTAGGCTTCCGGTTGATAGTAGTCGTAGTAGCTGACGAAGTATTCCACCGCGTTCTCCGGGAAAAACTCCTTGAACTCGCTGCACAGCTGCGCCGCCAGCGTCTTATTATGCGCAATGACGAGCGTCGGCTTGTTCACCTTGGCGATCGTCTGGGCGATCGTGAACGTCTTCCCCGTTCCCGTCGCTCCGAGCAGCGTCTGGTGCCTCTTCCCCGTCTCGATGCCTTCGGCCAGCTCTCTGATCGCCTCAGGCTGATCCCCTTGCGGAGAATACTCCGATACCAGCTTGAACGGCCTTTTCTCGATATCCGTATGCGCCACCCGCTAATTCCTCCTTCGGATCCTGCTTCTATCGTATCGATAAAATTCTGTTAAGCTACGAATGTGTGTTCCCGTTTCATTATAACTTTTTCCAGTTTACGCGTCAAAAATCCACGGTGAAAAACCTTGTATTATGCGCAGAATCGCTTAGACTGTTAATAGATGAAGCAGACCACCGTAAAGGAGAGTCGCGCAATGGGAATCATGGATTTTATTAAGGGCCAGTTTATCGAGGTCATCGAATGGCTGGACGACAAAGGCGTGCTCGTGCACCGCTTCGAGGCTTATGACAACGCAATCAAGATGGGTGCCAAGCTCGTCGTTCGGGAATCGCAAGCGGCGATATTCGTCAACGAAGGCCAGCTCGCCGACGTATTCGGTCCCGGCACGTACACGTTAAGCACGCAGAATATGCCGGTGCTGACCGCGCTGAAGTCTTGGAAATACAGCTTCAACTCCCCGTTCAAAGCGGACGTCTTCTTCGTGAACACGACGAATTTCACCGATCTCAAATGGGGAACGACGAACCCGGTCATTATGCGGGACGCCGACTTCGGCATGGTACGCATTCGCGGCTTCGGCAATTACGCGGTCAAGGTCGGGGACCCTGCCGTGTTCCTTCGCGAAATTTTCGGCACGAAGAAGGAATTCACGACGGACAGCATTACAGGTTTCCTGAAAACGATCATCGTCTCCGGACTCAGCGACCTGCTCGGCGAATCCAAGATACCGGTTGCCGATCTAGCCAGCTCGTACGACGAGCTCAGCGAGCAAGGGGCCGCGCGTCTGCAGCCTAAGTTCGAATCGATGGGCCTCAAGCTCACGAGCCTGACGATCGAGAACATCTCGCTGCCGGAGGAAGTCGAGAAGATGATCGATCGCCGGTCGTCGATGAACGCGCTCGGCAATATGGATACGTATATGAAGTTTCAGACGGCGGAAGCGATCCGCGATGCCGCGAACAATGAAGGCAGCGGCGGCGCGGGACTCGGCGCGGGCATGGGGGCCGGCATGGCGATCGGCCAGATGATGGGCCAGATGTTCCAGCCGCAGCAACAGCAGACGGCTGCCGCCGGCGCATCGCAGCAGCAAGCGCAGCAGCAACAGCAGACGCAGACTGCCGCAGGTATCGCTTGCTCGAACGCCGGGTGCAGCCACATCCTCGGACCGACGGAGAAGTTCTGCGCGGAATGCGGTTCCCCGCGGACACAGAAACGGTTCTGCACCCAATGCGGGCATGAAATGCCGCCGTCGGCCAAATTCTGCTCCGATTGCGGCACGAAAGCCTAAGGCGGTGACGGCATGACGAACCTAGCGGCCGCGGCCGTCCGCTTCCCTTGCTCCGGGTGCGGCGGG